>JAABUQ010011392.1_pt1 | contig 11368 bp, 9 predicted proteins | sample 5560001 | NCBI WGS metagenome assembly JAABUQ01 (sample SAMN10711888, study PRJNA513371) | rock metagenome | isolation source: Antarctica rocks | place: Antarctica: Victoria Land, Finger Mt nord | collected 2015-12-18
CGGCGTCGGCGATCAGGCGGTCGAAGAAGAGGCGGGCGTCGGCGTTGACCCGGACGTCGGCGTGGACGTTCCGGCCGAGGTTGGCGGGGTTGGCGTCGACGTGGATCACCCGGTCGTGCTCGGGGATCGCGTAGCTGGCGGTCGAGTTCTCGCTGTACTTCACCCCGACCGCGAGCACGACATCCACATCCTTGAACGCCTTCTCCGCCGCGCGTGTCCCCTGGGCCCCGTACCCCCAGCCGACGGCCAGGGGGTGAGAGTCCGCGATCACTCCCTTCCCGCTGACCGACGTCGCCACCGGCGCCTGCAAGATTTCCGCCGCGCAGGCCAGGGCCGGGCCCACGTCCTGGCAGCCCATCCCCGCGTAGATCCCCACCCGAGCCTTGCGGTTCGAGAGGACGGCGATGGCCCGCCGGTACGCGCCCTCATCGAACGGGACGGGGAAGGGGGGCGGCACCACGCCGTCATAATCCCAGCTTTCCGTCAGCAGCGGGTACGGCAGGACCAACGCGACCGGACCGGGCTCGCCCGAGCGGGCGACCTGGAACGCCTCGTGGATCCGGTGGGGGATCTCGGCCGGGTGCCGGACCTCGATCACACCCTTGCAGATCGCCCGGAGCACCGCCGCGTTGGGGGTCGAGTGGACCTGGAACGCCCGGGAGCCCGGCCGGCGGTCGACGTCGGTCACGAGGCCGACGATCGGCACGCTGTCGAGCAACGCCTCGCCGATCCCGGTCAAGGAATTGGTCATCCCCGGGCCGGGGACCACACTGAAGACCCCCACCCCGCCCGTGGCCCGGGCCGAGGCGTCGGCCATGACGCTGGCCGAGGCCTCGTTGGTCACGAGCAGGTAAGGTTGGCCGACCGTCTTCATCGCGTCCCAGAACTCGTTGTTCTGGGCCCCGGGGACGCCGAAGACGCAGGGGACGCACTCGCAACGGAGGGCCATCGCCGCCGCCTGGGCCCCGGTCATCCGACCCCGGACCCCTCGGGGACCGCCTGAAATCGGCGCGGTCGGCAAGGCCGGCGGGAGGTCGGACCCGGCCGCCGAGGTGGAGAGGCCAGCGACGGCCCCGAGCGCGCCCAGGGCCCCCAAGGCCGCCCTTCGATTCAGGTTGTGGTCCACGCGAGTCGCCCTCCTTTGGCGTCGGGCCGGATCGCCGAGGCTCGTCTCGTCCCGGCGGGGACGACCGGTCCGATCGGTCACACCGATTTCATCGGGCGGGGGCGGCGCCGCGATCATCCCGACCGGCACGACTCGACCGATGGCATCCTCACGACCCGTCCAGCCGGCACATCTTGCGGAGCCGGTCGATCAAGGCGTCGTCCAGGCCGTCCGGGCGGGACCGGAGGTGCTTGATGCATTCCAGGACGATCGGGCCCCGGTAGCCGATCCGATCGAGGCCCGAGACCCAGCCCTCCCAGTCGATCGAGCCCAGGCCGGGCGGGAGGTGGGAGTCGGACCGGCCGTTGTTGTCGTGGACGTGCGTGGTCGAGAGGAGGGGGCCGGCGGCCAGCGTGGCCGCCTCGACCCCTTCGGCGATGTGGGCGTGGCCGGTATCGAGGGCGAGCGCGACCTCGGGTCGGCCGATGGCCTCGACCAAGGCGAAGAGCTCGGCCATCCGGCTGCCCGGGTGGACCCCGGGAGGCATGTTCTCGACGCAGAGGGTCACGCCGGTGCCCCGGGCGTGGTCGGCCAGGGCGACCAGGCTTCGAGTCAGGGCGTCGAGCCGCCGGGGCGAGTCGTCGGCGTCGGAGAGCCCGCCGGGGTGGACGACCAGGCAGGAACCGCCGGCCGCGGCCAGCCAATCGACGCAACGTGACAGGTCGTCGAGGCTGGCGGCGCAGGTGGCGGCGTCGAGGCTGCCCAGGTCGACCCGGGGTGCCTTGATGCTCTGGCCCCCCCAACATCCGTGCGCGGAGTGGATGGCGAGGCCGGAGTCGGCGACCCGGGATCGGAGGGCCTCGGGGTCGGGATAGGCGGGCCAATGGGGCAGGATTTCGAGGACTTCGGCCCCGAGCCGATTCGCGATCGCCAGGTCGATGGCGACGTCGCCCCGGGGGAAGCCGTGGACGATCATGGTGCCCAGCGTCCGAGGGATCTCGGCTTGTATCGTCATGGCGGGCCTGTCCTTGCGCCGGGGCGGGGCCATCCCTCTTGCCGGGGGAGGGTCGGCAAGGCATGATAGCGGGACGGCGACCGGTCCGGCCACCCGGGACCGCCGGCCGCCACGGCCCCGCCACTCCGGCGAATCGACCGATCCGCCGAGCCCGACCCGACCTAGCGCCTTCGCCCGCCGACCTTGGGAAAGGAAGATTGGGAATGCCGCCTGTTGCCTTGGTCGATCCCTCGACGATCGACACCTCGCGAATCCTGGCCGATCGGGAGGCGATTCGCCTGGGCAACCCCCAGCGGTTCGAGATGGAGCAGCTCGACGCGATCGTGGTCCTCGAGAAGGACGAGCACCTGATCATCGGATACAAGGATGTCCAGGACGATGAGTTCTGGGTCCGGGGGCACATGCCCGGTTACCCCCTGATGCCCGGGGTGATGATCTGCGAGGCCGCCGCCCAACTGGCCAGCTATTATTGCCACCTGATCAACCTGGCCGAAGGCAGCTTCATCGGCTTCGGCGGGATGGAGGACGTCCGCTTCCGGGGCCAGGTCCGCCCCGGCGACCGGCTCGTCCTGGTCTCCAAGGCGTCCCGGGTCCACCGCCGCCAGACCGTCTTCGAGACCCAAGGGTTCGTCGGCGCCAACATGGTCTACCACGGCCGGATCATCGGCGTCCCGATCCCCGGCCGCTCCTGATCCGATCCCGATCCGATCCGAGCCGACCCGCCCCATGATCGACGCATCGCCCTATACCGTCGGCTTCGAGCAATTCGAACCGCCCATCTCCTGGCCCGAACTCTTCGGCAACGACCGGCCGGTCGAGGTCGAGATCGGCTCGGGCAAGGGCTTATTCCTGACCAACGCGGCGACGGCCCGACCCGACCGCAACTTCTTCGGGATCGAGATCGCCCGGAAGTATGCCCGGAAGGCGACCGAGCGGGTGGCCAAGCGGGGGCTGAGCAACGTCCGCGTCCTGCCCGGCGATGCGCTCCTGTTCATGCACAAGTATGTGCCCGACGCCAGCCTCGACGCCGTCCACGTCTACTTCCCCGACCCCTGGTGGAAGGCCCGCCACCGCAAGCGCCGGGTGTTCGCCGAACCCTTGGTCGCGGACCTGGAGCGGACCCTGAAGGCCGGGGGCGACCTCCACGTCGTCACCGACGTCGGGGAATATTTCGGGGTGATCAAGACCTTGATGGCGACCCACCGCCGGTTCGACCGCCAGCCCGACGTCCCGCCCGGCGACCCCGAGCACGACCTCGACTATCTGACCAACTTCGAGCGGAAATACCGGATCGAAGGCCGGCCGATCTACCGGTCGCGCTACCGCCTGGGATGACGCGAACGGCCGATCCCCGCCGGCTCAAGGCCGGTTGGCGGCCGGCCGGGGCCTGGGCGTGGCCCACTTGAGCGACTTGAGCAGGCGGTCGTCCTGGGCCGTTTTCTCGGCCTCCCGGCGCGCGTCCTCGGCCATCTCCTCGGGTGTCCGCGCGGCGGTGGTGAAGCGGACCGCGAGGGGGTCGGGGTGGGCGACCAGGGCCACGGCCGCCTCGCGCGCGCCCCGGTCGAACGGGCCGGACCAGAACCCCATGAAGGCCGTCAGGATCGTGCAGGCGCCGATGGCCGTCGCGGTCGGCCAGGTCAAGGCCGGCGCGAGCGGCTTGCCCACCGGCTCGCGGAAGTACATCGCCACGACGATCTTGAGGTAGTAGTACGCCCCGATCGCCGAGTTGATCGCGCCGATCAGGGCGAGCCAGTGGTACATCGGGGCGTCGTCCCGGCTCGATGCCGAGAACGCGGCCATGAAGATCCGCAGCTTGCCCCAGAAGCCGGGCAGGATCGGGATACCCGCCAGGCTGAACAGGCAGATCGCCATCGCCAGGGCCATCACCGGGTGGGCCTTGGCCAGCCCCGCGAGGTCGTCCACCGTCTCGACAGGGCGCTCGGCCGAGGACAGGCCGATGATCACGGCGAAGGCGCCCAGGGTCATCAGGCCGTAGGCGACGAGGTAGTAGAGGATCGCCTCGGAGCCGAGCATGATCCCGGCCGTCCTCGGCCCGTTCCGGAAGGCGACGGCCACGCCGATCATCAGGTAGCCGGCGTGGGCGATCGACGAGTAGGCGAACAGCCGCTTCAAGTTCGTCTGGGCGAGGGCGACCGTGTTGCCCAGGGTCATCGTGACCACGGCGATCAGCCAGGCCAGGACCGCCGCCTGCTGGGTCAAGGTGTCGTCGGGCGGGACGACGTCGCTCGGGATCACGGCGGTCAAGGTCCGCAGCAGCGCCAGGAAGCCGACCCCCTTGGGGACCCAGGCCAGCAGCGCGGCGATGATCGTGGGCGACCCCTGGTAGACGTCGGGGGCGTAGAAGTGGAAGGGGACCGCCGCGACCCGGAAGCCGAGCCCGGCCATCACGAAGACGACCGCGACCAGGCCCAGGATCGGGTGCGGCACGTTGGGCATCGTGCTCGGCACCTGGGCCAGATAGGCCAGGCTCTTCAGGTTGGTGACCCCGGCCATCCCATAAAGGTAGGCGAACCCGAACAGGAGCAAGCCGGACGAGAAGATGCTCAGGAAGAAGTACTTGGTCGCCGCCTCCTGGCTGGCCGAGTCGCGCCGGGACAGGTAGAGCAGCAGGTAGGTGGGGATGCTGACCAGCTCGAGCCCGACGAAGAGGAAGATCAGCTCGTTCGAGGCGGCGACGAGCATCGACCCGGCGTTGATGAGCAGGAGCATCCCGAAGAACTCGGGGGCCCGGCCTTCGTCCACCTGGTCGTGGGCCATCGCCAGGACGATCAGCCCCCCGAGCAGGAACACCAGGCGGCCGTAGCCGGAGAACGCATCATTGAGGTCCGGGGCGGCGTAGGGGTCGGTCAACTGGACCCGGAGCGCGACGAGCAGGAAGAGCGCCACGCCCAGGGTCGCCGCCGAGGCGAGCACCCAGGCGCGCCTGGGCAGCTTGACGAACGCCCCGAGCGTCATCATGACGATCGCCGACAGGAGGATCATCATCTCCGGCAGGAGGATCAGGAGCGACTGCCGGGCGTTCTCGATGGCGGTCATCGACGGGCGGACCTCGAAGGGGGTGGCGCGGGCCGGGACGGCCCACGATGGATCAACGGCGGCCGGGCGACGGCGACCCCGACACGGGCATGGGGACGACCGCGGCTTGGGGCCCGCCCGCGGCCCCGCCGGGGGTCCGGCCGCGGATCATCCCGCCGGACCGGGGCGCCCCGGGCGCCGACGGGTCCAGGGGCCGGGGCGGCGGCGGATCCGGGACCACGGGCAAGGGCCGGGCCTGGAAGTTGGCGACGACCGCGCGGAACGGCGGTTGGAGGCGGTCGATGAACGGCGACGGATGCACGCCGATATAGAGAATCAGCGCCATCAAGGGGGCCAAGCCGGCGATCTCGGCCCAGGACGCGGGCCGGGGGCCGGTCGGGCCCGCGATCGCCTGCCCCTCGGACGGCCGGACGGCCGGCTCCCGGAGCGGGCCGAAGACGACCCGCTGGAGCATCCACAGGATGTAATACGCCCCGAGGATCATCCCGCCGGTCGCGAAGACGGCGAGCGTGGGGCTGGTCCGGTACATCCCCAGGAGGATCGGGAACTCGCCGACGAACCCGTTCAACCCCGGCAGGGCGGCCGAGCCCATCGCCGCGACGATCATGAAGAAGGCCCAGAGCGGCATCCGGGCCCAGAGGCCGCCGAGCTCGGTCATCTCGCGGGTCCGGTAGCGATCCTGAACCATCCCGACGCAGGCGAGCAGGGCGCCGATGGTCAGGCCGTGGTTGAACATCTGGAGGGTCGCCCCCTCCATCCCGGTCGCGTTCAGGGAGAACAGGCCCAGCATGATGAACCCGGCATGGCTGAACGAACTGTAGGCGACCAGCCGCTTCATGTCGGTCTGGGCCAGGGCGGCGAGGGCCCCATACAGGATCGAGATCACCGCCAAGGTGGCGATCAAGGGGTAGAGGGCGTGCGCCCCGAGCGGCGTCATCCCCAGGTTAAACCGGAGGAAGCCATAGGTCCCGACCTTGAGCATCACCCCGGCCAGGAGGATCGTCGCCCCGGTGGGGGACTCGACGTAGACCAAGGGGAGCCAACTATGGAGCGGAAAGAGGGCGACCTTGATCGCGAAGCCGGAGAACAGGAGGAGGAAGATGGCCACCTGCGGGGTCGTCCAGAACGGCAGGTTTTGCCGCCAATCGCCCCAGGCCGGGCCGGTCCGCCACTCCTGCCAGGGGAGGTCGGCCAGCCCCTTCGTCAGATCGGGGATCGAGCACGTCAGGACGTGATTCGGGGTGTACCGGTAGTGGACGGCGACCAGGGCGATCACGCCCAGGAGGGTCAGCAGGCTGCCGGCCAGGGTATAGAGGAAGTAGGTGAGCGACGCCCGCCGCCGCTCCGGCCCGCCCCAGATCCCGATCAGGAAGAACAGCGGGATCAGGGTGAACTCGAAGAAGGCGTAGAACAGGAAGACGTCGAGGCTGGCGAAGATCCCCAGCATCCCCCCCTGGAGGGCGAGCATCAAGGCGTAAAAGGCCGGGGCCCGGTCCTCGATCGAGCCCCAGGACGCAAAGATCGCCGTGACCGTCAGCAGCGAGGTCAGGAGGAACAGCCAGAGGCTGATCCCGTCGAGCCCGAGGGCGAACCGGATGCCCAAGCGGGGCATCCAGGGGAACCCGTACCCGCCCCCTTCGCCCCGGTAGGCGAACTGGGGGTCGGTCACGCCGGCCTCGAACCCGAGGAGCAGGACCAGCGACGCCCCCAGGGTCGCCAGGGCGAAGCCCAAGGCGACGCCCCGGACCGTCCGGGCCGTGCCCTTCGGGATCAGGGCCAGGGTCAGGCTCCCGAGGAAGGGGAGGAAGACGGTCCACACCAACAGGCTCGCCATCGCGGGGTCCTCGGCGGTCGGCCGGCCGGCGAAGCGCCCGGCTCGGCAAGTCTCGGGTCGGCTGCGGGTGACTCGGGGGTCAGATGGCGAACATCAGCACGATGAGCAGGCCCGCGACGCTGATGGCGGTCAGGAGCAGGTATTGCTGGATCAGGCCGTTCTGACCCCGGGCGAGCATCTGGCGGCCGACGAACCGAGGGATCCAGGCGACGGTCTGGACCAGGCCGTCGACCACGAACTTGTCGAGGAAGTCGGCCGTCGAGCCCAGCGCCCGGGTCGGCCAGGCGATCGCCCGCTCGTACAGGGTGTCCACCCCGAACTTGTGGAACGACGCCAGATAGAGCGGCCGCAACTGGCCGCCGAGCCGGGCCGGGACGGTGCTCGGCTTGGCATAAAGGGCGAAGCCCAGGGCCAGGCCGATGAGGGCCGCCAGGAGGCCGACGATCGCGGTGAACCAGTCGGTCCCGTGCTCGGCGGCCCCTTCGAGCGGCTCCAAGCCTCGGGTCAGCTCCAGGTGATGCTCGAACCAGCCGGTCTCCCAGAACAAGGCCCCGACGACGAGGGCGCAGACCGCCAGGACCATCAAGGGGATGGTCATGACCGGCGGCGACTCGTGGCCGAAGTGGGCGCCGTGGCCGATGCCCGGCTCGGCGTCGGGGGCGTGGGCATGGCCGTCGTGGGCCGAGGGGTCGGGCAGCTTCTCGGGGCCGTGGTAGAAGGTCAGGAAGAACACCCGAGCGGTGTAGAGCGCGGTCAGCAAGGCGATGAAGATCGCCAGGGCATAGATCGCGTAATAGGCCCAGCCCCAGCCCGAGCCGCCCGAGGCGTCCGACGCCTCGGCCGCGAGCTTCAAGCTGGCCAGGACCTCATCCTTGCTGAAGAAGCCGGCGAACGGGAAGATCCCCGCCAGGGCCAGGCCGCCGGTCGCGAACGCCAGGCAGGTGATCGGCAACCGCCGCTTGAGGCCGCCGAACTCCCGCATGTCGATCACCCCGCCGGTGGCGTGCATCACGCTCCCGGCCGAGAGGAACAGCAGGGCCTTGAAGAATGCATGCGTGAACAAGTGGAACATCGCCGCGATCACCGCGAACCCCGCCAGGCCGCCCACCCCCGCGCCCAGGGCCATGAACATGTAGCCGAGTTGGCTGACCGTCGAGTAGGCCAGGACCCGCTTCAGGTCGGTCTGGGTCAGGGCGATCGACGCGGCCAGCAGCGCGGTCAGGCAGCCGATCGCGGCCACCGCGAGCTGGACGCCGGGCACCAGGACGAGCATCGGGGTCGACCGGGCGAGCAGGTAGACCCCGGCCGTGACCATCGTCGCCGCGTGGATCAGGGCCGAGACCGGGGTCGGGCCTTCCATCGCGTCGGGCAGCCAGACGTAGAGCGGGATCTGGGCCGACTTCGCCGTCGCCGCCCAGAACAGGAGCAGGGGGATCCCCACGAGGGCCGCCGGGTCGATCGCGCCGAGGTTCTCCGGGTCGAAGACGGCGGCGTAGTTCAGGTCATGGCCCCGGGTCACGGTCCAGAGCCAGAAGATGGCGATGGCGAACCCGACGTCGCCCACCCGGTTGACCAGGAACGCCTTCTTGGCCGCCTCGGCCGCGGCGGGCTTGTTGTACCAGAAGCCGACGAGCATGTACGAGCAGAACCCGACGCCCTCCCAGAAGACGTAGGTCAGGAGGAAGTTGCTCGACAGGACCAGGCCGGTCATCGAGAAGACGAACAGGCCGACCATCGCGAAGAACCGGGGGTACCCGGGGTCGCCGGCCATGTAGCCGGCCGAGAAGATCGCGACCAGGGTGGAGACGAACGTCACCATCGCCAGCATCATCGTCGTCAGGCCGTCGGCCTGGAACTCGATCGGGATCGACAGGCCGGAGATCGTCAGCCACTCGATCGGGGCCGAGTTGGCGTCGACCCCCGAGCCGCCCAGCAGGCCGAGCGATACCAGGAAGGCCAGGGCGATCCCGAGGACGACCGGCAGGTGCGACCGCTGCTTGAGCCACCGGCCGCCGATCGCGGCGACGAGGGCCCCGAGCAGGGGGAAGAAGGGCACCAGCCAGGCATTGCGGACGAGAGCTTCCATCGGTCGGGCGGCTCCGGGTGCGGTCGGACGAGTCGAGGTCGCTCGGTTCGGGTGGCGTGGATGCGTCGATCAGTCGCGGCGCGTCGACCAGGCCCGCGCGGGGTGGGGCGGCTCGACGCCCGCGGTGGTCAGGTGCGGGTAGGTCTCGGGCCCGTCGTCGGGGACGAACGGCTCGGCCTGGTCGATCGGGTCGACCGTCGCGGCTTGGCCGGGCTCGCGGATCTCCTGCCAGAGCGAGACGTCGAGCGACGACCGGCGGTTGAAGAGGATCAGGATCAACGCCAGCGCGATCGACGCCTCGCACGCCGCCACCGTGAGGATCACGATCGTGAAGACCTGGCCGCTCCAGGTCCCGTGGTAGCGGCCGAAGCCGACCAGGGTCAAGGCGGTCCCCTGGAGCATCATCTCGGCCGAGAGGAACATCACGATCAGGTTGCGGCGGGACAGGAACCCGAGCATCCCCAGCGCCATCAGGGCGGCGCCGATGAGGAGGTAGTTCTGGAGCATCGGGTAGTCGAAGGCGTCGGTCATGGCGGGATTCTCGAGGGACCCGTTGAGGCTTCGCGTCAGGCGTTGGGCGCGGCGGGGTGTGTGGTCGGGCGGATCGGCGCCTTGGGGGTGGCGATGGCCAGGGCCCCGATCAGGGCGGCGAAGAGGAGGGCGCCGGTCAGCTCGACGGTGATCAGGTGCTCGGTGTAGAGGGCCGAGCCGAGCCCGGCGACGTGCCGGCCGCTCGCCCCGCCGTCGCCGGTGACGCTGGGCAGCATCGAGGTCGGGGGGACGGACCGTTCCAGGACCACCTTCTGGCCGGTGGTGAGCCGGTTCGGGTACCGGAGCCGCTCGACCGCCGAGGCCGGCCGGGCGCCGTAGCCGGTCGCGATCGTCCCGGCCGGCACCGCCGTGCCCGGGGCGGGCCCTTTCACCGCCAGGAGCGAGTAGATCAGGCCGAAGAGGAGGAAGAAGCTGCTGAACGTCGCCAGGAAGGGCGACCGGGCCATCCGGTCGTAGGTGGCCCGCCCTTCCATCTGCGCCAGCATGATCACGAACAGGAAGGTGACGATGATCGCCCCGGCGTAGACGATCACGGTCCCGGCCGCCAGGAATTGCGCCCCGGCCAGGAGGAAGAGGCCGGCCGTCGCCAGGACGACCGAGGCGAACCAGAGGGCGCTGTGGACCGGGTTCTTGCTGGCGATCGTGAGGATCGACCCGAAGACCGCGGCGATGCCGAACAGGGTGAAGAACGCCCGCGACAGGAACGGCCCGGCCGGCCTCCAGAACGAGGCGAAGAAGGCCAGGGCGATGCCGACCAGGGCATAGCCGACGAGGTGGGCCACGAGCGGCCGGGCCCGTCCCAGGCGGTGGGGCAGGAGCAGGAACGTCCCGCTCGCCCCGAGGACGATGAAGAGGGCGGCCCGGATCAGGGTCGGTTGGGCGATCGTGTCCACGGTCTTGGGTCGTCCTTCAACGGGCCGAGGGCTCGGGCAGGGTCAGGTCGGGGGCCGCGCCCGCCTGGCTCGTCGGGCTGGTCGAGGCCATCACGGTCTCGGCGGAGGCCGTGCCCGGCGCCGGGGGCTTGGAGTAGCGCATCGGCTCGACGTTGGCCGTGAGGTCGAACACCGAGAGGAGCTTGGCCTTGTCGAAGATCATCTGCTCCCGGGAGAGCCCGGTCAAGTCATAGAGCCCGGTGAGCTCGATCGCCTCGACGGGGCAGGCTTCCTCGCACATCCCGCAATAGATGCAGCGGAGTTCATCGATGACGAAGCTCTCGCAGTACTTCTCGCGGTCGGGCCAGGAGTCGGGGGCGGTGGCGCCGACGATGTCGATGCAGTGGGCCGGGCAGGCGGTGGCGCAGAGCATGCAGGCCACGCACTTGACCCGCCCCTGGTCGTCCTTGTTGAGCCGGTGGACCCCCCGATAGTTGGCGCTGGGGATGTGCTGCTCCTCGGGGTACTGCACCGTGATCGCGCCGTGGCCGATGGCGGCGTCGACGATGTGCCGGCCGGTCAGGAGCAGGCCCGAGACGATCTGGGGCAGGTACGTCTTCTCGGCCCAGGACAGCTTGGGGGGGCTCATCGTCTTGAGGCTGGGGTCGTCGGCTCGCACGGCGCTCGCTCCGTATCGATTTTAATGATATTGGTATCCCAACAAGTCCCGGAGCACGAAGAGGATGACCATCGTCGCCGTCAGGTTGACCAGGGCCAGCGGGATCATCGTCTTCCAGGCCAGGTCCATCAGGGTGTCGTAGCGGAACCGGGGCAGGGTCCAGCGGAC
>JAABUQ010011393.1_pt1 | contig 11367 bp, 10 predicted proteins | sample 5560001 | NCBI WGS metagenome assembly JAABUQ01 (sample SAMN10711888, study PRJNA513371) | rock metagenome | isolation source: Antarctica rocks | place: Antarctica: Victoria Land, Finger Mt nord | collected 2015-12-18
GGTGGGCTTGGCGGAAGGCTGGGGTGATGGCTGAGGCGGCGGGGAAGCGGCGGTCACTATCTGTGCGCTGGCCGCTTGAAAATTGCCCTTACTGTTGAAATAGCCCGTGGCCGCTACTGTGTAGCTCACTTTCGCTTTTCTTAACTCTGAAGTAAAAACGGCAACTTGTTTGCCTGAGGCAAGTTTGATAACAACGCGCGTGCCAACGTTGCTTAACACAGTCCCCTGGATTGTGGGATATACCGGATGGCGCACAACTGAGGTGCGGGCTTGCGTTACCGCGCTCGCGGCAGCAATTTCCGGGGCGCCCAGCACGTAGGCGGCCTTAGCCGATGGGAGATCCGATGCGGAGCTAGAACCGCTGCACGCGCTTAGTGTCGCGCCGAGTGCGAGCATGATGAACCGAACCCCGTGATAGGAAACTTTCACGAAGAATGCCTTTCTTAGCCGCGTTCGTCTAAAATAACGAAAGCACGTACTGGTGGCGGGGTATTTAGAAAGCGCCGCTCCAACGCGGAGCGGCGCTTTCGACTGGAGTGTTTAGAGGCAGCCCGTTCCCGCCAGAGTCGTCATGACAAAGGCGTTGGTTCCGGGTACCGGCAGAGGATTGGTGACGGGGCGACCTTCGATGTCCTTGTACACGTGAATCAGCGGCAGGCTTGCAGACGCTGTGCCCGTGCTCGCATTCACCACCACTAGGCCATTAGCGAATTTACGCTGGTAGATCACTGGTCCGCCCGTGACTGCGCCGCATGGCGTTCCCAGATTTGTCGAGTATTCTTGCAAGTAATGTTCGGTGTTGTACCCGCCCACACCCAAACCACCGTAAGTTGCATACATCAATGCGTTGCCGTTGTTGCCCATTAGGTATGTGCCAACTGCCCACTCTCGCTGAATCGAACTTAGCGAAGCCGTTTGAATGAACTTGTCGATGAGCAAGGCCATGACGCCGTGCGTTTGCAGATACGTCATGTAATTCAACGACGTTGCAAAGATGCTGGCCGATTTCGTGTAGTATCCGTAGTTTGTGAAACCGACTTCGTTCAAACTAGCATCGACGTTGGCAATCAGTTGCTGTTCATAAGTACTTGAGAGGCTTGCCGCAGGATGATTCACAACGAGTTTGAGATGATGCGGAGCGATCGCGGCATCGGTGGTTAGAATACTCTTAGCGATTTTTACCCAATTGACCACATCGGCCGCCCAGTGCGAATCTCCTTTGCTAAGGTAACGCTTGACAAAAGTACTGCCCTGATATATGCCGCAGCCGTAGGATCCGCTGCCGGCGTTACCGCCCATAATGTTCGAAAACAGCACTTGATCCATCGCCAGTGCGTTAAAGCCACCCGCGATTGCCGGGGGCACCGCCAGGCTGCGAATTTGAAAGCTGACTACCGCGGCGTTATGGATGTCCAAAGGCACGTTGGTCCCGTACGCGCCGGCCTGCATGTAGGCGGGCGTACGCGTTGGAGTTCCGCTACTCGTGCAGTTATACAAAATCCAGTCGGGATGATTGGCCTGATACCACGCGAGGTTGTGCGCCGGGTCGGATTGCTCGATAATGAAATAGCGGGAGGCCGCCAGAGTCGAGTTGCCGGCACGCCACGCGGTAGGCTTGCTTGAACCCCAGACGAGCCCATACTGCGGCGCGATTTGCGTTGCTCGGCTTGAAGAAATGCCGGAATCGAAAATTTGCTGTATGCCAATTCGTCCAGGCGTACTCGCCATCGTGCCAATGGTCTTTGACGTCGAAACGGAAGCCGCAGAAGCCGGGGCCTTGGCCGCTACAGAATTGGAAACTGGGACCGGCGCATTGGCGGTCGTCGTGTCGGGGAGGGTCTGATTGCTTGAGCCGCTGCAAGCAGCCAAGCCGGTTATGCTGCATAACGCAGCAAACCGCAGGACGTTGAAATTGAACGAGTTCATATCTAAATCGATGTCGCTTTCTTTTTAGACGTGAATTCCGATGTTATTGCCACCGGTACTGGAACGCGCCGATGGTGTGGTCGATTTCGGAATTGAGTTATATCGACGGTGTCGTCAAAACTGCGCCCCTCAGCTGAGCGCCGTCACGCATTGGCGCCATTATAGTCGTACCCCTGAGAAAATGTAAAGACCTAAGGTATGGCTTGCTTACACCCTTGCAGGTTCAAATAATAGCTACTCCACGAAACCTTTAGTAATCAGATGCGTTATAATGTTTGTTGAACGATGGTAAACGCTTTAGCGCGCCGCCATTTTTCAATTGCAAGGGTCCCTGTTAGTCGCTTTCCAGGGACCCTTGATTTCTTGGGGCAGGTATCGGTCCAAATGATTTCTTGGGGCAGGTATCGGTCCAATCTCTGGCAACCTGCGGCTTTATGACTGTTATAGGAAGTCAGCGTTTCGCTGTACTTGTTTTTATCGCCGCTTCGTTAATTTTGTTCTTCGCTTCACTCAATCGGGAAGTAGAAGGCGCTACATCACCCAGTAACTATGGAGCTCGTGCACAAACGCTGCTTCGCAAAACCTACAGTGTAGTCGCTTTTGCCATTCTCGGCTATTTATTTACGTGGAGTCATCGGCGAACGGGCACGCTCTGGTTGCTTGCCAGCGGCGTTGCGATCGGTTCGTTCAGCGCAATTATCGAGTTTTTCCAACATCGAATGGGCGCGCCTGAAGGATTGGTTTGGAACGCAGCCGACACGTTGATGGGGCTCTTTGGAGGCCTGTTCGGCGCATTGTTTTATGCCCGGCCAAAGAAGTGGGTTTAACCCTTCGACAAGCTCAGGGGGTGACAACGACGATCTGAGCAGTACCCTTTGTGTCACCCTGAGCCTGTCGAAGGGCGATGCTTCGACAGGCTCAGCATGACATTTACGTTAGGCTCAGCATGACATTTTGATGTTAGACGAGTTTAGCGCCGTGATAGATCGTGGGCGCTGGAAGCCTGAAAATTGCCCTTGGAGTTCATGAATCCGGTCGCGCTCACGCGATCACCCACGCGGGCACCGCGTAGCTCCGACGTGAAGACGGCGATTTGCCGGCCATCTTCGGTTGAGATTACCACGCGAGTGCCGGGTCCGTTGCTAACGACGGTTCCTGTAACGGTTTGAGCATGGCGGCTCATGCCGCTGTCGTCCCGATCGCGGGTCAATCGACCGTGACGGCCGGGATAGGTTTGTAACGACGTGGCCAGAGTTATTTTGCTAGCATCGAAATCATTGCGGCCGACGAAACAGCCGTATACGCCGGTGAAGATGCCCGGACGAATTGAAAGCCCACCGCGATTGATGCGCGCGTCATCTGCGCGGACCAAGAGGGTTCCATCCTCGCGCGTCGTGCGGATGTATCTGCCGTATAAATCGTCCGTCGCGTTGAGCGAGAATGCGCGCCCTTCGACGGACTTCACTGTGCCGTAAACGCTGGTTTTGGCGGACGTGCAACGCTCTGATCGCGTTGCAGCTTGTGCGGTGCTGAGCGTGCCGATGCCGGTAAGCAGCGCAACCGCAAGAACTAGACTTGTTCGCATTTTGGTTCCTCCAGTAAAACTATAAAATGGAATACGTGGCGGTCCAATAACGCAATTGGTTAACGTGCAGTTCCAGGATGGTTAATCTAGGCGCACCGCGCCGTTCCGCCTGCGCCGAGCCTGCTTCATAGCCACAACGGAGCCTTCCCAGGCATCCGCTATATCCAGTAAACAGCGTTCTTGAGTATACCGCTCGCTTACAAAGCGTGAAGCCGCAATTTGCAAAGGCAAAGCGCCTGCAAGGTGTCTCGCGTGCAGTTCCCGGATGGTGATTTCGATTGAGGCGTAATCGGAAACCGTATCGACGAACGGAAAAAGTTGAGGCCACACGACGTATCGCCCGAACGCCAACGCCTCGAGCACCATTAGCGAAAGCCCATCACGCTGCGGAATACGCAAGAGAACCGAGCACTGCGGGTACACGGTTCCCATCGAACTTTGAAAGCCCAAGTTTTCGACCGGAGCTTGCGCGTCGGTGTTTAAAGAACCGCCGCCGACTACCAAGAAGCGCAGCTTTTCTTTTTGCAAGCTGCGAATCAGATCTTCGCATAGAGCGCTGCCGTAGAAGTAGGCGCGAGTCCGTGGTATGTATAGCAGGACGGTAAATAAATCGGGCATCGGCGGGAGGTCGGACGCCATCAGGCGGGGGGGCAGCGGTGCGATGTGAGCAGCCAGTCCCATCGTGTGCAGTTCTTTGGCCGTCCATTCTACTTCTGCAAGATGGACGACAGACTGCTTTTTCAAGCTAACCACAAGCTCGGGATTCTCACGCGCGACTTGAATATCGGTACCCACCCAGTGCATAACTCGAGGTTTACGCAGTATACGCGCGGTTGCCTCAAGGAATTTGTGACTTTTCGGCTCGCCAATCGTGTACCATACGTCACTGCGCGCAAGGGCCAGCAGACATTTTGCCGCCTTCAGTTTCGTTCCAAATGTCAACAGCCGATGCTGCCACCCGGTGAAAGGTTCCTTAGTACGATCGAAGAGCTCGCCCACAAAAAACTGCAAGCCTGAAATAGCGACTGACCTGCGCGGATAAAACAGCGCGCGGCGATTTTGCTTAGAAGCTAAAGACGGCATCCTAAGAAGTCAGCGGCATGGGTTGAGATTCGAAATTGTTGCAACGGGTTTTCAGTACCTTTAAGAAACTGCCTAAAAGGGCAAATGAGCGCCGGACAGCGTCGTCCTCATTCTTCGCATTCCGCCACGCACTACGTCGCGATAAAAGAGAACGTCGTCTCGCCTCAGCAACAGGACTGACGAGTGCGTCTCCCCTGTGTCCCGGCAAAAATACCACACGCCCAGCACTTGCGCAAAGATGTAAGAGGACGCCGTGCCGATGGCGGCCCCAAGAATGCCGATGCGCGGTAAAAGAAGCATTGTTACCGTGAAGCAGATACCGGCCGAGACGCTGGCTATCACGACAGCAACCTCGGGTCTCCCCATTTTCAAGGTAAAATAACTCGATAGCGCGCTAGCTCCCGAAAGGGCAACAACTCCTATCAAGAGCACACGCAACGCAGGAACGATTGCCATGAACTTGCTGCCGTACAGCAAATGAATTAATACCGGCGCTGCGATCCCCACAAAGATGCAAAGAATTGCGGCAAGCGCAGTATTGTTTCGTACGCAGCGTGACGTTAGCTTCAAGGCCTCGCTACGCTCTAAGCTGCCGATGTGCGGTGCCGTGATTATGGTAGCGACTTGGGTTACCGTTTGTAAGCTTTCCGCAGCGGCCACAGCGATGGTATACATTCCAAGCGTCGCGGGCGACGACAAAATTGCCACGATGTAAACGTCGACCCGGTAATTGAGCAGCGAAATCAGGTTGAGCGCTCCCACCTTGATCGTGAACGTGAAGTATTCCCGAAAGGGAACAGCAGTGTAAGGAAGTCGCCGCGCGAAATAAAAGACGGCGGCGGTAGTGCTGCATGCCAACAAAGCACCGGTAATGAGCCAAACGGCGATAGCAACGGTTGGCGTGCGTCCTACGAAGTAAAAGCCCAAAAGCATCAGCGTTATGGTGAGCAGCGTTGAGAGTAATCCGAGCAGCATATTTTGCCGGACTTTTTTGACGCCGTTGATGAATCCCAGACATATGCTCATCGATGCGGAGAACGGCAAGGACGCGATTGCGGGGAGCGCTGCCCATGACTTGTGCGCCACGAGCGCTAGCATCACAACCACGCCGCTGCCCAACAATACGAAAATTCCGGCGGTCAGAAATGCGGGCAGCAAGGCTCCGCGTCCGACTTTTTTGTTCAGCATGAAGTAGGAGACCGAACTTGCCAGGCCAGTGAAAACTGCTGAAACTAACCCTGCGTTGATGAGGGGCAGGGCATAAATTCCTCGACCGTGAGGCCCCAGGAGCCTGGCGGTAATGATGCTGAGGAGCGCGACGCACAGAAGGTTTGCGACCCGCGTGAGGAGCGTTACAACGCCGTCGCCGACTAAATTTCTGGCCATTTACCGACTACGAGCTGTTTGCGCGTTCACCGGACGGCGGCGGGCCTACGCAGCCGCGGAGCCTTCAGAAACTGTCTGGCCTGCCTGAACAACCGGTACGAGGGTTTTTCCACTTGGATGCTTGCGTAGTAGCTCGTCTGCGCGCCCAAGTCGCGTTTGAACCGCGCGACTCCCGGCAGTCCTTCGCTCGAGCCCAGATTATACCAATCCACCCCGCGTTGCGCCGCCGCGCCGATAAGTGCAAAATTCAACGCGTTGCTGGGCCGCAAAGCGCTGTATTCCGTTCGCATTGCAGCGCTCCAAAAGAACATCTCGCGGCTTCCGTACAGTATTACGCCACCGGCGATAGCATTGTCGCCGTGGCGGACGATCCAGATTTGCACGTCATCGCCGCCCAGTTCTACCGCCGCGGCGAGCAGGGTTTTTGATATTGTAGGCGCCGGAAGACCCCAGCGGTGAGCCGACTCCTCCAGCATCTCGTAATAGAGATCGACTGCTTCGCTGCCTGCTTCATGGTTACAGGTAACGCCGCGCCGAGACGCCTGTCCCGCCATCCGCCGGCTGATTCCGGAAACGCGAGCGAGTGCGGGTTCTGCCCCCTCGCGCAAATCGATGAGTCCTGTTTCGTGCATCGTGACACGCCCTTCGCGCCTCTTGTCTTGAGGAAGCAGGGGCCATAAAACTACCGTCAGCGTGTCAGCGTATTGCGAGAGCGCATCGATGATCTGCGCGCACTCTTCCGAATTCGGCAGCCCGCCGTCTTCACCTGAGAAGCATGTGTAGGAACCGGACGGCATGCCTATCAACTGCTTCCAACGCATCAAACGCCCCGTAGCAGAAAGAAGCGGTACGATGAAGCTTTTACCGCCCGGCAGTTGAACGCGCATGGGCGACGGTTTCAAGTGTGGGTATACGCGGCAGACTGCTTGCGACCAGGCTGGACTAGCAAAGAACGTGGGCGTCGCATGGCGCTCGTTAAACGCAATCCATTCTTGCGGTGAGAGGGGGAGCGTTGTACTCATGTTTAGATGGAGGCGTGTCCCACAAGTCTTACCATCGACACGAAATCGTTGTAGCTTAAGGGTCCATGGTGGATGCTCAGCACACGGTTATCGGCACCGACGAGCACCGTGGTGGGAATGAACCGGGCGCTCAGGACCTTCTCGGAAATATGGTTCTGATCGACGAAGACCGGATAATTGACTCCGTAACTGGCCTGAAAAGGCAGGACGATTTCGGGCGACTCTTCTTGATCGATACCAACGATGTCCACGCGATTGCCGAAGCGCTGGTAAAACTGAGCCAGCGCCGGCATTTCTTCCTTACAACCGGGACACCAGGTCGTGAAAACATTGATGAGCATCGGGCGCCTAGGACTGTGCTTGATGAACGGGTTAGACCCGCGCACGGGCTCCATCGACAGCGGCGTGAACCTGTCCCCCACGGCAAGGCGCTGATAGTTCGGCGCTGACGGCAGCGATAGCGCCTTCGCTAAGAGTCGATGCACCTTGTGACGGGTAGTGGGGAGCAACAGCACCAGCGCGCAAAGCACGGCGATGCCGGCCACAGCTAGAGCGATACCTTTACGCCGGTCGGCGGGTTGAAACTTCACGGTCTCCATAATGTTGCGCCGCAGCGCTTGAGGTGGCTTGGTCCCGGTGGAAACGGAACGCAAGCATTCATCGTTCCGTTAAACCAAGCAAGGAGAACACTATGCTTACCTCACGCAATCTCGTTTCCTCTCTCGGGGCGGCTTTTGCACTTCTCTGCTCGGTGAGCGCTTGCGGCGGCGGGGGCGGGAGCGGTGTAGGCGGCACAGGCGGGGGACCCCCGATTGTTCCGCCCGCACCTCTCTCTGCTTCCGGTAATTTGCAAATCGCCGGTGCGCCGGTCGGCAACGGCTTCGTGGTATATTCCTGTGGCTGCAGCGCGCAAGCGGGTTCCGTGGGCACCGACTCGGGCGGCAATTTTTTGATTCCGGCCAGCGCGGCCGCAACACCCTCGGCACCAAATCCAACCTACACGTTAGGCCCCGATCGCAACTACCTCATCGTCGGGAGCCATTCACCCTCGGCAGGAAGCGGCACGGAGGCTTGGACTATGGATTTCGTGGCGCAGCATAGCGCGAACAACCTCTCGTTAAACGCCACAAATTCCGGTAACACCAGTGACGCCTACACCGCCGCCGGCACCCTCTATATCTACTACTTCACGCAGCGCAACGGAGCCGGTGACCTCGCCTACGAGCAGTGGAACTTCAATCAAGTCCTCGCATGGGTCAACACATTGAAGTCCCCCAGCGCAACGGCCGCCGAAAAGAACCTGATAACCGACATCACTGCAGCGCAGCAAAGTAACAGATCTTTGTTTCCCAAACCGCCCACTTGGAACACCACGCAGCCTAACCCAAACGCGATAATTGCGGCCGATCTGCGGGCCGTGCAAACTCAGGTCCCCGCCGACCCCGCTCTCCCCACACCTTGTCCAACTTCCGGTTGCACTGGCGCCCCGGGACCGTGAGGCAGACAAGGGTCCGCTGGAGCGGCTGCGGCACACTCTTTGGGCACTTTGGCCCCTCGGTTACGGACCTTAATGGGACTAAAATACCTTTTGCAGCCATCCGGCTACGCCTGGTCGCCGACCAGTCCCGCCGCCTATAATTCGATATAAAGAGAGGCTTTTTACAAATGCGCACTTTTCAATTTCTTTTCGCGTCAGCACTGTTCGCAGTTTTGACAGTTCCTGCGATGGCGAAGACCACGGTCATTTCCAACGCTCAAATGGGCAGCGGGCAACTGCTCGGCCAAAGTACTTCGAGCGCCGGACTGAAAACCAATATTGCACAACGCGAGCGTCTTTTCGAGAAGGCCGCAATGAAATTGGGAGTTTCCGCAAGCGAGTATGCCAGCTTGCGCCAGCAGATTGCTGCTTCCCATTATTCATGGGTGACGGTTCCCCGTCATTTGGACGCAATGTCGTGGGCAGGTCGTCGGGATGTGCACGTCATCCGTGACGTCATGATCCCCGCCGGAATAAACGGCTGGGAAGTGGACCTTCACCAAAATAATCAAGTTCTCGCCCTATTCATGCCGGCGATCTGCGGCAATCTATCGTTAATCCGCAAGAACATGCCGGTCGTCGCTAAAGTTGCTCCGCCGAAAACTGTGGCCAAGATCGCTCCGCCTCCGCCTCCGCCTCCGGTCGCGGTCGGCGCTCCTCCCCAAGTTTTAGGTGTGGAAACCGCGCCGCCCCCACCCGCTGATACGGCCGTTGCCGCCACGGCAGTACATCACGCGAGCTTGTTGCCGTTGCTCTTGGGAATCATCCCCTTCATCACCGGCGGCGGTGGTGGTGGAACCGCTGCTCACGGCGGCGGTGGCCTTCCGCCCCCGCCAACGGGATGTGGCTGCCACTAGAACGATCGTAGAAAAGCCCGCCCTCCGGGGCTGCTTTCAAGCAAAAGACGTAACGCAGCTCTCCCGGAGCTGCGTTTGTCTATGGAGGCTGAAGCGGCTATGCGAATTGGGCCGCGCGACCCAACACTTGGCCGCCTTTACATGCGTTTAACGTAACAAACAAGGAAGAAGCGGACTGGGTACAGCAGCCGCTACGTTGGTATGATAGGGAATCATTTTATGGAAAAATTAGTAGGAACTATGCGAACTCTCACAGTGCTGACACTATTCGGTCTCGCGGCGTTTTTGGCGACGCCCGGCGGTGCGCGCGCGCAAACCGCCCCAGGCAGTACGCAAAGTACGCCCGCGAATGTGCCAACTCCGGCGACTACGCAAGCCATTCCCAATGCCCCTCAGACTTTGCCGAGTAACTATGTGATTCACGGTGGAGATCAACTGAACGTGCAGGTCTTCGGTGACACGACACTTACGCAAAATCTGACAGTGTTGCCGGATGGTACAGTAGACTATCCGTTGGTTGGCCGCATCAAGATTGCGGGAAGCACTCCGGCAGCCGCGGCCAGACTTATCGCCAAGAAATTGGAACGTTACGTGCGCCATCCACTGGTAACCGTCGCTGTGGCAACGGAAGGCCAGCCGAATGTTTTGGTACTAGGCAACGTGAAGACACCCGGCAAATACGCGCTGCGCTCCGGCGGCAGAGTGTCTGACGCCATAGCCGCCGCGGGTGGGCTGGGCACCGTGAACGGTACCTTCCCCGATGCGAGGGTTTCGGACTCCGTCGGTGATGTGAGCAATGTGTCGCTGCAGCGACTTCTGCATGATGGCGACCTGACGCTCGACAAGACTTTGGGCGAGGGGTCTGTGGTGTACGTGCCCGGCCCCCTAACCTACAATATTGAAGTGGTCGGCGCGGTCGATAAGCCGGGCGAGATCCAATTGAATCAAGGCGACCGTTTGTCTATGGCCATCGCGAAAGCCGGCAACACGCCCGCCTCAAATTCGGATCTCAATCGAATCCGCGTTGTGCGGGCGGCTCCGGACGGTTCTTCTAAGACCTACGAGATCAATCTTTACCGCGCGCTCTCAAACGGCGAAAGCGCCTATGATATAGTGTTGCAGAAGGGCGACGTGGTGTACGTACCAGAGGCCAAGAAGCACAACGCCGGTTCAACGATATCGCCGCTACTGTTTCTATTACGACGCCTCATTATATAAACCAAGGACAACCAAGGACAATTATGTACGAACTGAACTCTGGCCAGCAACTTCCTAGTCAACAACTGCCCCCAACCCACATGGCGTTGGGTGAGTCGATGAAAGACTCGGAAATTAACGCGATCATTCGCACGCTCATGCGGCGTTGGAAGGCGGCGCTGACGATCTTTGGCGCCTTTGTCTTGTTAGTGTTCGTGGCCACCGTGCTTTCGCCGAAGGTCTACACAACTCAGGTGAAATTGATCGCAGGTAACGCGAGCGGCGGGGTGGGAGCCACTGGTGCCGGGGCAGACAGTTCGCTACCGGTGCTCAATGCGTTGCTTATCGCCTCCGGAGTTCAATCGGCTGAAACGTATGCCGAGCTTTTTCAGGAAACCCCCGTGGCGCAGCAAGTCATTACAGACTTGCACCTGAAGAGCAGTGTCGGCGGCCTATTGAAGAAAATCAACGTTCGGCCGGTAACGAACACCTCGATCCTGGCGTTATCCGCTACTTGGTCGGATCCTCGAACCTCCGCGCGCATCGCTAACGACTTCGCCAACGTCATCGTGCTCCGTCAGCGTGATCTCGTGGCGAGTCAGGCCGCGACCGCGCTCTCGTTTCTGTCCAAGCAGCTTCCCGTCGCAGAGGCAAACATGCACCGCACCCGCGCCGCACTGACGGCGTTTCAAGCGACGCATAAGTTTGCCGACATTACCTCGCAAACCCAGAACGCCATAACCGCCGTTGCGAACGTCGAATCGAAGATCGGTC
>JAABUQ010011394.1_pt1 | contig 11366 bp, 8 predicted proteins | sample 5560001 | NCBI WGS metagenome assembly JAABUQ01 (sample SAMN10711888, study PRJNA513371) | rock metagenome | isolation source: Antarctica rocks | place: Antarctica: Victoria Land, Finger Mt nord | collected 2015-12-18
GCCTTTACAGCGAGGGTAGCGGGTTTGGTCTCACGGTGGGCCGGGTTATGTTTGCCCTTTCGCCTCTACGTGGTCCTGTTTAATCTTGCCGTATACAGCTGGCCTCCGCCGCCGGGTATTGCGCGGGCACGATCGGCCCCACGGTCGCCTTGCAGGCCCATTCGGCGCCGCTGGGCCTCGCGTTCGCGACGGGGCGACTCCTGCCCGCGGCCTACCGAGGCGGGCTGGTGGTGGCCTATCACGGCTCGGCGTATCGGTCCCAATTGACCGGCTACAAAGTCGTCTACATCCCCGTGAGCGGGGCGCGCGCCGGCACGCCGCGGGACCTGGTGACGGGCTGGATCACCACGGTCTGGGGGCGGCCGGTCGGCGTGCTCGCCGCCGCGGACGGCAGTCTATTGATCTCCGATGACGTGGCCGGCGTCATCTATCGCGTGGCGTGAGCGGAGCCATGATACTCCAACTCTAGCGTCTATCGCCTCACGTCATCTTGTGGTCTCCGAGGGACGCGGCCACGCCGTGGCGAGCCAACGCGACGACGACACCCTCGACACGGTCGCGCCGCCCATCGGGCGCCACGGCAATGGGCGTCGTGGGATATCGTCGCCGCGGTCCCACCCTCAGGCCAGCACGCGCCAACGGGGATGACCTGGGATGCGCTGACTACACGCCACATGATGCTGGCGAGCGCGTCCGCCTGAGCCCCCAAAGAGTTGCACATTAGGTACCAGGTATCTTTTACGAATATCAGCTACCTTTTACGACGCCACAACAAAATCGCTAGGAGTTGGTTATGTCGGTGTCCGTAGTTCTTGGCACTGACTAGTCCTCCAGGGCCCCATCCGTCGCTAATTGATGGAACTGGCGCCGCTAGTTCTTGGAACTACCCTCCTATTTCCGCGCTCTTCGTGGAACTGGCCGACGGACCCATGCATCGCGTATCGCGTATTTCATGGAACTGGCCGAGCGATGTATCGTCGCATAGCCGTGCCGCTATTTCGTGGAACTGGCCGACGACAACGTCGCTACTGTAGCATCGTACAAGGTAGTTATGCTGACCTCGCCGATGTTACGCGTGGACGCGCGCGCCGATTCGTACAAGAAAGCTCGTGGGCATGCATGGACCCTTGATGCCCGTGCACGCCCGCATCGTAAAGGGTTCCTGATATCCTTGGCGTTGACAGGAGCCACATCGCTCGCGTAAAACGATCCGCATCGACATCGCGACCGGTGACGAGTGGCCCCATCCTGGAGAAACGGACCGCGTCGTACGCACCAGTCCTCTGGTCCGAGATATCGCTGTACTGCACCACTCCAGCCCAGGGACCTTTTACGCATGGCAGCTACCTTTTACGACGATACCCGAGCGCATCAAGAGGCTACAGCGCGCCGAGGAATGCACCCAGGTCGGCGGCGTTGAGCACCTCATCCTTCGTCATCTGCGTTGCGATGAGCCAGTTCTCGTTCTTAGGCCACGCGCTGCCTATGCGTTTATCAAACGGGCCGAGGGCTTGCGCGGACTGCCCCTTGGCGGATTTAACGGCCCGGTCGGGGAAATAGTTCTCCATAGCTCGCCAATCCAGGATCTTGCACGGGATGCCGACCGTGGCGCACGCCTGCACGAACGCCTCCCGCAAGGGCTCTAAGGGAGCACCTGCCGCCGCCCGCTCGCTGTCAATCAAAACCTGCACCTCTGGCGCGACGCGCTTGATCTCCGTGAGCTCGGGCACGCGATCGCGGGTGATCATGCCCCGACCGCCCATCGGCATGAGCACCACATGCTGATCCTTGTGGAGCTTGCGCAGGAGTTGTTGGATTGTCCGCACCTCGGTCGGGCCCTCGACCAGCAGGAGCTTATCGTAGCCGAGGTCATGGTACGCTCCGTAGCTCAGTTCGCCCAGCAGTTCCGGCAGGTCGTTCGTTTCCTCGAATGGTTTGACCTCGCTGTAGCCCTGGTGTCTCTTGCGAACGGAGTAAATCTGGGAGGTTGTGGAGCGCGCCAGGCCGAGGTTATGCGTCGCGAAGAGCGTGCCTTCCTTCGCGTAGCTGGCCAGCTGCGCCAGAAACGTGAGCTGAAGCGCGGGATGGAGGTTGAGTTCGGGTTCGTCGATGAGGATGTAGGATGGCTTTTTCATCGCCGCATGCGCAAGCACGATGAATGCTTGCGCCATACCTCCGCCCAATTCGGACAGTTGATACGGCACGGCGTCGATATAGAACCGGAATGTCTGCCCCGTGTCCGACGGGACGATTGTCAGGTCGCCTATCCCGAAGAGGTCTTTCAGGGTGTCGGTGACTTGCTGCGCCAACGTGTTCAATGGGCGCGATGGTCCGCCCACCCACTCCCTCCACATCGCGACGAACTGTTCGCCAATGTTGAGGTCGTAATACGCAGCCCGTGGCGTCACGCTCAGGGCTTTGCGGAATGGCCCGATGTAGAGTGCGTCGGCGAGCGCCCGACAAGCCTCGCAGATAGATGACACATCAGGGACCCCTAGATTTGTTTCCGATCCATCGGGCTCGCGCCGCCCGAGCGCTATCTGATGTATCGTTTGCGGGGAATCAGGCATCGGGTCCATCAAGAATAAGGGACGGCCCTTGAGATGCGTCGGCGGGAGGGATAGCGCATTGGTGAAGGTTATCGTGCCGCGGGGGACAGTGATATCCAGGCGCAGCGGCAGATGACCCGTGCTGTCGGGCGGTTCGTCGCTGTCGGGCAGCAGCTGGATCGAGACACCCAAGTCTCGGCCATGGCCATTGTAAAATACCTCGTCCACGTCGAGTATCGGCGCGGGCAGGGGGCCAAACACATATCTGTCCGCATGGGTCAGTATCCGACTGTCGAGCAAGTGCGCTTGACTGCCCCCGTTCACGAACAACCCGCGGAACTCGTAGAAGAAGCGCAGGAGTGAGGATTTGCCCGCATTATTTAGACCGATGAAAGCGATGGGCTCGCCTTTGCGGAGCACTATGCGCGGGGGGGACTCGTCGGAGAAACGCCGATAGTTCTTGATCGTTATCTCTATAACCACAAGCGCGTCCCCACCCGAACGAGGACAGCCAGTAAGACAGTGTGCAAGATGATGGAAGTACTGCTACACCGAGGGCGCCACATCCAGTATCTCCTTTAGTCCGTACTTTGACGCAGGTCCACTCTGCGTAGACCCCTGGGTGGAGATATATCGAAACCGTCGAATTAGGGAGGGTCGTTTTGGCGCACGCCACTACCCGACGAGGTCCGGGTGCACAAGCCTATGTCCCTGGCAAGCTGTCATCGTCGGAGCCTTGCATATCAGGCAAGCCCATACGGGCTAAGAATGCTTGCTGTACGACCGTGCCGAACGGCGTAAGCTTGTAACGGAATAATGGCTCCATCCTTTGCCCACTCGCTTGTAGCCTCGTAAGCTCGTCGCCGTTCAGTGAGGCGACGTCAACCTTGAGGATGCCGAATTCGACCATACGCTGGATGCCAGCGATGTGGAGTGGTTTGACCACCGCATCCCCCATCGTTATGATCGTAGGCTGCTCGACTGTATCGCCGGGGAACGGCAGATTGGTCGCGGCGTAGAAGTCCAGCGCGTTGACCGCCGCCTCCACGGCCATACCCTTCTCGAGTTCAATCTCTTGAACGGCAGATTGCAACGTTGCAGTAAGGGCTCGCTTAGCAGCATTCGTGTCCCCATCAGGATCATAGTGGTTGATTCGGATGTTGGCTAAGTCGAAGAGGATATTCCTCGAATCAGACCGAAAAAGGACTACCTCTTGCGGTTGCCGGACCGCATGGGCCAGTCCGACTTCGTACATCGCATTCCCATTGACGATTGGCCTACCATTGAGTTCGTCAAGCGCCGTGATGTCAGCGAATACCAAACGGGATGTGCTGATCGCTCGGACGATTTCCGTCAAGATTGAATCGCTCACTTGCTGGTTATCAACTCGGACGGGTTCCATTGGGACGCCATCGACGATGACATCCCGAATCGCAGGAGCGATGACTTGCTCCCATCGTGGACGTAAGCGATCATCGAATGACATCGCCACGAAAACTTTATCTTCACGCGGGAATGGAGGGAAGAATGAAAAAACGTGTGCTGGGTACATGGGGATTTCTCCATACCTGAACGTCTATAGCATGCCGGATAGGGTAGCTCCTTCGTGTAGCCTAGGCGACGATCAAGGGCGCGGCACTTCGACCAGCGCATCGATTGATTAGATCGTCGTCTGTTCCCCCTAGCCATTATACGCACAAAATCGCACGATCCTCACCGCCCGGATTGGCTAGAAAATACACCGACAGAGCGACGTCCGCCTTGTTTCCCAAGGCGTCTCAGCTGTCGCCCACAGTGCTGTACGAGGCGGTGTTGTCCGTGATCTTGAGATAGGAGCCGTGGAAGCTGTAATCGACGTACTCCATGAGCACAGGCATCGGCATTCGTTTCACCATGTCAACTTGCGTCATGGCTACTTCTTCCAGCCAAGGATGGCGCTGGCGATCGTCTTTGCGGTCCGATGGTGACCCGGCACGCTCTTGTCCATCGCCTCAAGGCTGTGCCCTGTCCGCTCGCCACGGATGGCCGACGCGAGGGCGTGCAGCGCGGTGGCCAGATGTGCGGTCGTCTCCTGGTTCCCATCGCGTACGCTCTGGATCAGCGTGTCCATCCCCGTGTCTACCGTGGAAGGTCCCATCTCGAACGCCTGGTCCCGGTCGATGGCATCGTGGCGTACCGCGAGCGAGAACGTGCGAGATGGAGGCTCCGACGCGTCGTCCGCGATGGATCCCCCTTGCCATGTGGCGGTCACAGTATAGGTGTACGGCTTGTCACGACGCCAGAGATCCGTGGGCACGGATCGCAACGGCAAGACGGCGCTCTGGTGGGGAACCAGGGAGCCCACACGGATGGGGTCCTGTGCCGTGGATAGCACGCCAAGATGGGCGCTGAGGCGATCGTCCGGTAAGCGGACGCGCAGGCGAACATCCCGCGCCGTGACCGGACCCATGTTCTGGACGACGAGCTCCGGGTAGCCCGTTCCATTTTCCCCAGGGCTCGTGTCGTAGACCACCACGTTGGCGTCGCTCTGCGCGCGTAGTAGGCGGGTGTTACCTCGAACGAGGTAGCCAGTGAGCAGGACGTAGAGGAACGTCAACACGGCGAGAACACCCGTCCCGAACGCATTCACGGCGCTGGCGTTGTTGGGGTTGGTGATCCAGGCGTAGAACGTGGGGACCATTGCGACCGCGAGCAACCCGTACAACGCGGCATAGAAGAGGTTTTTCACACGCCACACCGTCCTCACGGAGCTCCACAGATCGATCAGGGCCTGCCTCGTCTCGGTCGGTGGTTGCCCGTCCCGCCGGTTCCTTCGGTTGTCGAAGGCGTCGGCAACGAGGATGCAGCATGCCGCCACGATGACGAAGGACCACGTAACGACGCCATTGAACGCTACCTTTTGCCCCTGCACGCGGACGGAGGTGTGCATGTAGGCATGGATGGCAAGGACGACCAAGATCGCCACCACGATGGCGATCTTGATCACCTGCCGCACCAACCCGACCAGGACGCGCATCATGTGGATGAAAGCACTCCTACCCCTGGCCTGGTAACGCCGCTCGATCGGGACGTAGAACTACCCCGGATAGGGTTGCGGTTCGCGCGTGATCCGTCACGACTGATGCACGGTCTTCCCAGCGTGCAGCACGTCATCAAGGATTCGGTGGTCTGGTGGCTGGCTCGGCATTGGAGAAAAGAGCGTTGGATACTTACCTGCATCCGATGCTCCACTGTCCAGATTGAAGATTTGATCATCGATTCGCAGCATCCTGCCGTGGATCTCTTTATACGAGACCTCAACCAGCCGATAGTCCGCGAACTCACGCCGACACCGGTCTGACACGGTCAATACCGCCTCGACGCCATAGTCTTTCGTTGCAGTTCCGTGCGTGGTGATGAGACGCACAGCTATCGATCTGTCGAGATGGCGTAGGTACAGTTGGTAGAAGTCTTCTTTCAGGTAGCGATCGAAGTAGTCGATGCGCCGTTGTGCGGTAGCCACGGCATCCATAATGCGCAAGTACACGGTGAAGGGGGTCTTGGCCTGGTACAAGGTCGCTTCCCACTCTACAGGGATCATATTGATGTAGGTATAAAAGCGCGCCTTTATGTCGGCCAGTGCCGCCTCAAATGTTAAATAGAGGTCATCCAGATCCGGCGGTGCAGAACCTGGCCCTAAGTTTAATGGATTTATCCGTTGCGATATCGGGAACAGTGGCGAATACCCAGAATCTGGACGCGCTACGCTTTCTAACTGTAAAGCGACTGTCGTGATAACCACGTCACCAAACGTAGCGAACTGATAGATTCGATCATGGAAAGACCTAAGATCAGTCTCTATACGAGCAAAAGCGAGGTGATAGTGCGGGACAGTAGGTGGTTTCACCATGCACACGAGATCGTCAAGGGGCGCAATCAGACGCCCCCAATCCATGATGAGTTGATGTTTCTGCTCCGCTTTGTCAAGAGATGCAAAGTTCATGTAAACTAACCACTGCTACGCGATTTTCGTGTACGGATAGATGTTCTTGACGTTCAGATGCAAGTACGACCCTTTCGATGGCGCCACTAACAACCCCATGAAGATCGTTTCTGGCACGCCGGAGTATCGGTACACGTTGCCGTTGTGGAAACGCACCTCCAACGTCTGTGTTTCTTTGCTGTACCCTACCTCGCGCAGGTTGCTCGACGATACAGCGTGGTATTCCATTGCTGCTGCCTCCCCGATCATGGCGTTGACCTCGGGTGGGATGGCCGCCTCGTAGACGTGCCCCACCTCATCATGGACCGCTACTTTCACCAACGCAACGGACGCGCCGCTCGCGTGTACCTGACCGATCAACGTCTTCAAGCGATAGCGATGCACCACACGTCGGCCAACGTCGATCGCCTCGCCCAAGGGGGGATTGAGGTGGTTGAGCAGCGCATCCTCGGCCCGATTGGCGAGCGGGCCATGCACGTCCTCGCCGTCGATGGTGGCGTGCAGGTCGATGGATGCGATGTAGGACGGCGCCAGCCCGACGTTGCGTGCGGTGACGACGAGGACGGGAATGTTCTCCAACGCAGGCGGGGGTGTGAGCGGTTCCACCGACACCGCGACGGACAACCGGAACGCGCTATCCGTCGCGGTGTCCCCATGCGGGTTCGCCTGGGGCATCGCTGGAACCCGTGGTTGCGGTGGCATAGCCCTCTTCACGCCCAACGCAGGCTTCGGCGTCAACGGCTGGTTCGTGAGGCGCCGGTAGAGCTTCTCGTAGTCGTCCTCTGGCTCCGTCCTGTAATGCGTCCGCCCGCGCACTGGGGCAGGGATGTCGGTGATGGCCCCACCAGGAAGGAGGACGGGGATGAAGCGATCATCGGTCGCCGCGTTCTCGTACAGGTACGTGTAGATCAACGTGCTTTCCCAGGCCACACCGAGCCCTGTCCTGGGCTTCTCCTCGCCCATGACGCGGCGATAGTACGTCTCCGTACAGATCATCAGTACGTACGTCGCGTCGCGGATCTGGCGATCCATCCATTTGTGCCACCCCTCGGAGGGGTGCGGATGGTATTGATCGAGGATGCAGTCGACCCCCTCGGCCATCAACCGGTCGGCAAGGGCCAGGACGCGCGCCTCGTGCTCCGGGGAGTCGTGGCTATAGCTGATGAATGTCGTGGGTGTGATCGGCGCGGACGCGTCCGCTGCGCTACTGGTCGGCTCCACGATTGACCCTTCCCGCGATGGTGACGCACACGCAATCATTCTAGCGCGCGATCACCGGAGTGTGCTACTGCTTATCATCACCAGACGGTCACGGTTTCCCGCGATTGCCCGTCCTCACTCGCCCCGAGCCATAACAACGACATCATGCTGGCGCACAGGGAGCAAGCCTCGCCAGCTCCCGGACGATCGCGCCTTCCCCTTTTGGGGGGAGACGCCGACCGTCAGGGGGACGCCGCGCGACCACTATTGATGCGGTCGTACACCTTCTTGGTGATGTACGCCTTGACGATGGCGGCGAACTCCTCGTCTCCCAGCAGCCGCACGAAGATGTCCTCGTTCTGCGCCCGCCGGTCGATGATGGCGGTCGTGAACGCCCCGTCGATCGCCCCCAGCCCGAAGTTCTCCAGCGTGTTCGCCCGTGCCTGGTCGACGATGGCCTCCTTGGCGACGAGTTCCTCCTCGATCTGGTCGAACACGAGCCGGTCGGCGTCCGTGAACTCCGTGCCGAACCGCTGGTTGAGCAGCGCCACGATGGCCGAGAGCGGCGCCATGCGCACGTCGTCCTCGCCGCCCGTGCCCACCTCGGTCGGCCCCGTCACCGGCACGTTGTCGACCGTGTACGCGATGCTCCCCTCGCTGACCTTCCGCAAGCGGTAGTATTCCAGCTCCACGCTCCCGCCCAGGTCGAGGTCGCCCTCGTCCTCCTCACCGCGCGCCGGCAGTCGTTTGAGCAGGAAGCGCCCGTAGGCGTAGCGCTTCTCCAGGGCCGGGTCCCCGAACGCGATGATCTGCGAGAGGAACGCGTACAGGCGCGTGAAGGACATCAGCATGGACTTGAACTCCTCCCGCGCCTCCTCCTTCTCCAGCGCCTTGTAGCGCGCCACGGCGGGGTCGAGGGCCGCGAACAGCCCCCGCTGGGTGGCCGAGCTGCGCAACGTCTCCGGCGTGAAGAACGCGGCGGCGAACGCGTCGACCTCGGCCTTGTCGTAGACCCCGGTCCCGTCGAGCTTGGCCGTCAGGTCGTAGAGCAGGTTGGGGTCGGTCGGCTCGTCGATGGCCGTCTCCTCGTAGAACGGGCGGAAGGAGGCCTGGATGCCCTCCGGGTCGTTCACGAAGTCGAGCACAAGGGTGTCGTCCTTGCCCGGACACGTGCGGTTGAGCCGCGAGAGCGTCTGCACGGCCTTGACCCCGTCGAGCTTCTTGTCCACGTACATCGTGTGCAGCAGCGGCTCGTCGAAGCCGGTCTGGTACTTCTCGGCCACGATCAGCACCTGGTACTCGTCCGTCGCGAACTTATCGGGCAGCGCCTTCTCCCCGAAGCCGTTCATGCTGGCCTCGGTGTACTCCGCCTTCACCTCGTCGATGACCTTGCCCGAGAACGCCACGAGCGTCCGGATGTCGGTGTAGCCCTTGGTTTTGATGTAGTCGTCGAACGCCTGCTTGTAGCGTACGGCGTGCAGGCGCGAGCGGGTGACGACCATGGCCTTGGCCCGGCCGCCGATCTTGTGGCGCGTGAAGCGGCGGAAGTGCTCGATGATGACCTCGGTCTTCTGCGCGATGTTGTACGGGTGCAGGCTCACGAACCGCGCGATGGCCGTCCCCGCCTTCCCCGCGTCGACCTCCGGGTCCTCCCGGCTCGCCTTCTCCAGCTTGTAGAAGAGCTTGTACGTGACGTAGTGCTTGAGCACGTCCAGGATGAAGCGTTCCTCGATGGCCTGGCGCATCGCGTACAGGTGGAAGGGCGTGGGCTTCCCGTCCGGGCCGGGCGTGCCGAACAGCTCCAGCGTCTTCTTCTTGGGCGTCGCCGTGAAGGCGAAGAAGCTGAGGTTGGCCTGCCGCCCGCGCGCGGCGATGGACCGCGCGACCGCGTCCTCGGCGTCGCCCTCCGCCGTGGCCGTCGCCTCGTCCGCGCGCGCGGCGGCCTCCAGGGCGGCCCGCTCGTCCGCACCCGGCGCGGTGAGCACGGCCTTCAAATCCTTGGCCGACTCGCCGGTCTGGCTGCTGTGGGCCTCGTCGATGATGACCCCGAAGCGCTTGCCGGCGAGCCCCGTCACCTTGTCGAGCACGAACGGGAACTTCTGGAGCGTGGTGATGATGATGCGCCGGCCGCCGTTGAGCGCCGCGGCCAATTGGGTGCTGTCCTGGTCGATCTTCTCGACGACGCCCTGCTTGTGCTCGAACTGGAAGATGGTGTCCTGGAGCTGCTTGTCCAGCACGCGGCGGTCGGTGATGACGATGATGGTATCGAACACGGGCCGGTCGTCGGCGTTGTGCAGGCTGGAGAGGCGGTGGGCCAGCCAGGCGATGCTGTTGCTCTTGCCGCTGCCGGCCGAGTGCTGGATCAGGTAGCTCCGCCCCACACCGTGCGCCTTGGCGTGCCCCTCGATCTTACGGACCACGTCGAGTTGGTGGTAGCGCGGGAAGATGACGGCGTCGCTCGCGCCCCCGGCGGCGGTGGCGTCGCCCTTCTCGACGTGGAGGAAGCGGGCGAGGAGGTCGAGCAGGCTGTCGCGCTGCCACACCTCCTCCCACAGGTAGGCCGTCTTGTAGCCCGTGGGGTTGTCGGGGTTGCCCGCGCCCGTCCCACGCCCCTTGTTGAACGGCAGGAACGTCGTCCGTTCGCCCGCCAGGCGCGTGGTCATGTGGACCTCGTCGGGGTCGACGGCGAAGTGCACCAGCGCGCGTTTCTTGGGCTGGAGCAACAGGTCGCGCGGATCACGATCGGTGCGGTACTGGGCGATGGCGTGCTTGACGGTTTGCCCGGTCAGCGGCGTCTTGAGTTCCGCGGTCGCGACGGGCAGACCGTTCACGAACAGGGCCAGGTCGAGCTCGTTGTGGTGCTTCGGGCTGTAGCGCAACTGGCGCGTCACGGAGAGACGGTTCTTCGTGTACAGCTCGAGGGTTTCGGGAGCGAGCTTGGTGGCGGGGCGGAAGTAGGCCATCGCGACCTTCACGCCGTAGTCGGTGACGCCGCGCCGCAGGACGTCGAGCGTACCGCGCGCGTCGAGTTCCTTGGCCAGGCGCGCGATGACCTTGTCCTCGACGGTGGCCCCGTGGACGGCGACGAGCCGCGCCCACTCTTTGGGCTGCGTGTCCTGCACGAAGGCGAGGACCTGCGCACGGTCGAGGGCCAGGGCGAGGTCGTAGTCCCCTTTCAAGCCCTTGAGGTAGCCGTTGGCGAGGAGATGCGCCTCGATGGCCTCCTCGAAGGTTTGCTCGGAGTGGATGGCTACCATTGGGGCGCGTCCTCCCTGACGTCGATTTTTCCGGTGACACCGGCGGTTATGAGGGCCATGCGATGCTCACGGAGCGTGTCGATGTGCGCACGCACCTTCGCGATAAGAGTATCTATCGTGCTTACCCGTTCCTGTAAGTACGTCACAAGGGTTTCTTGCTCTGCGAGTGGAGGGATCGGGACGTAGACGTTTTTGACGTCGTCCAGGCCAAGGCCATCTTTGGTCCCTCCAGAGAGCGAAACGGTCAGTTGTTGTTGTCCAATCTTGGACAAGAGACAGTACCCCAACCACTTAGGGGTTATAGTATCTTATCGAAAAGTCGGGGGCTAGGCCGCCGCGAGCGCCACGGGGGCGTGGGCCTCAGCCGCGCGTTGGGTG
>JAABUQ010011395.1_pt1 | contig 11365 bp, 13 predicted proteins | sample 5560001 | NCBI WGS metagenome assembly JAABUQ01 (sample SAMN10711888, study PRJNA513371) | rock metagenome | isolation source: Antarctica rocks | place: Antarctica: Victoria Land, Finger Mt nord | collected 2015-12-18
CGGCGTCTACGGCCCCCGGACAGCCGCCGCCACCCGCGCCTTCCAGCGCTACGCCCACCTCTCCCAGGACGGCGTCGTCGGACCGAACACCCGCAGCGCCATGACCACCGCACTGCACGGCTCGCCCTCCCCGGCCGCCCAGCCGATCCTGCGCCGAGGCGACCACGGACAGGCCGTCCGCGTGTGGCAGACCGACCTGGACAACCTCTCCACCGCGGCCGGCCGCGGCGGCGGCCTCGGGACCGTGGTGGTCGACGGCAGCTTCGGGCCCAAGACCGAGGCCCTCACCATCGCCCTGCAGAAGACCGAGCACATCGCGCCCGACGGGATCGTCGGCCCGAACACCCGCGCCGCATACCTCACCCTGCTCGCCTCGACGAAGAAGACGAACGGCTGAGTTAGCGGCCCCGACGGGCCCGGCCACCACCCGGTGGCCGGGCCCGCCACCACCGACAAGACCGACACCGCCATCAGCGCCGGCTGGGTCCTGGACCACCTGCTCAGCACCGCCGCGCCCGCCTGACCGACACCGCCATCACCGTCATCTCCGTGACTACCCCCCGGATCGACCTCCGACACCCCGCCCACCTCGTTGAGCGCTTCACCGGCCGCACCCCCGCAGCCTTCCGCCGCGAACAGCTAGCCAACTACCGATCACTCAGCGACGCTGGCTTCCTACGGTCCGTCCTACGACCCCGCCGGCCGCATTCGCGACACCGCCCTGGACCTGTTTACGCCCTTGGCCGACCTAGCCACTCCGCACCAGCAGACCGCCTGACCCATCGGCCTATGGCTGAGGCCTGGACGTGGCACCATGCGGCGCTCAGCCCTGCTGGACGTCGATCGCGGCGCGGGCGACCACGGCACCGTCGGCGATGAGTGCCAGGGTCAGCCGCGCGGCGGCCGCCGCGTCGGGCAGGTGCACCTCGACCCGGCGACCGGAGGTGAGCTGGTAGGGCTTGGCCGTGATCGTCGCGGTGCTGGGCGCCTCCGCATGGCTCGCCAAGAGCTCGGTGGTGGTGGGGTCCCTGAGCAGAGGACCCCAGTGGGCGACCAGGCGGGCCTCCAGCGGGTGGGTGCCGTGGTGGGAGACGTGGACCTCGAGGCTGACCGGCCCATCGGTGACCAGGTCCACCCCGGGTGAGTGGGGGGTGAGGTCGACCACGAGGACGGTGGGGGCGTTGGTCGTGGCGGGGTCGTTGCCGCCGAGGTCTCGGGAGGAGCGGTCGAAGGCCACCAGGCCGGCGGTCTCGTGCTCGATGTCGGTCAGCTCGGTCCACACATACCCGGACAGGGTGTCGTGGCGGCGCAGTTCCTGTGTCTGCCAGCGCAGGTTCCAGCCGCGCTCGACGCTGGTGTAGCCGCCTCCGTATTCGCTGTTGAGGTTGGGCAGGGCCACGGGCGGGGCCCCTCCTGCGGCCATGAGCTTCTTCTCTACGATGGTGTCCGTGGCGATGGCGACGGGGAAGCTGTCGACGCGGCCGCCCAGCAGGGCCCGGACCTTGGCGGACCATCCCTTCGGGGTCTCGTCGTAGACGTGCCAGTCGACCAGGTCGGTCTCTACGTGCGCCCACCCGGAGTTGTCCACCGCGGGGCGGCTGTCGTCCAAGTCCTTGAGCAGGTCGAAGGCACGGTGGACTGCCTGTTGCTTGGCGGGGTCGCCGGGGACGTCCCAGTCCAGGCCCCACTCCTCGTTGTACAGGCCCCAGATGACGATGCTCGGGTGGTTGGCGTCACGGCTCACCATGGCCGGGATCTGCGCTTCGAAGGCCTCCACCGCTGGGGGGGGTGAACCTGCCGGTGCTGGCCGGCTCGGCCCAGATGAGCACGCCGAGCCGGTCGGCGTGGTGCAGGAAGCGCGGGTCCTCCAGCTTCAGGTGCTTGCGGACGAGGTTGAAACCGAGGCGCCGGGCGACCCGCAGGTCGGTGACGAAGGCCTCGTCGTCGGGCGCGGTGATGCCGGTGGCCGGCCAGTAGCCCTGGTCCAGGACGCCGCGGACGTACAGCCGCTCACCGTTGAGGGTCATGGTGCCTGCCGTTGTGCTGATGGACCGCAGCCCGGTGTGGCCAGTGACGCGGTCGACGGCATCGGCGGTGCGCAAGGTGGCGGTGACGTCGTACAGGTGGGGGTCTTCGGGGCGCCACAGACGGGCTGGTCCACGGGCAGAGCGAGGGTGGCTCGCCCGCCGGCCAGGTCTGCGGGCACGGCTGGACCCTCGTCGAGCTGGACGCTGAGGACGCTGTCCTCACTGTGCCCGGCGGTGCGCACGGTGACCAGGACGCTGTCCAGGTCCGGGCCAGGACGCAGCTGCAGGTCGGTGATGTGCGCCACCGGCCGGGCCTCGAGCCACACCGGCTGCCAGATCCCGCTGGAGGGGGTGAAGGCACAGCCGTCGTAGTCATCACGCGGGATGCTGCGCTGCTTGCCGTGGGCGATGTCGCGCTTGTCCACCGGCGCGTGCGCGCGGACCACGACGGTGGCACGGTTGCCGATGAGGGCGTCGGTGACGTCCAGCTCGAAGGGGGTGTAGCCGCCGGCGTGGGAACCGACGGCACAGCCGTTGACCCACACGGTGGCCTCGTGGTGGACCGCGCCGAAGTGCAGGATGACCCGCTGGCCAACCCATCCAGGTGGCACGTGGACCGTGCGGCGGTACCAGGCGCAGGCCAGCCAGTGGGCGCCCACACCGGAGGCGTCGGTCTCCCACGCGAAGGGCACCGTGATCTGCGACGGCCACGGCTGGGTGCTGTCGGGCAGGCCTCGGCCTTCCCCGTCCTGCTCGGGGTCGGGGCTGAACTCCCAGGTGCCGTTGCAGGAGGCCCAGCTGTGGGACCGGTCGAAGTGCGGGCGGGGGTACTCGGGCCGGGGCAGATGCATGGTCAGTCCTTGGGGAAGAAGGGTCAGCCCTTGACGCTGCCGGCGAGCAGGCCGTTGATGAAGTGCCGCTGGAGCACGACGAAGACGATCAGGACGGGCAGCATCGCCAGGCTGCTAGCGGCCAGCAGCTGGCTCCAGACGGTGGTGAAGTCCAGTCCGACGCCCTTGTTGCCGCTGACGTTGGCAGCCAAGGTGGACAGCACGACCTGCAGCGTCTGGCGGCTGGTGTCGTTGGTGATGACCACGGGCCAGACGAAGTCGTTATAGATGTTCATGAACGTCAGGACGCCCAAGGCCGCCAGGCCCGGGCGGATGACCGGCACGACGATGCGCCAGTACAGCCCGAACTCACCCGCCCCGTCGACGCGGGCGGCGTCCAGCAGCTCATCGGGTACCGCAGAGATGATCTGCCGCATCCAGAAGATGGAAAAGGCGTCAATGCTCCCGGGCAGGATCAGGGCCTGGTAGCTGTTGACCCAGCCGAGCTTGCTCATCTCCAGCAGCAAAGGGATGATCAGCACCAAGATCGGCAGCATCAAGGTCAGCAGGACCGCACCGAAGAGGAAGTCCTTCCCGGCGAAGCGGTACTTGGCGAACGCGAACCCCGCCAAGGGGCAGAACGCCATGGTGATGACGCCCTTGCACACGATGACCACAGTGGTGTTGAGGAAGCCCGAGCCGATCGGGACGTCCCGCAGCATGGTCACGTAGTTGTCCAGGGTGATCTTCGCCGGGTTGAAGGCCAAGGGGTGCTGGACGATGTCCACAGCGGGCTTGACGCTGGAGGAGATCGCCCACCACAACGGGTAGAGGAACACCAGTGCCGCGGCGGTCAGCAGGACGTAGCGCGCGGCGGTGGCGCTGCGGCCTCGAGTACGGCGGGCCTTCGTGGCTGGGAGGGCCCGGCCCGGAGTGGCGAGCGCGGTCATCTCAGTCCTTGGCTCGGAGAAGGCGGACGCTGACCAGGGACAGCGCGAACACCAGGACCACGAGGAGGAAGGAGTTCGCGGCTCCGGTTCCCAGGTCTGAGGTGGTGATGTGCTGGTAGAGGAACAGGCCGGCAGTGCGCGAGGAGTTGAACGGTCCGCCCTGGGTCACCACGTAGGGCTCGGCGAACAGCTGGAAGACCGCCAGGGTCTCCACCACGAGGAGGTCGTCAACAGTCGGCTGCGCCGGTACTACCGCCTGACCCCCGCCGGCACGGCCGGGCTGGCAGAGGCGGCTGACCGGGCCCAGCGCAACGCCGAGGTCGCCGTCCGGCGGCTGCACGAGGCGAGGGTGGCGCTGTGAGCGTCGTCCCGGAGAACGGGTCCGCGCCCGCCGTCGGAGTCGAGGCGACGGAACGCGGCTACCGGCGGGCGCTGCTGGCCTACCCACGGCGCTGGCGGGCCCGCAACGGCGACCAACTGCTGGGGGTCCTGCTCGACATGGCCGAGGACCCGGAACGCCACGGGACTGGCGGGTACCGCCGCGAGGTCGTTTCGGTGGTCGGGCACGGTCTCGCGGCCCGGTTCTCACCGCTGGGGACCGCGTTCCCGGCGGGTCTACGGGCGCGGCTGTCGACGCTCGCGGTCGCCTCTGGTGCCGCCCTGTCGCTGCTGTTCCTGCTGACGGTCGACGCCCACCGGATCGATGCGCCGGGCTTGGGCGCGCCCGGTCACCTGCCAGCACCGTTCAGCGTCATGACCCCCGTGTACGCCGGGTGGCTGCTCCTAATGGTGTTCAGCGCGCTCAGACGTCCTCGATCGGTGCGGGTCACCGCCCTGCTCACCGCCGTCTACACCGCGGCCGTCCCGGGCCTCGCCGCGGCGACCGGGGCCGGCCGGCCGCTGCTGCACCAGCTGGTCGTCTTCGGAGCTCTCGCGCTGTGCGCCGCCACCGCCAGCTCGTGGACGCGCCCGCCGCACCCGGCCGTGGTGCTCACTCTCACCGCGGCCTTCCTGACGGCCTGCCTGACCGCCGCGCGCATCTTCTTCCTCACCGGTCCCGGCCTCGCCCAGGACTACCGGGTCGCGACGCTGAACCTGGCCGACCTGTCCCGGGTCATCGGACTGTTCGCCCTCGTCGCCGCTGCAGTCTTGGCCGTGACCCCACTACGCGGATGGGCCGCACCGCTACTGATCACCGCAGTGCCGTGGGCCGGGTTCGGCGTCTGGGAGGCCACCACCAGTGCCAACTCGGTCAACGGCCCCGCGCAGCTGCTTCTTCTGCTGGCTCTCATGATCGGCGTGGCCACCACCGTGATCCACACAGCCATGACCGGACCCCGAACGGCCAGACTGGCGAAGAACTTGCGGGACCGACCGGAAACCGGTGGGCAACTTTGACCGTCCCCCGGGGACCGCGGAGCTCGGCGAGCGTCGCTGCTGCTCAGCGGTGGACACATCCACCCGGACATCGACTAACAGCCGACTCGAAAACGTCGCTGCGCGGTTTACTGGTCGTCCTGTAGCGAGGAGATCCGCCAGCCGCTGGCCGGTGAGGGTCAGATAGTCGGTGTGCGTGATGGGTCTCCCGGTCCAGCCGTCGCGCCCGCGGGGCGTGGTGGTGACAGTAAGCTGCCGGTGGGCAGCCGTGCGGGTATCGGTCGGGGCGCCGTTGTCGTAGGCGCGGGATACGTGGCGCAATCGGCCAGAACGGCAGGTATCCGCGCTACGGTCTAGCAGCTAGCACTTGCGCCATGCGGCTATCTGCTTTCAACCAGCTTTCGAGGTCCCGGTCGAGTAATGCGGCAAGTCGCAAGCAGGCGTTATACCCCTCTGCGGTCGTCAAACGGCGCTTCTCACCGGGCATCGGGAAGCCATTTACAAGCGGTTCATGATGTGCGGCTCGGTTTCTTAGAGCGTGCACCTCCTTGACGACTCCGAGCGTGGACGCACGAGTGGATTGCATCCCACGAGCTCGAGCGACGGCATTACCGCCTGGAAAGGCGGTTCGAAGGTGAGTACGCCAGAGAGCCTCGTAGTCCGCGCGCACTTTCCGCGGCCCCTCCCCTAGCGGTCCGCCTGCCTCTAGCAAGTTTCGCCAAAAGCCAAACATGAGCTGGGCGACCACGCGGCCCGGTATTCGAATCCCCGTCGGGACCTCGCTCCAGGCTTTAGCTACAGCATGCAGTGATCGATTGTCTAACCCAATGTCGACCGCATACCAGTCCGCTCGACCTGCTACCTGCTCAAGCACCTTACTCATAGCGTTGCGCATGGCCACTTCCAGAATTGCAATATCTGCCATGGCCGCTGCGGCGAGGTCCCGATCCCAGACGTATAAATCCAATACGTCGCACCGGGATATGAGTGAAGCGGATTGGTAAGTCGTCAGACGGTTAGGCGAGATGGCCTTAATGAGGGCTGTCCTATGATGCACGGGTAGTGTCATTCGGATACCTTTCGACGACCGCCCTTGACAAGGGTCAAGTCTGATAGTACCCTATAACACGAACTCCCCCAGTGCGCCTCTCCGGACTTGAGCCGTGATGCGCCGGGGGTTCTTCTCTTAGGTGACTGTTTCCGAGGCTCATCACTCACCCTCAAGAGTGACAGAGCAACCGAAGTCGGGCGCCCTAACCGGATCCACCAGGCCGTGGGGCTACTGGTCGTCCTGCAAGCCGCCGACCCGCCAGCCGCTGGCGGTACGGGTCAGGGTGAGGTAGTCGGTGTGGGTGAGGGGTGGGCCGGTCCAGCCGTCGCGGCCGTGGGGTGTGGTGGTGACGGTGAACTGCCGGTACACGGCCGTGCGGGTATCGGTGGGGGCGCCGTCGTCGTAGGCGCGGATAACTGTGACGGTGGTGTAGCCGCGGTGGGCGGCGAGGGCGGTCCAGGCGGCGCCGGGTCCGGTGACGGGTCGGTCGCCCCGGATGCCTGCGGCGAGCTGTCCGGTGGTCCAGGGCAAGGCTCGCCGGTGGGTGTCAGCCGGACCGAGGTCCAGGGCGGTGTCGGCGCGGCAGTACGCGGTGAGCCCGGCGGCCGCGACGACGTCCGGGTCTGTGCTGGTCAGGGTGGAGGCCGGTGGGAGTCCACCGGCCGGGGTGCCGGCCCAACCGGTCGGGACCTGCGTCGGCGTGAAGGGCCTGGCCGCGGCCGACGGTGCTGCCGTGGCCGGGTCGCTCGGCGCGGGCACGGTGGCGGGGACCGTGACGGCAGGTGCCGGGCTTCCGGTGGGCGCGCAGCCGCTGGTCACGGCGGCCACGACGACGCCGAGCAGGACGGCCGCGGGCGTTGCGGGGTGCCGGGTCATCCGTACCTGCGGACTGACCAGGTGGTACTGGTCCAGTAGGGGATGGTGACGGGTTGGATCTTGACGACGTCGCCGGTGTGGGGGGCGGCGATGATCTGTCCGGCGCCGAGGTAGATCGCGATGTGGCTGTAGGTCCCGGGCTGGGCGGGGTCGTTCTGGAAGGCGATGACGTCCCCCGGTGCCAGGGCGGCCAGGCTGATGCTGGAGCCGCGGCCCTGAGCGACCAGCGCGCCGGTCCGGGCCTGGGTGTCCGCAGTCCGCGGGAGGGTGACCCGACCGCTGCTGGCCTGGTGGACGGCGTACCGGACGAGCCCGGAGCAGTCGAACCCGGGCGGCGGCCCGCCGCTGGGCCCGTCCAGGCCACCCCCGCCCCAGACGTAAGGCACCCCGAGCTGGGCGGTCGCGGCGGCGATCTCCGCGGCGGCGAAGGACCCGACCGGTGCCCCGGGCAGCCCGGGCGCGCTCGGCGGAACCGTGGGGGCGGTGTAGGTCAGGGCGAGCTGCCGGATGCGGGTGACGTAGGCCCGGGTCTCCGGGAACGGGGGTACGCCGCCGTAGCGCAGGACCGCTCCGGCGCCGGCGTTGTACCCGGCCAGGGCCAGGTCGGTGAGGTCCCCGCGGACCCGGCCGGCGGCCAGCGCCGGGCGGAGCTGGGCGACGATCGAGCAGTCGAACCCGCCCTGGGACGGGATGGCGTCAGCGGGGTCCCAGACGTCGGTGACACCGTTCCCGGACCAGTCCCGCCCGGCCGCGGCCCAGGTGCCGGGCATGAACTGGGCGATCCCCTGCGCCCCGACCGGGGACACCGCCCGGGGGTTCCAGGCGCTCTCGGTCTGGATCTGCGCGGCGATCACCGGGGCCGGGATCTCCGGGCACATCGACCCGGCCCGGGCCACCAGCCCGACGTAGGCGGCCGGGACCGTTCCCGCCTTGAGCTGCCCGCCGCCGGGTCCGGTCGGGTCCCCGCCGGTCGGGTCGGCTGGGTCGCTGCCGGCTCCCCCACCGAACAGGACCACCCCGGCGGTCAGCGCGACCGCGGCCGCGGCAGCGGTCAGCCGCGCCGGCACCGGCCACCCCCGTCGTCGACGGCACCTCGGTCGTAGCCGGCGCGGCTGTGGCCGGTGCCGCTATACGCGGGAAGGATCGGGCCGGGCACGTCAGCGGCCAACCGATGCACCACAACCCCTCTACTACCTCAGCAGACGTTCAGGACGATAGCCGTCCGCTGACGTGTCAGGCAAGCCTGTCGGGGTCCCGGGCGGCCGGTGATCAGTACCGTGACGGTCAGCGACGGGTAGGACCGACGAGGGAGCAGAGGTCGGAGGTGGGCGTGTCAGACGCTCCGCCCGACCCCACCCCGGACCGCCCGACCGAACCGCCGGCGGGCCCGCCGAGTTCCCTGGCGGACAAGCTGAACGGGCTGTTCACCCGGGTGCTGTCGCCCAACGGGGACGAGTTCACCCTGGAGGAGGTCGTCGCCGGGGTCCGCGCCGAGCGCGGCGTCGAGGGCGCGACGATCTCGGTGTCCTACCTGTGGCAGCTGCGCAAGGGACTGCGGACCAACCCGACCCTGCGGCACCTGGAGGTGCTGGCCCGGTTCTTCGGGGTCTCCCTGGCCTACTTCCTCGACGAGTCGTCCTACCGGCGGATCGAGGACCAGCTCGCCTCGATCGCCCTGCTCCGCGACCAGTCCGTGCACCGGGTCGCGGCCCGCGCCGCCGGGCTGTCCCCGGACAGCCTGCGGGCCATCGCCCAGATGATCGAGATGGCCCGCCGCGCCGAAGGCCTCCCCGGCCCCGACCACCCGGACGGCCCGGACGGTCCCCAGGGCGGTGGTCCGGGCGGAAAGGTCGGCGGCTGAGGGCAGACTCCCCGTCTGTGAACGTCCCCGGTGCCCTCGCACGCTGCGAGCAGCTGCTCGCCACCCTGACGGTCCCGGTGCCGTTCGACGTCCGGGAACTGTGCCGGCGGGTGGCCGCCGACCGGGGCCGTGACCTTGTCCTGTTCCCCTTGGACACCGCCCGGGCCGGGGTCCCCAGCGGGCTGTGGGTGGAGATGCCCGACCGCGACGAGCTCTACTACGACGCGATGACCTCCCCGGCCCACCAGGACCTGATCGTCCTGCACGAGCTGGCGCACATGCTCTTCGACCACCACCCCGGTGGCGGGCTCGCCGAGCTGGTCGCCGCCGCGAATCCGGACGTCGCCGGCGCCGCCCGCCGGATGCTGCGCCGTGACGGCTACAGCGACCAGGAGGAACTCGAGGCCGAGACCTTCGCCACGGTCGTGGCCCAGCGCTACGCCGACCAGACCCGCCCGGTCAGCCCAGCGGTGGATGAGCTGGCGCAGCGGCTGCAGTCCACCTTCGAGGGCTGAGCCGTGTCCGCGGTGTCGGTGGTCGCCGCGGTCGCGGCGTGGGTGGTGGTCCTCACCCGGGCCCGGGCCAGCTGGCGGGGCCCGGCGAGCCTGGCCCGGCGCGCTTTGTGGGTGACCGCGCTGGCTCTCGCGGTGGCCTGGACGGTGCGGATCGACCGGGTCTTCGCCGACCTGGACCGGGTGACCGGTGTGGCGAACCTGGCGCAGCTGCTCGGTGACGTCGCCGGTCTGGTCACCGGCGCCGCGATCCTCACGGTCCTGGTTGCGCAACGCGAGACCGCCGCGGCCGCGGCCCGCGCGGCCCGGCGGCTCTGGGTCTGGCTGGGGGCGCTCGCCGCGGCGATGGTTACCGTTTTTCTGGTGGCCGGGTTCACCGTCGAGACCCGTCAGTTCACGGTCGCCTTCGCCGAGCAGCCCCGGTACTGGGCGTATGAGGTCCCGTACCTGGCCGCGTTCGTCCTGATCTTCGGTGGCCTGGCCGTGTGGGCCGGTCGGTACGCCCGGGTGGCGTCGAGCCGGACCCTGACGGCCGGGATGACCGCGACGTCCGCCGGGGGTGTCCTCGGGTTGGTCTACGTCGCCTGCCGGGTGCTGTTCACCGTGGGCGCGGTGGCCGGCGCCCAGGGGTGGCAGAGCTGGTACGCCCCGGTGTCCGCGGGCACGGCGGCCGGGGCGTCACTGCTGGCCCTCGGTGGGGCGTTCCTTCCCTCACTGGCCCCCCACCTGCAGCGGCGGCGGTTGCACGGCGCCCGCGCGGACCTGCTGCCGCTGTGGCAGGGACTGCGCAGCGCGGGCCTGATGGAGGCACTGATCGAGCCCGACAGCCCGGACGGCCGCCGCGACCCCGCCTTCACCGTGCGCCGGCTCGTGGTGGAGATCGACGACGGCCTGCTGGCGCTGCGGCCCTGGCTGACCCGACCGGCCGGGTGGGACCACACCTCGAGCACAGCGGACCCCGGCTCGAACCCTGACCAGCCGGCGCGGCTGGCCGCTGCCGACATCGCCGCCGCGGTGCGCCGCCGCGCTCAGGGCGCTCCCCCCACGGTCGGCGTCCCAGCCACCGGTTCTGCGGCCGGTCCTGCGGACAGCTCCCCGAATGCCGAGACCCGGTGGCTGCGCACGGTCAGCCGTGCCTACGCCCGCATCCCCGCCGCGTCTGCTCCCGCCGTGCCTGCCGACGCCGGTCCGGACCGCCGGATGCGCGCCGCGTGACACCCCAGCGCACCGCCCGCGCGCTCACCGAGGTCGGGGCCCCCGCCGTCCTGCTCGGGGTGCTGCCCGTCGTGCTGTCCCTGGCCACCGCGGACACGGTCGCCGGGGGGATCGTGTGGGCGGTGGTGACCGCGGTGTTCTTCGCGATCGCCCCGTTCACCTGGGTGCTGCTCGGGGTCCGGCGCGGCCGGCTGACCGACCACCACATCGGCCGGCGCTCCCAGCGGCGCGGCCCCCTGCTGGTCGGCCTCTCGTGCATGATCACCGGCTGGCTGATCGCCCTGGTCGGGCACGCCCCGGCAACCCTGGTCGCCTACCTGGCCACGGTGTTGCTCGAGGCGGCCGCGGCCGTGGCCGTCACGCTGGTCTGGAAGATCTCCCTGCACAGCTGGATCGCCGCGCTCGGCGCGACCGCCCTGGTCGTCGTCTTCGGTCCGTGGGCACTGCTCACCATCCCCCTGGTCGCCGGCGTGGCCTGGTCCCGTGTCCGGCTCGGGGACCACTCCCCCGCCCAGGTCGCCGCCGGGCTCGCGGCCGGGGTCCTGATCACCTCGGTGCTGTTCCCCGCGCTGCGCTGAGACCCACCCGGACAGCACTGCCCGGCACGGCGCCGTCGACGCGTCGGGCAGCTCACCCATCCGGTTGCGTTCTCCGCGTATGGTCAGC
>JAABUQ010011396.1_pt1 | contig 11365 bp, 12 predicted proteins | sample 5560001 | NCBI WGS metagenome assembly JAABUQ01 (sample SAMN10711888, study PRJNA513371) | rock metagenome | isolation source: Antarctica rocks | place: Antarctica: Victoria Land, Finger Mt nord | collected 2015-12-18
ACCTGATGCGTGGTGATGGCATACCGGTAGACGGCTGTACCGTCCTGGACCACCAGCTCTTGATCCTGGTCGACGAAGGCCATGACCCCGATGTAGTCGCTGCCCGGCACTCGGATGCGGGTGCGCCTGCCACCGGCGATGGGGGAGAGAAACACTCTGGAGTTGACCGTCACATTGCGGGGGGTGGGATAGGCCGGGGTCGAGAAGGCAAAGCTCCGACCGTCATGGCTCCAGGTGACGCCATACACATCCGTGGAGCAGGCGCCGCAGCCGGAATTGCGACCGTCCTGATAGATGCGCACCCGGCGGCCCGAGGGTTGAGCGATGGAGAGTACATCCGGGGTGGTTTGGTACGGGTAAAGGGTCTGGAGGGCGACGTGCGACCCGTCCGGCGACCAGCTGTCGATCCGTTCGTTGGGACTGGCGAGCGTGCGAGTGATATGGCCGGACCGGTTCAGCAGCCAGCGATCAAAGGCGTAGCCGGTGGGTTGGGGAGCCCAGTACGGGTTATTGAACAGGCTGCCGCTGTGCCTCATCAACGTGACGGCGCCGCCGCCGCTGCTTGGATAGACCAGTTCATTTTCGTCGCAGCTGCTGGCGCCGCAGGTGTTGGGGCTGATCGCAGCGACCAGGCGGTCGGCCGGCGACCAGGCAGCCATCTCGCCCTTCCCAAGCCTCACGACCTGACCGGCCAGGTTCACTATCTCCAGATTGGGATAGTGGTCCTTGATGCTGTCGAACTGGCCGGTGGTAATGGCAATGCGTGTACTATCGTGCGACCAGTATGGTGCTGAGACGAAGGTGGGCACATTGTCGACAAGCCGGTGGATAGTTCCGCGACTGCTATCCCAGATCGAGAGGGTGGCGACTGCATCATGGCCAACCGTGGGCTGGATGATGGCCAGGTAGCGGGCGTCGGGCGACCAGGTGTAGACCGGGGTGAGGCAGTTTCGCGCGCAACGGCGATGCAGGAGCAGGGTAGTATGGCCGCTGGCCAGGGCGATGACCGCCAGACGAGCTGCGCCGTCATCCAGCGCAATGCGGCGAGCATCGGGCGACCACTGCACACCGGTCGTACCGCCGCTCAGCCGGCCGTTCATGGGCCAGGGAGTGGCAATCATACGAGCCGCTCCGGCGTCAACCGGTCGAATCCAGAGGTGGCCGGCTGCCACGTAAATCATGTTTGGCGAGCCGGCGGCCAATACTCGATGGGCGGACAGCGTGGTGGCGTTCGAGTTGACGGGGAGCGCGAGGGCGGCGCAGACAGCGAGAGCAGTCACGAAGCGAGCGATGAAGTGTTGCATGGTTGGTCTCCTCGACGCGCTGAGGCGATAGAGTTGGGCTGCCATAATCCGAATGAGCGGCGTGACACGAGGTGTCCTCCAGGTTACTGTGGCGCCACGCGTTATAACGTCCCAACCATACCAGGAGTTACATCGTGCCAAAAATTCTCGACCGCCTCCAGCAGATGGTGCGTGGTGAGATTCCACCGCCACCCGTCGCCGCGCTGATCGGTTTCTGGCTAACCGCCATTGAACCGGGACAGGCCACGCTGGAGATGGATGTCTCGGAGCGCCACGCCAACCCGAGGGGGTCGTTGCACGGCGGCGTGCTGTGCGATATCGCCGACGCCGCTATGGGCATGGCCTACGCCTCGACGTTGGGGGAGGACGAAAGTTTCACCACGCTCGAGTTGAAGATCAACTTTCTGAAACCGGTCTGGAACGCGCATCTTCGAGCCAAGGGGCGGGTCGTCAGCCGAGGGCGGACGGTGGGCCTGACCGAGGCGGACGTGTTCGACGAACGCGAGCGGCTGGTGGCTCGAGCCAGCAGCACCTGTCTCACCTTGCGGGGAGAGCAGGCAGCGGGGAGATAGGGCCGCGCTACACCAACACCGAAAAGCTGCCGCCGCCGAGGAGGGCCAGCACCAGCGGGATGCCCGCCACGAGTTCGGAAGCGAGCTTCCCATCGCGGTCGATGAGCACTGCTGACGGGGTGCCGGTGGCGCCGTAGGCGTTTCCGGTGAGGAAATGTTGATCGAGCAGTACGGTGCCCGGGAGATTGGCTGCGCGATTCTCCTCAGCGGTTCCGGAGGCGATCAGGACCAGGCGTGGCGAGCCGGCGGGAGTTCGGCTTTGCCAGCGTTGCAGGTCGGGCAGGATGTCGGTGCAGAAACCGCAGGTGTTCGACCAGAAGAGGAGCATGACATCTTCGCCTGCAAAGTCGAAGAGGGTCTGAAGGCTTCCGTCCAGGTCGGGGAGGGCAAGCGCCGGCGCCGGGTTGCCAACGACCAGGTTGGGCGCCGCGGGGGCACTGCCGTTGCGCGGCAGTTCGGGCAGCAGGGGCATCAACTGAGTGGGCGCTGTGGCGGGGGCCACCAGGACACCGCTCAGAGCGCGATTCAGCAGGCGCAGCATGGCATCCGCGCCGGTCGCCAACTCGCTCACAATCCGGCCGTCGGTCTCGATTACCACGGCGCTCGGTGTGCCGTTCACCCCGTAGGCCGTCTCCAGTTCGCGCAACTCCTGCAGCAGAATGTGCTGCAAGCCGTGCTCGGCGCTCTTCTTCCGATTTCCCTCAACCGTTCCGCGGCTGATGATGGTGATGGCCAGGTCCTCACTGTACTCCGCCTGCCAGCGGCCCAGGTCGGGCATCAGGGCGTTGCACGGCGCACAATCAGGGCTGGTGAAGACCAGCATGGCCGGCCGGTCGGTGGACAGAATGTTGTCCAGGGCGACGGTCTGGCCTGAGAGATCGGGCAGGGCAAAGGAGGGGGCATTCGAGCCGATCGGTAGGCCAGCGGGAGGCGCCACGGCGGCAGGCCGGGGGCCGGATGCCGCTACCCCGCCCTCGGCCAGTGCGGTCACCAGGGTGTCAAGCCGAACCAGCAGGTGGCCGTTCTGGCGGACGGTGTGCAAGATCATGATCCACTGCGCCACCACCAGGACTGCCACACTGAGTATAAGGAAGGCGAGAACCGTTTCAGCTGTGGTGAGATGGGAGGTCCAATTGGCGATGCGGAGCCCGTTCTGGCGGGGACCGGGAGAGGCGGCGAAGATTGCCACGACCAACAGGCTGCTATTGCGGGCGATGGTGGGCCAGCCGACCGGCTCGGAGTGAATCTGGCCAAAGCAGTGGCAGTCCGGCGCCTCGCCACGAATCATGCTGCGAGCCATGCCGGCCAGGAAGAGCACCAGGAGCGCGCCCGCTCCCATGGCGGCCCACCAGGCGGTGAGCGGGACCAGCAGCAGCAGCGCGAGTACGATCTCGACCAGAGGAAGCAGCGTGCCGGAGAGATTCGCCAACCGCTTGGGCACGCCGAAGTCGGCGACCGCCCGCCGCGAGCCAGGGAGATCGGCCAGCTTGCCCACGCCAGCGACCAGAAAAACAGCGGCCAGGCCTATCCTGGCGATCAGAATCGCAATATCCATATGCTTCCGTACTCCCCCTGGTCCACGTGTTCCATGCTAAGTTTGTAACGCCTCGCGTTGCAATTAGCGTTATGATACCACCCAGGGAGGAATACGTCAATCGGACGTTGCGCGCGTCCTTGGAGAGCTGGAGGCAGCGCGCCGCCAATTGGGAGTACTCTAAGGGACAGAGACTTTTGAGGAGGGTGCGTTGGATTCCATGCTCTTGTTCCAGACACTGGGTCTGTTGGGTCTACGGCTTCGGTATTGGGCGGTCATCGTCATCGTGATCCTGGTCATTCTGGCTCTTGCCTACTTCGCACGAGGGCGCGCCGCAAACCCATAACTAGCTGAGTTGGTGCGCGGGTCCCTGGCCAAGGCAGAGAGACACTCCCCTAGGTCCGCATGCCTCCCCAGGCGGCGCTGGTGGACGGCAGGTCGTTGAGCGCACTGTCCGGCCCGAATTGCTGGATACCGGCCCAGAGCCGGAGCACGTCGGCGTCGGCTGGCTGCGCCGCGAGCCAGTCGAGCACGCGATTGGCCTCGGCCATGGCCTCCTCCCGCGTATCGAACATCGGTCCATCGGTACTCGCGCTGTATCCCTCCACCTGGTCGCTCCATCGAGCCAGCCCCACGAACCACTCGCCGGCTCCGTCTTCCTGCTGCAGATCGGCGACCTCATCCGGCACGCGCTTCGGGGCGGGGATTACCAGAACCCCATAGCGTCCGAGCAAGCCAAGAGAATGCGCACCGCCGTTCTCCTCGTCATTCATACCATCGTCCCCCTTTGGTCCAGCGAACCGGCTGGCCGGACTATCGAACCAGCCTGAAGATGCCCGCGGCAAGCTCGGCGCCGCGCACCGAATAGCTCAACTGGTAGATGCCTGGCGTGGATAAGCCCTCACGGCGTGCAATCGGACCCGGCAGGCTACTGTGGATGATACTGACCAATGCGGTATCTCCCGGCGCGGCCATGACCGGCCCCAGGCGCCGGGTGGTTGAACCACCCCGCAGCGTAATAATCGTTACCTGTAGCCGATTGGCATGGACGGCCCTGCGCAGATGGGCGATCCAGCCGAAGGACCGGCCCACATGGAAGGAGGTCTGCGGGTACTTGAAGGTCTCCGTCGGGGCGCGGTAGATCCGGCCAAACCGGATAGCGCCGGCGGGAGGAGCCCCCGGCGCCGGCGCGGCCTGAACAGCAATCCACCCCGATAGTGCACACAGTCCCAGCGCTAGAACAGCCGTGCCCAGCCGCATCGACTGCCGGCGAACGTCCCGATGAGTACCGCGCTTCTCCCCCACGTTGTTCCTCCCCTCACACCTTACTGCGTCAAACACATCCGTAATGGCCCATTGTGACTCAATTTCGACTCGCCCGTACAGGGATGGCGCCGTGCTGCAGCGCGCTTACCCCAGGTCTCCTCGTTGGTCGCGCTGCCGCATGGTCTCGATCAACTCACGCAGGTCGGCCAGCGACTCCTGTGCGTCGGTGGCCACATCGAGCATCTCCATCATCAGCTTGTCGTTCGGGTTCGCATCGATCTGCGGATTGAGCGTTTCCTGGAGAGCCTCCAGGGCGCCCTCCGCGGTTCGCGCCTGCTCGTACAAGATCGCCGCTAGATCCAATTGACCGCTGTCGTCCATAGTCCCTTCTCCTCCCGCGGTTGTTTCTGCTCTACTGTCTCATGAATCAGCGATAGGAGTAGGTATGGATCACATTGAAGAGGTGCATCTCCTGCTGCTGGAACCGAAATCGACCCTCAACACCGGCAATGTAACCAACGAGCGCACCGTGGAGCAGCTCGAGCGTCTGTAGTTCCTCAAGGACACAATGAGATGATGAATCACCACAGTGAGTAAGGAGAAATCCAATGGCGGAGAACGACCTCGACCCCGCGCGTTTCGGTACCGCGTTCAAGGAATTCATGGAGGCGGTGGTCGCCCAGGCGACACCGCCCGCCAGTCCGCTGCTCGAGCGCATCCAGTCGCATCTCGGGGTGGACCCGACGCAGCTCCCGGTGATCGGTGAGGAATATGACTCCTTCGAGCACCCCAACCTCCAGGTCGCCCTCGACGCCTACATGGCCGTGCCGGGGCGCCGGATACACCTGGTGGGCGTGGGCGCCGACAATAAGCGCTTCATGGCCTTCGGTCTCTCCGATCTGGTCAGCCGGGGCGGCCAGCCTGGGCCGCGACTGACTGAGGGGCCGGTCGACTATGTGAACTTCCACCTCGCCGGCGATCGCGTCCTGCCCTGCGTTCAGCTTGGACTCTACCTGGTCCAGGATGGCGCCAGCCGGTTCGTCGTGTTGCTGGCCGGCTCGACCGAGAATGGTCCGCGCCAGAAGCTACGCGTCGAGATACTGGCAGGTCGTCCGGAGGACGGGCAGCGGTTCCTGGCCGAGTTGTCCGATTCCATGGCTCAGCTCAACGTGTACCGCGGCCACACCATCTCGCTCTCGCCGGGCCAGATGGGGCCGGGCCGGCAAACCCTGATCGCCTTCCACGCGTTGCCCCAGGTTACCCGCGAGGACATTATCCTGCCGGAGAGCGTGCTGGAGCGTATCGAGCGGCATACGATTGCCTTCGCCGAGCGGGCCGAGCGCCTGCGAGCGGCGGGGCGGTCGCTCAAGCGCGGCATTCTGTTGTACGGTCCGCCGGGTGTCGGCAAGACGCTGATGATCGAGTACCTGAGCGGGCGCATGCCCGACCGAACCATCCTCCTCACCACCGGGCTGGGGATGGGACTCCTCCAGCCCGTCATCCAGCTGGCGCGCTCGCTGGCGCCATCCATGGTGGTGCTGGAGGATGTCGACCTGATCGCCGAGGACCGCGGCATGCAGTTCGGGCGGACCAACCCACTGCTGTTCGAGCTGCTTAACGAGATGGACGGGTTACGGGAGGACACCGACGTCATCTTCATGCTCACCACTAACCGGCCGGAGTCGCTTGAAACCGCGCTCGCCGCGCGTCCCGGTCGGATCGACCTGGCGGTTGAGCTGACTTTGCCCGACGCCGCCGGTCGCCGCCGGCTGCTGGAACTGTATGCCCGCGGGCTCGAGTTGCAGGGCGTCGACCTGGAGAGCATCGTCACCCGCATTGAGGGCGCCACTCCCGCTTATATAAAGGAGCTGCTGCGAAAGGCGGCCGTGCTGGCTGCTCTGGAGCGAGAGGACCTGGTGGTGACCGGAGCCCATCTGGAGCTGGCCCTGTCGGAATTGGATGAGGGCGGCCGGCTGGCGCAGCGGCTGCTGGGCTTCAACCCGGCGCAGGAAGTGAATGCAGCTGGAGCGGCGCCACCTTCCTCCCGGCCAATGCCAGCCACCGGCTTCCCCGTGGGTGGGACCGCAGTGGTGCGGGAGAAACGGCCGCAATGAGCCGTGCCGCGACACAGGAGATCCCGGCATCCACTGCCTCAGTGGATGCCGGGAGGTGTAGAGGAGAGGCTAGGTGTAGAACGATTTGCTCTATGGGCTAATTCCGGTCGGGGTCGAGGTCACGGCAGCGGACGGGGAGCAGACGCCCGAGGCCCCGCCGTGCTTGCCGCCCTTGCCGCCAGGCCCACCGCCCTTGCCGACCGCTGCTCGGCTGTGTCACGCTCGAGGCGCCGGTTGCCGTAGCCGTCGGGGTAGCGGCGGTCGTGCCGGAGGTGGTGCAGGTCGCGGGTCCAGCGCCGCCCTTGCCACCAGGACCACCAGGGCCACAGCCTTTACCGCCCTTACCACCTTTTCCCCCGGCAGCCGGTGTCGTGCCCGAGGCAGCAGTGGCCGTGGTCGTGGGGGTGGCGGTCGTCGTGCCAGAGGTGCTACAGGCGCCGGGTCCAGCTCCGCCCTTGCCGCCACCTTTGCCGCCGCCCTTGCCACCACCACCGCCTCCAGTGGCGCCGAGCAGACCTTTAATGGTGCTCGCCGATAGCACGTTGTTCTCCGGTCCAAAGCTGCGGGTAGGCGGCGTATAGCTGCCGGCCTGGTTGACCAGCGCCTTGATCTGGTCGCTGCCCGTCTTGCCGTTGGCGTCCGTCACCGAAACGTCGAGGGTGTGCGCGCCATCGGGAAGGCCGGAGGCGTTCCACGAGCCGGCCCAGAGGTTCGCGCCACGGTCACTCATGGCCACCTTGGCGCCGCCATCGATTTGGTAGCTCACGCTACTGATGGCGGCGTTGCTGAAGGCCTTGACGTGGATCGTCGTCGTTCCTTTGACTACCTGATCGCCGTTGATCAGCAGCGCCTGATCGGCCGGCGAGGTGATCGCCACAAAGGGCCATTGCCCCAGCGGCTGGAACTTCCAGGACACCACGCCGTGGTCGAGGCTGTTCAGGGAGAAGCCCACCGGCCCTTCCGTTGCCTGACCCGTCGAGCGGGTGGCGGAATACACGGTATGCCCGTCGTTGGCCAGGACGTTGCTGTGGGTGTGGCCGGTATCGACCAGGATCACGTTATCGTTCTGGATCACAGACTGGATATCACTGCCCAGCTGGTTCACGTCGAACTGGTGGAACATAATCACCGACTGCTTGCCGGCAGCCCTGGCCGCGTCCAGACTGGACTTGAAGAACGACAGCTGAGCCGGCAACTTGAAGCTATCGAGCAGAACAAAGTGGTAGTTCCCAATGTCGAAAGCATCGGGATTCTTCGGGTAGATGTACTGCTCAAAGTCAGCGATATTCCCTTTGTTATCGTGGTCGCCGGGTATAGCTTTGAGCGGCACTTGGAGATTCTGGATGACGCTGTGGACCAGCTGATACTCGGATGTGGCGCCATCGTTGGCGTTATCGCCCGGCAGATAGGCGAAGTTGATGCCGTCCTTCATATAGCTGTTGATGTCGTTGACGATGGTCTTGAGGTCGCTGTAATTGGACAAGGTGGTGTCGACCATGTGCAGGTCGCCGATGTGGACCCAGGACACGACCTGGTCGGACGAGCTCTGAGCCTGGGTGCTCCTGGCGGGAATGAGCACGGCCAGGATCAGCAGCAGGACCGACCCCACCGAGGCCAGGGGAAGGACGGAGCGACGGAACCATGAGCGGATTGACATATCTTTCTCCTTGTTGTTTGATCTATCCCTAGCCTAGAGATCAGTTCTCACCATACCCTCTCCAAGTCCTGAACGGATTCTAAATTCCGACAGGGTAGTCCAGGATCGGTCGGTCGGACCGCCCATAGCTGAACACTTCCTAAACACGTGCCCGAAAGCCTTGTCAGCGTACCTCTACGACACCTAGCGTGAGATATGACAGCTGCGAAAGTTCTGGTGGTGGACGACGAGCCGGGCATGGTGCGGCTGGTCACGCTCTATCTGCAACAGGCGGGATACAGCGTGGTGTCGGAGGGCACCGGGGCCGGGGCGCTGGAAGCCATCGAACGGCATGGGCCAGACCTGGTGGTGCTAGACATCGGCCTACCCGATATCGACGGCTACGCGGTCTGCCGGCAGGCGCGGACGCTCACCGACACGCCGATCATCATGCTCACCGCGCGCGGTGAGCCACGCGATCGCATTGCCGGTTTCGATGGCGGCGCGGACGATTACGTCTCCAAACCGTTCCAGCCGGATGAGTTGGTGGCGCGAGTGAAGGCGGTGTTGCGCCGGGCGCGTCCCCGTACGCAACTCGCACAGCGATACGTGATCGAGGGTCTGGCGGTCGACACCGTGCAGCGCGGGGTAACCCTGGATGGCCGGCAGATCGAACTGCGCCCCAAGGAATTTGATCTGCTGGTCGAACTCATCAGCCACCCGGGACAGGTTTTCACGCGGGAGCAATTGGTGGAGCGTGTCTGGGGCTATGAGTACCTGGGCGACGGCGCCACCCTGGATGTGCATGTCTGGCGATTGCGCAGCAAGCTGGGCGAGACCGGCAAACAGGCGCGCTACATCCAAACGGTGTGGGGTGTGGGCTATTGCCTGAAGACGGCCGGCCATGGCGCCTGATCTGCAACTGCGCCTGATCCTCACCCACCTGGGCGTGTTGCTGATCGCGCTGCTGCTCCTGGGAGGAGCGTTCACCGCGATCCTCACCGACCGAGTGACGGCGGCGCATCAGAGCGATCTCCGCTACGAGACCTCCTCCCTGGCCGGCCAGCTCGATCACCTGCTGGCGCGAAACGCTCGCACCACGCAGATTCAGCGCCTAATCCGGCACGACAGCGAGCTGATGGGCAAGCGCATCATCCTGCTCGATCGGCGCGGACGCGTGCGCTACGACTCCAGTCGCTGGACCCCATTCTCGCGCGGTAGCTGGCGGCTGGTCGATCTCCGTGCCGCTCAAGGCGGCCACTCGGCCAATATGGAGAGCTCCGACCGATTTGGCTGGCAGACGCCGCTGCTGGTGCACGGCACGGTCGCCGGCGCGGTGGCGCTGGTGATCACCTCCACCGGGCAGACGCCGCCCTGGCGCCAGATCCTGCCGGCGCTGCTGGTGGTCTTTGGGCTGGTGCTGCTGGCCTGGGCGGTGCTCGGCGCCTATCTGGTTCGGTCGCTGATCCGCCCGCTTCGTCAGGTGTCCCATGCCCTGGTGCTGGCACGCGAAGGACAGTACGACCATCCGGTACCGGAGGAGGGCTGGAGCGAAGCGCGCGGCCTGGCCCGGCGCTATAACGAGATGGTGGCTGAGGTGGCCCGTAGCCAGCAGCTCCTGCGCGACTTCATGGCCAACGCGGCCCACGAACTCAAGACGCCGGTGGCGCTGGTGGCCGGCTTTGCCCGCTCCCTGGGCGATGGCACAGCCCAGCGCGGCGCCGCGGTGGACGACGCCGTGCAGTATATCCAGACCGAAAGCGAACATCTGGCCAGGGTGGTTGAGCAGCTCTTTGCCCTGGCCAGCCTCGATGCGGACCCGGATGCGCTGATCTTGGCGCCCTGTGAGCCGGAGGACCTGCTTCGCCAAACAGTCGATCGCTTCACGGCACGCGCTGCGCAGGAGGGCACACATCTCTCCTGCGAGATCGCCGGCGCCCTGCCGACCTGCCATTGGGACCCCCAGCGCATGACCTCGGCGCTCACCAATCTGCTATCCAACGCCCTGGACTATACCCCACAGGGTGGGAGCATCGTGGCCCGAGCAGCCGTGCAGGGGAGCGATGTTCTGTTCAGCGTGCGGGACACCGGACGCGGCATCCCGGCCGACGAGGTGGCGCACATCTTCGATCGGTTCTATCGCGGGCGTGGCCGCCAGCGGAGTCAAGGCCACGCGGGACTGGGGCTGGCCATGGTCCAGGAGGTCGCGCAGCGGCACGGCGGCACGGTCGCCGTCGAGAGCCACCTGGGCGAGGGAAGTTGCTTCACCCTCTGTGTACCAACGCATGCCGCGGCGCCCGCGGAGCGCCTCGCGGAACCAATCCAATTTCCCAGGATAACGGCATGAAGCCGGCCGTCCTGTTGCTCGCTCTGCTTGCCGCGCTGCCAACCGTGGCCCGCGCCCAAACCGCCCCACATCCGCCTCCACCGGCCTGCGCGGCGCCGCATCATCCCCCCCAGGGGAAGCATCCCAAGCCACAGTGCATGGCGGGAAGCGTCACGGCCGTCGCCGCCACGCAGATGCAGCTGCAGCCGGCCCACGGGCACCCGGTGAAGATCACCTTTACCGACCACACGGTCTTCCAGACCGATAGTGGCCCAGCCACCCTGGAGGGCATCATGCCGGGGGACTTCGCCTGTGTCACCGGTACCCTCCACGGCCACACCTTCCAGGCCAAATCGGTGGCCTTCGACCTGACCCCGTTCCCCTGCCCTGTCAAGAAGCCGCATCCCCCCAAGGGCCATGACGTGCCGCCGGGCAGCGGAGCCGGGTAAGGGATATTCCCTTTACTCTCCCTGCTCTCGCTCGCGCAGCTCAATCCGGCGGATCTTGCCGCTGACTGTTTTGGGTAGATCGGTGGCGTATTCGATCTCGCGGGGGTATTTGTAGGGAGCGGTGACGCGCTTCACGTGGTCCTGCAGCTCTTTGGTGAGGTCGG
>JAABUQ010011398.1_pt1 | contig 11363 bp, 16 predicted proteins | sample 5560001 | NCBI WGS metagenome assembly JAABUQ01 (sample SAMN10711888, study PRJNA513371) | rock metagenome | isolation source: Antarctica rocks | place: Antarctica: Victoria Land, Finger Mt nord | collected 2015-12-18
ATTTTATTAATAAATTTTTAATAAATTTTTATATATTTTATAATATAATAATTAATATAATATTTTATTATAATATATTTATTTAATTAATTTAATTAAAATTTATATTTAATATTTTTTTTAATTAAAATTATAATTAAAAAAGGTATAATAATAATAAAAAAGGTAAAAAACTTATTAAAAGAAAAATATATAATAATAAATATATTTTAATTATTATATATATTATTTATATATATATAGGGTTAGCGAAGTCTAAAAATCGAAAAATCGGTTTATATATACTAATATACTATTCGCGGTACTAACTTTGGATTTTGATATAGAATTGGTAGTAGGGGAAGGCCCGTTTCGCGAACCGCCAACCGTAATACAAGCAACGATAACCAATCTTTCTTTCTATGTTATGTACTTGCTATATATTGACAAGGAGGGCACAAATCGCAGAGCGTCCAGAAGGTCCATCGCAGAAATAAAAGGTCCCAGGCTGGAGCTCTACCCCCGCAGACCGGATGAATCTGATATACTTCTTTCTGAATGCAAGCGAAGCAACACATATAATCGTGGCATGTCGCACACTCAAGGCCTTGGTACAGCATATTGAACGCCCGCTGGCCCCATCGATTGTAGTTCTTGTAGAACTTAAACGACGCTTTCACATCCTGCTTGATGACACGAACCCAATGCAATGGATGCCGATGGCCGGCTCGACGCGGCTCGATACAGCGGGCACAGATACCGGTATCGCAGGTGAACCACCAGACATTAAACAATAGTACGCCTATTTCTCAAACAGGATTCATGTCACCACATCTTGGGTACGTTTGCAAGTGCCAACAGGTCTCGAGATCATTACCACCAAAGCATTCACCGCAAAAAGCAATATATACTCCACTGAGACCGATTGTTTCTATCATTACTGCCAGCTTTGAGGGCGTTCACGTCAATGACGGTACCCGTATCTACTCGGGGCAGTTTTCCCTCGATAATGTCACAGACCCTCTGGTAATGTCCTTCCAAGGCGCTGGCCTCCTGAGGACAAGTTGCCAACGCAGCTGCTGATCATGTCAAAAATATCTGGATCATCGAGATAATTATCCGTGTAAGTAGCTATCCTCGGTATCGCTTTGTGCTCTTCAAGCCCAATTTCTCCTAGACCTTGCAAGACATTGAAACGATACAGCCTGCCGTTTCGTACCATAGCGATGTTCTCCGTCCGAAAGTCTTTGTTGGTTTGCTCCGACTGTGTGACAGCCTCTTTAAGGCGATGAGGCAAGGATAGTAGGTTCCCTGTGATGTCCCCACTTGGGGCCGCTCCAGTCCCAATGCTGATGATGAGTCTATCAGCCTCGGGCCAAATGTCACTCGACTCGATATTGGCTTGTCTAATAGGATTGTACCTTCCGGCCAACGAGCCATCAACAAATCGCTGTGCACTAGATCCAATCTTAATCGGCTCGAAGAATGTTGATGCTGCGGATGTCGCTCGTAGTGCCTCCCAGATTTTGCAGATCTCATAGAGTGGGTCATGACGCTCTGATACATATGATCTCAGGCTAATGGGGGTATTGTTTTCCCCACGGCTAGCACATACAAAGACTTTGCAGGCATACTTATCCTCTTCCTGGAGTAGTTCATCTTCAGTAAGACCCTTGGACCAGAGAGTAGACTTGATGGAGTCTTCCAATGGCGCCTCGTCGAACCTGCCTTTGGCTTTCGGAAACTTGTACAGGCCGCGAGGGTCTGCATGATCGTGCACACGCGTGAATACCGTTTCCGAGAGTAGGCTATATGCTGCTTGGCATTCCTCCAGAGACATACGTAGTCTGCCCAGCATGATGGCAATGATGCCACCAGTGCTCGTACCACCAATCATATCGAATTCCTCCCACGGGTCTGGATTAATTTTCCTCTGTCGGTTGAGTCTCTTCATGATTGACTTCAGAATGATAATGATCGAAAGTCCACGCACTCCGCCACCATCCAAAGACAGTATCTTTCGGATCTTTGGTGGCTCGGGCTCAGGTCCCATGCTTTGCGAAAAGGATATCTGTGCTGATGCCGGGTGAGAAGATGTCTGTGGGAGACTAGAACGAGAAGAAAGTGCTGGACGGAAGGAGAGCGTCTGCAGTTGCTGCGCTGAGGTGGAAGAATGTACCATGGGTTGTGATTGCCATGTATGCGGAGGCACCTGCAGCTGATCCGCTGAGGAGGAAAATACTTGCGTAGGTTGTGGTTGCCATGGGACCGTCGCCACTGTAGACGGTGCAGAAATTGGCGACGCCGAAGGTCGAGCCACGGCTCCATGATGAAGAGGAGTAGAAGGCTGGGGGATAGTGGGCTCGGCTACCGCAAGGTCGTTGTACGAGACTTGCGGGTGGGGTCGTGTGTGCTGGGTGCTAACCGCTTTTTGCTGCGCTTTAGTGTTCTTACTACGTGTCCTATTCTTTTTGATTAGGCGGGATGAGGAAGACATCGAATGTAGCGTTTATATATTTGTTCTCGATGTTGCTAATCTGGCAATGTGGGGTCAGAAGGAAGGATAGCCGCGAAACTTTAGGTACGAGGGAACCTACTCTTGCCAATTCCGCTATTACTAATCAACCACCTCGTTCAATCAGGTTGCCCCCAATCACTCACCATATGAAGTTAGATGTGGACAATTCTTCTAGTCAGTAAGGTACCTATTTCAAGGTTAACCCCAAAAGCTTGGTCCAGCCTCCCAGCACAGGCTTCAGGGTGTTCAAAACCTGACCAGCTGACCCTGGGCCTATGGAATGACACTCGACGTGTCCTGCTGTACTCCTCATGAATGCATCGTTCTGGAGAAGTGAGCCTTCCACGACGTGTAGTAGTTGGAGTGTGAAGATCTGCGCTGGGGTGCTCGATGGGATCTCGATACACAAGCCGCCGATGTCGACTCGAAATAGTCATTTTTGGCAGGGTGTTTTTACGTCAGAAGATCTGATAAGGTCGCCAAACGTGTAAAGTAGAGTGCATGCAGTTCGACTGGCCTTGGGAAATATACGAAAATGCCAGCACTTGACTGTTTTGAGAAGACAGAATACAATGTGTTCACACTTTTGACTCGCTGCTCTGCATAGGAAGTCTGCGATTGCAATTTGATTCCCTTCCTTGGGGTTTGTATTTGACTAATAGCTTCTGACTGTTTGTGCAGAATGAGACGTCCAGGAGGATATTTGCTTGCTCTAACGAATTCGCAGGGAATTTGACGGGCAGCGGTCAATAAACCTGAAAGCCTGAGCAGGTTCTTCTGTGCATCATAGGCATTTCCTGCCAAGTCCTCAAAAATGGCCATTGTTTCTTAGATGATAGTAGACACATCAATTGTGCGGCATGTAAAATCGTATAGCCATTGGCAGTGGGACGATTCAGGAGGGGGCTCAACAGCTATACACTAGCGTTGTATTTCGTGGTTATTTTGGCTAGCGTAATCAGGATATTACTGTTGGATTATATAATTGAATAAGTAATTCTAAGGTGTGGTCACATTTTTAGATCTTATTCTCAACAATTACTACCACAGAGAGCCTTTCTTCTCCACCTCTTTCCTCAAATTCGATTTCCACATAGCGCCTACCTCAGATTCGTCACAAATACTTTTATACGATCGCCGGTCTTGGTGAGTAAGGCCTATTTGTGGACCTTGCTGGCCCTCCCAAATGCAGAACAGCATGGAAGAGCAATCTATTGGGTGATATTGAGAAGTACCGCACTGTACAAGTTCTGCTTCGCAGATGACTTGTCTACCCTACAAGTGCGCTTGAAGCCATGAACATCTTAGGGCAGCATGTTTCAAAGTAGATGTGATAATCCAGGTCTATGAGCCTTCTGGCAGTAGTCTCTGTGATTCAATCGCATACTCCCAAGGTGAATACTTGCTCTGGCACAATCAAGAGTTAAACGACACCAGAGGCTTGTTAAGGTAGCACGAGCATCGTCAAGGCGCTACCAATAATTGACCGTCAAGGCGTAGGCTTTCACATTGGAAGATGAGTCGATCAATTCAAAATATCGAAGAAGAAGGCAGAAAACAGAAATGAAAGGAGAATGAGAGGAGTAGGAGCTGCTATGAGGTACCCGAAGTACCTTCTCTGGGTTGATAGCTATGATGCAGCCTCCGGAGTCCTTTCTGATGCTCCCGTTCTGTTTACTCTTGGGGCATTCTCCATATCTCAGCTGTCAAATACTCGGCTTTTCATACGCTTTACTATTGCGCAAAGCCAAAATTGGGGAAGCCGCCGTGGGTGTCTCTGGAGAGGAAGACGATGCCGCTAGTGGAGATATCGTAGTCTGAGGGGCTTGTTAAGGGGGCAGGTAGAGGAGAGGAGAGACCGGTGCCACGGAGCGCGTTGAATCATGTCGTGGGGGATATTACGTAGTGTGTTTCGTTGGTGGTGTTGGGGAGGGCCTTTTTGCGGACTGTCGTGTACCAGATTGCGTTTTGGGTCTCTGGACTACTGTAAGAGAAGGAGTCAGAGGGGTTGTAGAGGCTGCCGTTCGAGGATGTGGGGCAGGCGACGCCGATCGCGAGGTCAGAGTATTCGTTGGATAGGGGTTTGAGCTTTAGGTGGGAGGCGGAGGCTGCGATTCGCCCTGCGCAGTGATTACTCGACTCAGTCAGTCTCTTTGATCTGGTCGTTCCTTGGTCGTAGATTTGCTTCATTATGCTCCCCCGTCATGTAGAGGTCCACATACTTGCAAACTGCCCCTTCAGAATCGGCAATCCATAGTTCAGTCTCTCCAGACGCAACTTCCTTGAGCCAGATGACTCGATCTCCGTTCCCAAGCCATTTGGCTTCTTTGTCGCAGTCCGAATTTGAAAATGGGGACGAAGTTCCCGTCTGCTGGTCCAAGATCCGCGTCTCGACTGTAGTATCACGACTGCAAAGGCTGTAGGTCTTGATGGTGTAGAGGGCTTTGTTGCCTTTGAAGTTGGGAACGGCTCGGGCTCGAAGAGAAGAGGGGAGACTGAGGAATAGTAACCAATCAATTATGGCTCAGTAAAGTGACATGGAAATCAAAGAGCAGGTTCATTGGAAGTAATCACACCTTCCTGAATAGTTTGACCGTACTCTTTCCGCTCCAACGCTCATCTTTCGAATGTTTGCATTGCACGTCCACCATCAAACATGCAGAAGACATGGAGCCTAGGGGTCGAGGATTCCATGCAATGCTTCCCTCGAGGAGCGAAGGTCGACATTGTTGCTTTTAGTGCTTGTTTGGAAAAATGGGGGTGATTGGTAGGGTCCTGTGGGTGGAGGCGAGATCTGGATGGCTAAGAGGAAAGTCGGATAGGGTTAGGGTTAGAACACGCTTCAGCTAATCTGCTTGAGGCTTCAGATCAAACAGCAGACATTACACCCCCATACTCAAGCCCGAACATTTCCGCGGACACGCAGCAAGTGGTCGCAGAAGGTCACACTTGCATTCCGCTCCAAACGGAGCTTTCGGGCTGGCAAAGGGCAATGAGAATCTACCATCCATCACGCATATGACCGACAAAGGGAAACACGTCACACGCCCTCGAAAGCGCTGCTTCTTCCTCATCTGTAGCAGCTCCGGGGCGAGAAGAGTTCGGCCTTTTGGAGAGGGCAATATCCATCACGTGCATAGCAATGGCACGACTAAGTGTACTTCGTGACACCACAGCATATCTATGCTTCATCCTATTCGTCACCACACTGGGGCCTTTTCAATTCGGCTTCCATCTGGTACGAATCCCTGACGAATTCAAGGTCCCCACTAACAACCACACAGGCTGAATTGAATGCCCCTCAAGCCGTCATTACCTGTGAAAAGAAAAGCATCGGTACATTCGCAATTCATCCGAGCCTTCCTCAATGCATCCCAATGAATACAGACCAATTCGCTCTCGTGTCCTCTATCTTCACTCTTGGTGGCTTACTGGGCGCCCTCCTTGCCGGGCCCTGGTGCAATAAATTGGGAAGATTACGGACGATGCGTGTCATGACACTCTTCTTTATTGTCGGCGCCATTCTTGAAAGCGTTGCCCCAAGCATCGCGGTCCTTGTAATAGGAAGAATCATTGCAGGAGTCGGAACTGGACTATCTTTGGTCGTTGTACCAATCTATATCTCGGAGATTGCTCCGCCTAAAGAGAAGGGGCTATTTGGTGCACTCACACAAATCATGATCAACCTGGGCATACTTCTCACCCAGGTCCTCGGGTATTTCTTAAGCAGGGACAGCTGGTGGAGGATGATACTCGCGGTGGCCGCTATGATTGGTATTGTACAGTTGACCGGTCTATCACTGGTCCCTGAAAGTCCCAAATGGCTCGCTGAGAACAACAATCCTCAAAATGCAAGGGAATTACTCCGCAATATAAGAGGACGAAAAGCCGACCTAGATGAGGAGGTCAAAGCATGGAAGGTGAACAGCAACGCCGATGACATTCGTAGGCTATCCGTCAAGACCGAATGACTGGATGATTACTAAATTCGATACAGAGGAAGAAGAATCTCTCCTTACAGCCCCAGCAAATAGCTCCCCCGAACACCCACCAGAAAACGTTGGCATATTCTCTGCCCTCACTGATCCAAATTATCGCCCAGCAATCATCGCCGTCGTCGTCGTAATGACCGCACAACAGCTCACGGGAATAAACAGCATCGTCATGTACAGCGTCGGCCTCCTCTCGTCCATCCTTCCCACAACAGCCGCCCTTCTCACCGTAGCGGTCTCCGCCCTGAATGTCGTAGTGACCACTCTTTGCGCGCCGCTCTCGGATAAGATAGGACGCAAGACCTGCCTCCTCCTCAGCATAGCCGGAATGGGGTCTTCCTCCATCCTCCTCGCCGTCGGACTCTCCAACGGCATCAAACCATTGGCGGCAACGGCGACTCTACTTTTCGTCGCCTCCTTCGCCGTCGGTCTCGGCCCGGTACCGTTCATTCTCGCAAACGAGCTAGTGGGCCCGGAGGCCGTGGGCGCGACGCAGAGCTGGGCGCTGGCGGCAAATTGGATCGCGACGTTTTTGGTCAGTCAGTTTTTCCCGATGGTGAATAAGGCTTTGGGGGAGCGGGGGAGGGTGTATTATCTTTTCGCAGGTTTTGCAGCTTTGCTAGGAGGATTCATTGCGTGGTGGGTTCCTGAGACTAGGGGGAAGAGGGGGGCGGAGGAGGTGTGGGGGAAGCCTGCTGGGGGGAGGGAGAGGGTTGAGTAGGTTATATGAAGGGAAGGTGTTTTCAGGGTCTTCTTGGAAGGAATCTGGGGACCTGACTGGCGTCCAGGAGGGATTGGCTCTAGATCTATCGGTTGGAACGGCGCACGATTACGATGACAGCTCGACTTTTTTGCCTTTTTGACGGAACTCATCCACGGACGATTTTGAAGACTGCAGCCGGAAACAGTGGGGCGAAGCACTTCGATTGAGGCACCCTGCATCAATCACGTGGACCCGGAGGAGGGAAGCACTACAATTTTCCTCGGTACATAAACATTTTGGACGACCTACAGGGTTGGTTGCCATGCTTGAAGGAATAGCAATAGCGCTCGCCTTGCCCCAACCCCATGCGGCTGGCGCTGCTAGAGGGAGGATTGAGGCATTCGAGCCTATTTACGAGAAGGAAGTGTTTTCAAACATTGCATTCCAGCTCAGGAAGTGACTGCGTCAAAGCCCGCCTCCATCTTCTCATCAGACCTCGCACCAACTGCAGCCTACACATTTTGGGATGATGCTTTGAACACCATCACCGTGACCATTGTCGGCCTATGCAGACCATGCAATCCGAGCAATCAAGTTAATGCATGCGACTGACTCCTGCTAATTGTGTGCAGAAAGTGGGGGAGAGTTTCTGCAGTTTGGAGGTTGGATTGTTGACTGCGCAGCAACTGGATCTTATATTCGATGGGCAGACGTCACTGACTTCTGTTAATTATTTCTTATTCAAGAGAGTGGAGGGTGCTACCTACGACACTTAGACCGGACATCGCTTCGCGATCTTGTTTTTCCCCATTTCATGTCGCAACAATATCACACCAGCGGACTTTCTTTCCTCTGCTGCCCATCAACGCCGAGCAATTTCTATACTCCCATCACTTCAAAAATTCGAGAAAAGATTTCACAATCGCGTGACCGCAGACTCCCCCATCCCAATACCTCCATTTGCCCCTCTCCCTCACCCATCACCCTGTTAGCCACCCGACCTGCCTGAGGCGAACCCCCCTCCCACAATGCTATCCCCCAACACCCACACCCCAAGCAACTACAGCCGCCCTTCCGTCACTCTAAGAAACAAAGCTCAACCTTTACAGATAACCGTCCTAGACCGTTTCAGCTACCCCAACTTTCGACTTAGCGTTGCTCTGCGGGAATCTGGATCGCTGCGCTGGCTTCTCCGGAGGGGGTTTGCGTGGCTTTTCACATTGATACCTGCACCAAGATCTTCGAGTTTTATGAAGTTGTTGCGTGTTGCCCGCGCTCGAGACGATGAGGGCATGTAAGAATACCCACTTCAGATCAAGCACTATCTTGATTCTGCACTCCAAGCCCCGCTCTCGATTCCCATCTATCATTCTCTCCAGCCAGTGGCAGTGGCAGTGCAGTCCGTCCCTTCCTCCTCGGACAACACCTCCCTATTCCACACCCCACTCCTGTGCATCTCCTCCCCCTCCTCCTCCTCGCCTCCCTCACCTCCCTCACCCCCACCCTCGCAACCCCAGCCCCCGGCCCCAGCGAATTCACCCACGGCATCACCAACACAGACCCCCCCTCCCTCTCCATCCTCCTCCACGACGCCCTCTGCATCCTCCGCATCCCACAGCCTCACCCTCACTTCCGAAAAAGGCCCCAAAACCTTCTTCACGGGTAAGGCGGACAAGTGGCAGAAGTTTTGGGGATAGGGAGGTGGTGCCCTTCGATGTGGGTGCACGTGCATGTGGGGGGGAATTGGAGTGGGGGGGGGTAAGAGTGGTGATTATTTGTGGGTGTGGTATGTAGATCAGTGGGTTGATGTTCTGGCGGATGAAAGGGGTGGGCATGGGAGTGGGGATGGGGAAGGGGGAGGCGATGGATTCGGTTCGGTCGGTTTGTCTGTTGAGGCTGTAGGGGATTTTGGGGAGGTGCTGGTGTTAAGGGGGTTTGGTGAAGGGGGGCGCCGGGTACTGGGGGTTTGTTATTGTAATGTTGGTCAATTGAGACCATCCTCTGGGTTTTGCTGCATGTGTTGGCATTTGTTACATACTGGCGTTCTCGTTCCTGGCTGTCATGCTGATGGCCTAGTCCCCAAACCTGCTTCGAACAGGCTATCTAGTCAGCAAAACTCGCATGCGTAACCAAAAGACACGATATCTCAAAGAAAGAGGACTGGCTCGTCCAACCCCACCATCCTTAGATCTTCCTTCAACGGCCTTGCATACCAAGCCCACCAGGGCAGTCACCACATCCGTAGCCGCCTGAAACCAGCGGCACCTCGAAGATAACCGCTTGCAACGACAGCACGCACGAGTTCCCCACACCATCAAGGAAACGGACAAGTGCCACACTACAGGAGTCCTCAGAAACCAGGGTTCGACTTTTCTACGCGCAGCCCTGTGAATGGGCAGGCTAACCCTAGGGGGTGTCCATGGTGTCGATCTACATGCACAGTCAGCTTACGTTTAGTCAAGAGTTCAGTCGGTGATGATATGCTCTATCCAGGGTACGTGGAGGTGTAGAGTTTCGCAGATGCAGGTTATGAGAGGGGTTTTTGGCTGCTAGAGGGATCGAGTGCTGGTTTCGTTGGACCTTGAGGAGATAGGTCGACAAGGTAGTGTGGTGGGTGCTGCATTCGGCGCTAATCAGACCTGACTGCGTTGTCTATGCTGCGTGGATGGTATACGCGACTATTTCTTGCGAGATAGTGGACGTAGTGACACACCATATAGATTCACTTGTCTTACATGAAGAATTTCGAGCCTTGCGACGGATCTTGCGAGGTCGTGGAAATTCTAGCCTATCACATGGTGTGAAATGACAGGCCTCGTAGCTTTGATGTTGTTGTCTCCCGTTTCCCGCAGGAGGCGTTCTCAATCTCTCCGTGGCGTTTCTGTGGATTGACTTTCCAGGAAGCGTTATAGATTGTATGGTTAGAATCCCCCTCAAGAGGTCTCAGGACTAAACCAACGACTTGTTATCAAGTTGTCGGTTTTTTGAGAAGATCATCATCATCTTGGTCGGCGAATCTAGGGTCACTGAATGTAGTCGGCGGCTTTGTATTTTCGTCTTACCTACCTGGTGGTCCTCAAGCGCTCCGACCACAGCAATCGTACTTTGAAATCGGATAGAGAAGACTTGGTCAAGCTGTATCAGATGACTCGTCAGAACGGCCTTAATGCAAAGAGATGACGCTGCGCAGATGCCATGGAACCGAGTAGTACGCTTTGACTGCTACTGCTGAAGCTATGATCGAGGTGCTAAATTTGAGTGTGCTGTATTAGTCAGAAAGGGAGGACTGGATGGGCCAACACTGCGTCCAGAGACGAGCAGTGATACTATCCGCTGGTGATGGTATTACGGTGTACAGGCAATGGCTGCAGCTGCTGCAAGCCTGGGAATGGTAAGGTACTGAAAGAGTTACCAGTAGCAAACCCTCGTCGATTCATCTTTCCTCTTCGCCAAACTCTCAAGGGAAGAAACAATCTCCCACTACGAAAATGTCCGAAGGATTTGGGAATCCTTTTGTTCTTGTTGGCTATAGGAGATTTCAATTGCTCTATCTACCTAGGATTACAGGCTTATCTATATACTCAGCTGATCAATCTAGGCCCTATAAATAATAAAATATTTAATAAAGTTGATATGCCCTAAATACAACTTTTATTATTTAGTATATAGCTTAGCTAATAATAATCTAGGATTATAATATATTAAATTTAATTTAACTTAATATTATTAAAGAAATTACTTTAATTATTCTTTAATATTTCCTTTTAAGCTTCGTAATAACTTTTAAAATATTATTAATAAATAATTTATTAAGCTTTATATTTCTTCTTTTGCTTTCTTAAATTAGCTTTAATAATTAAAATATATATATTAAATTTATTATATATATTAATTTTATTAAAGGATTTATTACTATTTTTTTAATAAAAATTTAATTTATAATTTAATTTTTATTTTATATTAATTCCTTTATTTTATAATATCGAAATTATATATTTTTTATTTTAAAGTATATTATAAGGTTTTCGATTAAATTAATTATTAATTTATTATTTAAATTTATTTTTATAATTTTTATATTTTTTTTATTATATTTAAGTTCTTAAAGTAAATTTTTAAAATATATAAATTTTTTATATATTTCTAATATAATAATATATTTAATTTTAAT
>JAABUQ010011399.1_pt1 | contig 11360 bp, 15 predicted proteins | sample 5560001 | NCBI WGS metagenome assembly JAABUQ01 (sample SAMN10711888, study PRJNA513371) | rock metagenome | isolation source: Antarctica rocks | place: Antarctica: Victoria Land, Finger Mt nord | collected 2015-12-18
CATGACATTGGCGACAGCGTCGCCGTGCGCAACCCGATCGCGTCTGAGCTGACCCATTTGCGCCGAAGTCTGCTGCCCGGCCTGTTCAAGAACATCGTCAGCAATGTCCGCCATTTTCCGGAGTTTCGTCTCTTTGAGATCGGCAACGAAGTTCATCCGAACACCGGAAGCCCTCTGCCGAAAGAAGTCACGCACGTCGCGGCAACGTTATACGCCGCGCACGGCGATCAACAGGATTTCTTCGAGCTGAAGCGAGTGGTTGAATGTCTATTCCCACACTCGCGCTTATCCGCCGTCCAAGCACGCGCCTACGAACATCCCGCGCGCGCCGCGGAAATCGAATGGCGCGGTTCCCTCATCGGGAGGCTCTTCGAACTGCATCCTTCGCTGCTCGAAACCGAGGGAATTGAAGGCCGCGCCATGCTCTTCGATGTGGATCTGGAGGCAGCGCTCAAACTCGCTGCCGGCCGTGACATAAAATACGCGCCTCTCCGAAAATATCCAACCAGCGGCTTCGATCTATCGGTGGTTGCAACCCTCAGAATTCCTGTCGCCCGCATCCTTGACCAACTCACGACATTAGCCGGAACCAATCTGGTGGCGATCGAGTTCATCCGCCAGTACGATGGACCCCCTTTACCGCCAGGACAAAAGAGTGTTTCCTACCATCTGGAAGTGGGCGCGCTCGATCATACAATGAGCACGGAAGAAGTCACCGAAATTCGAAATCGTATCATCCAAGGCCTGCAGCAGGCAGGCTTCGAGCTCCGCGGCTTAGACGCCGTTTAAACCAGCGGGCAAAAGCATCGCGCGTACATCTTCCCAATCGTTCACCCTGCGGAACGCCGTTTCGTGGACGTTATGCGGCGCGGTATAGATAATCCCCTCGCCCCGAAAATTCCCCAGATGCCGCACGTTGTCGTCAATCAGGTAGTCCGCCGCCACTATGCTCTTATCGCCGCAAAAGACAATGCGGCTGGTGGGGATGAAAGGGAAATGCCGCTGGAGCCAGTGAAACTTCGCCGAGAACGAGCACGGCACATCCATCGCCGCGGTCGTGATGAATACCTCGTATTGCTCCGTCAGTTCCCGAACCACTTCCGCGCTTCCAGCCATCACCGGAATTTCGGCGAAAAAATCTTCCCGCTGGAAATACTCGTACGCCCGAGAGTGATGCGCCGGGTCAATCACCTCGAAGATGTGGCGACCGTGGAAATGCGCTGCCGTCAACTCTAAACCGAAATCGGAATTATAGAGTTCCAGGTAGCGCGCCATGGTATCGGCCACCACCTCGTCCATGTCAATTGCGATTCTCTTCATTCATCTCAAACTAGCCGATAGCAGTTCGCGATAATCTTTTCTTGAGCAGTATTCTTCCCGTTCTCCCCGGTCTGTGGGCGCATTGCTCCGGCGCGCTCTGGATTGCTGAATCACAAACCGCTATCGTTGCCGACGTTCATCTCGGCTATAGCTGGGCGCAACGCCGCCGCGGCGAACTGGGCCCCTTGGCCGATTTCCAGACCCGCGAAAAACTATTCCGCCTGTCCGACGATCTCAAACCGCTCCGCATTGTCTTTCTTGGCGACCTGGTGCATGCGCCGCGCCCGTGCGCTCCCGAGCGAGAGTGGATTGAAGACACGCTGATGCAACTCGGAGGACGCGCCGAACTGATCGCGGTCAGAGGCAATCACGACCGCGCCTTCGCCCGGGAGTTCGGCCATCTGAATATTCAATCCGTGGAGTCCTGGTCCAGCGCCGATCTCGTTGCGATTCATGGAGACCGCTTCAACGTCGCGGTGCCGGAGAAACATACCCTCGTGGTGGGCCACCTGCATCCGTGTTTGGGTGTGAAGGACGCTGCCGGGGCTTCTCAAAAACTCCCGCTCTATCTCGTCAGCTCAAGCTGCCTGGTGCTGCCGGCTTTCTCGCCGTTCGCGCGAGGCTATGACGTCATCTCTGGATTGCCGGAAGACTTGGCAGCCTACTTCGGCCAAGCCGAGATAGAAGCTTACGCAATATCGTCCACCCGCGTGGTGCGCTTAGGTCCACTCCGGCGCGCTATCGAGCGCAACTTCGACGCCGACGTCAGCGCACCCGAAAGATTCCGCAGGCGCCGCGCCGCTCAATGAGCCTCCCGGAATAAAAAATCGATTTTGTTCCGGTCCGGAGTCCGTCCATGTCGATGCACTAAGAGAGAGGCGTGCACAGGCACAATTCAGCAACGACTACTTACATGGATAAACTACCACTGCTTCCTGACAACTATCCCGCTTTTCTAAACGAACTCAAGCAGCGCATCAGAGAAGCGCAACTGCGCGCATCCGTGTCCGTGAACCGCGAACTGGTGCTCCTGTATTGGCGGATCGGACGGGATATTCTGGTTCGCCAAGAGACGGAGCGCTGGGGTGCTAAGGTCATCGACCGCTTGGCGGCAGATCTGAAGAAAGCCTTTCCCGAGATGAAGGGCTTCTCGCCCCGGAACCTCAAGTACATGCGGGCTTTCGCCGATGCATGGCTAGAGGAGGAATTTGTGCAACAGCTTGTTGCACAAATTCCGTGGGGACATAACGTGCGAATTCTGGATTACGTAAAGGATCCCCTTGCAAGAGAATGGTACATCCGGGCAGTAGTCCAGCATGGCTGGAGCCGGAACGTCCTGGTTCATCAAATTGAGACTGCATTGCATACGCGCTCGGGGATGGCGGTAACGAACTTCGAGAGAACACTACCGCCGCCGCAGTCGGACTTAGCCCAGCAAATCACCAAAGATCCCTACACGTTTGACTTCCTGATGCTCGGTGAAGACGCTCACGAACGGGAGCTGGAGCGCGGCCTGTTAGCTCATCTGAGGAGCTTTCTGCTCGAACTGGGAGTCGGCTTCGCGTTTGTCGCTAGTCAGTACCGTCTCGAAGTGGGAGAAAGCGAGTTCTTCATCGATCTGCTGTTCTATCACCTGAAGCTTCGCTCCTACGTTGTCGTGGAGCTGAAGACGAAAGCCTTCCAGCCTGAGTTCGCAGGCAAAATGAACTTCTATCTCGCCGCTGTGGATGACCTTCTTCGGCACCCGGACGATCAACCAAGCATTGGGTTGATCATTTGCAAAACCAAGGACCAAGTAGTCGCCGAGTATGCTCTGAGGAACTCCACGACACCAATCGGCATCTCTGAATACAAGCTTGCAGAATCGCTCCCGCACACCCTGAAAGGCAGTCTGCCCACGATTGAGGAACTCGAAAGCGAACTCGGCAAATCCATAGACGTCGACGATTAGACGTAAGCTCAGTAACTTCCCGCTTGTGTCGACGCCCGAAGCTCGGCAGCGCGCCCGCGAATCTCTTGCTTCCTTTCCGCGCTGATCCGCCCGAGATTTCTCACCTGCAGCTTCATTCGCTGATTCTGCACTAACAACTCTTCGTGCTGCATCAGGAAGTCCCAATAAAGAGTCGTGAACGGGCAGGCGTTCTAACCTATCGCTTCGTCGGGCTTATACCGGCAGCCGGCGCAATAGTTGCTCATGCGTGAGATGTACTTCCCGCTCGCGATGTAGGGCTTGGACCCCATCAGCCCGCCATCACAGTATTGAGACATGCCCACGGTATTCGGCAGTTCCACCCACTCCACGGCGTCCCAATAAATCGCCAGATACCACTTGTGAACCTCCACCGGCTTCACACCGAACAGCAAAGCGAACAGACCCGTGACCATCAGCCGCTGAATGTGATGCGCGTAGCCGTGAGTCAACGTTTGCCCAATCGCTTGCCGCAAGCAATTCATATCGGTGTCGCCGGTCCAATAGAAATCCGGCAAGTTTTCCTGCGCGTTCAAAGCATTTCGGCCAAGGTATTTCGGCATGTACGTCCAGTAAACACCCCGTACGTACTCCCTCCATCCCAGGATCTGGCGCACAAATCCTTCCACCGATGCGATAGGCGCCTCGCCGCGACGATAGGCATCCTCAACCGCCATCAGAACCGTTCGCGGATTCAGGAGCTTCACATTCATCAAGCCGGAGATTCGCGAATGGAATAAATATGGTTCGTCGCTCCACATCGCGTCCTGAAACGCCCCGAACTCCGGCAGGCGATGTTTGATGAAGTCGTCTAAAGCGACGCGGGCGTTAGCCGCAGTGACAGGAAAATCGAAATGGTCCAATGAACCCGGATGCTTCGGGAATCGACGCTTCACAAGCTCTATGACTTCGCAGGTAATCGCGTCGGGAGCAAACTGCAACGGGGCTGACAGCAGTAGACCGGGGCCTGATTTCCCAAAGCTCTTTCGATTGTCCGTGTCGAAATTCCACTCGCCCGCTGCCGGCCCGCTCCGCTCCATCAGGATGCCCGATTTCTTGCGCATCTCCCGATAGAAAAACTCCATGCGTAACTGCTTGCGCCCTTCCGCCCAGGCTGCGAACTCTTGCCGGGAGCAGTAAAAGTGCCGATCCGCGCGTATCTCAAGCGTTACGCCCGCAGCGTTAGCGACGCCTTTCACCATCACCTCCACTCGCTGCTCGCCGGGTTCCACTACCACCACCCGCTGCGGCTTGAACTTGTCAATGGCAGCGCGCAGTTCCAAGCCGAGTTCACCCCGATTATCCGAGGCGTCCAGCCTCCGATATTCCAGGGGGTAATTTCTCTCGCGAACTTCGGCCGCAAAATGCCGCATGGCTGTCAAGAAAAACGCAATCCTGACCTTGTGCGATAAAACGTGCGTGGATTCGCCGCTCACCTCAGCCATCCAGACAACGTCTTGCGCCGCATCAAAGCCGTCGAAAGCCGCCGAACTGTGATCTAGCTGGTCTCCGAGAACGATCACCAGATCGCGAACGCGTGCCACGTCTTGTAAGACGACCCCTGCGTGGCCGGAGAGCTACTATTTACAGCACCATCCGCGGTGGCTGCCGAATCTCCATGCAGCCCCGTCCGGTCGGCAGAACCTTGCCTGGATTCAGCACGCCCTCCGGATCGAAGAGCGCTTTCAATCGCCTCATCAGGTCCAGCGTTGCGTCTGAAAACAAGTGCGTCATCAGGTCTATCTTTTCCATGCCTACGCCGTGCTCCCCCGTGATCGATCCGCCCACCGAGATGCAGAAGTCGAGTATCTCTTCGCCCGCTAATTGCGCCCGCCGCAGGTCGCCTTCCTTGCGCGGATCGAACGGCAGTATCGGATGCATATTGCCGTCCCCAGCATGGAACACGTTGCTGATGGAGATACCGTATTTCCTGCCGATGCCATCGATGGCGCGCAACGTCCGTGCAATCTGCGTTCGCGGAACCACGCCGTCCTGTACGTAGTAAGTGGGGCTCACGCGCCCAATGGCCCCGAACGCATTCTTCCGGCCCTTCCACAGCAATTCCCGTTCCGCCGCCGACTTCGCCACCCGCACCTCGCGTGCCCCGCAGGCGCGGCAAACTTTTTCAATATCCACGGCCTGCTCTTCCACCGCTTCCGTCAGGCCCTCCAGCTCAATCAACAACACTGCCGCCGCATCCAGCGGATAGCCTGCGTGAGTAGCCGCTTCCACCATGCGCAGCATCGGCCCGTCCAGCATCTCGAGCGCCACGGGAGTGATCCCCTCCGCGGTCAGCGCCCCTACTGTATTGCCGGCCTGCTCCGCCGAGTGATAAACCGCCAGCATGGTCTTTACCGCTTCCGGCTGCCGCATCAACCGGACCCCGATTTTCGTCACCAGCGCCATGGTTCCTTCGGACCCGGTGAGTAGCCCCACCAAGTCGTAGCCCGGCACGTCCAATTCTTTTCCGCCGGCCTCAATCACGGTGCCATCCGCCAGCACCGCTTCCAGACTAACTACGTGATTCGTTGTCACGCCGTAGGCCAGCGTGTGCGGCCCGCCCGCGTTTTCCGCCACATTGCCGCCGATCGTACAAGCTCGCTGGCTCGATGGATCGGGTGCGAAGAAGTAGCCCAACGCCTGAACCGCCAGCGTAATGTCCAGGTTCACGACGCCCGGCTGAACAATCGCCCGCTGGTTCTCAATATCAATCTCCAGAATGCGGTTCATCCTGGCAAACGAAACGATCATCCCGCCCGATCGAGCGATGGCGCCTCCGCTCAAACCCGTTCCCGCGCCCCGGCCCACGATCGCCAGATTGTGCGCTCCCGCAAGCTTCACCAGCGCCGCTACATCTTCCGTGCTTCTCGGGAACACCACCACTTCCGGCAAGGATTTATCCACGCCACCGTCGTACTCGTACAGCTTCAGGTCGCTCGGCTCCGACAACACGCCGCCCGTTCCGATTTGCGCTTCAATTTCCGACAACACTCGTGCGTCAATCGCCATAACGGAGCCGCCGAATCAGAGCAGGCCTTGCACGTACTGCGTGATATCGGCGCTTGTCCAATCCTCTTCGCCGATGAACTTCCGAACCACGCGTCCATCTTTGATGATGTACGTTTCCGGAATCTTGAACGTGCCGTACTCCGCGCTCACGTTCGATTGCGGATCGCGCGCCGTCTTGAACGCCACATGAATGCGGTCCAGAAAAGCTTTGTATCTCTGGGGATTTTTATCGATGCTGACCCCCACCACCACCACCCCGGAACCGGCAAAATGCTTCTGAAAAACATCTAGTGAGGGAATCTCCTGAATACAAGGAGAACACCAAGTCGCCCAGAAGTTCAGGACCAATACCTTACCCCCGAATGCGGTCGGTGTCACCCTGGCGCCTCCATCCGTGGTGATCGAAAAGTTGGGTGCCCGGCCGCCTTCCTGCGCCGACGTATCGCGCAAACTGAATCCGATAAGCCCCACAAACAGCAGAGTCAGGGTAAAGAGAAGCGCGCGCAATATGTTATTTGTGCTCACGATATGGCAGGGATGTCGAATTAATTCCAGTATCTAACGGCCTCTCGAAAACATCCAACAGTAGCCAATGTTTGTGACCCGCAGGGCAGAGTTTTCGGCCTCTCACGTCTGCCGCCTCCCCCACCTGAGTGATGAGCACAACCGTGCTCTGTACGGCGAAGGCGCCAACCGTAACGGGCACGGACACAACTATGTTCTTGAAGTCACCGTCGAGGGCGATCCCGATCCCCTGACGGGAATGGTCCTCGATCTCAAAGATCTCAAGGACATTCTCGAGCAGGAGATCATCGCACCCATGGATCATCGTTTCCTAAACTATGAGGTGGAGCCGTTTAGCACCGTCGTCCCAACCACCGAAAACGTGGCTAGTGAAATCTGGCGCCGGCTCGAGAAGCGCCTCTCCACGTCCACAACAAACCTCGCCAAAGTCAGGCTGTTCGAAACCGCCGATTTGTACGTCGACGTTCTCCCCGGCGCCGGCAAGGAGCGAGCGTGACGATCACCCGAACGCATCGGTATCGTTTCTCCGCCTCCCATCGCTTGCATTCGCCCCAGCTCAGCCCGGCTGAGAATAAGCAACTCTACGGCAAATGCAATAACCCTCATGGGCACGGTCACGATTACATTCTGGAAGTAACCGTCGCCGGAGAAGCCGATCCAGTCACGGGCTTGATTCTCCCCGTTGCCGCCATCAACCGGCTCGTAGAAGAGCGCGTGCTCCAAGTCTTTGCCTCCCGCAGTATCAACCTCGACGTGCCGCAGTTTCAGAAGCTGACTGCTACTACCGAAAACGTAGCGTTAGTTATAGCGGACTTGCTCCGAAACCACTGGCGCGAGTATCTCGGCAAAACTGACGCCCGCCTCTCGCGCGTTCATATTCAGGAAACGGAACGCAACGGCTTCGAAGTGCTGCTCGGCCCAACCGCGGCATTCGATCCCCATCCTCTCGAAACGGAAAGCGTCAATGCCTAAGTCCAAATTACCGGCCGCGCGGGACATCGTTACCGCAAGACAGCGATCTGCGGTACTCGAATTCCAGTCCAAGTTGCCAAAAGATGCGCCCGTGCCCATCGCCTCCCATGTGAAAGATATCCTCCAAGCGCTGGGTGAAGACCCAGCCCGCGAAGGATTGCTTCGCACTCCGGAGCGTTCCGAAAAAGCACTGCGCTATCTCACCAGCGGCTATTCGGCCGATATACACCAAATCGTCAACGGCGCGCTCTTCGACGTCGAGTATGACGAGGTCGTTATCGTTCGCGACATCGAGTTCTTCAGCATGTGCGAACATCACCTGCTACCCTTCTTCGGCAAAATGCACGTGGCATATCTGCCCGGCAAAAAGGTGATCGGCCTCAGCAAGATCCCGCGCATTGTCGACGCCTTCGCGCGCCGCCTGCAAATCCAGGAGCGTCTCACTCAGCAAGTTGCCGAAACCTTGCAAGACTTGCTACAGCCCCGCGGCGTGGGCGTCATCTGTGAAGCCCGTCATTTCTGCATGATGATGCGCGGCGTTGAAAAGCAGCACTCCGGCGCCATCACCAGCGCTATGCTCGGCGCCTTCCGCACCAGCCATGAAACTCGCCATGAGCTGCTTTCCTTGGTCGGCCAGCGTTCCACCTCGCTTTGACACCCTTGCGGCCAGCCTCCCCGGTGCGCATGTTAGCATCGGGTCATGAGTGACGGGAGCCGTCTCTTCGAGGCAGGTCCAGATCCATTTGGGCGCATGTGGAATGTGCAGTTTCGGTGGCTTCAAACCGGCATTTCCATTCGTCACGCCGACACCGTAGACGTAAAGTTCTTCATGACTCCCGACGGCGGCACTGCGGAGGAAAAGGTAATCGCGCTACCCCATCCCGCGCTCCTCAACCTGACCGTCGCGAAAGGCCGCAAACTCACCGACCCCCTCTGCATGCGCCTCGCCGCCGCGCACTTAAAACGCATGATCGAAACTTCTGAAGATATGGACAAAACCCTTGTGACCGTCTCCCCGCAGGAGTTAGCCGGGTACGATCGCGAGTTCCAGAGTGTAACAGTTCCCCAGCACAGGTGATCCATTCGGGGAGCGGCGCTGCTTACCCGTGATAAGACTGAGACAACAAAGAAATTCAATTCAGTCCTGGAACCGGTACACCACTCAAAGGAAAGATCATGGTCAATTGCCCGAAATGTGACGCCGCCATCGACGTTGAAGAAGAAGAATTAGATGAAGGCGATGTCCTTTCCTGCGACGAATGCGGCGCTTCCCTCACCGTTACCAGCGTGAACCCGGTGGAGCTTGAATCGGAAGAGGAGGAAGACGAAAAGGACGACGACTTCAACTTCGATGATGACGATGATGATGATGAGGAAGAAGAGAACGAGGAAGAAGAGGACTGGCACTGAGGCCGGTTGTGAAATTCCTATCAACCCTCTTGTTGTTTAGCGCACTGGCGCCGTCCAGTTATCCTCAAGCGCAAGATCCCGTCATAGGCCAGCCCGGCACTCCCACCACGCGCTCCATCGAAGGCACCGTGCTCACTCGTACCGGGTCGCCCATCCCGGGCGCTGCCGTTCTGCTCAAGGACACCAAGACGCTTCAAGTCCGCTCCTTCATCGCCCAGAACGACGGCAAGTATCACTTCTATGGCCTCAGCACCGACGTCAACTATGAGCTTCGCGCGGAGTCCAATGGCATGACTAGTCCGCGCAAAACCGTCAGCGTCTTCGACAGCCACAAAATCGTGGTCCTGAACCTTAAGTTGAACAAGATGATCAAGCCTGCCCATTAGCAGCCGCTTCATCATCGAGCGAAGCCCAAAGGTCACTCAGCGGGATTGTCACGGTCTCGTTTTCAGTTAGTCGGCCGTCAGGTTATCGCTAGCCTCCACCAAGTCGTTCGCAGAGTAAGTCCAAGCTTTGCGGCGCTCGGGCCAGATGACCCAGCACGAGGGTGCACCCGCGGCAACCAAGCGGGCCGCTTTATCGAAAAGGCCGCACACAGTCTGGCCGGGCGAGAGGATTTCCACCGCTAGCGCCGGGGGGTCCTGCAGATCACCGTCCTTATATTTCGCACCACGCCGGACAACCATTACGTCAGGTACCAAGCGATCACGTCCGCAGAGAACGTTGAGTTCGGAAGCCAATCGAAAGGCACTGGAGACAATTATGCCCACCCGCAGGACAAGAAACACCTGAATGAAGGTGTGCAGATTTTTCGGCGAAGGCTTTTCGATTTCGCGCCCGTCAATCAGTTCGACGTGGTAAGCAGGCGACGCAACCAGAGGGCTCGTCATTACTCACCATACTAGCGATCCATCCACATAGAATCTAGACATGACCGTCCTGAACCGGCTCAAGCAAATCGCCGTCGTCCCCATCGTGCGAACACCGGACGCAGAGTCGGCCCTGGCCGCCGTCGAAGCGCTTCGCCTCGGCGGAATCGATTGCGTCGAAATCACCATGACGGTCCGAAACGCCATCCAAGCCATTGAGAAAGTCGCCGACCGCTACGGCGATCAGGTGTTGCTCGGCGCCGGAACCGTGCTCGATCCCGAAACCGCCCGCGCCTGCATTCTCGCCGGAGCGCAATTCATCGTTACCCCTGCGCTCAACATCAAAACCATCGAGCTGTGCCGCCGCTACGCCACGCCTATTTTCCCCGGCGCCCTCACGCCCACGGAAATTCTCGCCGCCTGGGAAGCCGGTGCCGACGCCGTCAAAGTATTTCCCTGCAACGCCCTCGGTGGTGCGAAATACATTAAGGCGCTGAAGGCGCCGCTCCCGCAAATAGAACTCTTCCCCACCGGCGGAGTCACCCTCGACACCATCGCCGACTTTCTCGCCGCTGGCTCAGCCGCTGTCGGCGTCGGCAGTGAACTGGTCGACAACAAATCCGTGGCCGAAAAGAATTACGCTCTTATCTCGGAACGCGCTCGTCAGTTTCACGAAGCCGCCGCCGCTACCCGAAACCGGGTGGGAAGCTCCGCTGGCCCCGCTTAGCGTCAGCGATCTCGCGCTAGAAACTAAGCCATGGTGTACTATCGCAACTACTGTTTACGGAGGTAGTCCGATGGGATCTATTTCAGTCGCATGCTACAAGCCGAGGCCAGGTTGCGAGGAATCTCTGCTCGATCTGGTCCGCAACCATCTCCCACCATTGCGTGCAGATGGTCTCGTCACCCAACGCCCTTCGATCATCATGCGCAGCGCCGGCGGAACCATCATCGAGGTCTTCGAGTGGGTTTCTCAGGAGGCAATCGCAGGTGCTCACACAAATCCCGTAGTCCTCGACTTATGGAAGCGTTTTGAGGCCGTATGTTGGTACGAGACTCCATCCAACCTGCCGGAATTTCAGAACATGTTCTCTCACTTCGAGTCACTTTAAGAAGGGGGAGAAGGGTCCCAAGGTCTCCAGCTAATACCGAGGCACCCCCGCATCAACCTCACGGCTCCAGCGGTCAATCCCTCCCGCCACGCTGAAGCAGTTCTCCACCCCGCGCTCCCGCAGCCACTGAACCACTTGCAAGCTGCGCACCCCGTGATGACAAATCACCATCAG
>JAABUQ010011400.1_pt1 | contig 11360 bp, 12 predicted proteins | sample 5560001 | NCBI WGS metagenome assembly JAABUQ01 (sample SAMN10711888, study PRJNA513371) | rock metagenome | isolation source: Antarctica rocks | place: Antarctica: Victoria Land, Finger Mt nord | collected 2015-12-18
GGCGGCGGGGATGTGTGCCGCCCGCCGCGCCAATGCCCGGCGAATTTCCCCGATAACCCGGGCGCCGGACATCGCCTCGTGCAGTACTTCGACAAGGGGCGCATGGAACTCAACGCGGGGACGCAAGGGAACAACGTCACATCGGGCTTGCTGGTGCGCGAGCTGATCTCGGGGCAGATGCAGGTCGGGGACGCGGCCTTTCAGGCGCGCGCACCCGCCGCTGTGCCCATAGCCGGGGACAGCACGAATCCGTTCCCGCTGTACCGCGACCTCGGGAGCGGGCCTGCGCTCGCCACGATCACGCCGCCGGGGGCCCCGGTGACGCTCCTCCTGACGCCGCAAGGCGGCGGCACAATCCCCCCGCCGCAGGACGAGCGAGCGGTCGTCTCGCTCGCGGACGCGCCCACCGGCCACGGCCTCCCGCAAGCCTTCGCCGACTTCCGCTCGCTCGTCGGCGTGCAGAACGTCGGGTTGGCGGTGACCGAGCCATTCTGGGCGGACGTTGCGGTCGCAGGGACGATGCGGCGCATCCTCATCCAGGCGTTCGAGCGGCGTGCGCTGACCTACAACCCCGCGAATCCCGCGCCGTTCCGGGTGGAGTTCGGCAATGTGGGGCAGCAGTACTATTTGTGGCGGTACGGTGCGCCGTCTTCGACAGATCCCGTCTCCCCGCCCGTCAGCCCGACACCGCCGGGAGGGACACAGATGGTGACGCTCGCCGATAACGGTCAGACAATCGCGCTCTTCCGGGGCACGTCGCTCACGTTGTCGCTCGGCAGTGATCTCGACTGGCAGGTGCAGATCACGGACGAGGCGATCGTCAGCCGAGACCCGAGCGCCGCCCCGCCGGTGGACAGCCAGGGCGTGTATATCGCCAAGCAGCCGGGACAAACGGCGCTGACTGCGACGGGCACTCCCAAGTGTTACAACGCCGTGCCGCGTTGTCTCGCTCCGTCCCGGAGCTTCCGGATACAGATCGTCGTCAAGCAGCTACCGCTCCCGGTGCCCACGGCTCCGTGAGGGACGGCTAGGCGTCGCAAACTGGGAGTTGTAGGACGTGGAAACAAGCATGGCTGACGAAAAGGCGCCTACCGATTGTCCCATCTTGTCTCATGCCACTGCACCGTGTTGAGCATCTCTACCACTTTACCCGTGTCGTCACTGGCAATGAACTGTCGGCTCGACTGATCGTATACGTAACGGAGACCATGGAGGAAGTCAATCACTGACTCCTTCGGTACTCCGGTGATGTCGGCTAATTCATCTGCACTCCATCGTTGCCGTTTGAGCATCAGGTCGAAGAAGCCTCTCGTGTGCGTCACCACCGGTTCAGGCAGTCGTTGCATCGTGCGCGGCTTTCTCCATTTCCCAATTCGCGCAGCGATCGCTCGACCAACTTCGGTAATGTCTTTGCCTGATGAGAAGATCTGAAGCGCGATGAGGATTTCGGGCAGGCGGCTCCATACCTCGGCATCTATGCTGCCGCCTCTGCCCATAAGGCCAGTTGTAATGTGAATAGAGCCGTCTTCGATTCCATACGTACGAAAAAAGTCGCGGATACGCACATCGCCATTGTTTGGCTTCCAGGTAACTCTGCCGTCCGCAATGACATAATCAATCTCCCACGCTCCTTGGCCGAGCGAGGGATTATCGACAGTGTAATACCGATCAACCTCTACTCGGGAGTAATGTTCCGAGGGGACGGCGTCGACAAGGTCCTGAAGCGTAGCATCATCGGGCATCTCCACTGTATGGATGCTGCTGCTCTTCTCAGGCCAATACCGATATAAATACACAGTGATTTGCATGACGCCTCTGGCCTCCGATTGCCTGCGCTACCCAAAGTGATTCCGATAATACTGCTCTGGGAACCTTATCTGGAACTGGCCTCATGCCTGGGAAGCCCGAGTTGACGGCGATATACACTATTATCCCTACCAAGGGGCTCAGGTATGCTTGGTCACATTTCGGGTCTCAGGTCACGGCCACCACCTCTTTGGTTCCTCAAAGGGCGACTCTCACTTCGAGTGCTAATGTTTGATCAGAGAAGGTCGTAGGGGATGTGATATGGTGACATGGCAGTCTTCAGTGGGGTCACCGATGCGAGTAGAAACAGCGATGTGCGTCGATTTCCATTGCGGACACGACGCTCTATCTACCAACCCCGAAGAGGTCTCCTGATCATGCACTAATATCTGAATGGACGCTTCGCGATCGTCGATTATTCACGGTTCGCCCTCCGGCGTGAGTGCTGCTTGGACGATAATGCTGAGAGGATCAGACCATGCATATCTTGGAGCCGCATGAGGTGCCCGTGGCTTATTCGATGGTGGATCTTGTTCGTAGCCCTACTGACATTCAGGATCATCCTTATCAAAGATTCATGTGTTTCTGGACGGCGTTTAATAACGTGTACGTTGCAAATGCGGAGATGCGTGGGGGTTGTGCCCAGAAACTTCTGTAAATAGGTCGCCGCTTTGATAAGCAGCCATCGTCCTCCACGATCGGTAGTGCGAAATCACCGAATCGAAGGAGGGAGACGATGGCCTACAGACAGCGTACCGGCGTGGCAGCAACGACGCAATCCATCTTGACCGACGACCCGGACTTTCTCCGACTCATTGTGGAGCGAGTTGTTCAGGCGGTACTCGAAGCCGAGATGACGGCCCATCTGCACGCCGAATCATACGAGCGCAACACGGAGCGCAAGGGCTACCGCAACGGCTACAAGCCACGGCAACTCAACACCCGCGTCGGCACATTGACGCTGCAGGTGCCGCAGGATCGGGATGGGACCTTCTCAACGCAGCTCTTCGCCCGCTACCAGCGCAGCGAGAAGGCGCTCGTGCTGGCGCTCATGGAGATGTACGTCGAGGGCGTCTCGACGCGCAAAGTCCGCGAGATTACGGAAGTCCTGTGTGGCACGAGTTTCTCCAAGAGCCTCGTCTCTGAGTTGGCGGGGCAGTTGGACACGGAGTTAGACGCATGGCGGCATCGCCCGCTGACGGAGACGACCTATCCGTATCTGAGCGTGGATGCACGCTACGAACATGTGCGGCAGGGCGGGCAAATCGTCAGCCAAGGGGTACTCATCGTTGCAGGCGTGCGGGCGGACGGGCATCGCGAGATCCTCGCCGTCTCAGTCGCCGATACCGAGAGCGCAGCCACGTATCATCAACTGTTTACGGGGCTGAAAGCACGCGGCCTCAGCGGGGTGCGCCTGGTGACAAGCGACGCCCATCCGGGGCTGAAAGCGGCGATTGACCGGCACTTCCAGGGCGCGAGCTGGCAGCGCTGCCAAGTGCATTTCACGCGCGATCTCGTCGGCATGGTGGGGGCAGGACGACGGGGAGAGTTAGCGGCGGACCTCCGGGAAATCTTCGCGGCGACGACGCGAGAGCAAGCGCTGGCGACCGCAGGGACGGTGGCGGCACGCTGGGAGCCGACCCATCCGGCGGTCGCGCGAATGCTGGACGAAGGAATCGAGGATTGCCTCGCCTGTCTGGCGTTCCCCTTGGCCCACCGCCCTCGCATCCGCGCGACGAACGGATTGGAACGACTCAACGAGGAGATCAAGCGGCGGACGCGGGTCGTGCGCATCTTCCCGAATCCAGAGGCCTGCCTGCGACTGGTGACAGCGTTGTGCGTCGAGCAATCGGAGGAGTGGGTGAGTGGGCGCTGCTACCTCGGCATGAATGAGCAATGCACCATTGTCCGGCAGGCGGACGTGGCGGACTGATCCGGAGGCGGCTCACAGTGGATGTGTCTGCCCACCTTTGATCTGTTCGCAACGTTTTCTCTCTGTGGCGTGGTATCCTGCTCCGCGAGTCCCCGCCGCACGAAAGGACGACGCGATGCGCGTGCTGTTCACCTGCCTTCCTTTCTCCGGTCACTTCTACCCGCTCGTGCCGTTCGCCCGCGCCCTCGCCGACGCCGGCCACGACGTCGCCTTCGCCGCGCCCGCATTCTTCGCATCGGCCGTAGAGGGCGCCGAGTTTCGCCACTTCCCCGCCGGTCTTGCGCAACCGATCGACGAGCGCTATCCCCGGTGGCGCGCATTGCCGGGGCCGGAGCGGGACGCCTTCTGGCGGGAGGTCTTCACCGATCTGTGGCCCCGGCACACGATCCCCGACCCCCTCGCGCTTGCCGCGACGTGGTCGCCCGACCTCATCGTCCGCGAGCAGACCGCGTACGGCGGGTGCATCGCCGCCGAGCGGCTCGGCGTGTCGCACGCGTCGGTGGACATCGATGCGGCGGGTCACCCGCCGGGCAATGACGAACCGATCGCCGAACCGCTCCACCGGCAGCGCGCCGCCCACGGGCTGCCGCCCGACCCCGACCTCACCATGCTGAATCGTTACCTGACCCTGCATCCCTTCCCGCCGACGTTCCACGATCCGGCCGGATATCTCCCGCCCACGATGCACTTCGTGCGCCCGACGCCGGAGGACCGCTCCGGATCGGAGGTGTTACCGAGGTGGGTAGAGTCGCTCCCGGACTGGCCGGTGGTTTATGTCGGGCTGGGCACCGTCTACAACCAGCCGGAGGTCTTCCGCGCGTTCATCGCGGGCCTGCGCGACGAGGCGGTGACCCTGATCGTCACGGTGGGACGCGACCAGGACCCGGCGGACTACGGGCCGCAGCCGGGGAACGTGCACATCGAGCGGTACATCCCGCTCTCGCTGCTGCTGCCGCATTGCGACGTGGTGGTGACGAACGGGGGATCGGGCACGCTGACGGCGGCGCTCGGCCACGGGCTGCCGGTGGTGGTCGTGCCGATCGCGGCGGACCAGCCGCAGAACGCGGCGCGGTGCGCGTCCCTCGGCGTGGGCGTGACCATCGGGCCCGAGGAGCGGACGCCGACAGCGATCCGAGCGGCGGTACGGGAAGTGCTTGCGGATCCGACGTATCGGCAGAACACCGAGCGGCTGCGCGACGAGATGGTGGCGCTGCCGGGGCCAGAGTATGCAGTGGCGCTGCTGGAACGGCTCGCGGTGGAGAAACGACCGCTGCTCACGGCGTGAGGAGAGGAGGCAGTCGTTTCGCTCAGTTGAACGACGTGGAGGAACTTTTGGCATGTTGCCGATGCGCTGCGGCATCTAAATGAAGAGAGGAGGACCGGATGATCGCGCTGTCCGTCTCCATCGAGGGGGCTGCGGGCCTGACCTGGCCGCGCTGGAAGGAGTGGGTCGCCGCCGCCGAGCGCTGGGGCCTCGCCGGCCTCTTCGTCTCCGACCATCTCGTCGGCCCCTTCCCGCCCGACCCCCCTTCGCTCGAGGCCCTCGCCGCCCTTGTCTACGCCGCAGATCGCTCCGAGCGCGTCCACATCGGCACGATGGTCTCGCCCCTCTCGATCCGCGACCCGGTGATGCTCGTCCGCCAGGCCCTCGCCCTGGACGACCTCTCGGACGGGCGGATGGTCCTCGGCGTCGGGGCGGGCTGGAACCAGCGCGAGCACGACATGTTCGGCTACGACCTCGGCGACGTGCGGACGCGCATGGATCGCTTCGCGGAGGGGGTGGCGGTGATCGCCGGCCTGCTACGCAGCGACGCGCCCGTCTCGCACGAGGGCCAGTTCTTTCATCTGCATGACGCGGTCCTACTGCCCCGCCCGCAGCGGTTGGGCGGGCCGCCCTTGATGATCGGCGGCAGTGGCCCGCGGCGCACCGCGCGCCTGGTCGCTAAATACGCCGATACCTGGAACGCGCAGCATCTCGCGCCCGACGAACTGCGGGAGCGCAACGCCGCGCTGGACGCGCTGATCCGGGAGGAGGGGCGGTCGCCAAGCGATGTACGGCGGACGCTCACCACGCCGATTCTGCTGCGGGACAGCGAGGAGGAGCTCGCCGAGCGCGTGCGACGGATCCCCTTCGCGCCGCTGATCGGCGGCGGGGCGGCGGAGGCGGTCGTCGGGTTCATGCGCGCACAGTTGGGCGGATTCGTCGGGACGACGGAGGAGGTTGTTGCGCGGATCGGGGCGTACGCAGCGGCGGGGCTGGAGGAGCTGGTGGTGCAGTGGTTCGGGGTGGACGACCTCGACGGGATGGCGATGATCGCCGAGCGCGTGCTGCCCCGCCTGTCGGCCCAGGTGGGCCGATAGCACCGCCCGGTAAAGAGTGGCGCGCGGATAGCCATTGCTGGACAGTCTTGCATGACGAGCCGTTGCAGGCGAAGTCGCGCAGCGGCCGGAGCATGCAGTCACGCTGCTCGAACGGCTGGCCGTAGAAAAGCAACCGCTGCCCACGTCGTAAAGTCAGGAGAGCTTGGCTATCTTGCTTGGCTGATCCGCGTGGAGGAAATTACAGAACTTCGCGGACACAACCGAGGAGTTCACCGAACGGAATCCGAACACGGGACAGGAGTACACGGTGCAGTACTTCGAGCGCGAGCGGTTCGAATATCACCCGGAGTCTGCCGGGACGCCGTATGAGGTGGAGTTGGGGCGGCTGGGGGCGCAGGTCGCCCGCCAACGTGGGTTCCTGGCCTGAGGCTGGTGGAGTGGCGAATTCGGCGAACCTGATCGCTGGCGTGACGTCCGATGGGGGTTGGCGTCATCGCTGATGGTGCCGAGGTATGTCCGGAGGTTAGAGAAGGAGCTGCATCGCATGTACATCCCCCGATTTATGGTGCGCCTGGCACTGCTCGGCCTGCTGCTCGTCCCGGTAGCGGGAACCCGCGCGGCGGAGGCATGCTTCCCGGAGACCGGCTTCTGTACGCGCGGCCGGTTCCTCGACTACTGGCAGCAGCACGGGGGGCTGGCACGCAACGGCTACCCGCTAAGCGACGCGCGGCAGGAGTTGCTGGCGGATGGCAACACCGACACCGTCCAGTACTTCGAGCGCGTGCGCATGGAGTACCACCCGGAGAACCCGCCGCCCGACGACGTGCTCCTCGGCCTATTCGGGCAGCGTGTGCTGCGCCAGCGATTCGATTACGATCCGATTGGCTACCAGGCCACCATCGCGTCCACTCCACCGGTCGAGGGCCAGACGTACTTTCCCGAGACTGGCCATAACCTCGGCGGCGGCTTCCGGGACTACTGACAGGCCAACGGCGGGCTGGCACAGTTCGGCTACCCGATCACCGAGGAGTTCGAGAAATATCTCCCCGTGGTACCCCCACGCCACCGGGTGCAGTACTTCGAGCGAGCACGCCTGGAATTCCACCCGGAGAACCCGCCGCCCGACGACATCGAACTCGGCCAGTTCGGACGCGACATCCTCGCCGAGGCGAACTTCCTCACGGGCCGCTTCGGTGCCCGCTACCTGACCGACCCACGCGTGCGCGAGCTCCTCGGCGCCCCGACGTCGCCCCCAACGTTGACTGCGGGGGCGACACAGGCGTTCGAGCGGGGCCGGATGGTCTCCGAGCAGGGGAGCGGGAACGGCCTGATCTACGTCCTCTGCGGCGATCCGCGGGCCGGTCAACGCCTGGGATCCAACCCAGCCGGTCGGTGGCGGGCCGGGGTCGCAGCCGGGATCCTACGCGCCGCGGCGCGGCTTCGGCAAGCTATGGCGCGAGAACGCCGCGGTGCGCGACTGCCTGGGAGACGCGACGAGCGCGGACGAGACGGCCTTCCCCCTCACCTGGCAGGCCTTCACGCGGGGGATGATCCTCTCCACGCCCGCGGAGGGGATGGCGCGCATCCTGTGGACCGAGTACGGCCGGGACAAACGACCGGTGCGGGATCGCTACGAGCGGATCACGCTCCCGGCCCTCTGACGAGGCGCGGCGGGCTGGACATCCCCGCATCTCCGTCGCGCGCCCGTCTCTGTCGCGCCGCTACCTACGCGACGATCACCGGCCAGACCTGCTGCCAGCTCTGTCCGCCATCGTGCGTGACCAGCAGCGCCCTAGTGCTCAATCAGGAAACCTCTTCGATCATGGCGAGGTGCGGTTCATGAACACAGCCGAAACACGCACAGACCCGTTCCGCGATCTCGTCCGCCGTCAGCAGGCGGGCCGGTTCGACGATCCACCGCTTGCCGTGCATCCACTTCGGCTCGATCGGGTTGAGCCACGGACTCTTCGTGGGCAGCGGGCAGACGATGATCCGCACCCCGCTTCCTTCTTTGTTGACCGCCCGATTGTGCTCCTTGATCCATCCCCGCACTTCCTTGCTCACATGCCAACTCGCATTGTCCCAGACCAGGAGGAGCGCCGTTTTCCCTTGTGCCGCCAGCCAGTCGCAGCACCAGTCGAGAAACTGCGTCGTCACCGCGCTCACCGGGCGACCGTCCACGAAGCGCAGCAGCATCCGTTCGCCGCGTTGCCCCGCGTCGTCCCATTCCCGGACCAACAGCCCGTAACAGGCGAGCGCTTTCGGATCGGGATCGTCGCGCCTGACCGTTTGCTCGATCAACCGCAACGGTCTCTCCGCCGCCGCCCAACTCGCCAGGTGGGGTCGTGCGACTCTGCTCCACCACACCTCGTCCGCGAAGCCGAGCGTCCAGTCGGGATGCGTGATCGCCAAGCGGATCAGTCGGTCGCGGCGCTTTTTTTTCGCGCATACGCCGGATCGGGGCTGGTGATCCACTGCTTCGCCCGCTGCCAGCGCACGCCGAGTCGCCCGAGCGTGACGCGGATCGTCTCACCCGTGACCTGCTCATTGATGATCCCCTCGCTGCAACAGACTGCCGCCGCCAGATCGAGCGTCCAGAGGCTGGTCGGCTGACCGAAGGCGCGCGGCGATTGGTGTAAGAGGGCGCGCAACCGTTCGGCGGCGGCTGCATCGAAGGCGGCGGTGATCCGATGCGGACGGGACGACCCCTCGGTCAGGGAAGCGAGGCCGGACCGGTTGAAGGCATGGATCGCGTTGCGGACGGTCTGGGTGTTGCAGCCGAGGGCGCGAGCAATGGCGGGGACATGCTCCTGCCGTGCGGAGGCGAGGAGGATTTGACAACGGCGCAAGGTAAAGGCAGCGGGGGAGCGCAACCCCGCCGTCAAGGTATCGCGTTCGGTGTCCGTCAACGGACGGACGAAAAGGGGTGCTTGCATGGATGAGAGGATACCACATGCTCGACTACCTCATCTGAGTAGACACTAGCTTGTCCCGACGCGGAGGCGATCAACCAACCATCCAACGGGGTGACGAAGCGGATCTGGCCGGGAGAGAGCCTGTCGAGCCGGGAGATTGCCCAGTGTTGCCCGGCGTCATCCGAGTGGAATAGCGCGCCACCGGCACCATGGGGGAGCGTCCCCGCGAACCAGATGCTGCCCGAAGGGCCCCCGCCCGCACCGACGACGCTCGGCGCGCTCGGTGGATCGCCGCCAGGAGCGGTAGACCCCACGCGCACCCCCGGCGGCAGCGGCTGCTGTGCCCATGTGTCCCCGCCATCGGCGGTGAGCAGGAGGTAATCGCTCGCCATCCCCTTGCCGACGGCCGCCCCGTGGCGGTCATCGCCGAAGGAGAGCGGGGACCCCGCGAAGACCGCAGGTGCCCGCGCCTGCCAGGACCGCCCCCCGTCGGTCGTCGTGAAGACCGCACTGGGGCAAGGGGAGGAACGGCAATCAGGCACGAGGGTGAGCCAGCCGTCGTCCGGCCCCGCGAAGGCCAGTGTCGAGGAACCGCCGGGATCGGCATGCGCGGGCAGGACGAGCAACACCGGTTGCCACGTCCGCCCCCCGTCGTCGCTGCGGAGCAGATCGCGATACGGGTCGCGCGCCGGACCGACCGAACTGGCCTGTCGGTGAAAGGCGAGGACGACCGTCGGGCTAGCGAAGACGGGCCGGTCCTCCATGACGACCGGTGCACCGAAGGCATACGGCATCCAGTGCGCCCCGCCATCCACCGTCTGGAAGACGCCCGCGTTCGTGTCGATCCACCCCACATGCAGGCCCACGAACTGCACGCGATCCACGGTGAGCGCTGCGGGATGCCAGAGGGTCTGCCAAGAGGCGCCGCCGTCCGTCGTCCGATCGAGGACGCTGGGAGCGGAGAGATGGGGCAGGTCCCCGTGCACGACCCACGCAGCGGCGCCCATGCTGCTGAAGCGCACCACATTCGCTCGCTCCCCCCAACTGGGGTCGGGACGCCATGTCCGCCCGCCATCGGTGGTGAATCGCAGCGTGCCGCCGCACGGCCCGTTCTCCCCCAGGCTGTTGCAACCGCCGAGCGCCGCCCAGCCCGTCGTCGGGCTGACGAAGCGGAGGCGGGTGATCGGTTGGCCGCCGCGCACGTTGTCGCGGCGGTAGACCGTCTGCCAGGTCGCGCCGCCGTCATCCGTCGCCACGAGCGCCTCGGGCGGCGGCGCCCCTTCCCCCGGCTTGCCGCCCCAGCCCCCGCCCGCGAAGCCATGCCGCGGATCGAGGAACTGCACCGCGCGCAGGGGGAAGGCGGGGTCCGCATACAGCACGCGCCAGCGCTGCCCGCCGTCATCGGTCGCCAGGATCTGGGCGGCGTTCGTGTCGCCGCGCCACCCGGTGACGTACCCCCGCAGCGGGCCGAGGAAACTGAGGCCGCCGTCGGTCGTGAAGCCGGGCGGCAACGGCACGGCATGCCAGTGCGCCCCGCCGTCATCCGTCGCGATCATGCCGCCGTCAAGCCCGGCGATCGGTGCGCCGTTCTGATCCGGATCGCGGACAGCGTAGTCCACTGCCGCCGAGACCGCGACAACCTGAAGCCACGGCAGGGCGTCCGCGATCTGCGGCGTCGGCGTCGCGGGCTGAATCACCCGCCAGGTGTTGCCGCCGTCACCGGTCCGAACCACGACGGTCGCGCCGGTGCAATTCGGGCCGGGGAGACAGCCATCGCGACCGAGCGCCATGCCGTTCGCCGCGTCGCTGAACTGGACCTGCGTCAGTCGTGTGCCATCCCGCTGGAAGAGGCGCACCCATGACACGCCCGCGTCCCCGGTATGGTAGATCCCGCCACCAAACGTCACGCCGAAGCCCTCCTGTGCGGAAACGAACGAGACGTCCGTCAGGTCCGTGGGTGGACCGTCGCCGGGTGGCGCTACGGCGAGCTGGATCACCGGCGACTGCGTGCGGGACAAATCAATCATCCCGTGCCCCGGCACAGGCGCGGGCATGGCGCTCGCCTGCGGGTTGACTCGCGGCGCCGTTGATCGCGCCGGTGTGCCCGTCGGGGCAACGGTCGGCGCTGCGGGAGATTCGGCGATGGGCGTGGAAACCATCGTGTGCGACATGTTGCAGGCGGCGAGCAGACAGAGGCAGCAGACAAGCGTCTCGGAGCGACAACGGCGATAATGCAGCCTCACGACAAATCCTTTATGGCCCGGTGGCGCGGTCCCACGCAATATATGCCGCCCAGTCAATCAGCCCGTAGTAGCCAGACAGCCCCGCGCCGCCCGCGAGCGGCCCCGCGATCCGTCGTAGCGCCCTGCCGTTCAGGTCGAGCA
>JAABUQ010011401.1_pt1 | contig 11359 bp, 8 predicted proteins | sample 5560001 | NCBI WGS metagenome assembly JAABUQ01 (sample SAMN10711888, study PRJNA513371) | rock metagenome | isolation source: Antarctica rocks | place: Antarctica: Victoria Land, Finger Mt nord | collected 2015-12-18
GCCCCCGCCGGCGGGGCCCGCCCGCGCGACGCGCCTCTCGTTCTGGGGCGGTTGGAGCGGGCCGGATGGATTGGTGATGCAGCGGCTGGTCCATGCATTCAACGCCGCGTCGAGCGACGTGCAGGTGACGCTGACGCTGTACAACTGGGATATCATCTTCGACCGCTGGCGGACCGAGTTCGACGGCGGCCTGCCGCCCGACATCATCGGCTTCCACGCCGTCGAGGTCGCCGAATATGCCGCGCGCGGCATGCTGTACGAGGTCTCGCGCCAGGCGGAGCGCCACGGGCTCCGCGCGGACGACTATTTCCCGCCGACCTGGCGGCTCTGTCGCGGCGACGGCGGCCTCTATGCTATCCCGCTCGACATCCACCCCCTTGGTCTCTACATCAACGCGCGCGCCGCCCGACGGGCCGGCCTGGACCCGCGGCGCCCTCCCCGCACGGGCACCGAGCTGCTCAGTTGGGCGGCGCGGCTGACCGACGCGGCGCGCGGGACGTGGGGTTACGCCGCGCCCGCCGGCGACGTCGAGGCGTTCCGCCAGTGGTACAGTTTACTCTATCAGTACGGGGGGCGTTTTCTGGATGATACGCGGACGCACTGCCTCGCCAACAGCCCTGCCGGCGCGCAAGCCTACCGCTTCCTGGCCGATGCCATCGATCGCCACCACGTGGCCATGCCGTCGGAAGGATCGGTCGATGCCGACTTCCTGGCCGAGCGGGTGATGATGTATGCGCAGGGTCCCTGGTATATCCGGGGTATGCAGCAGGCCGGCATCCCTTTTGTGACCGCCCCGCTGCCCTTGATCGGCGCCCGCCCGGCCGTCTGGGCCAACTCGCACGTGCTGGGCGTGGTCAACACACGGGACGCGGGGCGCGCCGAAGCAGCGATGCGCTTCATCGCCTGGCTCGACCATCACGCGCTGGATTGGGCCGAGGCCGGTCAGGTCCCGGCGCGCAACACGGCCCGCGCTCGCCTCACGACGACCTCGATCTGGCCCTATCTGCGCCCGTTCGCCGCGCAAGTCCCCTCCATCGTCTACGAGCCGGACGTCGCGATGCACACGAGCCTCTTTGCCGAGAACCGTCCCACGCCCGTGATCAGCGCCGCGCGCGCCGTCCTGACCGGCCAGGAAACGCCCGCGGCAGCCGTGCGCGTCATGAGCGAACAGGTCGACCAGCTCATCGCCTCGCCGGTCAGCGTGACCAGTTGATAGAGGTTTTTCCGGCAAAACAGGACACAATCCGGCGATCCCTGCCTTGAAATTGGGCGCCGCCATGCCGTACGCTACGTGGTAAGCGGTGCGGTTGGGCGGCGTGTCGTACTCATTCATATCGCAGTCATGCCTGATTGGCATTGTCCATCCGCGGTTTTGGGACGAAGGGGCGCCGACGCCTGCCCCTGTATCCGCCGCATCGTCGGGCTCTGCCCGGCGTCATCGCCATCCCGGCGCCCATCGTGATGGCCGCGCAGCCTGGAGGACCTGCCGGCCGGGTAGCAGCACAGAAAGCCAAAAGACAATAGAGCGGTTCTATCTCGCGCGACAACCCAACCACTGACCGCGACGCACTCCTTCCCGCTCGTTCCCGTTCCAAGGCTCCCGGTTTGGGAGCCTGACTCGCACGATGCCGTGACTTGTACGTAATCGAGGATGACGACACCTATGCATATTCCTGAGCTGGAGACCCTCGCCGCCGAGCTGCGCGCCGGCCGCATCAATCGCTTCGACTTCCTGCGTGCGGCGGCCGCGCTCGGCTTGACCGCCGCCGCCGCCGCCAGCGTGCTCGACCCCTTCAATGCCCTGTCCGTGATGGCGGCGACCAACCCCAACATCACCCCGGCGCACCCGATGAAGAAGTCCAAGTACCTCATCGGCTTCTCACAGAGCGAGCTCAACAACGGCTTCCGCGTCACCGAGTCGGCCAGCATGCTGTCCGAGTCGGCGAAGCGCTCCGCCAAGTACAGCTACATCGCCACCGTCGCCAACAGCGACACCAACAAGCAGGTCAGCGACGTGGGCGACCTGATCGCCCGCAAGTGCGACCTGATCGTGCTGACCCCGCGCGAGGCGGATCCGTTGCGCGCCGCCACCAACAAAGCCATCGCCGCCGGCGTCCCGGTCATCGAGATCGACCGCACCAGCACCGGCAGGGCAGGCCTGGACTACGTCACGGTCATCGAGTCCAACTTCGTCCAGCAAGCCGAGATCGTGGCCAACTATTTCGTCAAGAACACCACGGGGCCGATCAACTACGTGGAGTTGCTGGGCACAACTGGCGCCTCGCCGGCCATCGACCGCCACAAGGGCTTCCACAACGTGATCGACAAGTATCCGCGCTTCAGGCTGCTGGCCGCGCAGGACGGCAACTTCACCCTGCCCGATGGCAAGCAGGTGATGACCAACTTTATCTCGCGCTTCGGCAGCCGGATCAACCTGGTCTACGCGCACAACGACGACATGGCCGTCGGCGCCCTGCAGGCCCTCCGCGCGGCCGGCGTCAGCAAGCTGCCGCTGATTGGCTCCATCGACGGCACCAAGCGCGCCATCCTGAACGTGGCCAACGGCATCTTCCAGGTCTGCGTGTCGTCCGACCCACACTTCGGGCCGCTCACCTTCGACACGATCGACCGGTACTTCGCCGGCAAGGCCATTCCTGGCTTCATCCAGGTGCACGACCACACCTATACCAAGGCCAACGCGCTGAGCCTGCTGTCCACCGGCTTCTAGGCGAGTGACGAGTGGGTAGTGGTGAGTGACGAGTGAGGTAGGCTACGGCGGCGCTGACGTGTAGAATAAGCTATACGTTGGCGGCCGCCGGGTCAGCGTTCGCTCGCCACTAGCCATTAATCACTAGAACCATGAACAACGAATCCGACATCTTGCTGCGGATGCGCGGCATCAACAAAGGCTTCCCCGGCGTCCAGGCGCTGGACGGCGTCAATTTCGACGTGCGGCGCGGTGAAGTCCATTCTCTGGTGGGTCACAACGGCGCCGGCAAGTCGACGTTGATCAAGATCCTGACCGGGGCCTACTCCCGCGACGGCGGCAGCATCACGCTGAACGGCCGCTCGGTCTCGTTCGCCACCCCGGCGGCGGCCCAGGCCGGTGGGATCGCCACCATCTACCAGGAGGTCAACCTGGTCCCCTACATGACCGCGCCAGAGAACATTTTTCTGGGCCGCGAGCCGCACGCCGGATTCGGCCGCGTTGACTGGGCGCGCATGCGCAACGAGGCGCGTTCGCTGCTCGACGGCCTGGGCGTGCGCGTCCCCATCGGCGTGCCGGTGATGCGCCTCAGCGTCGCCTTACAGCAGATGGTCGCGCTGGCCCGCGCCGTGTCGCTGCAGGCCAGTCTGGTGGTGATGGATGAGCCGACCTCGTCGCTGGATACGGCCGAGGTGCGGGTGCTCTTCGATGTGATCCGCCGGCTCAAGGAGAACGGCGTCGGCATCGTCTACGTCAGCCATCGCATGGAAGAGATCTTCACGCTGTCCGACCGCGTCACCGTGTTGCGCAACGGCCAACTGGTCTCTACGCTGCCGATCGGCGAGACCGATGAGTTGAGCCTGGTGGCCCTGATGCTGGGGCGCCGGCCGGAGGAGGTCCGTCACTCCGGCCTGACCGCTTTCAGCGCCGCGACCGCGGACACGAATCGGCCGACGGTGCTGGACGTGGAGCATCTGACGCACGGCCATATGCCCGACGACGTCAGCCTGCAGGTGCATAAGGGCGAGATCGTGGGACTGGCCGGCCTGCTGGGCTCGGGCCGCACCGAGTTGGTACGCACCATCTTCGGAGCCGATCGCGCCAACACCGGCACAATTGCGGTCGACGGGCAGCGGCGGCGCATCCGCTCGCCGCGCGACGCCGTGCGGGCGGGCCTGGCGCTGGTCTCGGAGGACCGTAAGACGGAGGGCATCGTCCCGGCGCTCAGCGTGCGCGATAATCTCCTGCTGGCGGCGCTGCCGCTGTTTACGCGCCTGGGGGTCCTGGATGGGCGGAGGCAGCGCGCCGTGGTCGACGAGATGATCAGGAGGCTGGACATCAAGACGCCTCGGCCGACCACGCCGATCCGCAACCTGTCAGGCGGCAACCAGCAGAAGGTGCTCCTGGCGCGCTGGCTGGTGCGCAACCCCAAGGTGTTGATGCTCGACGAGCCCACGCGCGGGATCGATGTGGGCGCTAAGGCCGAGATCCAGAAGCTGATCGACGAGTTGGCGCGTGAGCAGGGCATGAGCATCTTGATGATCTCCTCCGAGTTGGAAGAGGTTATCGAGGGCAGCGATCGCGTGGCCGTGATGAAAGAAGGGCGTAAGCTGGGCGAGCTTGCGCACGACGAGGCCAGCGAGGATCGCGTCTTGGCGGCGATTTCCGAAGGATAGAGAGGGAACGATGGATATTGGTAGCGTGCCCTCAACCGGCGAGGTTCGTCCACAGGGAGGAACAATTTCCACACCGGAGGGACCAAAACCTAATCTTGCGACCCCGCCGACCGTGGCGCCGCGGCGCGACCCGTTCAGGATACGCGCGCTACAGTGGCTGCAGCGGTTTGGCGCGCTGGCCGCGTTGGTCATCCTGGTCTCCGTCGCGTCGAGCCTGATCCCCAACTTCCTGAGCCCGGATAACGTTCGTCTGCAGTTGCAACAGTTCGCCCTGCGCACGGCGCTTCTTTCCGCCGGGCAGACCCTGGTTATTCTGACCGGCGGCATCGACCTCTCGGTGGGCTCACTGCTCGCCGTTGGGTCAGCTCTGGCCGCCCAGTTGGCCATCGCCGGCTTCCCGCTGGTCCTGGTCATCGCCCTGCCGATCCTGCTGTGTGGCGCTATCGGCGTCTTATCCGGCACGATCATCGCTCGCACGCGCATTCAGCCCATCGTGGTCACGCTGGCCGTGCTGATCGCGGCGCGCGGCGTGGCGCGTCTGATCGCCGGCAATCACCAGTTGGATCTGAGCCAGCTCCCCGACGCCACGTTAGCCGGCAACGTCAACACCGGCTCCAATGGCATCGCCACCGCCCAGCTTGGCCCCGTCCCGTTGATTGGTTTGATCCCCATCTCGGTCGTGTTGGTGGTCGTGGTCTACCTCGCGGTCAATATCTTTCTCACGCGTACCGTGCCAGGACGCTACGTCTTCGCGGTGGGCGGGAATGAGCGCGCGGCACGGCTGTCCGGCGTGGCGGCGGATCGGGTCAAGATCACGGTCTACGCCATCAGCGGCCTCCTGGCGGGCCTGGCCGGGGTGCTCTACGCCTCGTCTAATCAGAACGCCGACCCGTTCAATGACGGCACCCTGTTCGAGCTGACCACCATCGCCGCGGTCGTCGTCGGCGGTACGTCACTGCTCGGCGGGACCGGCGGCGTGTGGCGTACCCTCGTCGGCGGCCTGATCCTGGTCGTGCTCAATGCCCTCTTCACCCAGCTTAATCTGCCCGAGGCTACCCAGCTCATCGCGCAGGGCCTCATCATCGTCGGCGCCGTGGCCCTCCAGGCCGGCAGCAGCTCTTGACGAGTGGCTAGTGATTAGTGACGAGTGAGGTAGGACGAGAGTGACGAGCCAGACTGTGGCAAAGACTCCTCCCTCCGCTCTCACCAGTTACTCCCATCACTAACTGCTCACCTCACTCGTCACTAACCACTAGCCACTAATCACTCGCCGAAGGAGTTCCCGTGCAACCCCAAGCAATCACACCCGAGCCCGTCCCGTCTCCCGTCGATCCGCCGCGCGCCGCGCGTCTGCTCTCGGCGTTGCAACGCGAGGTGGCGACGGTGCTGCTGGTGCTGTTGGTCGTGGTGTGCGCCCTGCTCTCGCCGTCCTTCCTGAGCGTCACGAACCTGCTCAATCTGGCCGACGCCGCGCCGATCTTCGCCATCCTGGCCGCGGCGCAGATGCTGGTCATCCTCAGCGGAGGCATCGATCTCTCGGTCGGCTCGCTGATGGCCGTCGGCGCCTTTTTCGCGGCGGTGATGTCGTTCAACAACGTCGGGTTGGCGATCGTCGTGCCCATTCTGGTCACCGGTTTCCTCGGCTTCCTCGACGGGGCGCTCGCCGCCTACACCCGCGTCCCGCCGTTTATCATCACGCTGGGCATGCTCTCCTTCGGCCGCGGCATCGCCCAGTTGGGCGCGGCGGTCTATCAGGGCGCCTCCGCCTCCGGCGCGGGCGCCCAGGCGGTCGCCGCCAACAAGACCGGCCTCTTCCAGGGCATTAGCGATGGGACGCCTTTTGGCAGCGCCTTCGCCATCCCCTTCGGCGCCTTCGTGGCCGTCGCCGTCTTCATCGGGCTGGCCTATACTCTGCGCTACACGGGCTTCGGCCGCCACGTCTACGCCATCGGCGGCAACGAGGCGGCCGCGGGGCTGCTCGGCGTGCGGGTGCGGCCGGTCAAGATGGGTATCTACGCCATCAGCGGAGCCCTCTCCGGCCTGGCCGGCGTCTTGCTGGCCTCGCACCTGGGCTCAGCCCCGCCGACCGCCGGCCAGGGCTACGAACTCGACGCCATCACCGCCGTCGTGGTGGGCGGGACGCTGCTGACCGGCGGCGTGGGCACGGTGCGCGGTACCATCGTCGGCCTGCTGGTCATCGTCATCCTGCCCAACATCTTCAACTTGTTGGGGCTCGGCGACGAGTGGCAGCAGGTAGTGCGCGGCGCGGTCTTGCTAGCTGTCGTGCTGCTCCAGTTAGTCATCGTCCGTGACGGCAGCATTGGCGGCCTGCGCCTGCGACGCCCTCCACCGCCTCCCTTGCAAGGCGCGCCGCAGACACCGCCAACTACCGCGCGCGTCGTCTGACGCAAAGACAGCCCGAAGATATGCGGCGTAGCGGGCGGGCGCCCCTGCTTCTCGGGGGGACAGTATTGGCGGCGCTGGCACTACTCGCGGTCGTCCTCGGGACCGTCGCGTCGCGCGCGGGAGGCAACGCGGCGACAGGCCCGTTGCTGGCCATCGTGCCGCTGAGTGGGTTTGCCGGCCAACAGGATGCCATCGTGGATACGACGAGCGGTCATGCGATCGTCGGTACCGTCGACTCGACCGCGTTCGGGCGCCTACAGGGCCGGGTGACGATCGTCGACACCCGCACCGGCGCGGTTCTGCGGACGATCTCCATGGCCGCTCCTCCGGCGCTGCTGGCCTTGAATCCCGGGGACGGCCGCATCGTCGCGGTATCGCGGGCGGGCGCCGCGATGAGTCAGGTTCACCTGCTCGACCCTGCATCCGGCCTGGCGTCGCGCGGCGCGCCGATCGGGACGCCCCCTGGCGCCATCGCGATTGACGGTGGCTCCGACCGTGCGTTCATTGCTGGCGGCGGAGGGAGCGGAGCCAACGGCGTCTATCCCTATACCGTCCCCAGCCGCGTCGTGATGCTCGACCTGCGGACGATGCGCGTCCTGCACACCACGGCCGTCGGCCCGTCGCCGACCGGCGTCGCGGTGGATGACGGGAGCGGACGCGTCGCCGTGGCGACCGCCGCCGGCCTGCACGTCCTGGACGCCGCTAGCGGCGCCCTCCTGCGCACGTTCCCCCGGCTCACGCAACTCCTTGCTGTCGATCAGCGCACCGATAGGATTGTGGTGGCGGACGACGCCGGGCGCGTGTTCCTGCTCGACGCGCGAACGGGGCGCCTCGGCGGCGCCGTTCCCATGGTCGGCGCCGCTCCGACGCCGGGAGGCGTGGCCATTGACGCGCGCAACGGGCACGTCGTACTTCTGACGCGGGGCGCCATCAACGGGTCGGGGATCGTGATGACGATGGGCCTCGTGCGCATCCTCGACGGGACGACGGGACGGGTCCTCCAGACCGCGTCCGTCGATGGACAGTCGGCCACCCTGGCGTTGTGGGGGAACCGCACGGTCATCACCGCATACGATGGCAGCACGAGCGTCACGCTGTTCGACCCGCGTCACGGCCAGACGCCGCGCTTGATCGACGTAGGACTCGTGCCCTCATTCGTCGCGGTAGACGGACGCACGGGGCGTATCGTCGTCGCGGGCAACGGGTCGGCGTCACCGGATAGACGCCCGCGCGACCATGACCTTTGGGGCTGGATGCCCGCGTGGCTGCGCCGCGCGATCCCTTTCGTACCGCCCCTTCCCACGCCGACACCAACCGGATTTCAACCACCCGTGCCTGGTGTGAGCGTGGTCGACCCGACGCGCTAGCGTCGTCTTAAAGCGGTCTGTTTGTAGCGGAGGATGCCGGCGACTGCGGTCGTATGGCAAACTACGGCGCTGGACCGGGACCGGCCGCAGCCAGTCGGGGGCCAGTCAGCCATGGGCCGACTGCGGTCGGGTATGACACAAAGATCGCGGCATTATTTACAGGATGGCGACACTCAGATAGCGGTACTCAAGGAATCTGCTACGATAGTGGGACCGGGAGACGAACGCTATAGTCAAAGCAGCAGGGGCATGATACCGTGGCGCACGCCAAACACTACCGAATCGTCTACAAGAAGGGGCCTATTACATGGGGCGCATACGTTCCTGATCTTCCAGGGTGCGTTGCCGTCGGCGATACCCGGGAAGAGGTTCGACGCGGCATCAGAAAGGCCATAGCAATGCATCTCGCCGGGCTCCGCGAGGATAGGCTACAACATCTTCCGCTCAGGCAGATATGCATTCATAAAAGGCAATTGAACCGCTCTCTCCGTCTGCGCCAGCTTGTGCGTTGGTCTCTCGAACATCGGGCAGCCGATCTGGCTTATCTCAAGGATCGATAGCGATAGGTCAAGTCGCAGGCCCAGTGGCCCACAGATCAGAGGAGACACGACAAGACGATGACCGACCAAAGAGAGCGCGAGCGTATCCCGGATATTGTGCACGGGGCGCCGGTGGCACGCGAGGGCTATGGGCGCGTGACACCGGCGGTGGCGGAGGAGTTGCGCGCCATTGTGGGCGCGCGCGGCGTGCTGAGCGACCCGGCCGACCTGGCGACCTACGCCTATGACGGCACCTTTCTGGAGTCGCCGCCCGACTGCGTGGTCCTGCCCGAGAGCACCGCGCACGTGGCGGCGATCATGCGCCTGGCCACCGCCCACCGCATCCCCATCGTCTCGCGCGGAGCCGGCTCGGGCCTCGCCGGGGGCACGGTGCCGCTGGCCGGCGGCATCGTACTCTCCATGGTGCGCATGAACCGCATCCTGGAGTTGGATACGGTCAATATGTGCGCGCGCGTGCAGCCGGGCGTGATCACGGGCGACCTGCAAAAGGCCGTCGCGGCGGAGGGGCTGCTGTATCCCCCCGACCCGGCCTCGCTGCGCCAGAGCACCATCGGCGGGAACGTCGGCATGTGCGCGGGCGGACCCAAGGGGCTCAAGTACGGCGTGACCAAGGACTTCGTGCTGGGCCTGGAGGCCGTGCTGGCCGACGGGCGCGTGCTGCGCAGCGGCGGCAAGATGATCAAGAACGTGACCGGCTATAACCTGACGCAGCTGTTCGTGGGCTCCGAGGGTACGCTGGGCGTGGTGACCGAGGTCATCCTGCGCCTGGTGCCCCGGCCACGCGCGAGCCGCACCGCCCTGGCCGTGTTCCCGCGCATCGACGACGCCGCGCGCATCGTTACGGTCATCCTGGGCGCGGGCATCACGCCGGCCACCATCGAACTGATGGACCGCGCCTCGATCCGCGCGGTCGAGGACTTCAAGCCGTTCGGCCTGCCCACCGACGCCGAGGCGGTGCTGCTGATCGAGGTCGACGGCGACGAGTTGTCGGTGCAGGCCAACGTGCGCGAGGTCGGCCGCCTCTGCGAGGCCAACGGCGCCTCGGAGGTGCGCGTCGCCGCCACGGCGGCCGAGAGCCAGACCCTGTGGGAGGCGCGCCGCGCCGTCAGCCCCTCGATCACGCGCATCCGTCCAACCAAGCTGGGCGAGGACATTTCGGTGCCGCGCTCGCAGATCCCCGCGGCGGTGCGCGCGGTGCAGCGCATCGCGGAGCGGTACGATTTGCCCATCCCCCTCTACGGGCACATCTCCGATGGCAACCTGCATCCGAACATCCTGTTCGACCGCCACGACGCGGCCGAAGTGGAGCGCGTCAACGCGGCCGCGGGCGAGATCTTCGCGGCCACGGTGGCGCTGGATGGTACACTGACAGGGGAACATGGCATCGGTTCGCTCAAGAAAGAGTATCTGGCCAGCGCGCTCGACCCGGTCGCCCTGGAGATGATGCGCGCGGTCAAGGCGGCCTTTGACCCGCTCAATCTACTCAATCCCGGCAAAGTTTTCCCGTCCGACACATCACACTGATCACCGATCACCCGCCGTTCCGTGCCATGTGTGCTGGACGTGGTACAGTAGGATACGTTGCGGGCACACACGGCCTATTGCGCCTTCCCCCGACGATGGCATACTCTTGGACGACCAATGGAGACGCGGCCGCGCGGGCGCGGTAAGTTACAGCTATGGCCACAATGTCAACCTCTTTCATCGGCGATCCTTTCGCGGTCCTCGGCTTGTCGCGGACAGCGAGCCGCGATGACGTGCGGCGCGCCTTCCGCCGTCGCGCTCGCGAGACGCACCCGGACCACCGCCCCGACGATCCACAGGCGGCACGGCGCTTCGCGCGCCTGCACGCGGCCTATCAGGAAGCCCTGGAGCGCGTCGGCCGGCCCGAGGAGGCCTCGGGCGCCGGGGATGCCGGCGCGGGCACGGGTCCGGATGCCTACACCCACGCGTGGGGAGCTCCTCACCAGAAAGACGGAGCGGGACGTACGCAGACGGGGCGTCCCCGCACCATCACCGAGCATGAGATGACGGTGCGCGTGCAGAACGCGCACGACGCCGAAACGCTGCGCCGCATCTTCCTGCGCCATGGCCACAGGCCGGTCATCGGCGCGGCCCTGGCGCGCAATCCGGCCTTTCCCACCGCTGAACTGGCGGCGCTACGGCGCTCGACCGAGGCGCACTGGACGGTCGACGCGGCCATCGCCGGCCGCGGCGACGTGCCGGCGGATATGCTCTTGAGCATCGCCCGGCTGGCCCGCGAGCCCGTGGTGGGCATGGCCGTCGCCGCCAACGAAGGGAGCACGACGGAGACGTTGGACACGTTGGTGCAGGGGCCCGTGCGGCTGGACGCCGCGCTGGAGAACGCGCTGGCCGCCCACCCCGACCTCTCAGTCGCCGCGGCGATACGCCTGGCCGGACGCCACGCGACAAACGCGCCGACCGTGGTGCGGCTGGTCGAGCGCGGAGACTTGCCCGCGGAGTTGCTGCAGCGCCTGGCCTCGCAGGGCACGCGGCCGACGATTGCCGCGGCGGCGCGCGACGACCTGTTGCGCCGCGGGCTCGGCGTCCCGCCCATGCGTGGGCCGCAACGCTCTACCAAGACGCTGACCGGCTATTGGCGGTGAATAGAGCTATTAGCCA
>JAABUQ010011403.1_pt1 | contig 11358 bp, 13 predicted proteins | sample 5560001 | NCBI WGS metagenome assembly JAABUQ01 (sample SAMN10711888, study PRJNA513371) | rock metagenome | isolation source: Antarctica rocks | place: Antarctica: Victoria Land, Finger Mt nord | collected 2015-12-18
ACCGGGGCGTTCTGGATCATCGACCAGATGCCGGGCCGCAACAGGACGGTGATCTGGCACAACGGCGCCACCGGCGGCTACTCCGCCTTCATGGCCCTGTACCCACGGGACGGACGGGCGGTGATCGTCCTGGCCAACACCGCACGTCCCAGAGACCAGCAACACATCGCGTTCGGCCTGGCCCGATGGTTGGCGACCAGCGAAACCAACCATCCCCACGACGACGCAACCGATTGACGATCGTGCACCGGGACGTTCCCTGAGCTTGGTCTCGGGGCCGCAGGACGCCCTGCGGGGGTCAGTGGGTCGGTGCGGGGCGCCGCCTGATTCGCGCGGGAGTGTAGGGCTAGTAGCGGTCATGCCGCTCGTCGAACGAGGTCGGCCAGGGCCGCGGCGACGTCCGGGTGCTTGGGCGTGCCATCCGGTTGTGGTGGCGCGGGTGGTGACGGCGCGGTGGCTGTCGAGGAAGAGGTCCGCGCGCTCGCCCCATGCGAGGCGTGCTACCGGGGTCGGGAGCGGGCCGAGCCGCGGCCGGCGCAGGGCGCAAGCGAAAACGCGCGTGAACCCCGCGTATGGCGACCGACCCGGTGACGGCGAGGAAGGGCCCCGCGATCTGCGGGAGGTCGAGGACGTGCAGGAGCAGGGCGACGGTGTCGGTGATGAACCCCAACTCGAAGAACTCGTGTATGTGACCGCCCGGCGGCTCTTGCAGATGCATGCCAGAGGACGTCGACCGGCATCATCCCGCTCCCGGGCCGGTGAATCCGACGACGGGTACGGCGAGGGTTAGGGTGCCGGCGCGGGCGAAGTGCAGCGAGAGCGTGACCCTTTGGCCCTGCTCGAGCGGCCGCGGCGGGTTCATCAGCATCAGGTGCCGGTGCCCGACCGTGAACCCGACTGTGGCGTGGGCCGGCAACTCGACGGTCCCGGTGGCCACCATCGACTCCCCGGCGCCGGCCGGGACGTTGTCGTGCATCGTCACCATCGGCGCTGCCGAGCTGGTCGCCGAGATCAGCGCATCCGGGACAGGGCCGGTGTTGGTGATGCTGAGGTAGGCCGCAGCGACGTCGGGTGAGGCTTGCTGCGGGATGTAGGCGCCGGCGACCCGGATCCCGCCTGCGCTGCCGCTGCCCGTACCAGCTACCGCGGCCGGGCGAGCCGCGGCAGGAGATGACCCGCTCGGTCCGCAGCCGACGAGCAGCACGGCCGCGCCGGCGACGATCAGCCGCTGCCGGTTCCGGTGTGTCATGCGGCTGCGCCCTGCGGCGCGGTCCTGGCCTTGGCCCCGCGGCCCGTGGTGACGATGCCGCCGCGGCGGCGGACTGCGGCGACCGGCCAGAACGCTGCCGCGAGTAGGGCCAGGACCAGCCCGGAGTTGGGGTCGGTCGCCTGGCCGGTCGCCAGCGCGCCGAAGTTCTCCCCGACGACCCAGATCGCCAGGCTGAGCAGCACGGCCAGCACCAGCACCGGCTTGACTGTTCGGCGGGCGAACACGCCAACGGCGACGACGGCCAGCAGCACAACCAGGACGATCGACACCTCGGTGCTCCGATGGTCGAGGAGCCGGCCCGCCCAACTGTCGATGCTCTTGACCCACCCCGGCTCGCCGTCGGCATTACCGGCGACCAGGTCGTGCACGGCCGAGGGCGAGCGGTCCTCTGGCAGCAGCGCCTCGACGGCGAGCAGCGCCCAGAGCGTCAGCCAGACCAGCCGCGCTCCCAGCACTCCGAGCGGGCCGGCGGTCGCGACCGATGGCCGCTTCGCGTCCGGGGTGCGGGACGGCCAGACGAGCACCGCGACCAGCAGGTAGATCAGTACCGCCCCCGGTGCGCCCTTCAGCGGGGAGACAGCCCCAGCGAGCATCCCGCCCAGGCCCTCGCCGAGCCACCACACGGCAAGGGACCAGACGATGGAGGCCAGCAGCGCCGGCCGGACGGTGCGGTGATAGAGGATGCCGACGGCGATCGCCAGCTGCACGAGCGCGAACAGGGTGTCAAGGACGGCGATGTGGTCGGCCATCAGGTTCGCTGCCCAGGTCACCGGGTGCTCGACCCAGCCCGGGCTGCCGTGCCCGGTCGGGGCGATGACCTCGTTCGGGAAGTCCTTGGTGAACATGTAGGGCTGGAACTGCAGGGCGGCGTCGAGCAGCCAGATCAGCCCGAGCCCGACCTGCAGCCTGCGCCGAAACGGGGAGCTGGCTGCCGCACCGATGGTCGGCACCCGGGCGGACCCCCCGCCGGCGGACCCACCGGTGCGACCCCAGCGCGATGGCAAGACAGCGCCGACGTGGACGTCGGTCATGAGGACTCCTTCTGTGCAGGCGCTGCGGGATCTACGGCCACCGGCTGGCGTGCGGTCGATGCGCCGCGCTGTGGGGCAGATGAGCCGTTGAGGGCGGTCAACCAGTCGTTGTAGGCCAACCGGCGGGCCTCGTCGTCGTCAAAGTCCGTGCGGCCGCCTCGGCCGGCACCCGTAGCGGGGTGGAGGTCGCCCTCCGGAGCGGACGCACGGCTGGCGGTGTGGTCGTCAAAGGTGGCGAGCCGGGCCCGTTCGAGCCAACTGCCGCTCTGCCGGCGTGCGTACTCCGGGGGCCGCACCCAGCTCCGGAACAGCAGGACAATCAGCACGACCATCACCCCGTCGCCGAAGAACCACATGATCGCCCCACCGGTGTGGGTGTCCGTGAGCGCGCTCGCGCCCCAACCGGGGTGGGCCATCATCGCGATCGGATGGACGGTCTGCAGCAGCACCAGCCCGACGAACGTGTCGACGGCCATCGCGACGACCACCAGCATCAGCCGGCCCGGCATCGACAGCCGCCAGCGAATCGGCTCGTCGCCGAAGACCAGGACAAAGAACAGGTAGCCGGCGGCCAGGTAGAGCAGGTGCTCGCCCTGGCCGAGCCAGACGTTGTTCATCACCCGGTCCATCAGCCCGGACAGATGGGTGGCGACGATCGTCACCGTGTACACCACGAGCGCCACCGGTGGTGAGAACAGCACCGAAGCTGCCGGTGAGCGCAGCACCCGGATGGCGCGGTGGTGCCAGGGGTTGCGCACCGAGTGCAGCAGCAACGTGATCGGCCGGCCGGCGGCGAGCAGCGGTGGCGCAACCATGATCAGCATCAGGTGCTGGGCCATGTGGACGCTGAACAGGCTCATGTCATAGACGCCGACGCTGCTGCAGGTCGCCACGACCGCGACGGCCAGACCGGCGAGGAATGCGGCCGTGTGCCGCCTGGGCCACAGGCGCCGGGGGTGAGCGCGGGCTACCCGCCGCATAGCGCTCACATAGCCGGCCGTCAGCAGGGCGACGAGCAGGACCAGCGGGGGGTCAAGCTGCCAGGCCGTCGCGAAACGCCAGCCGGACAGCGGCTGCAGCGGGTCGGGCTGCCGCGACCAGCGAGCCCACTCGACGGGTAGGGCGTGGCTGTTGGCTACCAGCGCGGCGGCGGGCGCCGCCGCACCCAGCAGCAACGCGAGGGCGACGGCCGGTGCAGGCAAGGAACGGGAGTGGTTCGGGACGTGCGAGCGCATCAGGCTCCAAAGGGCAGGACAACCAGCCGGATCTCACAGCGGTCGAGGGTCAGGCGGGCGCCATCGGCGCAGGTGGGCCGTCTCTGCACCTGGTCAAGGCGGCCGCTGCACCGAACGCGAGCCTGGGCAGACCAAATTGGGACCGGGCTGCCCGCGGGCAGCGGACTGTCACCCTGGTGCCCTCGGGGGTGAGCTATTCGCATGCCTGTCCAGTGCGGGGCCGCCGCCGTCTAGTTCCCGGCGCTTGACGCTCCGGCTACTCCGCGCAGGAACTCAGATCCGGCGCCCGCTGGCACGCCAACAGAATCAAGTCCGTAGATGTGACGCCGAAGTTCGAGGGCGGCGGGAACTGTGGGCGGACGGGCGCCGACTATGGGACCGTGGCCGGTTTCCTGTTCCTATGCCAGCTTTACTGTCCCGAGTCGACGGGGACGTGGGCGACGGGATGTGTACCCGCCGGGCGGCACCGGCATGGTGGTGAGTTGTGTGCGCGGAGGCACCATCAGGCGCGACACCTGGACTCGTTGATCGCCTCTGTATTAGGCGGTGGCCCGCCGGATCCGCGTGGGTTGACGACGGCCATCGTGGCTCACCTCGCCCAGCACGGTTTTGCCTCGGTAGACGGTGCAGCGAGCACGACGGGCGGTCCGTGACGGCGCCGGTTCGTGCCGCCGATGCAGCGGCCGGGGTTGATGGTCGGCCCAACGGGTCGGACCGGTGGGGCGAGGATCTCGGCGTGCTGAGTAACGCCGGGCGGTGGCCGTCCCGGACCGCCCGCAGCGGCGTGTTCGCGCTGGCTACGGTCGGGCTTGCGGTGGCCGCGCACCGCCTCGGGGGCGTGCAGAGCCCCAGTGGCGCGGTAGCAGGCGCCGCGGGCGTGGCGGTGTTCCTGGCCAGCTCGCTGCTGGCCCGCAGGGAGCGCAGCGGCCGGCTCATCGGGCTGTTGGTGGTCATCACCCAGACGGTCCTGCACGTTGTGTTCACGTTCCCAGGCATGGCCACCACGCCGCCGCCTGCGCCGGGCGGATCCCCGTCGACGGCGATGTGGGCGAAGCTGCTGTTCTGCCACCACACTGGGCCCCCCGGCACGGCTACCCAGGTCATCACCGCCCGCGCCCAGCTCGGCATCACGGCGCCACCTTCACCACCGGCTGCCCCGATGCACACCATGAGTGTGCTGTCGGCTGGGGCGCTGCTGATGCTGGCGGCCCACCTTGTGGCCGCGCTGGTGATGGCGTGGTGGCTGCGTCGGGGCGAACGCGCGGCCTGGCAGATCGCCCGCCGCGTCATCGGCGACCTGCTGCCAGCCCATCGTCACGTGCTGTGCCTGCCCGGGCGTGAATCGCTGCGGCAGTTGGGCAGGGGGTGGGTCCCGTCGCAGCCGATCTGGGCATCGGCCGTCACCAGCCGCGGACCACCACCACGGGACACCTCGAGGTTTCTTCTCACCGCGTAATCGCCTCACTCCAGGCAGAGGGAGTCGAGCGGTGCGCGCTCACTCCCGTCCCCTGACCATCACCGCGGCTGCGGGCCGATGGCACCCCTTTCCTGTCTGGAGCGTCCATGCCCATCCTGTTGCGTCGTCTCGCCCGAGACCAGTCCGGTACCGATCTCGCCACCCGGCGGACAAGCACCGGTGTTGTCCTGGCTGTCACCGCGATCGTTGCTCTGAGCGCATGCAGCAGCGGCAGCAACACAGGTACCCCCGCGAAAGTCGACGGGTCGTCGGCCTCCTCCGGGTACAACGGCGATGTCCTGCCCGCGCCGGTCGCTCTGACCGATGCAGCGAAATCCGCGGTGTTCCACGACAGCACCGGCGCCACCGCCACGCTCGGTTCGATGCAGCACGGGCGGCTGATGCTGCTGTACTTCGGGTACACCCACTGCCCGGACGTGTGTCCCACGACGATGGCCGACCTGGGTCAGGCGCTGCGTCAGGTACCGCTGAAGGTCCGCCAACGCACTCAGGTCGTGTTCGTCACCTCCGACCCGCACCGGGACACCCCACCGGTGATGAAGGCCTGGCTGGCCAACTTCGACGTCGGCTTGCCCGTTTCGTTCGTCGGGCTGACCGCGTCGCTGGCCCAGATCGACCGGGTCGCGGTGTCCGTCGGCGTCCCGCTGTCGCCGCCGGTGACTGAAGCCAACGGATCGGTCAGCGTCGAACACGGCGCGCAGACTCTGGCGTTCATCGCCGGCAAGGCGAAGCTCGTGTGGCTGGCGGGAACCACGGTCGCCTCCTACGCCCACGACATCGCCACGCTGGCTGCGGACGGAAACCTGTCATGACCGTCCCGCATCCGATTGCCTCCAGTGCGCCGATGGCCCAGGTCACCTCGATCGGCGGTGCCCTGTCCGGCCCGGCCACGACCGAGACGCAGGACACTGCCGGCCCAGCCGTGCGGCCGTCAGCCGGCGAGCGTCCGGACCTAGCCGCCGCCCGGGCTGAGCTGATCGCCCAAGCCCATGCAGCCGGGAGGGGGGAACCGGGCGCGCTGGCCCAGCTGGTGGCGCGCACAAGCGCTGTCGTTTGGCGCACCTGCGCCGCCCTCGTCGACCGGCAGAGCGCGGACGACCTGGCCCAGGACACCTACCTGCGCGCGATCCGGTCACTGCCCAGCTACCGAGGCGAGGCCGACCCGACACGGTGGCTGGTCACCATCGCCCGTCGGGTGTGCGCCGAGGAGATCGCCCGGCGCCAACGCGACCGGCTGATCAGCGCCCGGCTGGCGGCCCGCCGCGTCCCGGACGTCGCCGACCTGATAGGGGAAAGTGAACTGCTTGACGCCCTGGCCCGACTCAGCCGACCCCGCCGTGAAGCACTGGTCCTCACCGCTGTCACCGGGCTGTCCTACGCCGACGCCGCTGCCGTATGCAGCTGCCCGGTCGGCACGATCCGCAGCCGGATCGCCAGGGCCCGCGCCGACCTGACGGCCGCCCTGTGGCCCAACGATCCACCCGAGTCTCAGTGAGGGTGCCGGCCGACACCATGCACCCATCCCGCCGGGGACGTTGCCGCACCGCGACGGCAGTGTTCAGTGCGCTGATGCTGGCCGGCTGCGGCCACGCACCGGCACGCAGCGACTCCCTGCTGCAGCTTGCCGCGCCCGCTACCGTCGTCCTTCATACCTAGCAGGTGCCCGGCGTCGGCGTCGTGCTGGCCGACACCGCCGGACACACCGTGTACCTGTTCCCGCCCGACGCGGACAGCCGTGTCACCTGTACCGGACCCTGCGCCGGCACCTGGCCACCGCTGAGCATCACCGCGAGTGGCGAGGTGGCGGCGGGCGCCGGTGTGCACGCCGACCAGGTAGGAAGAACCGCCGACCCCAACAGTGGTGCCGACGTCGTCACCTACGCCGGACACCCCCTGTACCGCTATGCCGGTGACATCACCCCAGGAACCGCCAACGGCCAAGCGCTCTTCCTCAACGGCGGCCCCTGGTACGTGCTCACCGCGGCGGGACAGCCCGTCACAACCACCCCGACGGGAACACGATGAGCGCCACCCGACGGGACCCGCCCCCACAACCGGCCCGGCGCACTACCGCACCGGCGCTTCCAACGTCCCCGGCTCCCGGCAGCCTCATCACACGCCGCGCCCTGGTCGCCGGGGTGGGCGGGCTCATCGCTGGTACCGCCGCGGGCGCCGGCGCGTTCAACCCGAACTCGGCGCCAGCACGCAGGCCACCCTCGGCCGGTGAAGAGCTGATGACCGAACACGGCGTGCTCAAACGGATTCTGTTGGCCTACCGGGCCGCCGCCGCCCAACTGTCCACCGGGCACACCCCGCCGGCCGGGGCAATTCGGGACGCCGCGCAGATCATGGTCGACTACGTGGAGAACTTCCACGAAGGACTCGAAGAGGCCTATGTGTTCCCGCGTCTGGTGCGCGCTGGACAACACGCCGACCTCGTCCGGACCTTGCTCATCCAGCACGACCGCGGACGGCACCTCACCGCCGCCATCCTGGCAACCGCCGGCGGCGACCTGCGCGCGACCCAGGCCAAGGCGGCGCTGCGCACCCGCCTCGAGCAGTTCGTGCACATGTACGAACCTCACGAAGCCTGGGAAGACACCTCCATCTATCCGGCACTGCGTGCCGTCACCGCTCAACCCACCCTGGACGACCTCGCCCACCGCTTCGCGGAACTGGAAAACAGGCAGTTCGGCGACGCCGCCTTGACTCAGATCCTTGGCCGAGTCGCTGGTGTCGAGCAGCAACTCGGCATAGCCGACCTGACCGCCTTCACACCCACAGGTGAAGCCTGACCCCGGTGTTCGGCCTGTGGCTCGGTCTCGGTGTTGCGGCCGCGCAGTGCATCGGCCTAGCCGAGGTCTGCGCACTGCCCATCGCCGGGCGCCTGGGCGGTGGCGCCTTCACTGCGGTGCTGCTCCAGGCGGCGCTGTGCGTGGCCAGCGCCGGCTCCGGCCTCGCGTACGGGGTGCACAGCCAGCGACTGCCGGGCACAGCCATCCAGCGGGCGATGCTGCTGTTGGCCGGGCTCGCTGCCGGGCTGGCAGTGCTGACCGTCGGCCCGGGCCTGGGCCTGACCGTGGTCGGCTACCTGGTCATCGGCACGTGCACCGCACCGCTGGTCACCACCATCCTGATCACCGTGCAGAGCCTGGCTCCGGGGCAGCGCGTGACCGAAGCGTTCGGGCTGAACACCGCCACCACCGGCCTCGGATACGCCCTCGCTGGTGCGGCCCTGGCCGCCCTGCCCCTGCACGTAGCCCTCGTCACGGGTCTAGGCAGCATCGGCGCGGGCCTCGTCGCGGGGCTGCCCCTTGCCGGTCGGGGACCCAACCGGCCATGACGGCCACGGCCCACTACGCTCCCGGCGGCCACCCCGCCTCCAGGACCTGCTGACACGCAAACCCAGATGCCGTCGCGATGAAGATCGCCTCCGGCGACGACCGACAGGTCAGCGCCTGGCCGCGTGGAGCTGCCCGGCCCTGTGTCAACAGTGGGCCGCCTACCGGTCACGGCGAGCCAGGTAGGGGAGTGGTCGACCCGGGCGCCCAGCCGTCGTCACAAGGGATCGTGAAGCGGAACGCGGTCGCACGTGCGGGAGGATGGCCTATGCGGATCGGTGGCGATCGACCCGTCAGCCCGCTCCAGGTGCCGGGCGGCGCGGAAGAAGCGGGAGCCGGCCCGGCCGCAGCCAATCACTACGGCGCCGCTCTTGGAGCGCCCCGGCGGATGGCGTGACGACGCCAGCGAGGTCGGGGATCAAAGGGTCATTTCCTGGGAGCATCGAGGACGGCCAGATCGGCGAGCGAGCGGACGAGGGGAACGCCTCTGGCCGGGCAGACCGCCTCGTTCCGCTGAACGAGGATGGCGGGCCAGCCACGCACCTGGGCAGGGCGAATGTCCTTGTCGACGCTGTCTCCCAGCACCAGTCGGACGACTTCGCCGTCGCGGTCCAGCGCGGACTCGACCGCGGCGAAGAAGGCGTCGGCTGGCTTGGCCGCGCCGATCTCGGCAGAGACGAAGACCTCTTGGAACCACTGGGTTAGGCCTGCAAGGGTGGCCTTCCGCCGCTGCAGCCGACTCTCCCCATTGGTCATGAGCCACAGCCGGTGGCGGGGCGCGAGGGTCTTCAGGGCCAACACTACGTCCGGGTAGGCGACGCAGCGCTCTGCCCGCAGCGCCTGGTACCGGCGCGAGACGGCGTCGGGCTCGGTCGCGCCCGCGTCCCGCCAGACGCCCCGCTGGTAGTCCGCTATCCATTCGGCGAAGCCCTCGGGGCTCCGGGGCTCTTCCACCCACAGCCCCTCCCAACTGCTGATCCCCATGTAGAGGCAGTGCTGGTAGAACGGCCCCGTCTGCCAGCGGGCCCGGGCCGCGGCGAGCAGGTTCCCCACCGCGGCGCCGTCGGCACGCAGGCCAAGCTCGGCCAGCAGGTCGGCGATCGCGGCCTCAGTGGCGGCTCGGTCGGGCACGCACGTGTCGTCTAGGTCGATGAGCACGACGCCGCCGCTCACCAGGAGGCCGCCAGTCTGGGCAGTGCAGCGGTACAGGATCGATCTGGTGCTGTCGGTGCAGCTAGACAGTCCGGCAAGGAGACGGGAAAGGGCACAAGGCAGAGTCCCACGGCCCGGCGAAGCCAACCAACGACTTGCGTCGGACAGGGATCGGCCAGTGGGACGCCCCTTTCGGCATTCCGCTCACGATGGCCGGTGCCCTGGTCGTCACATCTTCAGACCGCTGTTGCAGGCCCAGGAGGGCTCTCAAGTGGTCGGCGGCTGTATGTCGTCCGGCCAGCGCAAGCCTGCACGAGCTGGTCGAGCTTTGCCGTCCATCCGCTCAGGTGGCCGTCGAAGTCCTCGGCTGGCAGGTCGTGGTGGAACAGCTCAACCACCGTGTCGGGCCCGTCTGCAGTCAGCACGACCTCCACGGTGGTCGAGCCAGGCGGAAGAGCGTCGTTGCCGGCCACCCCCCAGGTGAAGACCACCCGCCGCGGCGGCTCGACCTCGACGTACTCACCGCGTACCGGCGTTGTGCTGATGTCGAGCGCGAACAGTCCACCCGGCTGCGGGCGCAGGTCGGCCCACTCGCCGATCCACTGGACCATCAGCGCCGCGTTGGTTAAGTAGGGGAAGACATCTGCGGGCGGTGCGGCGATGCGCACCGTCGCGGTCAGTACGGCTGCACTGGTCACCACTTGCCGCCCGTCGGTTCCGGTCCGGCGGTTTTGTTCTCCCGGTCCCGCTCGACGACCTGCTTGAGCCGCTCCAACGCCGATGGCCACAACTCGGACAGCACCTCCCGGACTGGGTCGAGGCCCTGCGGGTCGAGCGCGTACAACCGGCGCGCGCCGTCCCGCCGCTCGTTGATCAGACCGGCTCTGGCCAGCACCTGCAGGTGATGGCTAACGGCCTGCTGCGTCGCGTCGAAGTGCGACGCGATCTGACCGGCGGCCAGCTCACCGCCCTGCACCAGTCGAAGGATCGAACGGCGGTGCGGGTCGGCGAGCGCCCGAAGCACGGCCTCGGCCGGGTCACCCTGGTCGCGGGGGTGGTCGGCCGCACCGGCCCGAGCTGCGCTCACGACCACAACGATCTCAGGCCATGTCCGGCGACTCGCGGCGCTGCGCCCGCGCCTCGCGCCGGGCGACGTCTGCCGCTGACATGAACGGGTTGCCGGTGCCGGTCTCGACGTAGGCCTGAAGGCTCGGGATGAAATGATCCCAGCCGCTCTTGCAGTCGCTGAAGCACTCGAGCCGCGGGGTCAGCCCGGCGTGACAGAAGTGCAGTTCGGTGCCGCCCGCCTGGGTTGCCTCGAGGTCGAAGTGCACCGTCGTCCCGACCCAGTCCTGAAGGTGGCAGGCCAGGGTGGTCCAGCGGACTTCGACACCGCGCTCGGCCGCGTCCACCCGCATCACGGCGTTGGCACCCGGAGCGAAGCTAAACCTCAACTCGCCGCCGGTCAGCCCCACACCCGTGACCGGCGTCCACCAGCCGGCAAGGCCCTCGACCGTCGTCAACGCGTCGAAAACGATGTCGGCGGACGCGTTGAGCGTTAGCCGCGACTCGTAGTCCTGGTCGAGACCCTCAACGCTGTCGATCGCGGTGGACTCGTTCATAGTGGCACCTCTCACAAACGCTACGTCCTCTCCCTTGTACAAGGGCTCGTTTGTAAGCGTACGCAGAGGCCGCCCTTTGTCAAGAGCAACCCGCTGGAGCCCACAGGTTCACGGTCTGGATCCGTCCCGGTAGCCGAACGGCAAGCGGCACGGTTTGAACGACCTCGGATGACCGCTTGCCGACCTCGGTATGGGGACCGCCCCGCAGGACATCGGCCGTTCCGGCCAGG
>JAABUQ010011404.1_pt1 | contig 11357 bp, 6 predicted proteins | sample 5560001 | NCBI WGS metagenome assembly JAABUQ01 (sample SAMN10711888, study PRJNA513371) | rock metagenome | isolation source: Antarctica rocks | place: Antarctica: Victoria Land, Finger Mt nord | collected 2015-12-18
CAGCTCGGCGACGGACGGGCCGAGCCCCTTGGGGTACTGCTCGGTGGCGAAGACGGGGACGCCGAGAAACCGGGCGGCGCGGACCAGGAGCAGGGCGTTGGCGACCACCCGGTCGCGCCCGTCGATCGCCTTGAGGAGCTTCTCCTGGAGGTCGACGACCAGCAGGGCGCCGTCGGCCGCTCTCATCCGATCGAGCATCGCCATTCGGGTCTCCCGCCATCGACGCCGCCGGCCGGGGCGAAGGCCGGATCGGCGGTCGATCCTACGGAGGGTCAAGCCCGGCCGTCAAGCTCGGCCCGGGGATGACCCGGCCGTCGCGATCCATTAGAATCCGGCGAAGTTCCCATTCGATTCGACGAGGGGGTGATCGTTGAACACGGAAGCGAGCGCGGGCGGGCCTCGACCTCGGCGACGCTCCCGCGTCCGGTTGAGCGTCCGGATGCTGGCCGGGGTCGTCCTGCTCGTCGGCGGCGGCCTGGGCGGGTGGGCGCGCTCGGCCCGACTCCAGCGCGAGGCCGTGGCGACCCTCCAGGCCGTCGGGCTCCGGGCGTTGTACGACTTCGAGGTCGACGACGCGGGCAACCCACTCCCCGTCGGCAAGCAACGCCGGCCGAAGTGGCTCCTCGACGCCACCGGGCCCGACTACCTCGGCAACGTCCTGTTCCTCAGGTCCACGTCCCCCTGGGGGGACATGCTGAGCGACGCCGAGATGCCCGCGATCGGTCGGCTGACCCACCTCCGGGACCTCGGCCTGAACGACCGCGTGACCGACGCCGGCCTGGCCCACGTCCGCGGCCTGACCCGACTCCGGAGCCTCAGCCTGGGCAAACTCCCGATCACGGGGGCGGGGCTGGCCCACCTGGCGAACCTGACCCGGCTCGAAAGGCTCGCCCTTTACCAACTGACGATCTCCGACGGCGACTTGGCGCACGTCGCGGGCCTGGTCCGGGTCCAGGAGCTTCTCTTCGAATGTCCGGCGGTCACCGACGCCGGGCTGGTCCACCTGGCCGGGATGACGGACATGAGGAACCTCGACCTCCGCGAGGCCCAAGTCGGGGGCGAGGGCCTGGCCCACCTCGGCCGGATGAGTCGGCTCGAAGAGGTGAAGTTGCAGGGAGGCACGGTCGCCCGGCTCGACCACCTGCCGGCGTTGGCCGGGCTCAAGACGCTCACGCTCTGGAAAGTCCCGGTCGACGACGCCGGATTCGCCCCCCTGGCCCGCTGCCTCGGCCTGGTCCGGCTCGACCTGCTCGACGTGCCAATCACCGACGTGGGGCTGGCCAGCCTCCGGGGCCTCGTCAATATGAAGGAGTTGTTGCTCCATTTCACCAAGATTGGCGACGCGGGCTTGACGCACCTGTCCGGCCTCAAGAGCCTGACCTATCTCGACCTGGCCGGGACCGAGGTCACCGACGCCGGCCTGGCGTCGATCGCCGGCCTGCCCGCGCTCGAGGGTCTCGACCTGGAATATACCAAGGTCGGCGACGCCGGGTTCGCTCGCCTGGCCGGGTTGCCCCGCGGCCGGTTGATCCGGGCCGTTCAAACCCAGGTCACCAAGGCCGCCGCCTCGGCCCTAGAAGCGGCCAAGCCGGGCCTGAAAGTCGCGAACTGATCCGCCCGCGCCTCGCCCCGAGGCCGCCTCGCGCCCTAGAGTAGCAAGGAAGCCGAGTCGCAAAAAAGCCTCATCGGTTCGCCCGTCAAGCCGGGGCGGCTCGGGCCTTGGTGTGTCGAGGGGGGGCCGATTATGATACCCTATCCCGGAGCCCGGGCGGGACGGTCCCGCGTCCGGGCCGCTCGCGACGCGCAACCCGGGCGGGAGCCGCATCTGGTGGCCGAGAAGCCCCGACTCCTGGTCATCGAGCGCGACACGCCCGGGGCGGCATCGGCCCGGGCCCGCCTGGCCGACGGGTTCGACGTCGTCCGCGCCCGGACCATGGCCCGGGCCCTGGTCCTGCTCCGCGAGGGGGACTTCGCCGGCGTCTACGTCGACACGGCTCAGCTCTCGGCCGTCCGCTGGGCCGGGGTCCTGATCCAGGCCGACGAGATCCTCGACGCGATCGCCGACGGCGTGGCCGTGGTCGACCCCGACCTCCGGATCATCTGGATCAACCCGGAGTTCGGCCGCCTGGCCGACCCGGGCGTCGAGCCGATCGGCTCGCCGTTCTACCGGGCCCTGGGCTCGCCGGAGTTCCTCGGCCCGGCCCCGTGCCCGTTCGACGCGGCGGTGGCCTCGCGCGGGCCGGCCAGCACGGCGATGCGGATCGGCGCCAACCGCTACCTCCGCGTCACCGCGACGCCGGTGTTCGACGGCTCGGGCCGGCTCTCCCACCTGATCGCCCTGACCCGCGACATCACCGACGAGACCCTCCAGCAGCAGAAGATCACCGCCATCCACACGGCGGGCGACGAGCTGGCCGACCTGACGCCCGAGGAACTCGCCGAGATGGGGGTCGAGGAGCGGACCGACCTCCTCAAGTACAACATCGGCCGGCACATGAAGGACCTGCTCGGGCTCGACTACATCGAGATCCGCCTGCTCGACCGGACCACCGGCCGGCTCGTCCCGCTCCTGACCGAGGGGATGACCAAGCAGGCCGCCGGCCGCGAGCTGTTCGCCGCCGGGGAGGGTAACGGCGTCACCGGGCACGTCGCCGCCAGCGGCCAGAGCTACCTGTGCCCCGACACCGCGACCGACCCGCTCTACCTCGAAGGGGCCCCCGGGGCGCGAAGTTCGTTGACGGTCCCCCTGATCTATCACGGGACCGTGATCGGCACCCTCAACGTCGAGAACGCCCAGCCCGGTGCCTTCGACGACCGCGACCGCCAGTACCTGGAGATCTACGCCCGCAACGTCGCCTCGGCCCTGAACACGTTAGAACTGCTCCAGGCCGAGAAATTGAGCACCGCCACCGGCGCCGTCGAGGCGATCAGCCGCGAGCTGGCCCTGCCGCTCGACGACATCCTCAACGACGCCACCACCGTCCTCGACCGCTACGCCGGCCACGACGAGGACATCGTCGCCCGGCTCCGCCACCTCCTCTACCGGGCCCGCGAGATCCGCGGCCTGATCCAGAAGGTCGGCTCGACCCTGGCCCCCGAGCCCCGCCGGAGCGGCCCCCCGCCCCAGCGCCGCCTGGCCGGGGCCGAGGTCCTGGTGGTCGATTCCGACGAGACCGTCCGGCGGGCGGCGCACCAGATGCTGGGCAGGCAGGGGGCGACCGTCGAGACGGCGCGCGACGCCCACGAGGCGATCGCCCTGGCCCGCCAGACCACCTATTCGGCGGCCGTCGTCGACATCCGCCTGCCCGACCTCGACGGCTACGAGACGTACCGGAGGCTCCGCGAGGTCCAGCCCGGCGTGCCGATCATCCTGATGACCGGCTTCGGCTACGACCCGAGCCACTCGATCGTCAAGGCCCGCCAGGACGGCCTCCGCTCGGTCCTCTACAAGCCGTTCCGCGCCGACCGCCTCCAGGAAGCCATCGAAGGCGCCTTGCGTCCCCTCCTCCCCCCGGTCGACGGAGCGTCGCCCACCCCTCCCCCCGCCCCTGTTCCCGCCCCCGCGGTCGACGGAGAGTCGACCGCCCCCGCCGCGGTCCCCGAGGCCCCAAGCCATGATGGTTGACTGGCTGGTCCTGATCCCGCTCGTGGTCGGCCACCTCGCCCTGTTCGTGCTGGCCCTGAACCTCCTGCACTCGACGGCCGTCCCCGAGCGCCTGCTCGACGTCCTGAACCTGGTGCTCCTGGGGGCCACGCTGGCGGCCTTGCCGTTCCTGGTCGCCCGGGGGATTCACTGGGCCTCGTGGCCGGTCCCGGCCAAGGGGTACGCCCTGCTTTGCCTGGGGGTCGCGCTGGGGGGCCTGCCCCTGGTCACCCTGTTCCGGGCATTCCGCACGACCCCCGACGGCATCACCGCCCGGGACCGGGAGATCGACCTGGCCGCGAGCCCGGGCCTCGACCGCCTGGTCGGCGACGGCCGGCACGGCTGGCTCCTCCGCCTGCCCGGCAACCGCTCGCTCCAGGTCCGCACGGTCGAGTGCGACCTCAACTGGCCCGGCCTGCCCCCGGCCCTCGACGGCCTGACGATCGTCCAGGTCAGCGACCTCCACTTCTCGCCGTGCTATCGCCGCGAGTTCTTCGAGGCCGTCATCGACGAGGCCGCGCGGTGGGACGGCGACCTCGTCGCCTTCACCGGCGACCTGCTCGACGACCTGGAGACCCTCGACTGGGTCGAGCCGATCATGTCCCGGCTCCGGGGTCGGGTCGGCCAGTTCGCCATCCTCGGCAACCACGATCACCGGCTCCGGCCCGGCCGGGCCCGCCGGGCCCTCCGCCGCGCCGGGTTCGTCGACCTCGACGGCCGCTGGCTCCGCCTCGGACTCGAAGGCGTGACCCTGGCCCTGGGCGGGACGTCCGAGCCCTGGGGCCCGAAGCTCGACTACGACGCCATGCCCGAGGCCGATTTCCGGGTCTTGCTCAGCCATTCCCCCGACCAGTTCCCCAGGGCCCAGGCCCGGGGCGTGGACCTGGTCCTGGCCGGCCACAACCACGGGGGGCAGGTCCGCCTGCCGGTGCTCGGCCCGATCCTGATGCCCAGCCGCTACAGCCGCCACTTCGACCGCGGCTTCTTCCGGGCCGGCTCGTCGCTGCTCTACGTCAGCCAAGGGGTCGGCGGCAAGCACCCGATCCGCTACGGATGCCACCCCGAGATCACCCGCTTCACCCTCCGGGCCATCCCCAGCCCCCGCCAGCCCCACGCCCGCAAGCAAGTCGACGCCGGCCTCTACCGCGAGGCTTGAGGGGCGGGAAAATTCGACCGCCGAGGGCGGAAAGTTGGCGGTTCAATTCTTCGTCGATGGCGGCCGGGGGATCTGCTTCAAGTCGGGGCCGACGACGGAGGGGGCGGCGCCGGCGGGGCTGTCGGGGCGGAGACGGAGGTCTTCGGGGCGGAGGGTCCAGGCAGCCCGGCCGGGGGCCCAGTCGTCGAGGAACAGGTTGTCGCCGTGGATCGGGCCATCTTCGCGGGGGGCGACATCCCACGAATCGCGCCGCGACAGGTTGGGCCTGGCGTTCGGCTGGGCGGTCTGATCGCGGCGGTAGGTGTCGATCCGGTGATAGGCGACGGCATGGCCTTCCCAGCGGACCCGGTCTTCGAGCAGTTTCGGGTCGCCCTGGCCGTCGACCTGGAAGAGGGGGGTGTCGGGGTCGGCCGTGGCGAGGATCGTGTCGTGGGCGCTCACGTCGGCCACGGGCAGTTCGGGCCGGCCGGGGGCGCTTTCCAGCCGCGCCAGGCCGTCGGCGAGCCGCGCCGCGACCTGACGGAGCACGACCTTGATCGGGCCGGCGGCCATCCCCCGGGGCAGCCCGTGGCCGTGGACCAGGGTCCCGCCGGTGGCGATCGCGGAGTTCTCGATCTCCAGGTCGACCGCCCGCCCGGCGGCCACGTCGACCAGGTCGTCGCCCACCCGGAACAGGCAGTTCTTGATCCGGACCCGGGCCGCGTCGGCGTCGGCGGCCGGTGCCAGGGCCGCGACCACGGCCGAGCGGGCGTCGGCGCCTTCGATGGTCACGGTGCAATCGAGGAGCGTGAGGCTGGTGCCGCTCGCGACGGCGAAGGCGGCCCACGACTTCGGGGGCGCCTGGGCGGCGTCGAGCCGGGGGACGACCAGGACGAGGTCGACCCCTTCGACCCGGAGGCCGCCGCCCGATAGGGTCAACCAGGCCGCCCAGTCGCCGGGCGCGGGCGCCGCGGCGGGGGCGGGTTGGAACCGGAGCCGGGGGCGGGTCGCCCCCTTCTCGGCCTTGATGACGCAGGTCGACGGCCCCGGGAACCGGGCGGCGGGCAGGTCCAACTCGGCGTCGGCGGCGAGGGTCAGGGGCTTCGGCCCCGATCCGGCCCGGTCGATCGCCTCCAGGAGCGGCCCGGGGGCCCGGATCAAGGCGGGTTCGGCCGGGATCGGGGCCGACGACGGGTCGGCCGGCCGGCCGGGCACCTCGGCCGGCGGCGCCGGGGTCGGGCGCGGGCGCCCGGCGTCGACCGGCGGCGGGACCTCGGCGACCGGCGGGGGCGCCCCGGGCTCGTCCCCCCGGAGGTCGCCGGGGCGGGCCGGCGGCAAGGTCAGCGGCATCTCCTTCATCTCGTCGTCGGCGACGTCGGGCGGCCGGGCCGGGTCGGGCCGGGTCGGGGGCGATCCGCCGCCCGGGGCCCCCTTGGCCGGGGGCCCCTCGGCGCGGGGCGGTCGTCCGGCCGGGTCGAGGGCGGCGACGGTGGGATTGGGGCCCGGCGGCGGGGCCGCGACCAGCATCGTCGGCGCCGGGATCGGGCCGAGCGGCCCCTCGCGGGCGCCGAGGTGGGCCGCGACCGACGCCGGGCGCGGCAAGGCGAGCCGGAACGGACGCCCCGACTCCGGGCCGACCTGGGCGATCGCGGCGAGCGGGTCGCGCTCGGCCCAGGGGTGGCCGTCGAAGGGGGCCGAGCCCGACTCGCGGAACGACGAGTCGTCGGCCCATCCCTCGAAGGATCGGATCGGCGCCCGGGTCCCGCCCGACCGGAGATAGACGGCGATTTGCGCGTAAAGGTTGTCGACCCCTCGCCAGTCGAGCCGGTCGGGAGAGTCGATGGCGACCAGGGTGGCCGGGGTCTGGGCCGCCGCGGCCGACGGCGGGGCGAAGGCCGACGCCGCGACCCGGACGCGGGGGGCGGTCCCCCCGAACCGGAACACCGGCCCGGGGCCGACCAGGACGCTGGCATGGTCGAGGCGGAACGTGGCGAGCACGGCCGACGCCTCGGGGTTGTCCGACCAGAACGTCGCCAGGTCGGTCGGGGCCGGGCCGAAGGCGCAGTCGCGGACCGAGACGGCGACGGGGCCGGTGGCGATCACGCCGGCCTGCCCCCCCTCGAAGTCGCAAGCGTCGATCCAGAGCGACGCGGACCGCTCGCCCGCGACCCCGCCGCCGCCGGCCCGGGCCCGCGACCGCGCCACCAGCGCCGCCGGGCGGAGCCGGAGCGAGGCCCCGCCAGGCCGGCGGAACGAGCATCGGCGGAGCGACACCTCGGCGTCCTCGATCCGGATGGCCGCCGGCGCCTCGGCCCGGCCGCCGCCCCGCCCCCGGCCGGCGGCGGTCCAGTGGTCGACGACGAACTCCACGCCTTCGACCGCGACGTGGCCGCCGCGGAGGTCGAGCAAGGCGGAGGGGGTCGCGGCGTCGAGCCCGGGGTCGGCCGGGAACCGGATCACGGGGCGGACGCCCACCCCGGCCCGGATCGTTAGGTCGAGCCCCAGGAGCGGGCGCCCTCGCCCCCCCCGGATCTCGTAGGGGCCGGCCTCGGTCAGGACGATCGTCGACCGCGGCGGCGCCTCGGCCAGGGCGCGGAGCAGGTCCTCGCCGTCGCCGACGGCGATCTCGGCCGCCGACGGGGCGGGCGTGGGGTCCGCCGGCGAGGCGACCGGGACCGGCGCGGGGATCGCCGCGATTTCCAACCCGGGACGCGGCGGCGCCTTCGGCGGGACGAGCTTGATGAGGGCGCGGGTCGGCGGGCGGTCGGGGCCGTCGAGGAGGTGGAGTTGCACCGCCAGGGCCACGACGACCAGCATGCCGGGCACGGCCCAGGCCAGCCGTCGGGCCCACCCGCGCGCCGGGCTCGGGACCTTCCGGGCGGCCCCCCCGGGCCGGGGCGGGCGAAGGCCGAGCGAGCCGGCCACGGCCAGGAGGTCGCGGACGAGCTGCTCGGGCGCCTGATACCGCCGGTCGCGGTCCTTGGCCATCAGCTTGACCAGGACCGCCGCCAGGTCCTCGGGCACGGCCGGGTTGAGCTTGCGGATGTCGGGCGGCGGCTCCTCCTGATGCTGGAGGAGCTTCTGGAGGACCGTCCCGTCGGGGAACGGCGGCCGGCCCGAGAGCATGTGGAACAGGGTGCAGCCCAGCGAGTACAGGTCGCCCCGGACGTCGACGTCGCGCGGGTCGCGGGCCTGCTCGGGGCTGATGTAGTCGAAGGTGCCCAGGGTCGTCCCGCTCTGGGTCAACCCGGTGTCGTCGCCCCGCTCGAACCGGCGGGCCAGCCCCATGTCGACGAGCTTGGCCCGCCCCCCCGGCGTGACGATGATGTTCGACGGCTTGATGTCGCGGTGGACCACCCCGCGCCCGGCGGCATGCACCAGGGCGTTGGCGATCTGGAGCGTCAGGTCGACGGCGACCCCGACCGCCATCGGCCCGTCCTGCTCGACGCGCTGGCGGACCGTGGTCCCTTCGATGTATTCGAACGCGATGTAGTGATAGCCGCCGCTGTCGCCGATCGTGTAGACCCGGGCGATGTTCTCGTGGTCGAGCCGGGCGGCGGCCCGCCCTTCCTGCTGATAGCGGCGGACGACCTCGGGGTCGACCGCCTGGTCGGGCGGGAGGATCTTCAGGGCGACGAGGCGATCGAGCCGGGTGTCGACGGCGCGAAAGACCGCGCCCATCCCGCCGGCGCCGATGGCCTGCTCCAACTCGAACACGTCGATCCACTCGCCGGGCACCGGCAACGGCGCGACCTCGGGCCGGTCCATCCTCGGCCTCGACCGCGTCGAGCCGCCCGAACCCGCCGGGGCGATCGGGCCCGAGGCCGGCGATGGCGACGACCGGACCGTGGGCGGGTCGAGGGCCTCGCCCCTGGCCCCCGGGTCGGGGCCGGGCATGCGCCCCTGGCCCCTGGCCGCGGGACGCCCGGAATCGGGCATGGAGTCGTGATCCGGCATCAAAGGGCGACACCTTCGGGGAAAGGGGCGGAGAAACCCCTGGTGGTGACACTCCGTTGCTCCACGCCCGGACGGGCGGCCCGGACACGCGATGAGATAGGCGCATGCAATCGCGTCGAGCCCACGCGAACTATAATCATTTCGCCAACCACTGTCAAATCTCAACCGGGTGGCGACGGAAGTCCGCGTGCCCACCCCGGGTAGTAACCCCCTCGGGCGGGCCCAGGTTTCGACATCCCCCGGCCGGCCTGGGTTCGGGGACGGGGCCATCGGGCCGACCCCGCTCCCGGCCGACCGGGGCCCCGCCCGGCGTCCCTCCTGGCGGAAAGGAGGCGGATCAAGAAACCGGCGCCGGCCCTCGAACTTGCGAAGTCGCCCGCTCGCGCCTATCATCGCCCGGGTCGGTCGACGCGGGGCTCCGGGAGGTCCGATGGAACTGGCCTACTTCACGATGAACATCCTCGCGGCCCTCTCGATGGGGGTGGCGATCGGCCTGGAGCGGCAGTTCCGCCAGCACCCGGCGGGCTTGCGGACCAACGCCCTGGTCTGCGTCGGCGCGGCGCTGTTCGTCTCGCTGTCGAGGTTGGTCGCCCCCGACTCCAGCCCCACCAGGGTGGCGGCGCAGGTGGTCAGCGGCATCGGCTTCCTGGGGGGCGGGGTGATCTTGCGGGAGGGGCTCAACGTCAAGGGGTTGAACACCGCCGCGACGCTCTGGTGCAGCGGGGCCGTCGGCACGCTGGCCGGGGCCGGGTTCCCGCTCCACGGGCTGATCGGGACGCTCACCATCCTCGCCCTGAACCTCGGCCTCCGCCCGGTGTCCCGCCGGATCGACGCCCGCCTCAAGACGTCGGTGGACGTGGAAACGTCCTACCGGGTCCGCGTCGTCTGCGCGGAGGCCCAGGAGGTGCTGATCCGGACGATCTTGATGAGGCACGTCAACTCGCTCGCCAAGATGACCATCCAGGGGATCTCCACCCAGGAAACCGAGCGGCACGGCCAGGCGGCGGTGGTCGCCGACATCTTCGCCGCCGAGCGGTCCGACAAGGAGATCCAGGATCTGATGAACCGGATCAACATCGAGCCCAGCGTCACCTCGGTCCGTTGGGAGAAGGTCGCCGCCCTAGGGTCGTGATCGCCCGTCGATCGCGCCCCGGGTCGGGATGCCCCGTTCGACGGCTCCGCTCCGCTCGGCGACGCCTTGCGTCACTTCTTGAGCGGGAAATCCAGGGTCGAGGAGCCGCCGGCCGGGATCTCGGTTTCGAGCGTGGACTTGGTGTTGTACCGGGCCGGGACCGGGTCGGGGACCGACTTGGGGGTGCCCCCGGGCTGCTCGTCTTCCTTGATCTTGACCGGGGGAATCCCGGAAACCTTGACCTTGTACTTGCCGGCGACCGGCCCCATCGGCCTCTCGATCGTGAATTTGCCTTGGACGATCTCCCCCGTCGCGCCGGGGCCCTTGGTGTCCGCCGCGGGGTCGAGTTGGATCATTCCCCCGGCCAGGGGGGTGCCGTCCAGGGTGACGGTCCCCGAGACCGAAACCCGCTTGTAAGAGTCGACGGGGGCCGACGGGTCGGGGCCGCAGCCGCCGACCGCCAGGGCCGTCAGCAAGGCCAGGGCGGCGGGGCGTCGGCCGATCGGGCGAATCGATAGCATGAATAATGATCCGATAAAATGGCGTGGCTGTCGATGCGAAGCCGGGGGGGGAGCCCCGGGGGTGTCGGCCGGTCGCGTGGGGGGCGACGGCCACGGTTACGGTCGACCTCAGAAGGAGTCGGCGCTGATGACCTCGCCGCCCTGGGCGGTGCCGGCGGCCATCCAGGTGAGGATGTTGATCGAGTTCTTGACGAACCGGACGCTGCCGTCGCACATCCCGGCGTTCACCCCGCCGGCATGGTAGCTCCGCGCCCCGAAGTACACGACGTTGTCCTGCGCCCCGGCGGGCTTGTAGCCGCCGTTGCACGGGGGATTCTGGACGGCGCAGCCGCCGTTGCCCAGGGCGTCGGGGTAGGTGCTGTTGGGGGTGATGATGGTGTTGAACGACGTCGAGGGGCCCCACCAGGTGAACCCGCGCAGGTCGTTATTGTCCTGCGGGTTGGCGATGCGCAACTCCGAGGTCATCAGGGTGTTGCTCAGGCCGTCGTTGACTGACGCGATCGAGGCCGTCGGGAGCTTGTTGAAGCCGAGGGCATAGCCCGGGATGTCGATGAACGGCGAGCCGATGTCGGTGAACGGGGCCCCCTTGAAGGTGGCGAGGATGGCCGTGTTGGATGGGACCGGGATGCTGTACGTCGTGGTCTGCGCCTGGTCGGTCTGGCCGTAGTTGACGACGTAGTTGTGATACCGCGCGGTGGTGCCCCGCAGCTTGCCGCCGCTGGGATCGGTCGGGCAGACGAAGGCCTTGACCTGCGACGATGACACCGTCGAGTTCATGGCGCCGTTATAGCGGAGGGGACCGTCGAGGCCCAAGCCGGGGGTGTTGTCGCCGGACGAATTCCAGGCGTTGAAGAGGGCCTGCTGCTCGATGTAAGGGAGGACGAAGACGCACCAGGTCCCCCAGCAGCAGCCCTTCTCGCCCGGGGGGAAGCTGCCGTTGGTGCTCTCGTAGTTCATCACCCCCAGGCC
>JAABUQ010011405.1_pt1 | contig 11356 bp, 6 predicted proteins | sample 5560001 | NCBI WGS metagenome assembly JAABUQ01 (sample SAMN10711888, study PRJNA513371) | rock metagenome | isolation source: Antarctica rocks | place: Antarctica: Victoria Land, Finger Mt nord | collected 2015-12-18
CACAATTTCTGGGAGGCCGGCGAGCTGGACCGGTCTGCGCCATATTGCGAGGCCGCGGGCGAAGCGGCGCGCGATGTCGTGCATGCTTACGAAGACGCCGCGTCGTGGTTCGAACGTGCGGCGATAGCGTTCGACGATCGAGTCGCGGATTGCGGCCGCGTTCTCGCTAAGGCAACCGATGTATTGATACGCTGCGACGCCTTAGAGCGAGCGCTGCAGATTCATCGGCGCGCGCTCGAAGCGCTAACCGCGGCGGGCGACCTTGAAGGAGCGATCACCGCACGTATCAACGTCGTGGGAGCCATTGCAAACGGCGGTCGAGCCCGCGAAGCGATCGAGCTCGGAATGGAAACGCTGTCGCTATTGCAAGGAGATGCTAACCGCGAGCTGCGGCATCGCGTCCTGATTCGCTGCGCTGCCGTCAAAGCCGCGATCCGGCACGCGGACGAGGGCCTGCGCATTCTCGGTGCTATCGATGAAACCGCATTGCCGGCGGGTTCGCGTTATACGGCAGAATACTACCTGATTCGTGGCTCCTTGCACGCTCAATGCGCGGCTCTGGGTCCATGGAAAAAATGCTCGGCCCTTGCAATCGAAAATTTCGAGCGTTCCGGCATCCACGATTACGTCAAGAAAACCGTCTTCGGAAGCCTCGCCTTACAGGCATTGCAGCTCGGTGAAACGGCGCGCGCGCGCGAATACCAGCGCACGAGTCTGGACATCGCACACCGCGAGCGTTCCGAAGAAGCCTATGCCCGCGCCGGAATGGCGCGCATCGAACTTCGCTGCGGAAATGTGTCCGGCGCGCGAGAGCTGCTGGCGGGACTTGGTTCCGTACGAATGTTTCTGCTGAGGTGGGCCGTTGCGGTAGCCGGAACGGAGCTCGCGGTTGCGCTCGGTGATGAACGCATGGTCGAAAAATATTTGGACTTGAGCCTGATCGAGGAGGCAACCGCCGGTGGTGCCGACTCCGCGCTCGTCGCGCTTTGCGCCGGCTTTGCGCCGGCTCTCCTCGAACTGGGGCGTTCGTCGGAAGCGACCGCGCTGTTGGGGCGTGCAAGCGAGGTTCTCCGCCAACAATGTGCCCCGGCCTTTGAAGTCGCGACGATCGCCCTCTTGACTCCGGAATTCGCTAGCGACTTGCGGGCGCCGCTTGTCGAGTTCGCAGGGCGCGAAGGCGAGCAACTGCCGCCGCGCGCGCGTTTCATGCGATCGGATGGCCCTTGATTCAGGCCGCCTCCCTAGAAGTCGCCGGCGACGTTGCAGGCGCACTCGCAGTATACCGCCGATGCGGCGCCGTTGGTGCAGCGAGGCGCCTTCAACGGCCCCACGACGCGCTGCTCGCGCCGGCACCGCTCCGCACGCTCACGCCGCGAGAACGCCAACTGGCGTTGCGAGTGGCCGCGGGCGACGGGAATCGGGCCGCTGCAGTCGCGCTTTCCGTAAGGGAAAAAGCGGTGGAGAAATATCTGACCGTCATCTACAGCAAACTCGACGTTTCATCACGCTCGCAGTTGGCCGCGCTCGTCGCCGGTTCGCGCGCACGCGGTGCGTAATGGCGGTCATTCCGATTCTTTTGGCGCCGAAACTGGGCGCGCCGTAACGGCGAGGGAAATTAGGCGGCGGGTTTTACTCGTACGTTGTAGTCGGCCAAGATTTCTCGTGCTGCCGCGATGCCGGTCTCTGCTGCGCCTTCCATGTAGCCTTGAAATTGCACGGAGCAGTGCTCGCCGGCGAAATGCACTCGGTCCTGACGTACGGCCTCGTAGCCGCAAAATGTCGTGTAGTCTCCCACCAGCCAGCAGGCATAACTTCCGCGTAAGTTGGGGTCAAGAAACGCAGTGCTTTGCGTGGCTTTCCCATTATAGTAACCAGACGCACCGGGCCACACACCATCGAGCGAAGCTAAAAAACGTTCCGCATTGCTATCAACGAGCGGCGAATGTCCGGCGAAAGAATACGGCGCACTCGCGGAATCGTGAAGTGCGGCGTCGCCACCGGTGAATTTGGTGATTATCCCCGTGGCGCCGCGTTGAGCGCGCGTCGTGTCCCAGGCATTCTGGAAGTGGAGATCGGTATAAATCGTTCCGTTGGTTTTTCCGGGCCAGGGGCCGCCTCGGTGCCAGAAACGCTCTTTGAATTGAAGCTCCAGCTTTGTGTGTCTTCCGTAGGCAAGCTGTGAAATCACCTGATGTTTGCGAGCATCGAAATGTGCTCCTGAATAGTCCACGCTCCGCAGCGTCGAGAATGGAATGGCCAGAACGACGCGGTCATACACCTCCGTCACATTCCCGTGCGCCACGCTAAAACGCAGGTGATAGCGGCCGTCGCGCTGTTTGCGAAGCGCCACCAAGCGATGACCCGTTTTGATGCAGCCGGAGGCCAGGGAGCGCGCCAGGGCATTGGTTAGCCGTTGATTTCCCCCAACGATATGGTAGCGTTCGTCCGATGCTCCGAGGATATTCAAGGTGCCGCCTTGGCGATCGTAGCGAGCCTGATAGGCCAACAAATATAAAAGGTTGAGGGAGCTCTGCTCGTGTGCTTCCCGTCCATATTCATTCCGATAGGCTTCGGACAACAATCGACCTAAATGCGAGCGAGAACCGCCAGGTACATAGCGCTCGATCCACTCTGCAATGCTGATGCGATCGAGCATCCGACCAACCGCCGTATTCTTTGCGTAGGTCGTGCTGGCTCCGGCTTGCGCGAGCTGCGTCTGAAGAATCGGATAAATTTGGGCAAAATCACGGTCCGCCTGACTCATTGGATAGTAAGAACCTTGGAGATAGACCGTTTCCCGCGCTCCCGCCGGCTGCGCGGTACGCACATCGGCCAGCGCAAGCGCAAACCGTCTGGTAAGCCGGTGCATGTTCGTATGCTCCGTATCGATCAGTTCGCCGCACCATTCCGTGCACTGGCTGTTCTCCCAATAGCCGGTATTGGAGTGGATGCGGCCGCCGATGCGCGTTGCCGATTCATACACCGTTGCGCTAAGACCCGCATCGCGTAAGGTCAGAGCGGCGGTGAGCCCAGCCAGGCCGGCTCCCACCACCGCAATCCGTTCTCGCTGGCGCGCGCGTGAAGTTCCGAAGGTGAACGTCGAGACCAGGGCCGCCGCGGCGATCCCGCGTGAAAAATCCTTGCGGGTAAGCCTCCGGGCAGTTTCTTCACGAACACGCTGCGGCGTTTCGCGTTCGAGTTGGGCGGCACGGTGCTCGTTCCCCAGCCGCTCGAGCGCGCTGAAGAGCGCCGTGCGCCCCACTAGAGTTTAAACTCGTAGTTCAAAAACATCTGGAAGGGTGTGCGGGCCGACGTATACCCGACCTGAGTGATGTTGAACCAGTTGCCGTAGGGGTACGCAAGCTGGATGGGTGGGTTTTGCAGAAAATTTCCTGCAGGCGGTAAGATGTTCGAGGGTAGGGTCGAGTAGATGCACGTCGTGTTCGAGTCCCAAGCATATCCACGCTGGAAACACTTGTTGTAAACCCCGGTCGCAACCAACGTCAGCGACGAATGTTTGTTAACGTCGTAACTGAGTTGTACGTTCGCCGTAAGCTGTGACGGCTGACGCAGCGAACCGATGGAATCGAAACGTCCGGTGTACGGATCGGGCAAGAACAGTGCACCGCCTTGTCCTGCCCCGTTGCAGCTAATGCCCGGCGTTGCCGGCGTCGTGCTTGGTTGTGCGGTACATGATTGCGGAATGTAACCCGGCCACACGAGCGGCGAGCCGTAATAGGAGCCGCCGCTGTACGTAAAGCTTGGTGTAATCGCAAACCCTTTGCGCCGGTAATTAAGGATCAATGAAGCGACGTGCGGGACGGCGTAGCCGGTAGCCCCCGAAAACGCGCCGGGCAGTACATCGTACGGCGTGTACTCGCCGTGCGGATCGAGCAGCGCTTGCGCGTTCGCGGAATAATAAGGATTGGGAATGGCTTGCGGAGTGATCGGATTGCCGCTGGAATCTGTCGAGGGGCCTAATAGCGTCGGTTGCGCATTGCCCGCGTTGGTTGTTCCGCAAAGCGACGCGTTGCCGCTAACGCAATCGTGCGTGTATGAATTGTATCGTTGAATCTGCGCGTTGAGTACATCGATGATATCGAGTCCGTTTGCCAGCGGCAGGTATTTTATCTTGCTGTTGGTGTAGGTGTACGCTAACTGATAGGATAGACCGTCCTTGGCAAAATCGCCACCCGCAAGCGACAACTCCAGTCCGTAAGAGCGCAGGCGGCCAACATTAACCCCAGCCAAGGTGCCGCCGAGGGCATCGATATTGAGGTACTGTAACTGGTTGCGAGTGTTGCGGTAGAACGGCGACACTTTGAAGGAAAGATTGGTTCCGCGGACGTGCCGCTCGTACGATACGTCAAAGTTATTCGAACTGTCCGGACGAACGTCATGATTGGGCGTCGTGTACCCCAGCGGATAAAACTGGGACAGAAATGAGGGCAAATTTTGTTGCACGGTGTTGTACTGCTGATATGACGTCGCCGCAGGGCGCGCGTAGCGCCCCACCGATCCGCGCAACACCGTATCGGCGTTCAAGGCGTAGGTAAAAGCCAAGCGGGGCTGCACCACCGTAGCGCTCGTGCGCCCCCCCGTCGTGTTTGCCAATGTGACGGGCGCATAGCCGGTGTTGCATGCAGAGAGATTTCCCGACGCGTCAAAGCTGCGTTGTTGCAAAGGCAGTCCGGCCGCGCCGCAAAACTCGCTGTTGAAGGCGTTGAACCAGAAGCCGCGAGCGGGATAGGCGCTGCTCAAATCGTCCAAACGGTATGCGAACCGGTCCACCCGCATCCCCGCATTCAGAGTAAGCTTATCGTTGGGACGGTAAATGTCTGTCACCGCCAGTGACGAGAAATACGGCGTCACGTTGTCCACCTGCCCGCTGCGACCGTTCTCGGTAACGATCCAGTGCGCGTTGTTCGCATAAACCGGCGTGCCCGCAGGCGCCGTGATTGCGGGACTCAACGTTGTGGGATTGCCCTGAATCGTCGAATCAAAGCAGCTTCCGCGAAAGCCCGTGACCGGATTATAGCAATTACCGCCGGCGTCAGCGAGATTAGTGATGACATCCCCCAGGCCCGCGTTGCCAAACTGCGCATTATAGGTTTGCAATTTTTGCGTCTGGTACGATGCCGAAGCCGTAAGAAGATGTTTGCTCGAAAGACTGTTGGAATAAATGAGGCTGCCGCCGTAAATGTGTCCGAGCACTTCGTAATCGGCAAGTTCGGCCCCGAAGGTAAGCTGTGCGCTGCTGGGGCCGTTGATGAACCAGTTGGTGTATTCTCCGTAACCGATGGCCCGCAAGTACGAGTGACTGTTGATGTTACGTTGAAACTGGAGCTTGGCCATCGAAAAGCCGTTGCTGGAACCGTCCCGCAATTGTGGATCAATGGCGGCCCCGGCAACACGATTCTGTGGACTGCTTGGAAAAAATCCGGTTCCCAGCTGTGCAGGGTCTGGCGCGGCCATGAGCGCCCCACCGTACGGCGTCGAGTCTAAATAGGTTAGCGGAGGGCTGCCGATCTCGTTCGCCGAGCTGTAAAAGCTGGTCGCGATGTTTCCCGTCACATACAGTAACTGTAAATCATCCCGCCCTTGATCGCGTTTGTGCGGGATTCCGAAATGAAAATTCGCCACGGTCTCGCGATCGGAATTGGATGACTGCGCGTAGCTGTTCCCTGGTGAGAACACGGCACCGTAATTGGGAGCAGGTCCACCGCTCCCGTCCAGAATGTGAAATGCTGAATTTGTCGAGGGGATGCTCAGCGGATAAAAGTACAGCGGATCGCCCGCCCCATTGAATTGACTTCCATACCGGTAGTCCTGGTTTACGGCCGCCGTGCCGATGTAATACGTAAACCATCGCCCGGTACCGGCGCCGCTAAAATCCGCCGAAAGCTTGTGATAAAATGCCGGTGCCCCGATACTGGCGTTAAAGTCCATAAAGCCGGGGCTCGAGCCGCTCTTGATAACTTGATTGATGTAACCGGCTAACCCTGGGGAATCGGACGTCGCAGGCGTACCCCCGGTGTACACTTGCACCTCTTGCTGTCCTAAAGCCGACAACGTCACGATGGGTGCATCGTCCGACTGACGGATCACCGGGACGCCATCGAATTCGTACGCTACCTGATCGTAGTCGCCACCTCGCACATACACGCTTTGGTACCAGCCTTGTTGTCCTGAGGGCAGACTTACGCCGGGTACGCTGGCGATGGCGCTGTAGGCCTGATTGACGCCACCTGGTCCGGCGAGCGCGGCCGCCGCTCGCTGGCCCGCTGCATTGATTGAATAGACATCGCTGGTCGTTCCGGGGCGCACCAGATTCGCCGACGACCGCGAAGTCACCGAGCCGATTACCCGCAGCGCCGGAGTCAATTCCAGCGCAACGTTGGTCGATTGATCGGCGAGAATTGTCACCCCGGCAGCGGATTGCGGATCGTAGCCGGCTTTTCGCGCGCTTACGGTGTACGAATCGGGGGCCAGCGAGACGAACGCGAAGTAGCCCGACGCATCGCTTACGGTGCTAGAACTCCCGGATGCCGATGCCGCCTCAACCTTCGCATCCGCTACGGGACTCTTGGTTCGAGCATCCACGACTCGGCCGCGCAAGCTGCCCGTAGTTCCAGCCATGACTGTCAGTGTTACGCCATAAGTAAAAGCAAACAACAACAACGCCGAAATGAGGAATTTTCGCATCTGGCCCAGTTCCGCCGTCGCTGCGAGCAGCCCTGGCTGGCGGAGGCGATGTGCGACTCCCCGAAGGGTATTCACATGGCGCTAAAGCGACTGTGGATGTAAATCTTGCAACTAGCTGATTCCGCCAGTGAGGTCCTGCGCGAACGCAGAGCGGCCCATGTGCCGCGCGGCGTCGCAACGACCCATCCTTTTTTCGTGCAGCGCGCGCACGGTGCGACGGTCTGGGACGTTGACGGAGGCGAGTATCTCGACTTCGCTAGCGGGATCGGTGTCCTCAACGCCGGCCATACCCACCCGAAAATCGTTGCGGCGGTAAAAAAACAGGCTGAACTTTGCACCCACTTCTGCTTTCAAGTGGCGATGTACGAATCATACGTCGCGCTTGCCGAAAAGCTCAACCGGCTCGCGCCCGGCAGCACACCCAAGAAAACACTCCTCTTAACTACGGGCGCGGAAGCCACCGAAAATGCAGTCAAGATCGCGCGAGAGTACACGCGCCGCCCGGCGGTGATCGCATTCGAACATGCTTTTCACGGTCGTACCTTGCTCGCGTTGTCGATCACCGGAAAAAGCGCCCCGTACAAACAGCACTTTGGACCATTTTGCAGCGATATCTATCATGCGCCGTTTCCGAACGAATATTATGGCTGGAACAGTGAGAAAGCTGCGGACGCACTGCGCGATCTATTAGCGACGCGCGTTTCGCCGGACCGCGTTGCGGCGATCATCATCGAGCCGGTCCTGGGAGAGGGCGGTTTCGTTCCGGCGCCGTTTGACTTCTTGCGAACGCTGCGCGAACTTGCCGACGAGCACGGCATCGTGTTGATCTGCGATGAAATTCAGTCGGGTTTCGGACGAACCGGCAGTTACTTCGCCATCCAACACGCCGGGATTGAGCCGGACGTCATTGCCTGCGCCAAATCGATCGCCGGCGGTCTTCCCCTATCCGCCGTTATCGGAAAAGCCAACATCATGGATGCGGCGGAACCAGGTGGACTGGGCGGAACCTACGCCGGCAATCCTCTGGCCTGCGCTGCCGCGCTGGCAACGATCGACGTAATTGAAGATGAAGGTTTACTCGGTCGTTCTGTCGTGGTCGGCGGCCGCATTATCGCCAAAGCGCACGAACTCCAAGAGCGTTTCTCGCAAATAGGGAACGTGCGCGGCATCGGTTCGATGGTCGGAATCGAAATTGGACCGTTTGCGGAAGCCGCCGCCTTATGCAAAGACATCGTCGCGCGAGCGCGTGACCGGGGACTGCTGTTGATCCTCGCGGGTGACGGCAACGTGGTGCGCATGTTGCCACCGCTGATCATCAGCGACGATGAACTGGCGCAAGCGCTGCAGCGCCTGGGCGACAGTTTCCAAGACATACTCGGAGCTTGTGAAACTCCTGAACAAGCGGTGAATTAAAGTGGATGCATCGTATGCCGAGGTTTATTCGTACACGAATGCGGTGCTTGCGCTGATCGCCAAACAGGACATCTCCGCGGAAGATGCGGCTTGGATCACGAGCGAAACCGTTAGCTCCTTCCGAGACCACATCAATCCGGGCTTTCTAGAGTATCGCAAAGCAACCAACGCCCAACATGCGTCTGCCGTCGTTGAATGGTCCGATGCCGGTCCGAACAGCTACCGCGACGTCAACGGGCGGGAATACATCGACTGCTTGGGGGGATTCGGTATTTTCAACGTGGGGCACCGCCACCCCAAAGTTATTAAAGCGGTGACCGATCAACTCCGCAGGCAACCGCTGCACAGTCAAGACCTGCTCGATCCGCTGCGGGCGATGCTTGCCAAGACGCTGGCCATGCTCACGCCGAAAGGCTTGGACTACGCATTTTTTTGCAACAGCGGAACCGAGACCGTAGAAGCCGCTCTGAAACTCGCTCGCGCTTTCGATCCCGCCAAACAAACCATCGTCTGCGCCACCAAAGGCTTTCACGGTAAGAGCTACGGTGCACTCTCTGCAAGCGCCAAGGCGGAATTCCGGCGGCCCTTCGGCGCCATGCTGCCGAACATCGAACACGTTCCGTTCAACGACCTGCGGGCGCTGCGACGCATGCTGCATACGTGCAAGATGGTCGGCGAGGACGTCGGCGCCATATTGCTCGAGCCGATCCAGGGTGAGGGCGGCGTCAACATTCCGGCTGACGACTACTTACCGGGCGTGCGCGCGTTGTGCGACGAATACGGTGCGCTGCTGTTGTTGGATGAGGTGCAAACCGGGATGGGGCGCACCGGCCGAATGTTCTGCTGCGAGCATTATGGTGTGGTCCCCGATATTTTATGTCTTGCGAAAGCCTTCGGCGGCGGCGTGGTTCCCGCCGGCGCCTGCATTGGAACCAAAGCGGTCTTTTCGCGACTCTTTAAGAACCCGTTCCTCCACACGACGACCTTTGGCGGAAATCCGGTTGCCTGTGCTGCTGCGATGGCCACCATCAACGTGCTGCTGGAAGAACATTTGCCCGAACGCGCCGGGCGGATGGGCGAGCGCATGTTAAACGGAATACAATCGGCCGTACGCAATCATCCCGATCTGGTGGTAGACGCACGAGGTAAAGGCTTACTGATGGCCATCGAATTCAAGGACGATAGAACCGGTTTCGAATTGGGAAAGCAAATGCTCGAACGCGGTGTGCTGGTTTCCGGAACCCTCGTCAACGCGCGCGTCATCCGTTTCGAGCCGCCGCTGACCATCACGCACGAGCAAGCCGACTACGTGTGCGCCGCGCTGGGCTCTTCACTTCAAGCAATGTCAACGTTAGCAAAAACGGGGTAGACAACGATGCAAACACTGACGCGCAACCATCCTGTCCGGCACGATCTTTTGGAGCATCTCCGAAGCGAAGCCGGCGTTCTCACGATGTTCATTGACGGCAAATGGAGCTTGGCCTCTGACGGCGGAAGCAGAGAACTGCGCAACCCTGCCAACGGTGAGATCATCGCAACGGTTGCCGAAGGAACCCGCGATGATGCAGAGCGCGCGATCCGGAACGCCCACGAGGCATTCTTTGCGGGTGCGTGGGGTGAGACGAACGCCGCCGATCGCTCGCGCCTCCTGTTGCGGCTTGCCGACAAGATTGAAGAGCACGCAACGGAATTTGCGCACATCGAGACGCTCAATGCCGGCAAACCGTTGCGGGAAGCGGACTTTGACGTCGCAGACGCGGCCAATTGCTTTCGGTATTATGCGGGACTGGCGAACAAACCGCAGGGCCAAACGTTCGACGTCTCCGCGCCATCGCAAACGCTCGTGGTACGCGAACCGATCGGCGTCTGCGCGCAGATCATTCCCTGGAATTACCCCCTCTTGATGGCCGCATGGAAACTCGCTCCGGGACTTGCTGCGGGCAACGCGTGTATTCTCAAACCCGCCGAGGTTACGCCATTGACGGCGCTGCGGCTGGCCACGCTATTTCAAGAGCTCGAGTTTCCGGCCGGCGCAGTGCAGATCGTTTTGGGTGCGGGACCGGTCGTCGGCGCAGCATTGGCCGAAAGTCATTTGGTCGATAAGATCGCATTCACGGGTGGGACCGTAACCGGCCGTTCGATCATGCACGCCGCGACCGGAAATCTCAAAAAGATTTCCCTTGAACTTGGCGGCAAATCGCCCAACGTCGTTTTTGCCGACGCGGATTTCGACACCGCGATCGATTACGCACTCTTCGGCATTTATGCCAACGCAGGCCAGGTCTGCTCGGCTGGTTCCCGCTTGCTCATCGAAGATTCTCTGCACGATGCGTTTCTCGAGCGATTGATCGAACGAGCTCAAAAAATTCGCGTTGGCGATGGCTTCGATGCACAAACGGAAATGGGACCGCTGGTTTCGCGGCCGCATATGGAAAAGGTAGAACGATACATCCAAGCGGGAATCGACGACGGCGCGACCTTAGCGTGCGGAGGCAAACGGCTCGCAGGCGCCCTCGGAGAACGGGGAAACTTTATTCTACCGACGATCTTTACGGACACGACGCCGAAAATGCGCGTCGTCCAAGAAGAAATTTTCGGTCCGGTTCTCGTGGTGCAGAAATTCAAAGATGAATCGGAAGCCGTGTTTATGGCGAACGATACGATTTACGGGCTTGCCGGGGCGGTGTTCACAAACGACATCGCAAAAGCCCATCGCGTCATTAAAAAGATGCGTGCTGGAATCACCTGGATCAACACCTATCACCCCACCTATAACGAAGCGCCGTGGGGTGGCTACAAGCAATCTGGAATCGGCCGCGAGCTGGGTACTTACGGCTACGAAGCCTATACGGAAGTCAAACAAATAAACGTCAATCTCGACGTTACGCCCAGCGGCTGGTTCAGTCCCTAGGACAAGCCTTGCGCGCCGTTAGCTGCTCGATGGTGTCGGCAGCGATGCGCCCAAACGATGGATCCGCGTTGCCCAGCCGCGCCACGCAGCGAACGGGATTCCGAGTAGGGTTCCACCGAGAGCGTACATCTGCAACCGTCGATCGGCAAACGCAACCGTTGCAATCAACACTGCCAGCAACGCCAGGAGTCCTAATGCCGGCACGATGACTCCAGTTATCCGATCGCGCCCGCGATCTCTCCAAAAAGCCCGTACTGCCGCGGCGGCGCTGAATGCGAAAAGTAATCCCAAAAATACCGAAGAAATGTTCAGCACCATCGTTAGCTG
>JAABUQ010011407.1_pt1 | contig 11355 bp, 11 predicted proteins | sample 5560001 | NCBI WGS metagenome assembly JAABUQ01 (sample SAMN10711888, study PRJNA513371) | rock metagenome | isolation source: Antarctica rocks | place: Antarctica: Victoria Land, Finger Mt nord | collected 2015-12-18
CTTTTTCCCGGACCAGCGGGCGGTTCTGGACATAGACATGCGGGCTGCCCCGCCGCAGCGGGCCGCTGTGCTGGCCGCAGCCGCCGTGGTCATCGTCCACATGAGCGGCCGTCAAGTTCCGAAAATGAACATTGGAAGAAGGCATAGCAAAATCTTAAACCACGTCGGCGTTTTAGGAGGGAAAAGGCTACGTTAGAACTCGCGCCATCATGGGCATGGACGCAGGGTATGTGCTTATACACCATACGCTGAAGCGTTTCATTGTCGATGGGTTCCGGCACCTTACTCACCTCCGCCGTTGTGTTAATCATAATCCTTCTCAATCATCCGGCAGAGAGACAACCTGATAAGGCAACGTAATCAACGGAAGAAGAATTTGGTAATACTTCACCAACCCTCCATCACTGTTAATCAGCAAGGCGTTGTTGTGGAGACGAAGCCACAAGGCATCATTGGCCCGCAGAACCGCATTTCCTGTAGAATGTCGGAGCAACAGCATCGTGGTTCGGAGCACGTTGTCTACTTGAAGCAAACCATCTTTGTTGTCGCAATTGCGGGTCAGGGAAACGCGCAAATCTGGCTCGAATCCTTCATATTCCAGTGCAAATTCTTTGTCTTCTTCATCTGCTGTCATAACGTCAACTACGATGCCAGGACCAACGGTCACACGACCCTCAGGAGGTTCAAAGCCTGGCATCTGGCAAACAAGAAACAACGCCTCTTCAGCGGACAAATCCGTCGTCAAAATGAGAGAGTAACCGTATGACATCCTTTTGCGCCTTTCGTTGCAGAAATATGGTTGAAGTTAGCAGACCGAGCCCCAGCTAATTTTGAGGGAAAATTTGGAATACATCTATATCCTGCGGGGCATAGACTTTGGTGCCTGCGTCCACCCCAACCGGCTGCGCCCCTGGCTTTGGACGAACTCCTATGACTTGGTTGAGGGGGCCATAGTCTCCACCTTCTACACGTTTACGGTTCTCAAGCATGTGGGTGATGTCTGCCGCTGACGCATCATTTTCCGTCAAGTTTAATATAATCCGGGTCGCCTGCCCCTCTTTTACCTTCTCAGAAACGCCGTTGCGTATCTTATCTAGCGTTCTAGCTTTGGTTGGAGTATAGCAATCAAATATTTGCCCCTCGACTCGATAATCCGGGTCCTTTTTAGGGCCAAGATGATCAGAGGCCACCACTTTCGGCTTGTGTTCCACCTTGTACCCATGATATGCAAGGGCATCCGCCGCCTCATTCTGCCGAACGATGTCATGCTGGATATGAGCGTCAGCTCCTTTATCAGGTTTTTCCGGTATTCCTGTCGGCTTGCCTTTGGCTTCCCCTGTCGGCTTGATCGCTGGCTTGAGCGCAGTTGCTCCGCCTTCTGATCTTTTCCCCGCCATCTGCATCATGCCGGACTTGCCTTCAGGCTTGCCGATGGCACGGGTGCTTTTGCCGCCGCCGCTGACACCTGCCAAAGCCGGCTGCCCGTGCCCGCCTCCCTGACCGCCGCCCTGGCTGCGCCACCGCTCTTGCATCTCCCCCGGTGCGGCCACCCGCTGCGCGTTCAGCTTACGTCCCCGGTGCTTGGCAACCGCTGCCTGCCCCTTCGCAAGCGTCGCCTGACCTTTGGCCGACAGCTTCCGCGACGCCGCTTCCTGCATATCCCGCACCGCCGCTCCTGCCTTGCCTCCGTTCAGCGCCTCCATCGCCTTGCCGATCCGCGCTGCCCGTGTCCCGTCTCCCGCTGCATTCGCCGCTTCCAGCGCTTTGCTCAGCCGCCCCAGTGCCGCCAGACGCCCCGCCCCCGCCACCGGTGCCACTATCGCCAGGTCACCGAACGGGTCGTTGTAGGCCTGGTCTATCACCCCCGCTTTGGCCTTTGCCCTCTGACCCGCCGCGTCCTGGTTCAACTCTGCCGCTGCCGCCGGGTACTCCTGAGCGTACAGCTTGTCCGCCGCCGCTTGCCCTGCCGTAGCAACAAGGCCGTGGTCGCCGCCCAGGGTTCCTTTGAGCATCGCGCGGGCTGCACCGTCATGGCGAACGGCATCCTCCTGGGAGATCTGTGCGCCATCGGTGTCACCGGTCGCAAGGAACAGTTACTTTTAGCCTGAAAGCGCTTTATGACACTACAATAGAGCAGCCCGGAAGAACTGTGGCCAGTAGTTGTTTGGGTCGTGCATCGCCAATGGGTCGATACACTGCATCTTCTTTTCTAGTGCCTGGATAAGGAGTTGTGACGCTTCGTCTTCATCCTTGTCTTCATCCTCGTCTTCTTGGGATGTGACACGGTTAACCAGCAAACACTCCGCGAGTTCCGGAATGCCAGAATTGACAAGCCGAGTGGGGATGCCCTGCTCATCAATGTCAATACTATACACAAAGCCGGTTGCTTCCTCTAAACACAGTAAAGTTGTACCATCCACACCAATCGGATGAAAGTGATTGTACTCAGGCGGGAAGCTGTAGCCGTTTGGAAATGCCTCCGGTAATGTCGGAAGTTCATCTTCTGGGCGACTGAAGCGGATGTCATAGTCCGCTTGAGCAGGCAGTCCCGCTTCCGTCAAGAAACGACGCGCCGCTTCCGGGATATTAACGCCCACGACTGCGGCAGGCTCCGTGCGGACAAGTCCAGGTCCCCACATCTCTGAAAACTGCTCTGGTGTAATCATTTTCTGATCCTCTTTACTTCCTTCAGCGCGTCTTCGAGCGCCGCATTGCCGGCAACCTGGGAGTTTGGATCTATTCTGTACTCAAAGCTGTGAGTCACAGGGATGTCAGGCAACTCAGATCCTAAAAGTGTGCCGCAGTAGTTTCCCGCGGACATACAAGGTTCCCGCTCTGTGTAAACTTGTGTGATTTGGTTTAGTTTAATGCCCATTTTATCTAAGGCTTGTAACCCTGCCGGTTCCGAATGCAACCCGACTTTTCCAGTTCTGCGAGGAATGCTCTTTTCGGCATGTGTTCGTAATTCTCCACCATCTCGGTATTCGTACACAGCGATATTGCCTTGTTTCCAGTAACCCTTTTTGCCCGTTTTGGGGTGTACCCAGTTTTCTCGGTATTCGATTGCCTTTTGACTAAGGTTATCTCCGCCATAAGGAACTTGTGTAGACTGAGCAGGTTTTACATCGGGTCTGGTCTTCAAGTTTCGGTTTGCCTTGATACGCTCCGATAAGTCTGGTGACTTTGCTAGGTTGTTTACCCCACTGCGCCGCGCCATCTGCATCATGTCGCTAGGTTTGCCGATGGCGCGGGTACTCTTCCCGCCTCCGCCGCTGACACCTGCCAAAGCCGGCTGACCCTGTCCGCCGCTCCCGCCCCCCTGCTTGCGCCACCGCTCTTGCATCTCCCCCGGTGCCGCCATCCGCTGTGCGTTCAGCTTGCGCTCCCGGTGCTTCGTCACTGCCGCCTTCCCCCTCGCCAGCGTCGCCTGACCTTTAGCCGACAGCTTCCGCGACGCCGCTCCTGCCTTGCCTCCCTGCAGCGCTTCCATCGCCTTGCCGATCCGCGCCGCCAGCGTGCCAAAGCCGCCAATTGCCCTAAAGCCGCCAGACGTTTTCCCTAATCTGAAGCGGTTGGTACATTTCTACTCTTCATCCTCTTCTTCCTCATCCTCGTGCAGACTTATTTTGAGGGCCTCCGTGATCATCTCGTCGAAGGTCTCAAACGTGCTAATGATGTCTCCTGAAGAACGATCCTGGAGTTCATAGCGCTTTTCTACCAAGTTATAACCATAGAGACTGATGTCGCCTTCAGCATAGAATAGATAGTTATTATGCGGCTCATAACTACGCCAATCTAAATTGTTTTCAACGAAAGATTGCATGAAAATTGTCGGTGTGTTGATAGCAGGGTTTCTGTCACTGGCATAGACGAAGAGACCGTTCCAGTTCAGGCCGTCTGTTATTCTCAGGAAGTCTAAATAGCCATCAGGAAGTTCTGCCGAAAGTTCATCGCGCGTTCTTTGACACAGATGTTGTAACGACGCTTCCGTTGCAGGTGGCTGGGGGTCTAGTTTGTACAGAGTGCGGAGTCCCATGGCGACTTGCTCGACTAGAGATCGATACATTCCAGTTGACATCTGTTTCCCTCTATGTTTATACTTAATCAGTATTCGTTACGGTATAACCGGATTGGCCGGTGGCGCGGTCGGGTCAACTGGCGGATAGACGAATCCATCGGGAACAGGCCAACCTTGAACTTGAGATGTTTTCCCGTGGGTTAGGCTCCCTGTCAAAGTTTTCTGCTCGTTAGTAATGACTCGGTGGTAGGGATCGATCCTGGTCAGCACCAAATTATCTGGGGCGTTTGTGCCGCCGTCATCGAGTGGCAGTTTGTGGTGAACTTCCCAGACGCGGGGGTCAGGAACATTACCTTGCTTCATTAGAGCAATGCCGTGGTTGTCTATCCCTGCGGCTTTGAGTGCGGCCTCTTTAGTTGGATCGTTCGCTAGACCCTTGAGAAAATTACTGCGGTTCTCTGCCACAGGTCTAGGGTTCATGTTCTTGTTTGTGCCTCTAGCGTAACGGCGTGTGCTTTCGAATTCTTTTCGCAGCGCCTCCCGATCCGCAGCGGCCCGCTTGATATATGTCAGCGGCCTCGTCTTGACACCCGTTAGGGTAACATCATCGCCGCGCAGTTTGCCCCTGAAGTCACCATTGCCATCAACCATTTGCATTATGCCGGGCTTGCCGATGGCGCGGGTACTCTTCCCGCCTCCGCCGCTGACACCTGCCAAAGCCGGCTGCCCGTGCCCGCCTCCCCCGCCGCCCTGGCTGCGCCACCGCGCCTGCATCTCCCCCGGCGCGGCCATCCGCTGCGCTTGCAGCTTGCGCTCCCGGTGCTTCGTCACTGCCGCCTTCCCCCTCGCCAGCGTCGCCTGACCTTTAGCCGACAGCTTCCGCGACGCCGCTTCCTGCATATCCCGCAAAGCCGCACCCGCTCTGCCTCCGTTCAGCGCCTCCATCGCCTTGCCGATCCGCGCCGCCCGCGCCCCGTCCCCCGCCGCGTTCGCCGCTTCCAGCGCTTTGCTCAGCCGCCCCAGTGCCGCCAGACGCCCCGCCCCCGCCACCGGTGCCACTATCGCCAGGTCACCGAACGGGTCGTTGTAGGCCTGGTCTATCACCCCCGCTTTGGCCTTTGCCCTCTGACCCGCCGCGTCCTGGTTTAACTCGCCCGCCGCCGCTGGGTACTGGTGGGCGTACCACTTGTCCGCCGCCGCTTGTCCTGCCGTAGCAACAAGGCCGTGGTCGCCGCCCAGAGTTCCTTTGAGCATCGCGCGGGCTGCGTCGTCATGACGATTGGCATCATCCAGCACGGCCTTCTCGTGGTCGGTGTCACCGGTCGCGTGGTCATACACGCCCACAGCGCCGTCGCCGAGGGAACTGCCGATGTGGTTAAAGAACGTCTGCGCGGCCCCGAACGCGCCCATGTGTCCGTGGGGTCCGGCTTTGCCGGTGATGTCCTCGCCGAAGTTGTGGAAGCTGCCTTGCCGTCCGTCAGCCCCGATGACGCGCCTGCCGAAGCCGGCAATGCTGTACTTCGGAGGCGTGGCAGAATGAGAGGCGGCAGGAGCAACGCGCATCACCGAGCTGGATGGGCGCGGGTTGGCGGGTGGTACAAGCAAGCGCAAGGGGCTGAGGTGATGCAGCGGATCGCGGGTAAAGACGCGGCCCGTCGCTACGTCCACGGGATGCCCTGCCGCCGTGCACTTCTTGCGGGGCGCAGACTGCACCCCGCCGCGCCTGGCCGTCGTGATCGCCGACCCGCCGCCTTCCCCGACATGGCAGTGCGGGGCTGGTTCATGGTCGGGCCGCCCCGCGCAGGAAGGCAGGTCTTTTTCCCGGACCAGCGGGCGGTTCTGGACATAGACATGCGGGCTGCCCCGCCGCAGCGGGCCGCTGTGCTGGCCGCAGCCGCCGTGGTCATCGTCCACATGAGCGGCCGTCAAGTTCCGAAAATGGACGTTTGAAGAAGGCATAAGAATCTCGAAAAAAAGCCTCAAAAACAGGACTGCCGGCGAAATGCCAAGCGGAACAGAGGCACGAATGCCAAGCGGAACAAAATTGCGGCAGCGCGGGTGCCGCTGAGCTGTTGGAGGATTATACCTCAACCATCTTTTTCAGATAACTTCTTTCTAGACTTCGGTGTTCTTTTTTGCTTTAGCCTGCTCACGGCACCGTATCTGAGACCAGTATTTGGGATATGTTCCACTGACCGTGGATGAGGGCAGCCACGTCATGGCAGCGGTTGAAGGGTTTGAGCAAGTGAAGAATTTGAACAAGACGATGTTTGCCCCGCCGTCCCCGCAGGTGAGCAGTACGCTCTGGCCGCCGCCGCTGACGACACTCTCGAAGACCAGCTTGTCCTGGGTGTGCATCTGGACGACTTCCGTACCAGCGCGGCTGACCAGGCTGATTTCGTTGCCGGCGGGGGTGCGCCAGCGCTTGGCGTACTGGGGGTTGTGGTGGATGGAAACGGGATGCGCGCGGACGGCTCCGGCGATGACGGCCTCGGAGTCCCACTCGCCCAGGAACTCGGTGAGGACGCGCTCGCCGACTTCGGGCAGGGAGTAGAAGCCGTTGTACTCTTGGGCTTTGCCCTGGGCATCGGGCTTGTCCCCGCCGCCGTAGGGGGTGAGCGTGTGCAGCCAGGCGCGGGCGCTTGAGGGCTGGGGGCCGATGGTGATGGGCAGGATTTGGTTGCCACTAGCTTATTAGGCTATGCCAGGTGTAGAGGATCGCGTTTCCATGATGCCACAAGTAGGATAGGGTGGCAAAAAGCCCGCCGAGCGGGAGGATCAGCACCACAAGCCACATCAAGAGTCCCGGCGCGTGAAGCTGACCTTCCCGAATGCCTAGCCATTTGTCTGCGGGCGAACTGATTGGAAACTCCGGCAAAAGGCCCTTTGAGTCTATCAGGTTTTCATGTGCTTGGTCCTCTACCCCAGAAGCAAGCAAGGTGCAAATACGCTTGTAGTTCCGCAGGCCGGGAACAATCCAAACCAAGCCGAGGACGGCGAACGCCAAAACCAGAAGACGGTACGGTGGGAAAACATTGGACCTCATCTGTACCACACGGGACAGGGTGGGCAGGCTCCGCACTATATTCACAGGAACGGACATGCCAGCCGAGAGCGGCACGTCGGTCATGTCCCCGAACCGGAGTGAGTGAGTATTAGGGTCATGCATCCATAAGGAAGGTCCTGTCTCTGCGTCTCCCACGGCATAAGAAACGCCCGAAAGCCGCTGCCCGTTGTGCAGATAAGTATACTGAACTGCGTAGATGGGGCGGGTCGAGAGGGACGAGATTTTGCCTGGTTCGGGCGAGGACCCATTTCCCTCTTGGAACGGAGTTGGCGCGATGTGCGTGATCGTTCCTTGCACCGTTTGTTTCGGTGCGAGGAACAAGGCGGCCTTGACATCCGCCCCAAAGGCGCACCAGACCCAGAAAGAAAACAGGCCGACGCCAAGCGCGAGCCACCCAAGCTGCGTGGACAGCAGTGTCAAGTACAGCGGGAGCAGGTGTGGAACTGGGCGCGGAGGCGCGTGTAGATGCATAGCCATGTCGTCCGCGCTGTTTAAACTGCTATCGGTTGGTGTTTGATCCTTCATAGTACGAGTGTCCACTGTCCGTGAAGGAGGGCGACGCGAACATTGAACTCTGAGGTGGACCCATTCGCATCGGGGGCGGAGACTAGCGGAGCGCTGCCGTCGGGGTTCATGACGGAAACAATCCGGCCATCGGCACACAAATGGTACTGAAGATGGGCATAATCTACCGGCTTGACGTGCCAGCTTGGGCCGGCAAACTCTTCTTGATACTCCCGCTTTTGGCTAGCCTCGATGTCGGGCAAAGGGCGTTCCAGTGCAACAGACGCATCCCGCGACGAGTTTCCAAGCATCTCGTTGAGCTGACCGGCATCTTTTGCCGCCAGGGCGTCGTGGTAGCGCTTGACGAGAGTGCTGATGGCGGCTTCCGATTGGGCGTTCAAAGCGACTTTGGGTGCGTTCTGCCAGCTTAAAGGCTCTGAGCGCACGACCGGCGGCAGGACGGCGTGGATCGTCGGTGGCAAGGACTTAGGAGGATTAGTCTGCCGCCACTCAAAGTGATACACGGCTTCCGGCTTGCTAGTCCGCTCGCGCCCAAAGGCGTTGATGTTAACAATGGCGAACGCGCCAGCGGGCGGCACTGCCGCACCTTTGGCGGGGTGCAGTGTGATCGTGAGGCGGTTTGGCTCGTTGAGTAGGAACGTGTTCAAGAGCCGCCCGCCCCCGCCGCCCCCCGTATCGCCGCTGTCGGATACCACAGGGATGTCGTTGATCTTAACATCGAGGCCGAGTTTAGCATTATGCACTTCGGATTGATAGTATTTCATACTCATGCTTCCTTTAATTGAAGAATTTTTTCGTACCGGCACCTCTTTTTGTGCCTGAGCGCGGGCAAGGCCGCAGGCGGCAAGCGACGCTACGCAGACGAATAGTGCAGCGCCGGCAAACTCCGGGATACTGCCAATACTTTTTAACTTGATTATCCGCCTTGTTATTATAATCATCTTGTTATAATTCTTTGCGAAAGCGGCCTTTGAACCACTCTCAACAAAGCTATCCTTTCAGTAAATCGAAGTCGCAGCAATGAAAGCGTGGAATACGCTCCTTAAAAAAGCTTGCCTGGTAATTTTTCGTGTGGTGCAAAAAGTTCGCTGCAAGCAGCAAGGTAAGTGGCTCCTGCCATTCCATAAACAAGCTGATTTTGATGCGCTCGCCACCTTCCTCACTTTCAAACTCAAATTCGGAAACAGCCCGGAACTTCGTACTGCCTTTGACATGGGCCCCGCAAAGGTCTTCGCCGTAGAAGCGAGCTTCCCCATAAAAATCAACTGTGCCAACAAGAATTCCTTCCAATCCGCCGGCAACCGTCGGCGGCTTTTGAGTCTTTTGTTCTGGCACATGGGTCCATTCCGCATTGACATTGAGTTCAACGGTCAGGTCAAGACCAACATCAATGCCGACATCAGTACATTCTCTGATGATGTCGGAAATATAGCTGGGCAAGCTGTCCAGAATGCTCTTCATCGCCCTCAGCTCAAAAAGCGTCCCCTTCGCGCCGATTTTTCCAAACCAGACTGCCTCATGGGAGCCTTCCTCTTCTTTCCAGCCGTTGGAAACGCTGAGAGTGGCTTCCGGTAAGATCTCGACGTGAATTTTGCCGCCGGGGGCGATTTTATTGAATACGCTAACCGCCTTCTCCCATTTGTCCTGGCACTCATGCATCCGTGCTGACCATGTGCCGGGCTTCGGCTTGACTGACCCGGTCTCGTGGCTAATCTTGAAGTCTACTCCAGATAACACCAGAGGATACACATTCACATGAGTGACTTGATCACCCTCGCAGGTGAAAAGATGCACCTTATAGCGTCGCGGCTCGATCCCCTTTAGCCAGTAAGCATTGTTTGCCGGGTCCGCCGCCCAAGACGGAAGAACACTATGCCCTTCCAGGTAACTATTTTCAATGACCGGAGGGAGGAGGGCATGGGTTTTGTACGTCGTACCCTGATGTGTGTCCACCCACTCGTTGGTTGAGCAGTCCCAAACACCCCACTGTGGGTGCTTGCTGCAATGGCGACTCATTTGGGCTTCAAGAGTCAGAACGTCTGCAAGGCCAGGGTCGCCTTGGTCAAAATAAAGTTCTGCCCCAGCGTGGACGTGGTCACTGTAGGTCTTCATGAAGCGGTTTCGTTCTTTAGAATACTCCTTTTGGTTGCTGCGGTGCGAGTGGGCCATCATACGGTATTGGACATTGTGGTAAAGATTCTTGTTTTTGAGGACACGCGCTTCCCGCACTTTCTCGTATTTCTGCATGATTTGCTGCCGGTGGTCACTCAGGTCAGATTTACCTGCTTCACTGAACTTATCAAGTGAGCGGTCGGAAAGCGGCTGACGTGCATCTCCCCTTCTGAGTCTGGACTGTGTCGCGACTGCCCCTGCCGCTGCGTGCGGGACAACGCTCAGCGATAGCTGCTTTTGCTTGCCTTCTTCGCCTTCTGGGTGTTTTCCCTGCTTGTTCTCCTGCTTCCCAGCTTCTTTCTCCTCAGCGGCATAACGAGGCTTCGGAGTTTGGTGTTCACAGAGCACCTTGACCGTGACAAGGTGGCAAGTCTTCTTAACAAAAGAATGCTCTTGGGTTGTCGGAACTGCGACGTGCTTTTGCTTTGGCGGCTTGTGAGCAACAGGAGGCGGATGTGCTTTACCGTCTGTGTCGTTGTAGTGTGGATTGTCCCGTGCAAACTGCTCAACCGATGCACGGGTGCCGTGTATTCCGTCTTCGCTCATTTCTTCTGTCCTGTTCCTTTAGTTTTCCGTAGAGTTGGCTGCCGCGCCCGAAGCACATCTAGCTGGGGTGCCAATCGTCCCCATCAGTGTCGGGGAAGGAGACTTTGGCGGTGCCGGGGTCAATGCCCTCGACACGCGCCTTGCCGTGCGCGTCCAAAAGCCCATGCTGCACCGTGCCGTCCGGCAAGTGGATCTGGTAGCGCTCGCCCGCCGCTGGGACCCCCTGGTCGTCCTTGAGGTGGACCGCGACCCACGTCTTTGGCTTGGGCTTGATGATGGGCAGAAGCTCCTCGGCAAAGGGCAAAAACGGGGCGGCAGGCAGGGAACGCGCCCCGCTGTCCAAAAAGATGTCCGGCGAACCGTCCAGCCGAACATCGCCGCCCGTTGCCTTCACCTGCACCGTCTTGCCCTCGATCTGGATGTGGCCCGTGGCGTTCAGCAGCAGGTCGCCCGCCGTGCGGATGTCCAGGCGTGTGCCGCCGCTGCCGGTCTGAAGATGCACGATGTTCGCCCCGCCCTCGCCGCACGTGAGCAGAACGCTCTGGCCGCCGCCGCTGACCTGGCTCTCGAAGACCAGCTTGTCCTTTGTGTGCATCTGGACAACTTCGCTGCTGCCCCGGCTGACCAGGCTGATTTCGTTGCCGGCGGGGGTGCGCCAGCGCTTGGCATGGTGCGGGTTGTGGTGGATGGTGACGGGGTGGGCACGGACGGCTCCGGCGATGACGGCCTCAGAGTCCCACTCGCCCAGGAACTCGGTCAAGACGCGCTCGCCGACTTCGGGCAGGGAGTAGAAGCCGTTGTACTCGGTGGCTTTGCCGTGGGCATCAGGCTTGGTGCCGCCGCCGTAGGGGGTGAGGGTGTGCAGCCAGGCGCGGGCGCTCGACGGCTGCGGGTCCAGGTGCTCCCACTCGAACTCGACTTGGACGCGCCCCTGCTGCTGGGGGTCATGTTCGTTTGCGGTGACGTGTGCCCAGACGGTGCGCGAGTGCCAGCGCGGGGGGGTGCGATGCGGCTCCAGAGGCAGGGT
>JAABUQ010011408.1_pt1 | contig 11354 bp, 13 predicted proteins | sample 5560001 | NCBI WGS metagenome assembly JAABUQ01 (sample SAMN10711888, study PRJNA513371) | rock metagenome | isolation source: Antarctica rocks | place: Antarctica: Victoria Land, Finger Mt nord | collected 2015-12-18
ATCGAATTAAATTGATTAAACGGCAGGCTTATGGCTTCGTGAATTTCAACAATTTTCGGGAAAGGCTATTAGCTTGCTTCTCCAATTAGAAAAAATTATCACCGTACTAACGGAAGAGCCGCGCTTCTAGGTTTGTGAGAAGTTATCAGGACTTGCACACTCACGTCCAAAACCCTTGATTTTCCGTCTCACTGCATAAGCCCTAGTGATAGAACTTGCAGAGATTTGCAGAGATTTTTACTAGATTTTGCTAGATATTTCAAGAGACAGATGAGATGGAGCGATTGAAACTGATAGGTTGTAAGCGTCAACCAACCACAGATGATTGAAGGAATTGAGCAATGAATATTCTAGCCTGGGTAGTTTTAGGTCTTCTGGCGGGCGCAATTGCTAAAGCGATTGACCCAGCTGCTAGAGGAGGTGGTGGTGTTCTTGGAACACTGTTACTAGGGATTATTGGCGCATTTGTCGGTGGCATTATTGCCACTTTTTTCACTACAGGTAAGTTTGTATTAACAGCTGCCACTCTCAGTATTCCAGGTATAGTTGTAGCTGTTATCGGTGCGATTATTGCTGTTTTTATCTGGCACAGACTGATTAGAACAACTGTCTAATCAAGGATTTCTGTGGCAGCAGGTTTGAGAATCTCCCCAATCGTGTCGATTCAAATAATTGAGAAAAGAGCAGCATTTCTATTCCCTGAGCCAACTTAAACAACTTAAAGTAGTTTCGAAGCAGGAGGAGCAAAAAATTTGTTTCTTACTGCTTTTGCTTTTTAACACCTAATTGAATATAAGCGAAATGCTAGGAGGGGTTGTAATTTTTGTTATAATTATGATGTCTGCCACTCCAGACCTATGACGCAAATGGTACTACCCTTAGATGAAAACAACTTAACAGGATTTTCCAGTAAAGTTGTTGGGAAGATTGCAATCATCGGTGCGGGAATTGGCGGTCTGGCAACTGCGATCGCGCTGCGAAAACAAGGTATTGACGCCCAAGTTTATGATAAGGCGCGCTCTTTACGAGCAGTTGGTGCTGGCCTGTCCTTATTCCCAAACGGCTTGAATAGTCTTAATGCCATTAAACCGGGTATAGTCGAGTCCCTGAAACTCGCAGCTAGCCAAACCAATATAGTGAACGTGAAGAAAAGTACTGGAGAGACGATTGCACGGAATCGGTTGACACTCCTAGAGAGATACGGGCAGCCGATGTTGCAGATCCGGTGGTCGCGTTTGCAGCAGATTTTGGCATCAGCACTGCCACCAGATGTCATACACCTAAACTGGCGGTGCATTGGCTTTGAGCAAAACAATAATGGTGTTGAAGCGTGGTTTGATGGCAAAAATCCAGTACAGGCAGACCTGCTGATCGGAGCTGATGGGATAAACTCCGTAGTTAGACAGGAGCTAATCGGAGACAGCCCCCCTCGCTATGCTGGACGATTGTCTTGGCGTACCGTGATTGAGTATAGCCACGAACTGCTGTCTCCCAATGAAGTCACGATCATGACATCCGCTGATGGGAAAATTTTCACGCTGATTGATGTGGGTGACGGACATATATTTTGGAGCGCTGGAGCCCTATCAACAGATGACTCTATTGCTCAGGAGGCTGCTGTAGTAAAGTCTAGAGTCCTCGAAAAGTTCGCTGGTTGGGCAGAACCAGTGCAGGCGATCGTAGAACAGACAGATGCTGAAGACATTGTAGAAAGACCAATATGTGATAGACCGCCATTGCTAAACTGGAGCAAAGGTAGGATAACGCTTTTAGGAGATGCAGCCCATCCGATGGTGCCATCACTAGGACAGGGAGGCAATACAGCTTTTGAAGATGCCTGGGAACTCTCACAGTGGCTTTCCCACGCACCCAGTATCGAAGTTGCCCTCGCTGGCTATGAGAACAGTCGCATCCAGCGTACCCAAGTTATCCAGGCTCGGAGTGCCTTTCAAGGTGCCCGCTCCTATGATGCTGACAGCGAGACATTTCTGGGTGGAGTGGCAGAACAAGCACAGGCGAGTCAGTCTGAGTTTGAAGATTGGCTCTATAACTACAGGCCAGAATGTCATGAATTTGTGAATACGTCAACCACCAGACCATCCTGCACCTGAATTATCCGTTTCGTTTGGGCGGCTACATCAGGTTCATGAGTGACAATCACAATCGTAATGCCTTGATGGTTTAATTCTGTGAGCAGACCGATCACCTCCTGCGATGTCTTGGTATCTAAGGCTCCCGTTGGTTCATCTGCCAAGACCAGGGCAGGTCGATTTACTAGAGCACGAGCAATGGCTACCCGTTGTTGTTGTCCGCCAGAGAGTTGACTGGGACGGTTGGACAGGCGGTCTGCCAAGCCCACCCTAGCTAGGGCAAGGATAGCCCGTTGGCGTCGTGTCTGCTTCGAAACATTGGCGTAAACCATCGGTAGCATGACATTTTCCAGCGCTGTAGAGCGGGACAACAGATTAAATTGCTGAAACACAAAACCAATCCGCTGATTGCGGATATATGCCAGATCGTCATCATCCAAGGTTGTGAGGTTTCTGCCTTCGAGGACATAGCGTCCTGTAGTCGGACGATCCAGGCAACCGATAATATTCATCAGGGTAGACTTACCTGAACCAGACACTCCCATAATGGCTACATATTCTCCCTCATCAATCGACAGGTCAATTCGCTTGAGTACCGGTACATAGACCTCCCCCAGGCGATAGGTCTTGGTAATTGACTGCATCTGAATCATTGTTGCCATATCAATCACTCCGTAAAGCCGCAATTGGGTCTAATTTGGCCGCATTACGTGCAGGAATCACCCCACCTAGTAACCCGACAACGAAAGAGAGTCCAAAACCAACGACCACTGACAAGAAAGACACTACAAATGGAAACTTGAAGACAGTCGCAGCCCCCAAGGCGATCGCAATGCCAAACCCAATCCCAATTCCTCCACCCACGACAGAAACCACGACTGCTTCCGCCAGAAATTGGCTCAAAATTGCGGTATTGGTTGCTCCTACTGCTTTGCGAATCCCGATTTCCCGCGTCCGCTCCACAACCGAAACCAACATGATATTACCAATGCCAATTCCCCCAACAAAGAGCGAAATTCCGGCAACCGCCACCACCATAACTGTAAGTAAACCCACCACATTAGTGAAGGTGTTGATGATATCCACTTGGTTAATGATCCGGAAATCGTCGGCTTGAGGCGGGTAGATGTTATGGCGTAAACGTAAGAGGTTAGTCATTTGAAATTGAGCTGCGTCTAACTGAGTCTGATCGCGGGCTTCTATGTAAAACCCGTTGATCGCTACCCCTGCTAGAGCATTTTTGCCCACAATCCGAGCCGACGCATTTGTCAGGGGAACATAAACTCGGTCATCTTGATCCTGACCACCTACAGAACCCTTAGGCTCCATGACCCCAATTACTTGGTAACGTCCTCCCTGAATCCGGACATCTGCTAAGAGTGATTTTGCTCCAGGTCCGAATAGTTCATCCCGCACCTTGGGACCAAGGACAACCACTGGTGTGGCGGCGTCCAGTTCATCTTGAGTAAAAAACCTCCCTTCTTGGGGATGAATGTTTTTAACATCTGGGTAATTCAAATCTGAACCTAAGACGGAAGTCAAGGTATTCTGCCCTGAGTACACCACTTGGGTCTGACGCTGCAAGAAGGCAGAAACCGCTTGAGCAGCTGGAGCTTGCTTGGCAACGGCCTTAGCATCTGCCCAAGTTAAGGTTGTAGCCGAACCGAGCCCTTGATTAATCCCACCAGTTGTAGAAGCACCCGCCAGAACCAGGATCACATTTGTTCCTAAAGCCTGTATCTGCTGCTCAGTCGCCTTTTGAATCCCTTGACCGACAGAGGTGATAGCAATGACCGAGGCAATTCCAATAATGATACCCAACATAGTCAGCCCTGTGCGTAGCTTGTTGCTCCACAAAGCCTCTGCCGCCATGCCCACAACTTCAACAGTTGACAGGGCATTAGCACGAGAATGAGTACGTAACTTCATTGCATTTTTTATACTAGCTTGACTAATGGCGACCTGACGGGCGTGGAAGGAAGGATGGACCCTTAGTTTCAGGTCTGGTTCCTTGTGGGAAGGTGACAAATACTCTTTCGGTTCCTGTTAAGCCAGACAGAATCTGGGTTTTGTCATTTACAGTGACTCCAGTCGTGATCGGAGTAAATATAGGCTTGTGATTGTCTCTCGCTACCAATACACCCGTGCCATTATCCTGCCGCACAATCGCGACTGTGGGCACGACCAGAGAATTCTGTAGTTGACCCGCATTAAACTCTACATCCGCATTCATTCCAGAGCGTAAGAGTTGTTGAGGGTCATTCAGAATCTCCAGTTTCACTTGAAAACTAGTAACGTTCTGAGATACCGTCGACTGAGGCGCAATCTGAACCACACGACCCATAAAAGTTCTCCTCGGGTAGGCATCGGCTCGAATGGTTGCCTCCTGTCCTAGATGAATTTGGGCAATGTTGCTTTCTGCTACGTTTGCCACTACCTGGTTATTCGCAGCGATAGACATGATCGAAGAGGAGGTCGCCGAGGAGACAGAGCTGCCTGAGGTCGTTGGGGTAACAAAAGCCCCCGGATCTGCGTACTTCGCAGTCACAACGCCACTGAAGGGAGCCCGAACCACCATATCATTGATCTGTGTTTCGATAGTTTGAACCTGACCTTGGGCTTCGAGTACCTGGGCGCGGGCTTGGGCAATATCCTCGGTGCGTGCTCCCTTTTTCTGCAAAGCTAAGGCTTGCTGCGCCTTGATCACTTGAGCTTGAGCACTGTCGCGCGCCGCGCGTGAGTTGTAGAAATCCCGAAATGCAAGGGCTCCTGTGGTATATAGTCCCTGATTCTGGCTGAGGTTTTGTTCATCTTGCCGCAGGGTAGCTTGGGCATCCCTTAACTGTGCTTCAGCTTGGGCAATGTCCTCAGGTCTATTACCATTGAGTAATTTTTGCAGATTCGCCTGAGCTGAAGCTAGTTGTCCCTTATTCTGGGTCAGTTGCCCTAAAAGATCAGAATCATCCATGTGAGCCACAACCTGTCCTTGTTGGACCCGGTCCCCTTCGTCGACCAACCGACTTTTTAGCAATCCAGCAGTTTTTGGACTGACATTGACCGAACGTTCAGGCTGGACAGTTCCATTAGCTGAAACAGTTATGGGTAGACTTACCCTTTCTACGGGCACCGTCTGAGCTCTGCGTCTTGCTTCTAGGCGCGGGATGACAATTACTTGGCGATAAACTGCCGAGCCTCCTACTGCCACAAGGCAAAGGACGAATAGCCCAAGCAGCAACTTAGTAATTTTTGTAATCCTTTTTTTGCCAACGTCTTTCACAAACTTTATATTAGTGAGTGAGCGTGGTACGTCATCGCTTGGATCTGTGGTAACTCTTTTACCCTGTATCTGATCCTCCATCTTCCGCCTTCCTTTACGCCTATTCTGTGAGCATTGCCCAACTACATGGTGGTGCTTCTATGCACAGTGACTTTAGTCCTTATCTGAACTATAGCTTGATGACCTGGATGCTTCACAGTAACCCCGATTTAGGCGTCTACCTAAATAAATGCGGTTTTTGCCTCGGTAGAGTTTTAGCTCACCATTTGAGTTGAGATTTATCCTGTAGTACTTACCATTAGGAGCAATCGTATAAATGCCGTCGGGACCTCTGAACACTCTCCACTCTCCAGAGTCATCTACGCTGGCAAGCGCTTTAGCTAGCAACAGAACGAGCTTTAGTTTGATCTTGTAGTACTTGCCATTAGGAGTAATTACATAAATGCCGTCAAAACCTTTGAACATCGTCCAATTAGCTTCCTCAGTAGAGTCATTGGTGTTCGCGCCCGAGGGGTGAAGCGGAGTTAATGCCTTAGCCAGCAACAGAACGAGCTTCAGTTTGAGCGCAGATTTAAGCTTCGTCGGGACTTTGGCAAATATTTTCCCGTGTAGCTGGTTTTCCATCTTCCATCTCATGTCTTTTCGCATATTCTGTGAGCACTACCCAATTATTTATTTACTAGGGCTCCAGCAACATTAGAGCTAATTTGGATTTCATGACAACTGCTGCGTTATGCACATTATTTGCGTGCTTAATGTCAATCTTAGGGATTAGAATAGGTAGCCACATGAGGAGAAAGTCATGAACCAACTGTGAACAAAGTACTGAATTTCACCATGACTTTTGTCATGGTCTGCTGTTGGTCTTCTGACCACGACCACCAAGCTCTTGAGGCATCGCAAGGTCTAAGGCTAATAATCAATCGGAATTTTCCGCGTTACCCGACATCCGGGCGTGCCCTTCTTGACCAGGTATTACCTTTACCACAGCCGTGTATAAAGGCTTCATTTCACTTGCAACTTAACCGACGATCTTGATATGTTCAAGTGCAGTGAAGTGTTAGGTTGCTGTCACGAGAGACTGCTACCATTCGCGATAAAGCTTCTCAGCATATAACATCACCTCTTCGTTGGGCAGCTTGATTTTAGCAGGTTGGTGGGGATAGCGAGTCTCGATCGCAGTAGAATCTTGTTCCACAACTACATCAATGGCTTTTAACATTGATTGGCGCAAAAGCAGTTGCACCCAAGTAGGTTTGAACTTGCCAAAGATCAATTCATAAATCTTGGTCTGATTTTGCTGCTGTGGATACTGCACAACAACCTGAGCAAACGGTCCGGCTCCTGTTTCAGCATAGAGAACCAGAACTGAAGGAAAAAAATACTCAACCGTACTCTTAAGAATCTTCGGAATGGTCAACAGAACTGGATTGCTTAAAAGTTCTCCAAGTGAGTTCTTGGCTCTGGTACTTTCCTGCTTCACCTTGTACCAGTAGCCATTCTGCACAAATTCTCGATGCCGCCGAAGAAGAGTTCGCCCGCTACGGTTTGGCTGGAGCGCGAATTGATGCGATCGCTGCGATACTCTACAACTGAAAAGTTTACAGTTGATCAGTGTAGAACTCAAACACAATAGAGAGAGCGAGTACACAAGCGAACCAAACGTAGAGGATAGGAGTTCAACTAATGAATACCAAGGAGTTAATCATTCAAGAGATTGAGCAAGTCCCTGAACCCTTGCTGGACGAGGTGCTTGATTTTCTGCGGTTTTTGAAAGCAAAACACGAACAAGAAAAGCTGGAAGCTCAGATCGATCTGAAAGATGCCCGCGCTGCCTTAAAGGAGGCTAAAGCGGAAGGAACTACATCACTTAAAGACCTCAAGCAGGAGCTTGGCTTGTAAAGCATGGCCTATGATGTCGAGATTGTACCCGCTGCCAAGCGCCAAATAAAAAAGCTGAGCAAGCCGGTTCAAAAGCTGATTGTTGAACGTCTTGAGGAATTGGCAATAAACCCTCGTCCACCTAGCGTACTAAAAATGGAAGGGGAGGAGGGTTTTTACCGAGTTCGGGTAGGCGATTATCGGATTATCTACGAAATTCAGGACCGGGCGTTTCTCATCATTGTAGTCAAGGTAGGACATCGAGGTGACGTTTACCGTTAAGGGGGTAGTGTTTGCGTATAGACATCCTCAGAGTTAGCATTTTTTCATTATCTTCTCCTAAGTTAATGGGTTAATGTTTCCAGTTGATCGTGTCGTCGAACAATCTATTGCCCACATTTTTAGCATTGCAGTGCATGGTTGCTTAACTTGCTCTGTAGGCTTTTGGTGTCATCCCTGCCAGTTGCCGAAACTGTTTACTCAAATGACTGTGGCTATTGAACCCACATAGGAAGGCAATGTCCATAATTGATTGATCGGTTTGTTTCAACAACTGCTTTGCCCGTTCGATTCGTTGCTGGAGCAAGTATTGATAGGGAGATGTGCCAATCGATTGCTTAAACAGATGGCTGAAATGAAATTGACTCATATCCAGCAATGCTGCTAAATCTGCAAGCTTAATGTCCCGATGCAGATGGTCGTTAATGTAGTCCAAGACTTGCCGCAGTTGACGCTCCGGTAATCCACCCTCGTAAATGTGCAGGTGAGGTTTTGCAGCCGCATACTTTCTGAGTAAATGCACTGCCAATACATTTGCCAGCGATTCGATGTAGAGTCTACCGCCAAAGCTTTCTTGTTTGAGTTCAGCAAGTAGCATCATGCCGATCGCTTCAATCTGTGGATCGCGAGTCCGAAATTCAGGCAGTAATTCAAGCTGATCGGGATTCTGTCCAATGGTTTGTCTAGCGACGCTTTGAATAAACCGAGACGTAAGCCGAATCTGCAAGTAGTGGTCATCACTCTCCCAACGAGCAAAAAACGGCACTTTGGCAGGCGTGATGGAAATGTCTCCTTTCCCATATAGTCCCGCATAGGTCTTACCTGCCTGGATTTGCAGCAAGCGAACGGGACGGGGAGCAAGCGACAGAGAAATCGTGTGTTCATCGCTGTAGTGACATCCTCCTTCCCCCGGAGGGTGTTGAAATTGCTCGACCAGAATGTTTTCCCAACCCTGGTTTTGGCAAGACTTGAGGGGCAAGCAGTCCGTTTCAGTCTGGTGGGTAGCGGTCGGCTTCATGATGCAAACCCAATGCGTCTAGTTCTGATTGTATTTACTTTCACAGGCTTCCACTCAGCAGTCTGAAAACTGACCGCAAGATTTTGATAGTGGCACAAGAATCAGATAGCTGAATGTGAATCGTTTCCCTAAGCTGGAGGGGTAATTGAGCAAGAATCTTGGCTCAGCAACACTTCGCGGGAGGGTTTATGACAATCACTCACCACTCACTTTTCGTATTAAAGCTGTTCTCGGCGCTAGGTTGTGGACTGATTGCAGGAGTATTCTTTGCCTTCTCGACCTTTGTGATGAATGGCCTTGCTCAACAACCGCCAGCACAGGGTATTGCTACCATGCAATCCATCAATATCACAGTCATCAATCCGTGGTTCATGATAATATTCCTCGGAACGGGCGCGACTTGTATCCTTCTGGCTGTTTCCTCATTGTTGAAGTGGCATCAACCTGGTGCAAGCTACTTGCTCCTCGGTAGCCTGCTCTATCTTGTTGGCACCGTTCTGGTGACGATCGCCTTCAATGTGCCGTTGAACGATGCGCTGGCGATCGTCAAACCAGATAGCACTGACGGCGAGAACCTGTGGGCTAGATACCTGACCAACTGGACATTCTGGAACCACATTCGGACGATAGCGGCACTGGCGGCAGCGACACTGCTTACAATGGCGTATAAACAGTTATAGCTTGGCGAGACGCTCAGTAAGTAGCTTATAGAAGCCCTCGGCGTCGATAGCGTGGACAACGTTTACGTTAGGCTCGTGCTTATTAGATTTCCATAAATCAACTACTGTACGTCCAATGGTCAACTCGCTGGTTGTCTCAATCTCTACATAAAGGTGACGAGACTTAAATAAGCTAGGCTGCAGGAGATAGGCAATGACGCAAGGATCGTGCAGTGGTCCTCCTAAAAAGCCGTAGCGCTCAATATCATAAGTGCCATAGTAATCAAGCCAGTTCGCCGCCACCCTACAGACTGGGGTGTTGATCGCCCGGATTGCTTCTAACCTCTCGGGCGTGGTGATCACCTGATGCGTTACATCAAGGCCGAGCATGGTCAGCTTTACTCCTGAGGTGAAGACGACATGGGCTGCATGTGGATCGACATAAATATTGAACTCAGCCGACGGTGTGACGTTGCCCTGTGCAATTGCCCCTCCCATCAGCACAATTTCTTGAATCTGATTGAGTATACGCGGCTCCTTAATCATGGCGATCGCCAGATTGGTGAGTGGCCCCAGGGTGGCAAGCGTGATCCGGCCTGTACACACCATCAGCGTGTCAATCAAAAAATCAACTCCGTGCTTACTCTGTAAGGACATATGTGGCTCTGGCAAGTCGGCACCATCAAGGCCACTGGAACCATGGACATACTCTGCTGTTTCCAGCGGACGTATGAGCGGTCTCGGACAACCAGCATGAACCAGCATATCAGGCCGTCCAGCCAGTTCACAGACCTTAAGAGCATTCCTCTGGGTCAAGGCTAGGGGTACGTTGCCAGCCACCGTGGTGATTCCTAACACCTTTAATTCTGGTGAGGCAAGAGCGAGGAGCAGGGCCAGCGCATCATCCTGGCCAGGGTCGCAGTCAATAATGATCGGTCTAGCAGTCATGAAAAAGATTATAATTCGTCAACGGATAGGAGCTTAAGGGATGGTTATCGCCCCATCACGTTTTCACTACTAAGACTGAACAAGTGGCACTCTCAATGACTTGGCTGCTAACAGAGCCTTGAATAATTTTCTTAACACCTGTTAATCCACGGCTGCCAATTACAATCAAGTCAGCTTTATAACTATTAGCAAGACGGATGATTTCTTCGGCAGAATCACCAGTAACAATTTCTATTTCACTCTCAACCGGCAGAATAGCCTGATAGGATAGCAGCTTCTTTTGAATGTGTAGATAGGGCAGTGGATCTGTATTAGTATAGAATTGGCTATCAGGTTGCTCTCGTGTAGATGCCTCTAAAGGAACGACGTAGGAGAGAATAATTTTTGTTGTTGGCTGCATTTTAAGTTCTTGCAGAGTCTGAAAGACCCGTTCGGCAATTTCTGAGTCATCAAGGGCTACAACAATTGTATTTAGCACTATCCAAATCTCCAAATAGTTTTTTTAGGTTTGTGTATGAGACTAGCAAAACCTACCAACCTCCCTCAGCTCTTTCACCAATCTTCATATATGACCTAAGCTGAAAGACAAATAAGATTGCCTGTTGAGGTGGGGAGTAGGGAATAGGGAGTAGGGAATAGGGAAAGACTTAAAACGAGCTTGTTCAAGCTTCTTGACCACTGCCCACTGCCCACTCCCCATTCCCTGTCTACACAAAAAATATGCAACTTAAGTGCAGATTAGCTTATTCACGGGTAGGGTCTGCAAACTCCCCCCACCGTGAACTACCGTGCAATAGAGTAAGGATAAGTTGAAACTATCTCTACAACCGCTTATTCCTGTGAAGCGCCCAATTCAAATCCAGAGACATTCCTTTCGTCGCTTGCTGCTCTACCTTGAGTGGATACTGCTAGGTATGACCGCAATTACAGAAGCCGTACATGACCCGCGACATCAACCACAGTTTCCGCTGCTAAAAATCCTGAGTATTGCTGTATTTGGAGTGATGGGACTCAGATTACCGATGAGTAAGCCAATCTCCAAAGTGCTCTACACTGGCTTAGAATTTGGACTCAATATGTCTCTTGCATAAGTCGAGAACGAGGTAAAAAGGGTAGGTCAGCCTAGGCAACCCTCATGACCTACTTACAGCACAAAGCTCTTAAGCCGGAGGACTTCAAACGACTCTGTGGCGTTCACCAGG
>JAABUQ010011409.1_pt1 | contig 11353 bp, 12 predicted proteins | sample 5560001 | NCBI WGS metagenome assembly JAABUQ01 (sample SAMN10711888, study PRJNA513371) | rock metagenome | isolation source: Antarctica rocks | place: Antarctica: Victoria Land, Finger Mt nord | collected 2015-12-18
GCGCCGCCCTCGGCCGCGATCCCCGTTATCGCGTCGCGGACCGACGTGGCGGACTGCGCGACCAGCCCCGCCCCGCGCGCGGCGGTGGCGAGACCGGCGGGATCGTGCGCGGCGTGGCCGGGGATTGGCACCGGGTGAACGGCGGTGACGCGGCCCGCGAAGGCTTTGAGGAACGCGGCGGCGTCCTTGGTGTCGAGGAGGCCGGTGACAAGATGGAACGCGCGCTGGGCGAGATCGTGCGCCTTGAACGCCTCGACGAGCGCACGCGCGGCGGGGGCGTTGTGGCCGCCGTCCAGCCACAGTTCCGAGCCGGGCGGCAGCAACCGACCGAGCGGGGTGGCATCGAGCCGTTGCAGGCGCGCGGGCCACTCGACCCAGCCGAACCCCGCGCGAATCGCAGCTTCGGGCACCGGCACGACGCTCTGGTGGCGCAGCATCGCAACCGCGAGCGCGGCATTGTCGAGCTGATGCGGCCCGGCCAGCCGGGGTTGCGGCAGCTTCAGCAGGCCGTGCGCGTCGCGATAATGAAGGTGGCCCTGATAGGGCGCAGCATCCCAATCGGTGCCGCGCGGATGCAGCAACGCGCCCGCGACCCCCGCCACCTCGGCCACCCGCGCCGCAACCGCGCGCGGGTATTTGGCGTGTATCATCGGCACGCCCGGCTTGGCGATCGCGGCCTTTTCGCCCGCAATCCGCAGGATCGTGTTGCCGAGCCATTGCTGGTGATCGAAGCCCAATTGCGCGATACCGGTCACCGCGGGTTCGGGCACCACGTTGGTCGCGTCGAGGCGGCCGCCCAGCCCGACTTCGAGGATCACGGCGGCGGCGGCTGGGTCCCGCGCGAACGCCAGAAAGGCGGCGGCGGTGGTAACTTCGTAGAAACTGATCGGCTCCGACGCGTTGGCGCGCAGCACCTCGGCGATCAGGTTCGCGAGATAACCGTCTTCGATCAGCCTGCCCGCGAGCCGGAACCGCTCGTTGAAGCGCACCAGATGTGGGGACGTGTAGACATGAACGCGGTGCCCCGCCGCCTCGAGCATCGCGCGCAGGAACGCGACGGTCGAGCCTTTGCCGTTGGTCCCCGCGACGTGGAACACCGGCGGCAGCGCGAGGTGGGGCGAACCGAGGCGGACCAGCAGGCGGTGGATGCGATCCAGGGTGAGATCGACGCCGCCGGGGTGAAGCGCGCGAGCGGCGAGTAGCGCAGCGTCCAATGTCGGGTCAGGCGAACGGGCTGCGTCCACGGCCTAGGCGGCTTCCGCCCGCGTCAGCAGACGCAGCAGGCGGCCGAGCGTGGCGACGAGATCGCGGCGCGGCACGACCATGTCGAGCATCCCGTGTTCGAGCAGATACTCGGCGCGTTGGAACCCGGCGGGCAGCTTCTCGCGGATGGTCTGCTCGATCACGCGCGCCCCCGCGAAGCCGATCAATGCGCCGGGTTCGGCGATCTGGATGTCGCCGAGCATCGCGTAGCTCGCAGTCACACCGCCGGTGGTGGGATCGGTGAGCACTACGATGTAGGGCAGCCCGGCGTCCTTCAGCCGCGCGATGGCCACCGTGGTGCGCGGCATTTGCATCAACGCGAGCGTGCCCTCCTGCATCCGCGCGCCGCCCGCCGCCGTCAGCACCACATAGGGCGCGCGGAGCTTAAGCGCGCAGTCCGCCCCCGCGACGAACGCCGCGCCGACGGCGGTACCCATCGAGCCGGCCATGAAGGTGAAGTTCTGCGCGCCGAGCACGGTATCGACCCCGCCGATCGCGCCGCGCGCGAGTTGCAGCGCGTCGGTGTCGCCAGTTTCGGTGCGGGCCGCTTTCAGCCGCTCGGGGTAGCGTTTGGTGTCGCGGAAGTTGAGCGGATCGTCGCGCGGAGTTGGCGGGTGGATGCGGCTGTGTCTGCCGTTGTCGAACAGTTGCGTGAAACGGTCAGCGGGGCCGATGCGGCCATGGTGGCCGCAGTGCGGGCACACGCTTAGTGCGTCGCGGTACTCGCGCGCGAACACGAGCTGCCCGCATTCGGGGCATTTGATCCACAGGTCGTTCGGCGTGTCGCGCTTGGGGCCGAAGCCGACGCGCGGCGCGATGCGGGTGAGCCAGTTCACGCGCGCGCCGTGCGGATCGCCGCCGCTAGTGCCGCGACCTGCTCGCGCACCGGCCCGGCGATGTCGTTCGCGCGGGCGGCGTGCACTCGCGCGATGGTGTCGACAATCGCGCTGCCGACCACCACCGCGTCGGCGTGGCGCGCGACGGCGGCGGCCTGTTCGGGGGTGCGGATGCCGAAGCCGACGGCAATGGGGAGATCGGTCGCCGCCTTCAGTCGCGCAATCGCCGCCCCGATCGTATCGGCGGTCGCCGAGCCTGCGCCTGTGATCCCCGCCACCGAAACGTAATAGAGGAACCCACTCGCCCCCGCCAGCACGGCGGGTAGCCGAGCGGCGTCGGTGGTGGGTGTGGCGAGCCGGATCAGATGGAGGCCGTGCTGGGCGAGGTGCGGCACGAGATCGGGTGCCTCCTCGGGGGGCAGGTCGACGACGATGACGCCGTCCACGCCGGCGGCAAGCGCGTCTGCGGCGAAGCGCGCGGGGCCGTGCGCGATGATTGGATTGAGGTAGCCCATGAGGATGAGCGGCGTGGCCGGATGCACGGCGCGGAACGCGGCGGCTTGGGCGAGAGTGGTGGCGAGCGTCATGCCCTCGCCAAGCGCGCGCAGGCTGCTCGCCTGTATCGATGGCCCGTCCGCCATCGGATCGGAGAACGGCATCCCGAGTTCGACGATATCCGCCCCGCCTTCCACTAGGGCGGACAGGATCGGTACAGATTGGGCGGGGGAGGGGTCACCCGCGGTGACGAAGGTGACGAGCGCGGCGCGATGGGCGGCGGCGACGCGGGCAAAGGTAGCGGTGAGGCGGTCAGCCTCTCCCTCTCCCGCTAAAGGCGGGAGAGGGACAGGCGCGTCAGCGCCAGGGAGAGGGAGAGCGACCCTTAGTTGATCGAGCGTGCGCGGCAGCCACGTCATAATGTCGTCGTTGCTGAATCGCATAACTCGCAGTCCTCGCTCGACCAAGTATCGCGTTCGGCGCGCGTCGTAGCTGGCTTGTTCCTCCCCGTGGTGCGGCCCATCCACTTCGATAGCGAGTTGATGCTCCAACGCCATAAAGTCGACTACGAACGGTCCGATTGGAACCTGACGCTTGAACTTGACGCCCTCGAAGCGTTTCGCGCGCAGATGCTCCCAAAGCACCCGTTCGGCGGGCGTCATCGTGCGGCGCAGCCGCTTGGCAAACTCGAGCGAAGTGGTGCGCCCTCCCTCTCCCTGGCTCGCCGGGCGAGCCTGTCCCTCTCCCACGTTCGCGGGAGAGGGTTCGTCCGGGGTCGCGCTCAAATGTCCGCCCCAAGCGCATCGGCCACGGTGAAGATGTCTTTGTCGCCTCTGCCGCACAGGTTGACGACGATCAGCGCGTCGCGGGTCATGGTAGGGGCGACTCGGGCGACGGCGGCGAGCGCGTGCGCGGGTTCCAAAGCGGGGATGATGCCCTCCAGGCGGCAAAGCTGTTGGAACGCGTCCAACGCCTCGCGGTCGGTGGCGCTGGTGTAATCGACGCGGCCGCTTTCCTTCAGCCATGAATGTTCGGGGCCTATGCCGGGGTAGTCCAGCCCCGCCGAGATCGAGTGGGCTTCGGCGATCTGGCCGTCGGCGTCCTGCAGCAGATAGGTTTTATTTCCGTGGAGCACTCCCGGTCGGCCTCCGGCGAGCGAGGCGGCGTGTTGTTTGTCGAGGCCATGTCCCGCCGCTTCCACCCCCAACATCCGCACCGAGGGGTCGTCGAGGAACGGGTGGAACAGCCCGATTGCGTTCGAGCCTCCGCCGATGCTCGCCACCAGCAGGTCGGGCAGGCGGCCGTTCTCGGCGCGGGCGAGCTGCTCGCGCGTCTCGCGGCCGATCACCGATTGGAAGTCGCGGACCATCGCGGGGTAGGGGTGCGGGCCAGCCGCGGTGCCGATGATGTAGAAGCTGTCGTCGACGTTGGTCACCCAGTCGCGCAGCGCCTCGTTCATCGCGTCCTTGAGCGTGTGCGAGCCGCTCTCGACGGAGCGCACTTGGGCGCCGAGCAGCCGCATCCGGAAGACGTTCGGGCGTTGGCGCGCCATGTCGCGCGCGCCCATGAAGATGACGCACGGCAGCCCGAAGCGCGCCGCGACGGTGGCGGTGGCGACGCCGTGCTGGCCCGCGCCGGTTTCAGCTATAATGCGCGTCTTGCCCATGCGTTTGGCGAGCAGGATCTGGCCGACGCAGTTGTTTATCTTGTGCGCGCCGGTGTGATTGAGTTCGTCGCGCTTGAGGTAGATGCGCGCACCGCCGAGTTCTTGCGTTAGGCGCGGGGCGAAATACAGGGGCGAAGGTCGGCCGACGTAGTTCGCCAGCAGATCGTCCAACTCGGCGATGAACGCCGGATCGCGCCGTGCCTCCTCGTAAACGCGCTCCAGCTCGAGGACGAGCGGCATCAACGTCTCGGCGACGTAACGCCCACCGAACTGGCCGAAGTGGCCGCGCGAATCGGGTCCGGCTCGGTAGGATATGGGTGTCATGCTGTTCGCGCGGCCTCGCAGAATGCGGCGATCTTGGTGGGCGACTTGACGCCGGGCGCGTCCTCGACCCCCGAAGAGACATCGACCAGGCGCGCGCCCGTCGTCCGGATCGCGTCGGCGACCGTAGCCGCGTCCAGCCCGCCCGACAAACCCCACGGCATCGTAGGGCGCGTGTCGGCGAGAATGCGCCAATCGAAGCGCAGTCCGTTGCCACCGGGTATCGCCGCGCCCTCGGGAGCTTTGGCATCGAGCAGGACCAGGTCGGCGGTACCTCGGTAGGCGGCGCTCGCGGCGATATCGGCGGCGGTGCGGACGGGCACGGCTTTCCAAACGGTCAGGCCGTGGCGCGCTTTGATTTTGGCAGCACGCGGGGGGGTTTCATGGCCGTGAAGCTGGATTACGGTCAGCCGCGCGGCGGCTATGGCAGCATCGAGGAGACCATCGTCGGCATCGACGAACACGCCGACGCGCTCGACGTGCGCGGGAACCCGGGCGGTAAGACCGGGCGCGGACGCGAGCGCGAGATCGCGCGGGGAGGGGGCGAAGAACACGAACCCCACATGGCTCGCGCCCGCGCCGATGGCGGCGGCAAGCGTTTCGGGCGTCGTCAGGCCGCAGATTTTGACAGCTACGCTCAACTTTCGGCGCGCTCGAAGCGAAGCGTACCCAGGCGCACGTCGGGTTGTCCCGTGTCGCGGAAATGTTGGGTGCCGTCCCAAACAGTGACTTCGGCGAAATCAAAGGGGCTTACCCCCGCCAAGCAGGCGACGTTGACGCCATATTCGTTCGGGTTCGAGCGACGCTGGTGATGCGTGTAAATTCCACATACCGAACAGAAGAAATGCTGTGCCGTACCGGTGTTGAAGCGGTAGCTGGTGAGCGCGTCCGTGCCCGAGACGACCTGCAGCGATCCGAGTGCCGCCGAAACTGCGACCGCGCCGCGCATCCTGCAGATTGAACAGCTGCAACGGCGGACCGTTTTGAAGCCGTCGACGAGTTGGACCTCGAAGCGCACCGTGCCGCAGTGGCAGGCACCGGAGAGAGGAGTGGGCGTGTCGGCCAGGGATGTCTCCTATGGAAAGGCGGTGAGTAGATCGCACGCCGCAGCGCCAGGGTCGGGCGCGCCGGTGATAGGACGGCCGACGACCAGTATGTCCGCGCCCGCGCTCAGCGCTTCGGCCGGAGTGGCGGCGCGTTTTTGATCGCCCGCCGCGCCACCTTCGGGACGCACGCCGGGCACGACGGCGAGCGCGTCGGGCCAGGCGGCCTTGATCGCGCGTACTTCGTGCGGCGAGCAGACGATGCCGTCCAGCCCGGCGCCGCGTGCGCTCGCGGCGTACGACATGGCGAGCGCGGCGGGGCTCATGCCGAGGCCGAGTTCGGCGAGATCATGGGTGTCGAGCGAGGTCAGCACTGTTACCGCAACCACCTTGCACCCCGGCGGCGCGCTGGTTTTGGCGGCGCGCATCATCGCGTGGCCTCCCGCCGCGTGCACGGTGACGATCGCCGGCGACAGCGGGCCAAGCGCGCGTATCGCGCCCGCCACCGTGTTCGGGATATCGTGCAGCTTCAGATCGAGGAAGATCGGCAGTCCGGTGCCCGCCAGCACCAGCGCGCCGGTCAAACCGTTGGCGACGAAGAACTCCAGCCCGAGTTTGAGGCCGCCGACGTGGGGCGCGACCGCAACCGCGAGCGCGCGCGCCGCCGCGAGATCGGGCGTGTCGAGCGCGACGTAGAGCGGGTTGTTCACGCCTCCGGCTGTGCTGCGGGGTGCGGATTGCGCGATGCCGCGTGCGCTACGTCGAGCGCGCGCTGTGTGCGGTCTAGCCGTCGGTTCAGCGTCCAGTGACCGAGCGAACCCCAAACCCAGACCGGTATCGCGCCGACGATCACGGCGGCGGCGATGACCAGCGGTAGCGGCAGCGTGATCAGGGTCGTGGTCCACAGCCGCACGGTAACGTCGGTCCAGTTCAAGGCGGCAAAGGTGGTCAGCGCGATTCCCGAAAGGAAGGCGATCGCCAGCCGCAGTATCCTCATCGCGCCGGTGTGCGTTCAGGCACCACGAAGTGGCCGGTGACGCGGCCCGAAGGCTGGCCGGCCTGCGCGGGTGTCTCGGCACCGCCGCGGCCATCGATCGTCGAGCGCCCGCTATCGAGATCGATCGCCAGGCGCTCGCCGCGTAGCACCGATTGTCCTTGGGTGAGGATAACGCCGCCCGTCACGGTCACAAGGCGGCGTTCGACGTCGTAGACTCCCATGTTGCCGGTCGCGGTTTCGGATGGTGAGGTGAGGCGGACGCCGCCGCTCGCGTCCATGCGCGTAGCAACCTGCTGATCGCCTTTGGCCTGGTAGAATATCTTCACCCGCTCGGCATTGAGGTTGAGATCGCCCTGTTTGATATTGACCGCGCCGGTGAACACGACCTGGTTGGCTTTATTCAACAGTTCGGCGCGCCCAGCGTCGATATCGACCGGCGCGTTGGTATCGTGGTGCTTCAGCGCCGAAGTTCCTTGCGCGACGGCGGGAATAGCAAGGACGGCGAGCAGCAGGACCAACTCGGCACGCATCACCGTTACTTGGCTGTGCGCCGCGCGAGGTGCAAGTGCGTGCCGCCCGAGAGGACGACGCGCTCGCCTAGGACATCGGCCTCGAGGTGGTTCGCGGCGAACGCGCCCAGCACCGAGCCGCCCGCGACGGGACCGTTGCTGACGAGGTGTTCGGTCTTGATGTCGAGCATCACTTGCCCGGTGTTCAACTTATATCCGCCTTGGACGGCGTTTACCGGACCGGTTAGCGTGAGCCGATCATGTTCGATGTCGTAGAGGCCGCCGCTGGCGATGACGTGCGCGGGGCCTCGATCAAGTGTCATGTTCGCGGTCAGATCGCGCATTTCCACGATCGGCGTAGCCGAGGAGCGCTGCACCGCTTCGCCCGCGCTAACGCTAAATGGGCGCCCCTTCGTATCCGCGCCACGATACACCGCGCGTTCGACGCGCAGTCGCTCACTGCTGTGCGCGACCTTGTCTTTGGAAACGATGAAGGAAAACTCCTGCCGCGCCGAGAGGGTGAGAACGAGCACGCCGATAAGCGTTACGACGGCGATGAAGGGCAGCAGCCGTTTCAATGGCACGATCCAGCGATCGAGCGCGCCGCCGGGCAAGACCCCGCGCTGGCGCGGTGTGTATTGCGGCCGCGACCTGGGAACCGAGGGGGCGAGCATCAAACGTGAGCGAAGATGTCGATCTCGGGCCAACCGGCAAGATCGAGTTCGGCGCGGGCGGGGAGGAAATCGAAACACGCTTGGGCGAGCGCAGTGCGTCCCTCGCGCGCAAGTTTGGTGTCGAGGATGTCGCGCAGCCGGTGCAGGTAGCGGACGTCGGAGGCGGCATATTCCTTCTGCGCGTCGGTCAGCGTATCCGCGCCCCAATCGCTCGATTGCTGCTGTTTGTTGAGGTCGATGCCGAGCAGCTCCTTGACCAGCTCCTTCAGCCCATGCCGGTCGGTGTAGGTGCGGATCAGACGCGAGGCGGTCTTGGTGCAATACGCCGGCGCGGCGGTGACGCCCAAATAGAGCCGGATCGCGGCAAGATCGAAGCGCGCGAAGTGGTAGAGCTTGACCCGCGTAGGATCTGCGAGAAGCGCCTTCAGATTGGGAGCGGCGTATTGGCCCGGTGCGAAGCGTGCGAGGTGCTCGTCGGGGCCGCCGTCCGATAGTTGGACGAGGCACAGCCGGTCGCGGCGGGGGTGAAGCCCCATCGTCTCGGTATCGACCGCGATGTCGCCGGGACCGACTGCTCCGACCGGAAGGTCGCCTTCGTGTAGATGGACCGTCATCGGGGATGGGTTAGACCGAAAGCGGGCTACGGGGAAGCGAGGCCCAGGGTTGCATTTACCGCTCGCTCATATTCGAAAAATCGGATACAGCGAGATATCCCGATTCTGTATCGTTCGATATCGCGCGTAACCGGCGGGCTTTTGTTGGTGCTAATAGAAAGACTTTCGATAGATGACTGGTGACAACCGGCGCCGTGGTGGCGGCCGTGATTTCGAACGTGGCGGCAAGCGGGGCGATAGCGACGGGGGCGGCTTCGATCCCTACGCGGGCGGCGGCGGCTTCGGTGGCGGTGGCGGCGGTGGTTACGGCGGCGGCGGTGGTCGCAGCGGCGGGGGCGGCGGCTACGGTGGCGGCGGTGATCGGTTCGGTGGTGGTAGCAGCTACGGCGGTGGCGGCGGCGCGGGCGGCGGTTTTGCCGGCGGCGGCGCGCCCCGGCGCAATTTCGCGCCTGCAAACAATCTCGGCACTGCGAAGGGCGTCGTCAAGTTTTTCAACGCGGCCAAGGGCTTTGGCTTCGTCGTTCGTGACGATGGCGGCGAGGACGTGTTCGTCCACATCAGCGCGGTCGAGCAGGCGGGCCTGACGGGATTGGCTGACGGTCAGCCGATCGAGTTCACTCTCTCCGAGCGCAACGGGCGCATCAGCGCGACCGACATCGTCATTGACGGCGAGCCGATGCCGATCACCGGCGGCGGCGGCGATCGTGGTCCGCCGCGTGGCGCTGCTGGCGGCGGCATGGGCGGGGGCGGGGGCGCGGGCGGCATGACGCGCGAAACCTCGACCGAGCGCTACGAGGGCACGGTCAAGTTCTTCAACGCGCAAAAGGGCTTTGGTTTCGTCGCGCGCGAGGACGGCGGTCAGGACGCGTTCGTGCACATTTCGGCGGTCGAACGCGCCGGACTTGGCACGCTGGCGGAAGGCCAGAAGATCAGCTTCCAGTTGGAAACCGATCGCCGGGGCAAGCAGGCGGCAACCAACATCCAGGGCGGCTGATCCCTCACCCTCGCTCGGCTGAAGCCTCGCATTTCCTTCTCCCTCAAGGGGAGAGGGTAGAGCTCCCCTCTCCCCTTGAGGGAGAGGGACAGCTGCGCAGCACCAGGGTGAGGGGTCGGGGGCGGGCGAGTGGAGGCTTCCGATGAACCTCTTCGACCTTACCGACCAGACGGCCATTATCACCGGATCGTCGCGCGGCATCGGACGCGCGATCGCCGAGCGGTTGGCGGAGCATGGCGCGAATGTCGTCATCTCGTCGCGCAATATCGGACCTTGCCAGGAGGTCGCGGACGCGATCAAAGCGGCGCGAACGGACGGCGCGAATGGTGGGCGCGCGATCGCGATGGCCGCCAGTATCGCGCGCAAGGAGGACTTGCGCGCGCTCGTTGACAGGACAGTGGACGCATTTGGGCGCGTCGACATCCTGGTTTGCAACGCCGCGTCGAACCCTTACGCCGGGCCAATGGCGGGAATCAGCGACGAGCAGTTCACAAAGACGTTGCAGAACAATATCGTCTCGAACCACTGGCTGATCCACATGGTCGCGCCCGCGATGCAGGAGCGACGGCAAGGTTCGATCATCCTCGTCAGCTCGATCGGCGGGTTGAAGGGTGACGCGTTCATCGGCGCTTACAATGTGTCGAAGGCCGCCGATTTCCAGCTCGCGCGCAATCTGGCGGTGGAGTTCGGCCGCTCGGGCGTGCGGGTGAACTGCATTGCGCCCGGGGTAGTAAAAACCGAGTTCGCGCGCGCGCTGTGGGACAATCCCGAAATCGTTAAACGGATGATCGACCCGACCCCGATGGGACGCGTTGGACAGCCCGACGAGATCGCGGGTGCGGCGGTGTTCCTGGCGTCGCCCGCGTCGACCTTCATGACCGGCCAGACGATCGTGGTCGACGGCGGCGCGACCATCGGCTGATCGCCGTTCCCCTGACGTGCCCGGCGCGCTACAGGGTCGCATGGCCACCCGCATCGCGCCCGGCATCGCCAACCTCGCCGAGCTTGCAACATTATCGGGGGTGTCGATCTCGACGGTGTCGCGCGCGCTCGCGGGTAATCTGGCGATAAGTGCCGCTACTCGCGAACGGATTTCGGCGCTGGCGGACGCGCACGGTTTCCGGCCCAACCAGCTCGCGCGCAACCTACGCCAGGGTCGCTCGCGCGCGATCGGCGTGGTGCTGCCATTGGGGCATGAAACGGGGCAGCATTTCACCGATCCTTTTTTCATTACGCTGATAGGCCATTTGGCTGATGCGCTAACCTCGCGTGGCCATGATTTGTTGCTGACGCGCGTCATCCCGGCGGATGCGGGCTGGCTGGACAGGCTGGTCGATAGCGGGCGGATCGACGGCGCGATCGTCATCGGCCAGTCTAATCAGTCCGCCGTACTGGAGCGTGTCGGCGCGCGCTATTTGCCGTTGGTGGTATGGGGGGAGCGCAACGAGCGCTATTGTACGGTTGGTTCGGACAATGCGGCGGGCGGAGCAGTGGCGGCACAGCATTTGATCGCACGTGGGCGTCGGCAGATCGCGTTCCTGGGTCATCCCGGTGTGCCCGAGATTGGTGAGCGTTGGCGTGGGTGCCGTGAAACGTGTGCCGAAATGGGCGTTGCGCCGCCCGAACTGGTTCAGGTGCATCTGACCGCAGCCGAGTCGCACGAGATGTTGGCGGTTTGGCTGGCGCGCGGCAATGCGCCGGACGGACTGGTGGCAGCGTCCGATGTGGTGGCAATGAGCGCCTTGCGCGCGGTGGTCGAGGCCGGGCTGCGCGTGCCCGCCGACGTGGCGATCGTGGGTTTCGACGATGTGACAATGGCAGCGCACACGACGCCGCCGTTAACCACCGTGCGCCAGGATGTGGCGCGCGGGGCGGCGCTGATGGTCGAGCATCTATTCCGGCGGCTTGGCGGCGAGGCGACCGAGTCGGTGACACTCGCGC
>JAABUQ010011410.1_pt1 | contig 11353 bp, 8 predicted proteins | sample 5560001 | NCBI WGS metagenome assembly JAABUQ01 (sample SAMN10711888, study PRJNA513371) | rock metagenome | isolation source: Antarctica rocks | place: Antarctica: Victoria Land, Finger Mt nord | collected 2015-12-18
TTTTAATTATTATATTTAAACCTTTATAATTAATATATAATTATAAAATATTTTTTTTAATATAAAAATAATTAATATTTTTATTAATAATATTAAAAAGTAAATTATTTTTTATATAATTATATTATCGATATATTAACGGAGTTCTTTAAACTTTAATTTAAAAAGATTATAAATAAATTAATAAAGAAGATTTCTATTTTTTAATTTTATTATATAATTACTTTCTCTAAAAGCTAATAGTTAAAAAGTTTTATTTTTAAAAAATATCTTTTTATAAATTTTAAACTTTTTAAATAAATAAATTTTTTTGTTTTAAATATAAATTAATTATAATATTATATATATTATCCTAATTATTCTTGCTAATTTAAAGACTTTTATTAAAATATTTTATATTTTCGATTTAAAATTTATTAATAATAAAAGGAAATTTTTATATTATTATTTTAAAATCGGTTTATATATAAAAAGTTTTTAAATTTAATATTTTAATAATTAATTAAGACCCGATTTAATTTATAATATAAAAAAGTAATTTATATTCTTTTTAATAATTTTAATTATTCTTTATAATAAAGTAAATATAATAAATCTTATAATAATATATATTCGATTTATTAATTAATTTAAATATAAATAAGTCATAATCTTTATATAAAAAATTATATAATATAATTATATATTAATTAATTAAATTAAATATTAACTTATTATTTGAGAGGATTTTAATAAGTTTTAACTTTTATAAAATAAATATTTTAATATTATTTATATTTAATAGAAATTTTGCTTTTATTTTTATTTTTATTTTTCTTATAAAATATACATAAAACCTCTTTATTTCTTATTTTTATAACGAAATTAATAAGATTTTTAAATAAGCAATTCTTAACTTAATAATTTGCTTATTCGTAATAAAAGTAATTATTGTTTTTTTTTAAGAATATAAATATTTAAAATTAATTAGAATTTAATTTAAATTATTAAATTATTTATAATTATTCTTTACTTTATTTTTAAAAGTATATATATATTGCTTTATTATACTTTTTAAAGAATTTTATTTTATTTTATTATTTTATTTTAAAAGAAATGCTTTTGTTATAAAATTAATATAAATATTTAATTCATTTTTTATTATAATTATTAAATTGTAAATATAAAATAATAATTTCCTTTTTATATTTAGAATCTATTTAAGCTTCGATATTAAAAAAATAAATATTGAAATTATAAATTAATTAATACTCTTTTTACTTTATATTTTTATAATATAATATAATCTTAACTAATTTATTAATTAAATATAAAATTAAATATATTAATATTTTTTTAAAAGCTCCAAAAGTATATTCGAAGAACTTATTTTTAAAAAATTTAATATTCCAAATATGTTTTAATTATATATTATTTAAGTTTAATTTCGTAAAGGAAATTTTGAATATATTATTAAAGAAATAATTAAACTTTATTATATTTAATTTCCTAATTTCTAGAATTAATTATTAAAATCTTTAAATAACTTGCTTTTATATTATAAGGAATTTTTGATATAAGATTTTTTTAATATTGCAATTCTTTTATATAAATTATATATTTATATATAAATTCTATATTATTTTTTTAAAATATTAGTTTCCATATTTATAAATTATAATTTAAAAGAATAAAGGACTTTTAAAATAATAAAATAAATATAAAGTTATTTTACTCCCTAAGGCTTCCGGTAATAAGTTTAATATTAATATAATTTTTAGTTATATACTATAGTACGTATAGCTTCAAAATTACAATTTATTTAACAAAAGTTTATTATAATTTATAAACATAAAGTAAATTATTTATACAATTAAATAAAAATATCTTTTTACAAGTTTTTTAATAGGTTTTTTTTATAATATTTCTAAATATATACTTTATTTTTTGCAAATTAATCGGATTTAAATATCACTTTTATTTTTAAAAATAACCGGAACAGAATATAAGAAATTTTATTTTATAAATTATATTAATATTGAATGTTTCTTTAATAATAATAATAAACATATATGAACATTTATTAAAAACGAAAAATAATTAAAAAATTTCAATTTCAAATCCAAATCTTTCCTTATTTTCGATAATGCGAATCAACCGCATGTTTTAACCTTAAGGATGTATAACTTTGGCTTATAATCATTCGCAAATATTGACAATCTTATTTTAAGCTTTTCCGTTATTAACGAACCTGATACTCCGCCAATTGCCGGACGAAGCGCATGATTTAATCCTTTCCCTTAGTTTAACAGTCATATTTCCAAGAATCCCTTTGAGACTGGGGCGAGTCAGTTGTGAACAGATTTTAGGAAACTTGAAGTTTACCTTGTGGCTAAAGAAGCGAATTCCAGTTCTGCTAGTAACGAGAAGAACTCACTACCAGAAATAAAGCGTACAACAGTGCGTGGTAAAAGTCGATAGCAGCACCTCCCAGTACAACAAATATCCTGAAGTATTACAGGTCTTTCCCGCCGATAACGATTAGATAGCTGTTGCAACTGAGCCATGCACGCACACACTTATGGCACGCTATGAACAACCCTCTGCGTCATGTAGCAACAGAATGTTGTATTATGAGTCTATGACCAGTAGGATCTCTCCCACAATTGTGATAGCACTAGACAATATGAGCATAATATACCTTGGACGACTTTAGTGAGAGTGAGCTTGAGTCTATACAAGCCCTAGTCAGCTTTAGCATGGAAGACCTCAATAAGGTAGGGACCTTCTAGCGTTTCGAGGTCAATTAAAGCCCGAGAGCAGACTGCCACTACCCTACCAGCCGTTGCGCGTAGATGCGTAAGAAGATCATGCTGTTGACCAAGAGCCGTTTCAAGAAATGCGGAGCAGCAAGGAGGAAGTAGTCATGACGGATCAGTCATAGCCTACGAGGCAGAAAGATTCCTTTGGCCCCTTCAGGCATGCTCGATAGAGTCAACGTAATACAGGAATTCCTCATGTCCATACCTTCGCATGGTAAAGTTCCTTTCGATTCTAGGTCAGGCATCCAGCCTGTACCGCAAAACAAGAGCTATGCTGATCACAGCGATGCTTAAAGCGTTGCATGGATCCCAAACCCAACAAAGCGCATCGGAAATTTTTGCGCATCGGAAATTTTTCTCATTGGCAGATGGCCAAAGGCTGGTGTACGCTAACTACCTTACCCACCATGTAGTCTGGAGGTGGCGCCAGCCCTTAAGATTAAGGTACCCCTAGGCTCCATGGCCTGTGCCGTATTTCCATGTACCGGACACTTCGACTGGTCTACTTGCCCAATGCCCGCCATGTCAGATAGGTACCAAGCTGAAGATCAGCCTGAGCGAGCACTTCCAAGAGGATGCTAAAAACAGTATACAGCTTAACATGGACGTAAAGCATTTGAAGATCGTTAATGTATATCCCAAGTACTCTTACCAAAAGCAATTGATTAGCATCAATCCGTTCGAGACATTTCGTCAACGAGTGGAGATTCCCTTTTAATAAATAGCTAGGGCCTGAATTTATCCCTTGATGTACCATTCCGCGAGAGTTTGAAAGCTGGCATATGGCGCTAGGCGGCAAGTACCGGTATTATAGTATCCGATGGGTGGGTTAGCGTCTTGGTAGGCTCCAGACCCCAAGGGCTTTATACCGCGATTGGTATAACCATCCTGACTAGGAATAAACACATGGGCGATGGTGGGAAACGCAGATCCTACCGTTCCAGATTTCCTTTTGGTGCACTTTTCTCGCTTACACTACCACTCACCCAATTAAGGATGGAGAATGAGATCTAGATTGACGTTACTTATACGTCTCATATGCCTCCCGTTGCTTCCCCGCGTTTTCCACGCACGAGGCTGTTATGCGCGCCAATCACATTTCATTCCGGACATGGGATGGTGTCAATCGCTTTGGCCCTCTACGAATATGTAATAATCAATTCTCCTAGTGCAAACTAAACGTTCGGCATTGATATTGGGGAATTCGATAGCCTCAAATAATCTCAATCCGAGGGTCTGAGCACCTCTTCCCCCATGGACAGTCGAAGGATAAAGATGCCCATTGCCCTCTACCACGATGGGATTGAGCTTCATGCTTGAGACACTTTTTGTATCCTGCACAGATCTCGACTTCTCCGTCAATCCGTTCCGACCACAGCAGTCGAGAGGTTCGCGAGATCACATTATCCAAAATGTCCCTATCACAAACCGAGTTGTTGTATGAATTTGAACACATCAATGACAATAGAGGTCCGGACCTCATCGCGACCTACAGCATATGCATTTCTTTGGCGTACATTGCAGTCATCCTTCGATTCATTGCCCGGCGCGCAGGCAGAAATGCCCTGTTATGGGATGACTGGATGATAGTTGTCGCTTTGGTAAGATAGGAGACCCTCTTGGATCTTTCACAGAACATGGTCGAGTGTCCTTGAGAAGTGGTTGACTGACTGTTGTTTCATAGGTCTTCGCAACCGGGCAAATCATCGTGGGCTTTTACGGTATGAACGAGCCTCCCCGTGGGACAGTGGACTCTACAAGACTGAAGTGTTCTGATTCGTCTTCTCAATATATAGAGGTGCATCTTGGAGCCGGCAAACATGTTGTACTTCTGAAGGACCCGACGACTTATGTCAAGGCAAGCCCAACCCCAACCCCGAGCCATTCAGGCTTCAGTCACTTCAGTCATCTTCCACACAACTCCAACCACACAAGCATTGTTGGAAGCACATCTGACGTCACTTTTCTCAGGGCATAATCATTATCGAGGTCTTGTACACTGCCGCTGCAGCAACTGTCAAATTCTCAACCCTTCTTCTTTACCGTCGGATATTTGGCACCGTGAGGTCATTCATGATCATATGTTGGATCGTCGGCGCCTACATCGCTAGCTACAGCATAGCTCAGATATTCGAGTCCATCTTCCAATGCACGCCCATGGAGAAAGCTTGGAACCTTGAAATGCCGGGCACCTGCCTAAATCCAACCGTGGCAGCGACTATCCCTGCCGCTTTGAACGTGGCCGCTGATTTCATGACTGTTATAATGCCAATGCCTTTGATCTGGAATATGCACATGCAACGGAGATGGAGGATTCAACTTATCGGTATTTTCATGCTCGGTGGCTTGTGAGTCGATCTCTCATTACCTCACAATGTGCTTTGCGTTCGCTGACAATACGAAGCGTATGTGTTGCCAGTATTTACCGCGCCGTGAAGGTGGGGCTCCTGTCCCACAGAGACGCTAGCTGGGCGGATGTCGACCCCTGCGTTTGGGCCGTGGCGGAAAATGGTGTCGGTAAGTGACGTCTCTGTAATGCTGGAAGAAGAAAGATGCTGAAGATATACAAAAAAGCTATTTTCAGCACCTGTCTACCCACACTGCGTCCACTATTTAACGTGGCCGTTCGTGGACATCATTGCAGCTCGCACGACTTCTGTCCCCGCTGCGAGGCCTCGAAGAACGCAAAGACCCTAAAAAGCTCGAAGAATGGACGACTGGGAAGTGATGAGGTTCAATTGCCTGGCTCAGGGTCGTCTTCTGGCAAGTACTCTGACAGTGATGGTCAGTGGACGATGCTGAAGGAGCAGTCGTCATTTCACGTTTCTCCCGTTTAGATACCCATTTTGTGAGAGACCTGTCGCTGGCGAAGGCTATCTTGGTTCTTGTAGGTTCCATTTTCTACAGGAGCGACCTGAGGCCTTATATGAGAACTGGTATACATATCTTTTATCTTGGACGAATGTACGATATGGAGTGGCTTGGGGTGTCAATTGAGAATCTTTTCGATATGCAAAGGCCTGGAGTGGTCAAGGGACGATTTTGTCGAGTACGTAGCTTATCGAGATACAGTCTTACTTGCACACTCAGATATTTATTCCTCGTGTAGCGTCATGACTCGAGTTGTGTAAAATTATTGAGCCTATGGAGAGATTTGCTTTTCCTACCGCTCGCTTCCTTCTCATCCGCTGGACCTTGTATCCTCCCAAAGTTCGCTCTGACCACATCCACCTCTTTCCATGGGCCCACCCTTTGGGAACCCGATCCCTCATGAGAATTATGTGATCTCAGATGTTAGCGCTTCGATACACAAGACACTGAGTTTGGATTATCTGCTTGAATGTGACTGCTTGGTGCCCCAGTGAAAATCTCCGTGCCTGGCACACCCACTGAAAGCGGCCACTCCCAAGACCTAGAGCCGCAACAGAGATATGAGCTCGCCCTTGCTTTCAAAGCAAATGGCCAAGAAAAAAAGGTTATTCAATTACTGGAATACCTTGTCAAAGTCGAAGAAAAATAAGCCGATAATTTTCCCAACAGGCCTGCCTTGCAGCATACGCTCGCCCTTGCTTATCAAGCGAACGGCCAGGTTGCAAAGGCTGTTGAGCTACTGGAGCACATCGTTAGATTCGACACGAAACTAGCCGTGTATCATCCCGGCCGGCTTGCATCGCAGCATGCCCTTGCCGACGCGTATGAAGCAATTGCGGGTCAACGAGGCTGTCAAGCTAAATAAGTTGGTCTATCCTTGGATAGTAGAACTGGCCAAGGAACAACCTGCGCCTTTCCCGGAAATCCAGAGTATCTGATAGTATCGAAGGGAAAAGAAGGAGTAATGAAGCCCCTTCGAAGTGAGAGACTAATGGAAGAAAGCGCTATCGATGCTATTGTACAAATACTCCTGAGCCTAGAGCCGCTGATTTCTTGGTCCATACAGCAAGGAATTATCTGCCATATAAAGCTCCGTCTTCAAGACTTGCAAAAATGCTACAGTAGATACACAAGGCTCAAGACAGCCTATCATGCTCAATCGTGAAGGGCCACATTGTGGAGTGGTTCGCCTGACGACTGACCATAGCTCAGAGGAAGAAGAGAGGCTGATACACGATGAGCAAGGAGGGAATTGTCTGGAGTTCGAGTGAGATGCGTGGCAGCTGAGGAGGGCAAGAAAGCAAGACGGAGAGGACTATGGTCTATATAGACGTCGAGAGCCATCTCACACCCTGCATTACCCTGCTTCATGAAAGCGAAAAGCCAGTCTGGAATGCAGATGATACCGAACGACAATATGACAGTAGGAAGCCATGACTGCTGAGGAGTTGGGCGGTGAGGCTCCCGCACTGCAGGGCGACCCAGCACGCGAGACAGATCAGGATGCGGTACAGGGGTTGGTAGAAGATGGAATCCATATAGGCGGACCCGTCGATGAAGGACGATGAATACAGCTTCAGGGAGGATTTCTTTATAGAACGCGACACGCCATTTCATGATGGGAGGTTCAGCCGCCGTCACAATCAACGGGGGAAGTCCTTTAGACGGCAACGGATGGGTGAAGTATTAAGTTCGGAGAGACAGCCGGGTAGTATTCGTGCTGTCCATAATTTCCATTTTAGGCCTGCGGCACAATGAGACCTCAGGGGATTCCCGGATGACGAAAGTATTACAGGGTTTGCAGGTGCGTCTGAAGTACTAAGGCAACCGCCTTGTGGTTACTATTGCATACTGCGCCCTATAGGGTTTATCTACTTTGCGTTATTGTACTAGGGAAAGGTCTCCCTTTAGCTAGCTGACTATGAGAGCGCCAAGAGGTATTGCCAAAGCTATTAGGGTTCGACAATACTCACCTGGTGAGACTATTCGCTACTGGTTTCACATTGCCATATAAAATCCTTAGGGCTGTGCCACGGGCAAAGTCTGACAGCGCTCGTATTGATAATTAAAGGGGTACCCGTGTCGGAGCCGGCCCCTTTCATCCCTCGTCAACTAGTTTATTACCTATCAAGGACAGTTGCATGCTTGGCAGTTGAATGGCCAATCTAGTCAGTCATCGGTGGTTCAACAACATTGGTGCGTCAACTGCGACAACTTGACCCTCTAGGAGATGAAGCTAACTCTCAGCTGATAACTGTCTGGAAGGACTTGAATCCTCGAGGATATATAGTAGGACGCTGTTCACGATATGTCTCTAGTATCTCCTTTTCTCGTGGGACGCGTAACCTTCAGCCGATGACTTCATGAAGGGACTTGAACCACTAGGGGTATGGCGATCACGTCTTAAAACCACGGCAATGTCTCAACTGAGTTTCGAATTGACTTAGGTAGACCGTGCGCTACCTTCATCATCTGAGGTCTATAGGCTCGAAATCGTGCCCAGAGGCATATAAAGATACAGATCCCAGCAGTATCGTCTTCTTCCTATTGATCTCTGCCTAGCTGCATGCTATACGTCTTTCGTTAATATCAACTGCGGCCTTCTTCCTTACTTCTTCGACTATTCTTCCTGGGTCTCGATACCCTTCTGTGATCAACACCAATCACCGAGCACTCTCACCTCTCGTGCAGACATGCGCAACCTCCGAGCATTCTTAATTAGCACTCTGCTCTTCTACACCTGCTGTTCGTCCGCTCTAGGTCTCCCAAATCTGCTACTCTCAAAACGCGCTGGCGAGGTGATCTTAGTCTCTGGATGCACGGCGATCGCAGGAGGACAGTGCGGTCAGACGTGCCCGACCGGCAAAGATGGAGGCTGCTTCAATAGTCATTACCAGGTCAGTCGGTCCATCGTGATCCAAAGAATAGCGCTGTCAAAAAACACAAATGCATGTACAAGGAGCGTACAAACCTGTACAGTTCAAGTCCTCGGTGTAGCAAGACATATCATTCTTTCTGTTCCTCTTCGTGAGACGATCCTCAGCGCTAACATGTCTTCAAAGTGGGTATGCACCTCCAGTGGGGCCGCATCAGGTGGGGTGACGACACCGGAGTGGACCTTAGTAGATTGTCTCGCAAATGCCGGCGCGGTTTCTCAACCAGGATGCATCACCAATAATCCAGACTCGGGTTGCAATGGGAACTGAGATTGAGATCGAAAAAGGTTCAGAATGTATCAAAAATAGACGAACAGATGAAATTTATTTTTTTTTCTTTCGGGATTAGATTTTCCGAAAGAAGTCGATCGCTGAGTGCTAGCTACGAATGTTTTGTCTGATATAAGGACATTTGTGTGAGGGGTTAGACTAATATGCTCAACTGAATCTATCCCCTATACACATAGGAGAAATCACGACAGAAAAGAGAAAGAGAAGCATGCCAATGAACTTTACGAGTTTTCATAATTTCGTTGCATTGAGATTGTGTTTTGAGTCCAGCTATGCGACGGGACGACCTAGTGAATCATGAGAAACTTGAAAGGTACGGGCATCAGCTCAAACGTAACTATATCCTCGTTTTTGTATTGCCGATAAAGATTTTCCTAAATGAATTTTAAACTGGTTTCTTCGGGGATTGCGTTTATGGAGGTTGAATGGGTCCCTTCCAGCTGCGGCTCGCCCTCGCCTCACCTAGTGCGGGTGATATAGCGACGGTGCTCACCCTCTAGGATGGGAGCGGCTGTATTACAAATGACAGGAGGGTAGTCGAAAGAGGAGAGGAGTAAGAGGCAGGCACGCGGTGGCCAGAATAAGTGCGACTAGCCCCCTACTAGAGACACCCCTATTTCTAGGCCTATTCCCCTACCAAAATCATTATTTTCTCTATATTTCTATCAATTATTTATTATCGTACCTTTATTATACCCTCTAAATCTTCAAAAATTGAAGTTATATATTTTTTATTTTATTATAACTATTATATTACCGTTTTTATCTTTTTTTATATTCTTCTATTTGGCCCCCCTACTTTATAAGAAATATTAATATTATAATACTCTTATTAAAATAGCTATTCGAACTATTATCAATTTTATAAAATCCGAAAATATTAAATATTAAATATTATTTCAAAATATTTATCAAACAAAAAATCTAAATATATTTTGGAATAAAAAGGGAAATTTCTAACTTAAAAATAAATTGCTATATTAATTAAAGTTAATATTAATGAAAAGATAATACAACGAGTCTTTAGATGTATTTTGAATTATTATAAATATATTATATATTTTAAAAATTAATTAAATAATAAGATTCGTAAGAAATATATCGATTATATTTGTATTATACTCCGTTATTACTTTGATAAAGAAAATTGAAAAAAAGTTTATTTTAATAATAAAGTTCATTTCAACTTTAGACTTTAAAGGAAGCTTAAGATTATTTGGAATTTTAAAAATTATTATTATTTTCATTATATATAAATTATTATAAAGTAGAATTTCAAATCCCTTTTTATTTTTTATATTATTTCTACAAATATGAATAAAAAGATATTTTGACATATTTATATTAATTAAATTTTAAAAGTAAAAATATTAAATTAAATTTATTATAATAACGATTTCGTTCTTAAAGAAAATAGAAATTTAAATTAGAATTTTGAATCTTAAAAGAATATTATAAAATAATAAAAAAAGAAAAAAAGAAAGAAAGAAAAATAACCTTAAATATATAAAAAATATCTTATATAACTTTAATTTAACTCCTATCCAAAATTATTAATAAGGCTTTAAAATATATATATATAATTTTTTCATTAAAACGTAAAAGTCTTCAAGGAGCTAATTAAAGAAGGATAAAAATATATATTATTAAAATATATTAATAATATAATTTTATTTATATTAAAATAATATAAGGATATTATCGAGCTAAACAAGAAGAAAACTAATTAATAAATAAATTATACTTATATAACTTCAATTTGAAGCCGAGATAAGGGTGCGATAATAGATAATTAATAGAGATATAGAGAAAATAATGATTTTGGTAGGGGAATAGGCCTAGAAATAGGGGTGTCTAGTAGGGGGGTAGTCGCACTTATTCTGGCCACCGCATGGCAGGTAAGCTCCAGGAGAGGGGCTAGCCGGATGCGGCCGAGGGGCACGCAACCAAAAAACCTTATTTCCGAGGTTCTCGAGAAAATAATTAATGAAAGTGGTGATCTTTCCACACTCAATTGCCCCGAGGCTCCAAACTGCGAGATGGCCGACGATGGACTGCTGATGAATTTCGCCATCTCCGATGCCTTCATACCCACAAGACCAGTCTTCAAAGGCGGACGCTGGAAGGACCGCCTGCAAGCCAAAAAATCCCTACGACGCCGAAACCTGCGAACACAAGGCGATGGCACTCTCACGGGAAACAATACAATCCCTCTAAAACCCCGGGCTTCAGCCCCAGCTCCAAGGCAGGCAGATACTCCCCCAGCAAAGAAACTGAAGCCCAACCCGCCCCAACCCCACCACACAACATCAAAACCCAGCGAAGTCGTCTCCTCCCTCTTCACCTCCAACCCCACCTCCAAACCCCAACCTCCAAAAGAAACATCTATACCAGATACCGATCCCGCTAAACCCCCCTCCAACGCACCCCTCTCCCCCGGCCTCTTCCCATTCA
>JAABUQ010011411.1_pt1 | contig 11353 bp, 10 predicted proteins | sample 5560001 | NCBI WGS metagenome assembly JAABUQ01 (sample SAMN10711888, study PRJNA513371) | rock metagenome | isolation source: Antarctica rocks | place: Antarctica: Victoria Land, Finger Mt nord | collected 2015-12-18
TGCAGGGGATGTACTTCGGTGACCGCTCTCGCAAGGAAACGCTGGTGGAATACGGCTTCCGGTTGCCGTCGGCGATGGACAACCGGCCGCTGACCTTTCAGGAGTTCCGCGAACGCATTCATCAGGCTGTTTTCGTATCGGCAACGCCCGGCCCGTATGAATACGAGCATAGTGTCCATGTGGTGGAACAGGTCGTCCGGCCCACTGGCTTGCTTGATCCCACCATTGAGGTGAAACCAACGGATCATCAGATCGACGATCTGCTGGCCGTGGTTGGGGCGCGCACGGCGGCGGGTCAGCGCGCGCTGATTACCACGCTGACCAAAAAGATGGCGGAAGACCTGGCCGACTACATGCGCGAAATGGGCGTGAAGGTACACTATCTGCACAGTGAGATGGATGTCATGGAGCGAGTCGAGATTCTGCGAGACTTGCGTCTCGGCGTCTACGATGTGGTGGTCGGAATCAACCTTCTGCGCGAGGGGCTGGACTTACCGGAGGTAAGTGTGGTGGCGATACTCGATGCCGACAAAGAGGGCTACCTGCGCTCGGAGCGGTCGCTGATACAGACCATCGGGCGCGCAGCTCGACATCTCGACGGGCATGTCGTCATGTACGCGGATCGCGTCACCGATTCGATGCGAAAGGCGATCGACGAGACCTATCGTCGACGGGCTCGCCAGTTGAAATACAACGAACTCCATGGAATTACCCCGGTTGGCATACAAAAGTCCATTCGGGATCGGGCTGATCTGGTGCGGGCTGTCGCCGAGGAGCGAGTTGAGTATCACACGCCCGACGAGATTCCGAAGGACGAGCTTGCTCGATTGGTGAAGGACCTGGAAGGCCAGATGAAGCAGGCAGCCAAGAATCTGGAGTTTGAGCGCGCAGCTTCAGTGCGCGACCAAATCGTCGAGATGCGGCGACGCATGGAAGAGATGCCCTCGGTTGCCGGCCGCTAAGCTTCCCCGCTCGTTCTATGCGCGTCAGGCGGTAGAGGTAGCCCCCGATCTGCTCGGGAAGCTGCTGGTGCGCGCACTGCCGGAGGGAGTGCTCAAGGGACGTATCGTGGAAACCGAAGCGTACACGGGAACCAGCGATCCCGGCTCGCACGCCTATCGTGGTCCTACCCTTCGCAATCAAGTGATGTTCGGCACGGCAGGATATGTGTATGTGTATCTCAGCTATGGCATGCACCATTGCATGAACGTGGTCACCGATGATCCAGGGGTGGCGGGCGCCGTGTTACTCCGTGCCCTCGAACCGGTAGCTGGGCTAGACGTCATGGAACAGAACCGGAAGGGCCGGCCGCCAGCGGAGTTGCTGAATGGTCCGGGTAAGATCTGTCAGGCGTACCACATTTCGCGCGAACAGAACGGCATGGATCTCGAGTCGTCGGACACGTGGATAGAGCACGATGGGTTCCAGGTAGATCGGGTGTGTGTAGGCGCCCGTGTGGGGATAACAGCCGGGGCTGATCTCCCATACCGATTTTCTCTAGATGGTAGCCCCTGGATGTCACGGGGGAAGCCGCGCGATTCACGTGTTTGATAAACTTTCGCTTAACTGATCTTCCAGCACAGTACACTGAAGACGGCACCAGCGTTTCTTGGATTGAAACCGACAGTGCCTCAACTTCTGTTAGGGCATGACACAGCACAGATCGACTGTTAGCCCACAGGGAGGCACGGAAACGATGCGGAGATGGACGCGAAGTATTGCCGCGGCGCTAGCCGTGATGTCATTCGTGGTTTGGGGCACGGCGGCCTCGGCTGGCACACCGGTCGATAGTGCGTCCATGGGCTTGCAGAGCTCGCCACAGTCTCCGCCTCCGCCGCCCGGTGCGTCGCCGACGCCCAAGGACCGCCTGGGTCCTTTTGCCGTGGTACTGGTGATTGATGCGGCTCGTTTCGATGAGGTCAATCTGGCCCAGATGCCAAATCTAGCCGCCCTCGTGGCGGGCGGAACTCAGTACTCGCGGGCCTGGACCGGCGAGCTTCCGAGCGTTACCGAGACCTCGCACGCCACGATCGGCACTGGTGTCTTCCCGTCTCACCATCAGATTCTGGGCGATACCTGGCGGGTGCCCAACTCTGACGCGATGTCGCCCAATCTTCTTGATAGCAACTTAACTCGAACCGGGTACATCGGGAAGTTCATCGAGCAGACCGGCTCCCCCAGCATGGCGGCGATCGTGCATCAGCGCTGGCCGGGCTCCGCGGTCGTGGCCCTCAGTGCACACAAGGTGTATGCAGCAGACGCGCTTGGCGCTGGACAAGCGGATTTCATCGGTTTCGGCACCAAAGACTCTCGCGGCCATTTCATCCCGTCCGCCATCCCCGGGCATGCACCGACCGAGAGTCTCCTCAAGAGCCCGCAACTCGATCTGCCCACCTACCCGCGTGTTCCCGGAGTGGAAGATCAGTGGACGGCCGTGTACGCCATGAAGTACCTGTTCAAGTATCACCCCCGACTGTTAATGGTCAACTTCCCCGAGGTTGATATCTTTGGACATGTAGCGGGGACCGACAGCACCGTTATGCAGCCCCTGCTCACCAACATCGACAAACAGATCGGCCGGCTGGTTGCTGCGTATGATCGAGCGGGATTATTGGGCCAGACCGACTGGGTGATTACATCGGATCATGGGATGGTGCCCGCCGTCAATACCGTTGATGTCGATGCAATCAAGGCCGTCGTCACGCGTGCAGGTGGCGACCCGCTGTACATCGGCCATGGGGATTATTCGCCCATCTGGCTGAAAAATATGGATGCCGTGCCGCGCGTGTCCTCGGCGCTGTCGAAGGCGAACATTCCCCATGTGGCTGCGGTGTACGCCAAGAACCGGAAGGGACAATACCGGCTTCTATCACCGGTTTCCCGACTGGCGGACAAACGCGTGGTTCAGGCACACCTTGATATGCTCGCCTCACTAAATGCGGCTGAGTCTCCGGATATTGTTCTTATCTACGACGAGAACACCATCACTATGACACCTCAGTTTCAGAAGGTAGGCCGCAAGGGTGACCATGGCGGAGCGACCTGGGGGGCGCAGCATATTCCGATGATCCTTGCCGGTCCAGGCATCAAGAAGGGCTACGTCTCCACCTATCCTGCCCGCCTGGTAGATATCGCCCCGACGGTCGAGACACTGCTAGGCGCGGCGCCGCAGCATCAGGATGGCATGCCGCTGGCAGACGCTCTGGTCAATCCTCCGGCCGGCGCCCTGGCTTTTCAGAAGAAGGCATCCGTTCGACTATCCAGCGATGTGGATGGGCTGATCAGTGAGGCGGCACTCCGTCCCGATACCGTTCCACGGAGTAAAGGGCGTCATTAAGATACCCAGGTGATGTGCCGTCCGATCCCGCCCAGGGGGTGGACATCTCCGCCTGTGCTCCGCATCACCCAAATTTCGCCCGATCCCATGTACATCTCCTCCTGGGGTACGGAGCGGATAAACGCGAGGTAGTGATCGTCCAGCGACCACGCTGGCGTCCAGTCACTCCAGCCGTGGTCACTAGTCAGATGCTGCGTGGCGTGGGTGGCGAAGTTATACACACTGATACCGTAAACCGGCTCGATGCCCTTCTCCCCGCTGTAGCCGGCGTAGGCGATGCGCTTCCCTGAGTTGGCGAAGGCTGGAGTGGAGGAATCATACACGCCACGCGACACATCCTGATACCGCGTGCCGGAATACACCAGGATATCGCCGCCCTGGCTCTCGGGCGTTTGGCCGACAAAGGCGGCTTTGTTGCCCGCGGCATCGAAGCCGGCGAACTCCGGCGAGTTGCCGCTGTTGGGAATGTGAACAGGCATGCGCCCGTCTGGATTGGCGAGGGTCAATGCTGAACTCAGGTCGGTGAAGGCCACCTGGCCACCTGGCGAATACGTAACGAAGTTCGAAATCGGCGTGTCGCTGGAGTGGAAGGGGTGCACTTTGCCGGAGCGAAGGTCGAGAAAATATACTTCTGGTCTGCGATCACGAAAGCACCCGTAATACTGCCGACAGACCCGTACGTTCTGGGCCAAAAAGACGACCTGGCTGTTATCGGGTGAGAGATGGGGTTGCGACATGCTCCAATCTGTCCGGCGAAATACGCGCTGTGTGCTGTTGTCCGCCAGACTGAGGAGCCAGAGTTCGTCGGCGCGCTCTCCCGTGCTGCCGGCTTTGACGTAGACGACCAGGCTACTGTCAAAGGAAAGCGAGTAGTCGCTGACCAGTCCGTCGTCCGGTCCAACGACCTGACGACGACCGCCGAGAGACGCAAGCACCAGCCGATCGCGTTCGTCCCCTGCTGATCCCAGGTACATGAGATGCGGTGATTGAGTGGTGAACGAGGTCCGATAGGCGCGGAGGACATGTTTTCCGCCGGGGTCAGTGGCGCCAGTACCGACGGTGACCGAATAGCGGGTGTTGTAGGAAAGATTCCGCTTCGGTCTGAAAATCATTTCGTTACCGGACCAGTTAAAGTCTCCCGCGGTGCGGGGCTCGATTCGAAAGTTCCGCTCGACCGACCGCAGGTTCATGGGAGTGGTAAACGAGATGCCAATCTGCGTGGCCACCGAAGTACCATCGAATACGCCGAGGGTCGAAAAAGTGTCGACGGTTGGTCCCAGCTTGGCCGACGCCACGGATAGCAGGCCGACGGTTAAGCCGAGCCCCAGCACGGCGGCAAGTATTATGCGGTCAAAGCGAGACATCAGGCTGCCCGGATGCGAGATACCGATCGGAAATTACTTCTTGCCACCCACATCGAGAATGCGGACGGTCAGGCCATTGCCCCGAGTCAGGACAACACTGACCGCCAGGATCCACTCGGTCACCCGCTGGGAAGTCGGCGCCACCACCTGAAAGGACTGCGGGGTCTTGCCGCTGACGGCAATGGGTTTAGACTGCGTGAGTAGGCGGTCTTTTGAGACGTAGGTGTAATACTCGAACCCGTGGCCGTTGAAGGCTCGGTGGCCGGTGGCAAGGACCTGGATGCGATAGAGGCGCCCGGGCGTCAATCCGGTGCTCAGAGTGACGGTGCCGAGTTTCTTGGTTGTCTTCTGCGTTACAATGTGCGTCGCCGCATGCGCCGGAGTAATTGAAAGGAACCCCGTCGCAACAACGAGGCACATACAGATGAGCCGCAAAGGGGATACCTCCAGGGTGATCAGCAATCGGTCTTTTGGCCAGCTTATTGTATCGTAGGCACGCTCAGTGGTATAACCCGTTGACTCTTTCACCCGAGGTCTGTGTGCCCGCCTCTCCCATTTCGCCGTCCGGTCTGGCGTCTTCTCGTGCCCGTGCTGTAGCACTCGTCGCCGTCGTCTTCACGTTTTTCTTTTCCGCCTACGTCTTTACCGCGTCCGCCGACCTCTTCTCAACAGGCGATACGACCATTCGCGTCGAGTTGGCCGAAAACGTGATTGGCAGGCACTCGCTGGATCTCAACGGCTGGAAGATTCAGTACGCCCCGCACGTGAAGAAAGAGGCGTTCGATCCTCGCGTTTCAGTGGGGAGAGAGGGGAAAACATACTCGACCTACCTACCTGGCCAGCCCCTGGCGATCATTCCATTCGACTACACAGGGTCGCAGCTAGCCATTCAGTTTCACTGGCCGTACGGTCCGACTGTTCTGTGGGTGGCCAGACTGGTTGGTCCACTCTTTGGAGCGCTGGAGGTCACTCTTTTCTTTATGTTTGCGATGCGGCTTGGGTACAGCTTGCGCCGCTCGCTTGGCCTGTCGCTGATCTTCGGCTTCGCCACCTCGGTATGGCCGGACGAGCAAAGTGTGCTTGAGCACACCGAGGTGGCATTTTTTCTTTTGCTCGCTATGTACTGCGCGTACCGCTTCCGGGAACACCGACGTGGGATGTGGTACCTAGTATTTGCTGGATCCGCGATAGGCGGTGCCGTTATCACTCGGTATCAGGACGCCTTTCTGGGATTACTGGCACTTGGCCTCTACCTGATTTTGCCGGGAGGCATGGACCGACCGGTGCGAGATCGCCTGGTCCGGCTGATTATGGTTGGAGTCGGGATCGTGCCATTCGCGGGCATTATCATGTGGTACAACTGGTTCCGGTTCGGCTCAGTGTTTGCCAGCGGGCACTATGAGACGGTGTTCGGATATACCATTTGGAAGGGTGCACTGGGTCTCCTGGTCAGTCCGGGAAAGGGGCTACTCTGGTATTGCCCTGTGATCTTCCTCCTGGCGCTTGCTGGCCCACGCTTCGCGCGGAGGTTTCCAGCCCTCACAATCTCATTCGGTGCGATGACGGCGGGCTTCTTTTTGTTGTATGGATACGTCACGTACTGGCACGGAGACCCCGCGTGGGGACCTCGATACATGTACGCGACGCTGCCGTTTCTGATCTTGCCCCTCGGCGAACTCTTCCGGCATTCTATACGGAAGGCGCCTGCCATCTGGGTGGCGGCGCTCGCGCTGATTGGCGCTAGCTTTGTGATTCAGGTGGCGGCTGTTTCGGTCAGTCCCTGGCGCAGTTGGTACAAAGTGATTTCGTACGAAGAAAACCAGGGCCATTCTTGGTCGTGGATCGCCGCTCGGTATAGATACCACTGGAATTATCACGAATCACCGTTGAATTTCCAGGTCCATGGCTTGTACGCCCTGGCATACGATGGTCTGTTCCACAGCACCAAATACGAGATCGTGCCGCCTAATGAAGACCCGGTTCTGGATCAGATGACGGTCGACTACGCCATCAATCAGTGGAACTTGTGGTGGAAGTCAGACGAATTTGACTGGTGGATGGGGCGCCAGAAGATCATTGCCATAGTGACGGTGTTACTCGCTCTGATGGGAGCAAGTGGGACCTATCTTGCGGCGGAAGCTGAGGGAGCCTTCGACGTTTCGCCGGCAGAGCGCGGAGAGCGCCTGGTAACCGAAGCAGCATGACGACCAAACGCGCCGTCGTACAAGCTGGAGCAGTTGGCCTCATCTGCATCTTTTTGGGGATCGCGGCGGGAGTGTTTATCATATCTTTCGCGCCTGACCCCGGCTCGACACCGGCTATCTTTGACGACTTTAACTTTAACTCGACGGCGAACGGCTTCTGGCACGTGAATGCGATTGGCTCCCGTACGCTGATCAAGCACTCTCTGTTGACCCTCACGGGCGCATCTGAGGAACTCGACCACCGCGTTCAGACGGATCCGAGCGTAACGGTGGTGTCATTGAAGATTCGCGGCATCCACTTCCACAAGTTTGGCGTTGGATTGGGCATCTATCACTCGGGTACGCTTGGCATGGAGTTCGATGAGGACGGCATACGATGCGGCCGAGGGACGGACCATGGTTATCAAGTGGATGTTCTCAAGCAGTGGAGGGTCCAGCCGGTTGGCCAGTGGTTTTATCTGCGCATGGCAGTGAAGAATCCGTATCCCAATCCAAAGGTGCTAGCGAAGCTGGGTAATGTGAATCCAGACAAACTGAAGCATGTCACCATTACCTGCTCCGCGTATGATTCAACCGGCAAATTAATACGGACGATCACCCCCGTCGACCCGCCGGCCAATGCTCACTACGTCGCGCTCGATGAGGCATTCGTCCGCACCTGGGACCTGGGCAACGAGTATCAGATTGACTGGTTCTATGCCGGCCCTCCCACCGGTGACCCGCTCAACGGCATCGTGCGCCAGGCGGTGGTGGCTCGCCGGTAGCCCAGACAACTGACGATCAAGCAAAAAGAGGCCGCGGACGCGGCCTCTTTTTGTGTCAACTTCTGCAAAATTACTCGAGGTAGTCTTTGATTTTGCGGGTAATCTTGGGCTGGCGCAACTTGCGCAAGGCCTCAATCTCGATCTGGCGGATTCGCTCGCGGGTCAGCCCGAAGTGTCCACCTACCTCTTCTAAAGTCTGAGGCCGCCGTCCAGAGAGACCGAAGCGCAGGCGGATAATGCCCGCTTCACGCTCGGACAGCGTATCCAGTACCTCATCGATGGCATCGCGCAGCACACCCTTAGCAGCGAGTTCTTCTAGGTCGTGCGATTCGTCCTCGACGAAATCGCCGAGCATGCTTTCCTCGTCGTCACCAACCGGTTTCTCGAGCGAGATTGGAACCCGGATCGCGCTTTTGATCTCCTCGACCTTTTCCGGGCTCATTTCCATCGCGGCAGCGATCTCTTCCAGTTTCGGATCGCGCCCGAGACTCTGAGAGAGCCGCATCATCTCTCGGTTATAGCGACTGATGCGCTCATTCATGTGTACGGGAACTCGGATGGTGCGTGCTTGATCCGCGATCGCTCGAGTCACCGCCTGACGAATCCACCAGGTCGCATAGGTTGAGAATTTGAAACCACGGCGCCAATCGAATTTTTCAACGGCTCGCATCAACCCGGTGTTCCCCTCCTGAATCAGATCCAGCAGGCTCATGCCGTGGCCGAGATATTTCTTGGCCACGCTCACTACCAGGCGCAGGTTCGCTTCAATCATCTGACGGCGTGCTTCCTCGCCGGCGTACAAATACGGTCGCTCCTTGGAGGAATCCCAGCCAAGAATCGCTTTGATTTGTGCTGCGGTCAGGTCCAGGCCATCAAACTTTGCCTCGGGGTCCGCCTCCACCTCCTGACGGTAGACCTCGTCCTTATGGGCGTTTTCAATTAGGCGTTGTAATTCGATAGCCTTAGCAAGACGAACTTCGTCAGCCTTTTTGAGGAGGGGAACACGTCCGATCTCGCGAAGATACAGTCGAACAGCGTCCTGCGCCTGTTCGTTTTCCAACGCGGAAAGCGGGTCGTGGTGTTCTGGAGCAGCCTCTTCCGGCTCCATCCGAAGGTGACCTCGGAGGACATCCTCCGGCGGTGGCATTTCATCTGCAGGTGCGTACATCGCACCCCCTTTCAGTTACGAAAAGGCCATCAGGTGGGTGCCCACCCGGGCCTCATACCATGTGGTACCTTGAGTGAAATAGACCGGGCGGCAAACGCTGCCGCGCCGACTGTTTCCCCGTAGTCTAGCACATTGGACCATGACTGTAACAGAGCCCTAGGAACCGGACCGAGCGAAGACATCCGTGCCCGATCGGACACGCGGCCGGGACGAAAGGGAGCGATTTGAACGTGGCTATCATCGGCGCCCCAGTTGACCTGGGAGCCGACCGCAGGGGTGTCGACATGGGACCCAGCGCGATCCGGTATGCTGGGCTCGCGTCTAGTCTGCGCGAGATCGGCGGAGAGGTGCGTGATTTCGGCAACGTGCCCGTTGCGGTCCCTGAGAGCACCGACAGTAACCCGCCTTCACTCAAGTACCTGCAGCCTATAGTGGCCATGTGCAAGCAGCTCGCCACGACGGTCGGCGATGCGGTAAGAGAGGGCTGGTTTCCGCTCGTTCTGGGGGGAGATCACTGTGTCTCGATTGGTTCAGTGACGGGCATCTCCGCACAGCGAGAGGTGGGACTTATCTGGCTGGATGCGCACGGCGATTTCAACACCGCGCAGACCTCTCCATCCGGCAATATTCACGGCATGGTACTGGCGGCACTCGCAGGGCGAGGTGATGAGAGACTGGTACAGTTTGGCGGGCGCGGCCAGAAGATTAATCCGCGCCGGATGGCCATGGTTGGCACTCGGGAACTCGACCCGGGCGAGCGCACCGCGCTCCGTGAGTGCGGAGTCCACGTGTTCACGATGTACGACGTGGACCGAATTGGTCTGTCTCGCGTGGTCGAGATGGCCATCGAACGAGCGGGAGATGGCGTCGACGGCATCCATCTAAGCCTCGATCTCGATGTGGTCGATCCCATGCAAGCTCCGGGGGTGGGGACTCCCGTGCCGGGCGGGCTCACCTATCGCGAGACTCAACTGGCCATGGAGATGATCGCTGAATCGAATAGGATGGTGGGCATGGACGTAGTCGAAGTCAATCCGGTGCTGGATAGTCATAACGAGACGGCCCGATTAGCGGTGGAGTTCATTCTATCGGCGCTGGGCAAGCGGATCATTTGAGTGTAATTACCACGCCAATTCGCGTGGGGAGGTTGCATCATTGGCACTTGGCAGAAGGCTGGTCGTCTACGGTCGCTCGGCGCGACAGGGACCCGAACTTGATGTGCTGCTGCGCGCGCGCGACTTCCAGGTATATGCCGTGGAGACCGAAGAGGACCTTCGAGATGCGCTGGAGTTTTCCCAACCGGACGCCGCGGTGATTGCCGGTCCCCATGACAGCGCCAGCCTCGCCCGGCTCGTCGCTTCCAGTCAAAGACGGGGGAGGAGCTTAATTGTCGTCGTCTGGCCCAATGCTCCAGTTGCTGAAGTGGTTGAACTGCTTGAGAGCGGCGCCGACTATGTATCCAACACGTTTCAACCTGATTGGCTGGCCGCTCAAATCCGCGCCATGCTGCGCCGCTTCGGCGCCGAACGGATGCCAGCATCGGTTATGGAATTGGGGTACTTAAAGATTGACTTGCACCAGCGTCAGGTCACGGTTAATGGCCGGGAGGTTGGGCTGACGCGGACCGAGTTTGATGTGCTGCGAGTGCTGGGGGAACGACCCGGTACGGTTTTGCCCAGTGGCGAGATCATGCAGCACGTCATGGGTGTCAAGATTCCAGAATCCCAGGCGCAGGACTTGCTGAAGGTTCACATCCACCGTTTGCGGCAGAAGCTTGAGAAAGATCTCGAAAATCCGCGATTTATCCGGAGCGTTCGCGGCCAGGGGTACATGTATGCCTTCGAGCGTCGCTCGAAGGATCGTGCGCCGGTCGTGGCAGAGACGCATTAGCCCCGTGAACCTTCGATGCACGTCAAGTCTCACATACCAAACACTCCAAGCCTGGCACGCTACGAACTTGCTGGAGAATGTTGTCAATTGCGTTGTCCGACAACCCTCCGTGCAGATGCGCGTGAATCGGAGTACCATAACCTATGAATCGTGATGGTACGGAGGTGTCTGTGGAGTCAGATGATCTCCAGTTCGAGCTCCTTGCATCCTCCTTACGGGCGGATACCGGCGATATGAAAGCGTTCGTTGAGGCTTTGGCTGTCAAGCTAGAGGGCGCCCTGCCGCAGCGTGCGCGGGTGGAACGCAAGGGAGACGGACTGTTTTCGCGGACCAAACACGTGTACCGCATTGCGGTGGAGTTGGGTGAGAATCGCTACGAGATGATCCACTCTGCCGGCCAGATCCAGGCTACCGTGGGTAAAGCAGTGCGTGGTATCGTGCTCAAGACTGAACATGTGAGTGTGGACGACTGGATCGATGAACTCAGCCGTGAGTTGACTCTTGAGGCGAACCGCAGCGAGCAATCTCGGCTGGCGCTGCAGCGCTTGCTCGGCGTTTAAGCGATCTTCCGTGCCACTGTTTCATCACAAGTCAGACGACGAGAAACGCCTGGAGCGCGAGCGGCA
>JAABUQ010011413.1_pt1 | contig 11352 bp, 9 predicted proteins | sample 5560001 | NCBI WGS metagenome assembly JAABUQ01 (sample SAMN10711888, study PRJNA513371) | rock metagenome | isolation source: Antarctica rocks | place: Antarctica: Victoria Land, Finger Mt nord | collected 2015-12-18
GTGAGGTCGCTCGGATAGCGCTTCGTCTTCTTCGCGATCTTGGCCATGCGGCCACGGCTTTCAGCTGTCCACATCCACAGCGTGAATCACCTCAAGCCGTCCTTGTCAAAGTTGTCAAACAGTCTCTAAGACACACTCGCCGACCTACGGTGACTTATCTGGGTTCGCGCTTCTGGCTTTTCCGAAGCTCCTCTACCACCTCGAGAAACCTGCCGATCACTCGCGAATGAGCACGCACTTCCATGCAGACGACATGAGAGTGATTGTAGATCTTGGTGCCCCGGAACGGCAACGGTCTAATGCGTGAGTCCGACAGATGCTCGGCACCAGACACTATTCCCACGCCGACACCGTTCGCAACCGCTTCGCGGACCGCCTCTCGACTGCCAATCTCCATGACGATGCGCGGAACAACACCGGCGTCCGCTAAAGCTTCTTCGATGACTTTTCGAGTATTTGATCCTCTTTCGCGCATAACCATCGGTTGCCCGTGCAAGTCAGAGAGAACAAGGTCTTTGTGGCTCGGTCCAAACAAAGGATGACTACGTTGTCCGATGGCGATGATCTCGTCTCGACTGAATTGTGAGACGCGGAGCTGAGGGTCTCTTTCGACAAACGCCAGAACTGCAACATCTGACTCGAACTTGAGGAGACTCGTAAGAACCTCTTTTGAATTGCCGATTGAAACCGAGATACCGATTCCTGGATAGAGCGCGTGAAAAGCGATCAGCATCTCGGTGACGTGAAAGGGCCCGACCGCACCCATTCGGAGATGGCCGGTTCGTAGCTCGCCGCTCTCCGTCAGGAACTGCCTCGCTTCATCCTCATCACTGAAGAGACGGTTCGTGATCAGGCGAAGCTGCTGACCACAGGTCGTCAGGATCAATCGGCCTCGGAAGCGGGAGAACAGTTCCACTCCGTATTCCGCCTCGAGCGCCTTGATCTGCGTCGTCAGCGTGGGTTGGCTGACGTTGAGCTGCCGTGCAGCGGCGGTGACACTGCCAGTGGCCGAGACCGCGTGAAAGGAGCGAAGCTGCGTGTATCTCATAGGTTTTTTATATCCGACAGGGAAAAATTATCAATTGGACGACGCGTGACAACGAAGCTCCTATGCGAGAAATCAAAACGTCGCGGGAGGAGTTAGCATGTCAGAGCAGTGGAATTACGCGAATCCTGTCCGAGTCAGCTTCGGGCCGGGGACAATCGGCCTGCTCAAAGAAAAGATCGCTGACAGGGACTTCGCAATCGTAACATACGGCGATAACCCCGTTTTCGAGCGCCTATCCGAACGTGTTCAGCGGGAAATCGGCCGCCCGGCAGCAGTTGTGGTCAACGACGTCGAACCAAATCCCAGTTACAATGGGCTTCGCGTGCAGTGTCACGCCTTTGCGGCGGCCACCCACCGGCCGGATGTGATTGTTGCACTCGGGGGCGGATCGGTCATCGACACAGCCAAGGTTCTCGCCGCTGCAGGCGGCGACTTCGCTCGCGTGGAAGCATTTCTTGAAGGTCGATCTGATCCCTCGCAGTTGCTATCAGTGCCGATCATTGCTGTTCCAACTACCGCCGGGACCGGAAGCGAGGTAACATCCTGGGCGACAATTTGGGATACCGATAACAAGAAAAAGTACTCGCTCGCTCGTCCCAACCTTTATCCAGAACATGCAATTATTGACCCCGTGTTGATGGTGGGCGTTCCGCGGTCGCTTACCCTAAGTACCGGGCTCGACGCGCTCTCGCACGCACTCGAGAGTATCTGGAACGTCAACGCCAATCCGGTCTCGGCGAATCACGCGGTGTTCGCGGCGCGCGAGGTTCTGGATTCGCTACCATCTCTTATTGAGCACCTCGGCGACATCTCTCTTCGGTCCCGGCTTGCGCGTGCGAGCCTGTTCGCTGGACTCGCGTTCTCTAATACGAGAACCGCTCTCGCCCACTCCCTTTCGTATCATCTTACGCTTCACCACGGGACAGTACACGGAATTGCTTGCTCGTTCAGCCTCCCCGCAGTTATGCGCAGCGTTCTTGGCCACAACGAAGCGTGCGATGACGCCCTCAAGCGCATCTTCGGTCCAAATCTCAACAAGGGCGCTGATGCGCTCGACGAGCTGATGGCGAAGTTGGGCGTGTCGACGCGAGCAACTGACTACGGTATATCACGAGACGAATGGCGAGAGGTGATAGAAGACGCTCTCCTTGGTGAGCGTGGCCGCAACTTTATCGGCAGCCGAGACGCCGTGCTTGCTGCCGCTGCGTGATTGGAGCACCAAAATGCCTCGCCCTGTCCATGTTCCGTCTACTGTTGTTGCGAATGGAAGGACCTACAAGTGGCCGTCGACTCCCGTCGTGGTAATTTGTATCGACGGTTCCGAGCCTGCCTATATCGACAGAGCGATCGATGCAGGTATTGCTCCGAATCTCGGTCGCCTCATGCGGACTGGAGCAAGCTTGTTCGCCAAATCGGTGATACCAAGCTTCACGAACCCGAACAACATCTCGATCATCACGGGACGACCTCCGGCCGTTCACGGCATCGCCGGGAATTATTTCTACGACCGCGAAGCTGACGAAGAGGTCATGATGAACGATGCGCGTTTCATGCGAGCGCCGACGATCATGAAAGCCTTCCACGACGCGGGGGCCCGCGTTGCTGTCGTCACAGCCAAGGACAAGCTACGCGCTTTACTCGGAAAGGGTCTCGATCCAGCGACCGGCCGTGCAATCGCTTTCTCGTCTGAGAAGGCCGACAAGGCAACGAAAGAGGCGAACGGCGTCGCAAATGTGGTCAACTTGGTTGGGATGCCGGTTCCCGAGGTCTATTCTGCGGATCTGTCCGAATTCGTTTTTGCAGCGGGCTTGAGGCTGCTTCGGGACTTCAAACCGGACCTAATGTATTTGTCCACGACGGACTATGTGCAGCATAAGGCGGCGCCTGGCTCGGAGGTAGCGAACCGTTTTTATGAGATGCTCGACCGGTATGTCGGGCAGTTCGACGCCAGTGGCTGCGTACTCGTCCTCACGGCCGACCACGGCATGAACGACAAGCATCTCCCTAACGGGGAGCCGGACGTGATCTTTCTGCAGGAATTGCTCGATAAGATGTACGGTGTTGGCGTTACAAGGGTTATCCTCCCGGTTACTGACCCATACGTGGTTCATCATGGATCACTAGGGTCGTTCGCCACGGTGTATCTCCCTTCCAACATAGACCGGCGGGAAGTTATCGGTCGGCTAGCATCCCTTGAGGGCGTTGAGCTTTCAATCGATGCCGCGGAGGCTTGCGAACGGTTTGAACTACCGCCCGACCGCATCGGCGACGTGGTAGTCATATCAGGCAAACACAAGGTCTTGGGGACGAGCAGAGACAGGCATGACCTGTCCGGCCTGACTGAGCCACTGCGCTCGCATGGCGGACTGCAAGAGCAGACTGTGCCGATGGTTGCCAACCGTAAGGTCGCCCCTCGGGAGGGACACGATTTGCGCAATTACGACGTCTTCGACGTCGCCCTAAACCTTGTGAGCTAGCCACCACCGCTTCGTTGCTGGTCTCCCTCCAGAACCCTGAACCGTGCGTACTCAGCGCTCGAGGTCGCCGAAACAGGCTCGATGACGCGGCAAAGGAGAAGCTGACATGAACACCTATGTGGATCCGTCGCCACGCCGCGAGGCGATGCGTATCGCCGGTCGGCGGGTCGAAAGCGATGACGTGATTGAGGTCTTGAACCCGTACACGAACAAGGCCGTCGGCACTGTCCCGGCGGCCCGACCGGAGCACGTTCGCGATGCCTTCAAAAAGGCGCAGGCTTTCCGGCCAAAGCTGACCCGCTACGAGCGTCAGCAAATCCTGCAAAAGACAGCCGAAACCCTCCGCGACAGGCGGGAGGATTTCGCACGTCTGATCACTGCCGAATCCGGGCTGTGCTGGAAGGACTCCCTTTATGAGGCTTCCCGTGCGTACGACGTGTGGTCCTTCGCGGCGCAACTCACGATCAGGGATGATGGCGAGATCTATTCTTGCGACATTTCGACTAACGGCAAGGCCCGCAAAATCTTCACAACGCGCCTGCCGCTGCTCGGGGTGATCTCGGCAATTACGCCGTTCAATCACCCGCTCAATATGGTGAGCCACAAGCTCGCGCCCGCGATCGCCACGAACAACCGCGTGGTCCTTAAACCGACGGAGCTGACTCCACTGACTGCGCTCGCACTGGCCGACGTGCTCTACGAGTGCGGTTTACCCGCTGAGATGTTGCACGTGGTGACCGGTAACCCGTCAACGATGGGCGATTCGATGATCACCGACCCAGCCGCTGATCTCGTCACTTTCACGGGTTCTGTCCGGGTCGGCAAGCACATCGCGGCGACCGCCGGCTACAAGCGGGTCGTGCTGGAACTCGGCGGCAATGACCCGTTGATCGTCATGGAAGACGCTGATCTCGAGCGGGCAGCCGACCTCGCGGTAGCGGGCGCAACGAAGAATTCCGGCCAACGCTGTACGGCAGTCAAGCGCATTCTGGTCGTTGAGAACGTGGCGGACGCTTTTTCGAAGCTCGTGACCGACAGGGCAAAAAAGCTTAAGTGCGGTGACCCGATGAACCCGGCCACGGATGTCGGCATCGTCATTAATGCCCGATCCGCTTCACTCTCCCAGGCGCGCGTGGAAGACGCCGTGTCGAAGGGCGCTGAAGTCCGGCACGGGAAAGCGCCAGAAGGCGCGTTATTCCATCCGACCGTGGTGGACCTAGTGCCGTTCGACTCCGAACTCGTGCGCGAGGAGACCTTCGGGCCGGTCATCCCGATCATTCGTTGCCCGAACGACGTGGATAGCATCATTCGGATCTCAAACTCCACGGCTTTTGGCTTGTCTTCTGGCGTTTGCACAAACCGCCTAGATTACATCAACCGCTTCGTGGCCGGACTTGAAGTCGGCACGGTGAACGTCTGGGAGGTTCCAGGATACCGGATCGAGATGTCCCCTTTCGGAGGCATCAAAGACTCGGGGCTCGGGTACAAAGAGGGTGTAATCGAAGCAATGAGGAGTTTCACTGACCTCAAAACCTACTCTCTGCCCTGGACTGAATAGGCGCGCCTTAGTTCGTCGATGCCTTATCGCTTATTCCGGCGATCTACTTCGACAAAACAATCAAATGACAGGGAGGATTTTGCATGTCCAGGGTTCAATACGGCGAACCCGTTGGTGCCCCAACGGTCTCACCACTCACCCCCTTTCGGCGAGCGCAATGGCGTATGCTGCTCGCCACCATGTTTTGTTACCTTTTCTTCTACACAGGCAGACAGACATTCGGCTTCGCAATTCCTGGGATCCAGGCCGAGTTCGGATTGTCGAAGCAGGACCTCGGCTGGGTAAGTGCGGCGTTACTCTGGTGTTATGCGTTCGGCCAATTCATTAACGGAAATTTGGCTGACAAGCTAGGCGGTCGGCGAGTGATGACGGCCGGAGCGCTGCTGTCTTTTGTCATGAACTGGGCAACAAGCTTTGCTATAGGTGTATTTACTCTGGGTACGTTCTGGGGGATCAACGGCTATTTTCAATCGATGGGCTGGGCTCCGGGCAGCCGTCTTCTCTCCAATTGGTGGGGGCGGCACGAGCGCGGCAAAGTCTACGGCCTGTACACGTTCGCCGCAGGCGCTGCCTCTGTAATGTCTTATGTTCTGGCTTTGGTCATCGCCGACACTCTGCATCTTGATTGGCGTTGGATCTTCCGGCTCCCAGTGCTGCTTCTTCTGATGGCCGGAATCGCCTACTACCTTCTCGTACGCGAGAGGCCCGAGGATCTCGGATTTCAAGCTCCCGCCGATACCGGAGCGGCGGACGAGGTCGCCCATCCGTCGAGTACCTCTGAAGCGGACGAGGGATCGACTGCGCGGTACAAGGCCGTGATTTCAAACTGGCGTCTGATGATCGCAAGTCTATCGATTGGCTTTCAGAACACAGCGCGCTATGGCCTGCTCGTCTGGGTACCTGTGCACTTCTTAGGCGACGGCAATGCTGGGGCGGCCGCGAGCGGGATCAGTTCTCAGTGGGTCAGCGTTGCGTTGCCCATTGGCATGGCTCTGGGCGCTCTCACGAACGGGTGGGTATCTGACGCGTTGTTCGGCTCAAAGCGTTATGGCGCGATCGTGTTGTACATAGCTCTGGGGGCGATTACCTGCTTGTACATGTCCACTATTCCTACATCCGATGTGGCGCTTGGGATCGCGGTGCTCTTCCTCTGCGGGTTCTTCGTCTACGGGCCGCAGTCGTCGTTTTGGGCTCTTTGCCCCGACTTGGCCGGATCAACGCGGGCCGGCACCGCAACTGGGGTGATGAACTTCGTCGCCTATTTGTTTGCGGGGCTGGGTGAACCTCTGGTGGGGCACCTTCTCGACAGGGCAGCCGACACTTCGCTGGTCTTTACGATTGTGGCGGTCTCGTGCGGCATCAGTGCAGCGATTGCACTCTTCATACGTCGGTAGAAGTGACGGGACTCGGGATGGTGGCCTTACAACCCGTGCCCAACGTACGCGGTTGTAGTTTAAAAATCAGTTAACCAAAGCCGAGGAGTTGAACATGGAAGCGCCGAAGATCGAGTTCGAGCCGCGAGGCCTCTACATCGGTGGCACTTGGTGTGCGCCGGCCGGCGACAAGACCTTCGTGTCGATCAACCCAGCAAACATGGAAAGTCTGGGGGATGTACCGTTCGCGACTGAGCCGGATGTCGAGCGCGCGGTGAACGCGGCTCAAAGCGGCTTCCGGGAATGGAGTCGTGTAGGTTCGAAGGAGCGCGCTCGCTGCATGGAGCTCCTCGCCGATCGCATTGAGGAGCACGCAGACGAGTTGGCCCTCATGGATGCGATCGACTCCGGCAATGCCGTAGTCGGCATGCGCGGCGACATGACTTGGACTGCTGAATCCCTGCGCTACTTCGCCGGTCTGATCACCGAGATCAAGGGCGAGACGTCATCGCAAGGGGAGCGTCACGTCAATATCACTCGACGTCAGCCGTTCGGGGTGGTCGCAAAGATCAATCCCTTCAATCATCCTTTTCGTTTCTGCGCGGAGAAGGCAGCAGCGCCATTGGCCGCTGGAAACTGCGTCGTCATCAAAGGTTCGGAGCAGGCGCCGCTCTCCAGCTTGCGTCTGGGCGAGTTGTCCGAGGGTTTGTTCCCGGCCGGCGTGATCAACGTCATCACGGGAGACGGTGCGACGGGTGCGGCCCTTGTGCGGCATCCAGCGGTTGGGCGTATCGGCTTTGTCGGCTCGGTTCCGACAGGTCGGGCCATAGCGAGGGAAGCCGCGTCAGGATTGAAGCGGGTCACGCTGGAGCTCGGCGGCAAAAATCCGATCATTATCTTTCCGGATGCAGATCCCAGGAAAGCCGCGGCGGCGGCAATCAAGGGAATGAATATGAATCGGCAGGGCCAGTCCTGCAGTTCGACCTCGCGTGTATTTGTCCACGCTTCTCTTCATAAAGCCGTTGCAGACGAAATCGTGAGGCTTGCCGAGTCCCTTCCGGTCGGAGCACCTTGGCTCAAGGAGAACGACGTGGGACCGATCGTCTCAGAGCGTCAGTTCGATCGGATCATGGGCTTCATCGACTCTGCAAAGCAGGAAGGGGCGGCATTGCTGACCGGCGGGGGCAGGCCGAACGATCCCGGCCTCCGCGGTGGTCTCTTCATTGCTCCGACGGTCTTCGATAATGTGACATCCAGAATGCGGATTGGCCGGGAGGAGATCTTTGGACCGGTTATGTCGATTATGCCTTGGACGAACTACGAGGACATGCTCAACGAAGCGAACGGCCTGGAGTATGGCCTAACCGCGGCCATCATCACAAATGACCTCGCTAAGGCGATGGAAACAGCGGATCGGATTGAAGCCGGCTATGTCTGGATCAATTCCAACGGTCGCTACCTCGGAGCGCCATACGGAGGCTGGAAGCAAAGCGGCATGGGCGAAGAGGAATGCTTCTCGGAACTTCTCAGCTACACGCAGACAAAGAATATCAATATGCGTTGGTGACCTTCGTGGCTGAAACTGTTGGAACTACTGAGTCGGCAGAGATAATCGGGTCGTCCAAAAATGCAACTTCTATCGTGCACAACTGACGAGCTTGAAATTTCCTTTGAGGAGAGTGGCCCACCTGATGGATTCCCGATCATCTTCCTGCATGGCTTCCCCGATGACCCGCGCACCTGGGACGATATCGCGAGGCCTCTGGTCGAGAGAGGCTTTCGGGCAATCGTTCCTTACCTTCGGGGCTACGGTCAGACCCGTTTCCTCAAGAAAGATGCCTTCATTACCGGACAGCAGGCGTCTTTAGGTAAGGATCTGCTGGATTTGATGGACGGATTGAGTATAAAAGAAGCGGGCTTGGTCGGCTACGATTGGGGGGGACGGGCGGCGTGTGTCGTCGCGGCGTTATGGCCGGAGCGGGTGCGGTGGCTCGTTTCCATCGGTGGTTACCATATTCAGGACATCGCCAAATCCCATGTTCCGGCCATTCCTGAACAAGAACTGCGCTTTTGGTATCAGTGGTATTTTGGGATGGAACGTGGAGTAACCGGCCTCAGAGAAAATAGATCGGCCCTGTGCAAGTTGCTCTGGCAACTGTGGTCGCCAAACCTGAAATTCAGCGAGGAGGAATACTGCCGTACAGCCGAGTCATTTTACAACCCCTACTTCGTCGAAGTAGTAGTCCATTGCTATAGACACCGCTACGGAAACGCGCCTGGCGCGCCGCACCTCGAGGGCTTCGAACGCCGATTAGCGAGTCGACCCACAATCTCGGTGCCGACCATAGTGCTGCATGGAGGTACAGACGGGTGTAAACCCCCTGACGACTCGGAGTCGCACGACAAGTTCTTTACCGACCGCTACGAGCGGCGCATTGTCCAACAAGCAGGTCATATTCTCTCTCGGGAGACCCCAGACGCTGTACTGCAGGCTGTTTTAGACGTTTGTTGCTAGTAAGCATCGAAGGTTGGCCTTCTGTCGATTGGTCAGTCACGGCTTAAATACCGATCGGGAATTCAAAGTTCCGGTGAGGTCACGATCGGCGCCTATAGTGACCCCACCGGGGATCAAGATTTTTCAATCTTGCAGTGCGATAGATCTGATCAAACCTGGGGTCAGGCTTCGAGGCTTTTTCACATTCGAACATCCGAGGATCGTCCGCTTGCGTCTTACCGCATCCCTAAAGCAGCCCTTCCGCTCTCCACCCGACTCGGTTATTCGGCCATTCCGTAGGTCCGTATCGCGCGTGTTGTGGGGAGTGCCGACGAGAGGGCGTTCACGCGCCACCTCCCTTGCGGAAGTCGAACAGCGGGATGCCGAGCTTGCGGGCCTTGTCGAGCGCCGCCCAGATGGCCTTGTGGTCGTTGCAGTCCATCCCGCCTGTGAAGGCGATCTTGGCACCCTTGGGGATCAGCACCTCCGTCTCGGCCCGGCGCTTGGCGGAGATGAAGTCGCGGCTGTCGATCATGGCCGCGGTCAGGGCCTTCCGGTTGACCATCGAGCCGGTGTGGGGCTTCCAGGTCGATCCGGTGTGCGCCTCGAAGTGCTCGGCGGCCTGGTCGCGCATGGCCTCGTAGGTGTCGCGGCGGTCGATGCGGTCTTGCCCTTCGACGAGGAGGCGTTCGAGTTCGACCGACTTCACCTCCGAGCCGTCCTGCTCGCGCTGGCTGCGCTTCTGGGCCTCCTCGTTGTCGTCGAGATCACGCTGCGCCTTGCCGCCCATGCGATGGAAGACGTTGACCGTGGACCAGAGGAGCTGTTTGAGGTCGGGTTCGAGCGGCGTATCGGTGAAGGTCGAGACCAGGGCGTCGAAGACGTCGGCCAGGGCGCCCTGAACGGTGAGCGGCTCAGGCATCGGCCGCGGGTCGTGCTCGCCTCGGGCGAGTTGGAAGCCGTGGAGTTCGAGTTCCTCGACCACGTGGGCCGTGGGGCTGCTGGTGTGCGGGGGCTCGTCGTCGTGGGTGTCGCGGTCGGTCGCCATCGGGTCGTCCATCTGAGGCTGAAGCCGCGCCCATCGCGGCCTTCGTGGCGTTTCCGAAGCCGGGAGCGGGACGGGCTTGCACCGCAGGGCTCTCGCCCGAGCGGCCATAGCGCAGCGGAGGACGGCGGAGGGCGGCTTTCTTGGCTCGCGAGGAATGGGCTCACCACCCCACGCGAAACCTGTTGCGTGGGGTGGTAGTTGAACATAATGAAGAGCGTTTTTTGCTCACCGGCGCGGCGCACGAACGTTGCCATGAGCGCACGAGGCTCGGGGCCGCGCCGGTGAGCAAAAAACGGATTGGACTAAACCTCGCCGCGATCCCGCCTATGGGGTTTGCATCGCTCAGCCCTGCGGTCGGAGCTGCGGTCGATTGGTCCGATCGGCCCACCCGGATGCTGGGTTCGACGTGTCGCCTTGGCGCTCGGATGCTTCGACGCCCGGTTAATTGGATTGGAGGCGCGATCCTGGGCCATCACTGTCGCAACCACGATGAAGAACGCCGCGCGCGACGCGAGTTGCTCGTCGCCAATTTGGCGTTGCCTTGGAAAGCGGTGCGGTAGGTTGGCGATCAAGGCTGGGTCATGAGCTGTCGCACGACATCGGCGGGCGTGGCGGTGGGCAAGGTCGCAACGTACCCTGGGGCAGCATTCTCCCGCCGCAGCCAGGGCAGAGATCGATGTCGTGGCCGATGAGGTCGCGCAGACGATCCTGCCAACGGCGTGGCGGCTCCGGGTCCGGCGGCGACGGCGCGGCGAGCAGGTCGCGGCAGAGCGTCAGCTTGGCGGCGCGGTGACGGTTGGCGAGAAATCCGATGTGGCGGATCCTGTGGAAGCCGTCGGGCACGGTGTGCTGCAGGAAACGACGAATGAATTCGTCGGCTGCGAGCGTCATCACTTTGGTCTTGCCGCTTTGCCGGTAATCCTTCCAGGTGAAGCTGACCTGGTCGTTCTCGAGCCCGATCAAGCGGCTGTTGGCGATGGCGACGCGATGAGTGTAGCGGGCCAGATAGCCGAGCACTTGCTCGGGCCCGGCGAACGGCGGCTTGCTGTAGACGACCCAGTCGATCTCGGCCAACTCGGCAAGCCGAGCGGCGAAGGCGGCGGGGTCAGCCAACCCCGCGATTGAGGCGGGAAAGCGGAGTTCATCGTGGGCGAAGACGGCGCGGAGCTGATCGACGAACAGGTCGCGGAAACGGCGGGACAGCACACGAACGGGCAGGAAGAAACTTGGTTTGCAGGGGACCCAGCGGGTCTGGTCGGGCGAGATCCCGCCGCCAGGGACGATGCAATGAAGATGCGGATGGTGATGGAGCGCCTGTCCCCAGGTGTGCAGCACCGCGACGGCGCCGACTTCG
>JAABUQ010011414.1_pt1 | contig 11352 bp, 7 predicted proteins | sample 5560001 | NCBI WGS metagenome assembly JAABUQ01 (sample SAMN10711888, study PRJNA513371) | rock metagenome | isolation source: Antarctica rocks | place: Antarctica: Victoria Land, Finger Mt nord | collected 2015-12-18
CGGCGGTAGGCGTGGACGAGTTCGGCGAGGGGGTCGACGTCCCAGACCGCCAGCGTGCCGGCCTCGAAGTAGTCGGCCCGCTTCGCCGCCATCTCGCGCAGCGCCGCCGGGCCGGCGTCGAACTCGGAGCGGACTTCGACGGCGAAGGTCGGCGGCCCTTCGATGAACCGCATCGGGTTGGCCGAGGGGGGGCCATCATAGTACGAGGCGTCGGGCGAGAACGACTCGCGCCCCGAGGCCAGCTCGGGCACGGCGAAGCCGACACCATCGCCCAGCGCGAGTCCGCGTCCGGTCGCCCGGACATGCCCCCGGAGGCTGAAGGCAATCTCCAGGGCGATCACGCCGGATCGTCTGCCGGTGGGCATGAGCTTGACGATCCTCCCTTGGATCAACTCGCCGTTCCCGTCGAAGGCGAGGAGGTCATCGAGCGTGGCCCGGGTCTCGGTGGATGGCGGCATCGGGCGTCCCTCGGTTCGGGTCCTGTCGGTTCGATCTTACCGCTTCAAGAGGTCCTGGAGGGCGTAGACGTCGAGGGGCCCCTGGCGGAGGCGTTCGAGGGCGGCGACGGCGGCCTTGGCGCCGGCGATGGTGGTGATGCAGGGGACGCCGTGGCTGACGGCGGCGGCCCGGATGCGGCCCTCGTCGGTCCGGGCGCCTTTGCCGCTGGGGGTGTTGACGATCAGGGCGATCCGGCCGTTGGCCAGGTGGTCGAGGAGGTTGGGCCGCCCCTCGGCGATCTTCCGGACCGGGGCCACGGCGATCCCGTGCTCGGTGAGCGCCGCGACGGTCCCGGCCGTCCCCATCAGGTCGTAGCCCATCGAGGCGAGCCGGGCGGCGATCGGCAGGACCGCCCCCCGGTCGCGGGCGGCGACGCTGATGAAGACCGTGCCGGAGTCGGGCAGGCGGCTGCTGGCGCCCAGCTGGGCCTTGGCGAAGGCGGCGGCGAAATCCTTGTCGATCCCCATCACCTCGCCGGTCGACCGCATCTCGGGGCCGAGCACGATGTCCACCCCGGGGAACTTGGCGAACGGGAAGACGCTCTCCTTGACCGAGACGAACGAGGGCTCGACCTCGGGCCCGATCCCCTGCTCGTCCAGGGTCCGGCCGGCCATCACCCGGGCCGCCACCTTGGCCAGGTTCAGCCCGGTGGCCTTGGACACGAAGGGGACCGTCCTCGACGCCCTGGGGTTCACCTCCAGGACGTAGACGTCTCCATCCTTCACGGCGAACTGGATGTTCATCAGCCCGCGGACGCCCAGGGCCTCGCCCAAGGCCACCGTCTGCCGCTTCAGCTCGGCGACGATCCCGGCCGAGAGCGTGAACGGCGGGATGGCGCAGGCGGAGTCGCCCGAGTGGATCCCGGCCTCCTCGATGTGCTCCATCACCCCGGCGACGATCGTCCGGGTGCCGTCGCAGACGGCGTCGACGTCGACCTCGCGGGCATCTTCGAGGAATTTGTCGATCAGCACCGGGTGGCCTGGGCTGGCCTCGATCGCCTCGGCCACGAACCGGGACAGGCTCGGCTCGTCGTAGACGATCTCCATCGCCCGGCCGCCGAGGACGAAGCTGGGCCGGACCAGCACCGGATAGCCGATCCGCTCGGCGATCCGCCGGGCGTCCTGATACCCGGTCGTCGAGCCGTTGGGCGTCTGCTTCAGGCCCAGGCGGTCGATGATCACCCGGAACCGCTCGCGGTCCTCCGCCAGGTCGATGCTCTCCGGGCTCGTGCCCAGGATCGGCACCCCCGCCGCCTCCAGGGCCCGGGCCAAATTCAGGGGGGTCTGCCCGCCGAACTGGACGATCACGCCGACCGGCTCGACCCGCTCGATCACGTTGAGGACGTCTTCCACCGTCAGCGGTTCGAAGAACAGCCGGTCCGAGGTGTCGTAGTCGGTGCTGACCGTCTCCGGGTTGGAGTTGATCATCACCACCTCGTAGCCGTCCTCCCGGAGCGCGAACGCCGCCTGGCAGCAGCAGTAGTCGAACTCGATCCCCTGGCCGATCCGGTTCGGCCCGCCGCCGAGGATCACCACCCGGGGCTTCTCGCCGACCCGGGCCTCGTCCTCGTCCTCGTAGGTCGAGTAGTAGTAGGGCGTGACCGCCTCGAACTCCGCGGCGCAGGTGTCGACGAGCTTGAAGACGGCCGAGATCCCCCGCCGCTTCCGGTCGAGCCGGACCTTGGCCTCGGTCGAGCCCCAGAGGTGCGCGAGCTGGCGGTCGGAGAACCCCTCGCGCTTGGCCTCGCGCAAGAGCGCATCGTCGGCCCCCTCCAGCGTCCCGGCGGCCCTGAGCCGGCCTTCGAGGAGCACCAGCTCGCGGAGGTTGTGGAGGAACCAGGGGTCGATGTTGGTCAGGGAGTGGATCTGCTCGATCGAGAGGCCGGCCAGGAACGCGTGGCGGATCGACCAGGCCCGCTCGGCGTTGGGCGTGGCGAGCTTGGCCCGGATCTCGTGCTCGAGCGGCTGCTGGGGGGTGCCCCAGGTGTCCTTGGGGTCGCAGCCGAAGCCGAACCGGCCGACCTCCAGCCCGCGCAGGGCCTTCTGGAAGCTCTCGCGGAAGGTCCGGCCGATCGCCATGACCTCGCCGACCGACTTCATCTGCGTGGTCAGGACCGGGTCGGCTTCGGGGAACTTCTCGAACGCCCAGCGGGGGATCTTGGTGACGACGTAGTCGATCGTCGGCTCGAAGCAGGCTGGGGTCTCGCGGGTGATGTCGTTGCGGATCTCGTCGAGCCGGAACCCGACGGCGAGCTTGGCGGCGATCTTGGCGATCGGGAACCCGGTCGCCTTGCTCGCCAGGGCGCTCGACCGGCTGACCCGGGGGTTCATCTCGATCACGATCATCCGCCCGGTCCGCGGGTCGACCGCGAACTGGACGTTCGATCCGCCGGTCTCGACGCCGATCTTGCGTAAGATCGCCAGCGAGGCATCCCGCATCCGCTGATATTCCTTGTCGGTGAGCGTCTGGGCCGGGGCGACGGTGATCGAGTCGCCGGTGTGGACGCCCATCGGGTCGAAGTTCTCGATCGAGCAGACGATCACCGCGTTGTCGGCGCCGTCGCGCATCACCTCCATCTCGTACTCTTTCCAGCCGATGACGCTCTCCTCGACCAGGAGCGACTTGACCGGCGAGAGCTCGAGCCCGAAGGCGACCATCCGGTCGAACTCGTCCTTGTTGTAGGCGATCCCGCCGCCGGAGCCGCCCATGGTGAAGCTGGGCCGGAGCACGCAAGGCAGGCCGATCTGGTCGCGGACCGCCCGGGCCTCCTCCAGGGTGTGGGCCAGGACGCTCCGGGCGCTCTCCAGGCCGATCTCCTCCATCGCCACCTTGAAGAGGGCCCGGTCCTCGGCCATCCGGATCGACTCGGCCGAGGCGCCGATGAGCCGGCAGCCGTACTTCTCCAGCACGCCGGACTCGGCCAGGGCCAGGCCGACGTTCAGGCCGGTCTGGCCGCCGAGGGTCGGCAGGAGGGCGTCGGGCCGCTCGGCGGCGATGATCTGCTCGACGACGGCCGGGGTGATCGGCTCGATGTAGGTCCGGTCGGCCATCTCCGGGTCGGTCATGATCGTCGCCGGGTTGGAGTTGACCAGGACGACCTTGTACCCCTCCTCGCGGAGCGCCTTGCACGCCTGCGTGCCCGAATAGTCGAATTCGCAGGCCTGGCCGATGACGATCGGCCCGGCCCCGATGATCAGGATCTTCTCGATGTCGGTTCGCTTGGGCACGGGCGGTTCTTCCTCAAATCCGGCGTCCTCTGGCCACGCCGGCGACCCTTTCGGCGCATGCCGAAGCCGCGGTCCTCTTCCCCCGGGTCGAAGGCCGGGGGAAGGCGCCGCGGCCGAGAAAATCGCCCCATCCTAGCAAGCCGGGGGGGCATCCGACAACCCCGAGGGCCGCCCGGGTCGGCCCGACGCCGAGGCAAATGATCACCGTCGATTGCTGATGATCCGAAACGGAATCGGCTGCCCTCCCTCGGAGCCGGCCGGGCGGATGCTGCCTTTTTTCGCCGATCATTGACCACCGCGGCGGCGGCCCCCTAGAATCGGAGCGTCCTCCATCTCCGTGAGCTAGGGTGGGGCGGGGGGCCTCGCCCGCGATCGATGCTCGCCGACGGCCATCCTCCAGATGGCGCTCGCCCGGACTTCCCTCCCAGATTGACGGGGCATCCTCCGTGAACGTCCTGGACTATTTCGGCCGCGTCTCGGTCATCAGCCTGCTCTCGCGGACCGACCGCCGGCGCGACATGGCCCGCGAGCTCGAGCGGCACGGGATGCCGATCCGGCCCGGCAAGGTCGAGTTCTTCGACGCCTTCCGGCCCGAGGAGGCGGCCGGCTTCCCCTCCATCGGCCTGCACGGCTGCTACCTCAGCCACCTCGGGGTCCTCAGGCAGGCCAGGGACGCCGGGGCGGCCCGCGTGCTGGTCTTCGAGGACGACGCCCAGATCTCGCGCCAGTTCGACAAGTACCAGGAGCAGCTCGTCGCCCAGCTCCGGCGCGAGGACTGGGGGATCGTCTACTTCGGCCACCCGCTCGACACCGGCGCCTCGGCCACCGACGTGCCCAGGCTGATCCCCCACGTCGGGGCGTTCGACCTGGCCCACTTCTACGGCGTCAACGGCCAGGCGCTCGACCGCCTGGTCCGGTTCCTCGAAGGCTGCCTGACCCGGCCCCCGGGCCACCCCGAGGGGGGGCCGATGTCGCCCGACGGGGCCCTCTCGGTCTTCCGCGAGCGGAACCCCGACCTCCCCACCCTGATCGCCTCGCCCAACCTGGGCTGGCAGCGCAGCTCCAGGACCGACAACCACGCCCTCCGCTGGTTCGACCGGGCCCCGATCGTCCGCGACGCCGTCGCCGTCGCCCGCCGGGCCCGCGCCATCGCCGGCTCGTTCCGCTGAGCCGAGCCGGGCCCCCGATCGCCGGGCCGCCCTCCGGGCTTACTTGTCGTCGGGGTTGAGGAACCGGAAGGCCCAGCCGGCGAGCGCCCCGCCGAGGAACGTGGCCGCCAGGAGCAGGATCAGGTGCGAGGCCCTGGCCAGGCCCATGATCGTCACGCCGACGGCGACCGCCGGGTTGAACGCACCGCCGGAGATCGCCCCGACGGCGAAGGCCCCGACCAGCACGGTCGAGCCGATCGCCAGGCCATAATAAGAGTTGCCCGCCGTCGCCTTCGACGTCGCCGTGTTCAGGACCACGTAGCCCAGGGCGAAGGTGAAGAGCACCTCGACGACGAACGCCTTGACCGGGTCGGGGTCGAGGCCCGACTGGGCCGAGTGCCCCTTGAGGTAGATCACCAGGAACGCCGCCAACGCCGCGCCGGCGACCTGCGCGATCATGTAGGGGACGACGTCCTTGGTGGCGCAGCGCCCCCGGATCCAGACCGCCAGGGTGACCGCCGGGTTGTAGTGACCGCCCGAGATGTGCCCACCGGCGTAGACCATCACCATCAGGGCGAACCCGATCGCCAGGGGGGGGATCACGCCGCTGCTCGGGCTGGCGTCGACGACGCACTGGCCGATCGTGAGGATGAGGAAGAAGGCGCCGATCAATTCGACGAGATACTTGCGGGTGTTCATGTCGATCCTCGGAGCGGTGGTGGGGGGCCGGTCGAGGCGCCGGGGCTGCCGCCCGGCGCGGGCGGGCGGAAGGTGGTGACGCGGCGAAGGCCGGTGGGGCGACACCGGCCTTCGACGGGGCGTTCGTGCTGGAGCAAGGAGATTGGGAAGGGTGGAAGCCCCGGGGTAGGCCCGGGGCGGGGAGAAGGGGACGGTCGGCCGCGCGACTACGGCTTATTCAGGCTTCTTGGTGGCGGAGTCCTGGAGCTTCACGCCCCCCTTGCCCACGGCCGCGCCGGCCTTCTCGAGCCCCTCGCCGGTGGCCTTGACGGCCTTGCCGGCGGTCTCGCCGAGGTGGTCGGTGGCGGACTTGGCGGCGTCGGTCGCGAGCTTCTCGCCGCCCCGCTCGATCGCGTCGCCGGTGGCCTCGACGGCCCTGCCGGTGGCGTCGACCGCCTTGGTCCCCAGCTCGCCGGCCTTCTTCCCCATCTTGCCGAGGCCTTCGGCCGCCTTGTGCTCGAGGTCGACGGCCTTGTCCTCGATCTTCTGGACGGTGCTCTTATCGGTCGTCGCCGGGGGGGTCGTGGTCGTCGGGGCGGACGGGGCGGCCGTGGTGGGCTCCGCCGGGGGTGCCGGGGAATCGCCGCAGCCGGACCAGGCCAGGAGTCCGGCGGAGAGCAAGGGAGCGGCGAGGATCGGTCGGAGGGCGCGGGACTTCATTGGGGACGACTCCAGGGAAGGCCGAGGGCCCGACCGACTCCCGGTCGCCGCGATCGGCCGGCATGCTTCGGACGAAACTGGCATCAACACTTATACAGAAAGTTCAGGCGCGTCGCAAGGCCCCGGCGCCCCGCCCGAGGGGGGGACCTGGCCTATTTCCCCGCCTCGATCGCCCGGCCCGAGGAGGAAGGCCAGGGCCGCCTCGATCACCCGGGCCCCCTCGGAGTCGAGGGCCAGCAGGTGGTCCGACCCGGGGAAGCGGATCAGTTCCTTCCGGGCCGAGCCGAGGTGCCCGAGCAGCCAGGCGGCCCCGATCGGGTCGACCACCGAGTCCCGCCCCCCCTGGAGGATCAAGGTCGGGGCCCGGATCGCCGGGACCAGCGGCTTGACCCGCTCGATCAGCTCCAGGGCGCTCAGGCCCGCCGCCAGGCTGAACGTCCGGAACCGCGAGGCCGACGCCAGACCTCGCCTGATCTGGCGGTCCGCGACCGCCGGGGGGCGACGCGGGAGGTCGGGCATCCATCGGCCGATCAAGCCAAGGTAAGCCGACGGCCGGAGCGGTATCAAGCGGGCGTGGCGGATCGCCAGGAACGGGGCCAGCAGCACCAGGGCCGCCGCCGGCCGCCGCGAGGCCAGCTCCAGGGCGAGCGTCGCCCCGGTCGAGAAGCCGACGACCGCCACCGGCCCCCCTTCCGCCGCCAGGGCGTCGAAGGCCAGCGCGGCCGAGGCCGACCATTCCCGCCAGGTCGACCCCGGCATCGTCGGCCCGGGGCCGTCGTGCCCCGGCAGGACCGGCGCGGCCACCCGGAGCCCGGCAACCCCGAGGGCGTCGATCAGCGGGGCCAGCTCGTAGGGCCCGCCCCCCAGGCCGTGCAGGACCAGGCACGACGGGCGGGCGTGGTCTCCGGTCCGGTCGGCCATCGGTCGAGGTCCTCTTGCCGGCCCGACCGGCCGTCGGCCTCGGCGGCGAAGCGGGCGGACCTCCGCCCTTGAGCTGACCCGCCGGGCGGCATAGAGTCAAGCGCCGCCCCCCTTTTCGCCGCTCGAACCCTTCGCTCCGAGGCCGGATCATGCCGCGACTCGCCGCGCTCGCCCTCGCCTGGCTCCTGATCGCCGCCCCGGCCCGGGCCGGGGCCGCCGACCGCCCCGACCTCGTCGTCGCCGACTTCGAGGGGGACGACTACGCCCCCTGGACGGCCGAGGGTCGGGCGTTCGGCCCGAGGCCGGCCCGAGGGACCTTGCCCGGGCAGATGGCGGTCTCGGGCTACCTCGGCCGAGGGCTGGCCAGCTCCTTCGAGGGGGGGGACGACTCGGTCGGGACCCTGACCTCGCCCCCGTTCCGGGTCGAGCGGCCGAGGCTCAACTTCCTGATCGGCGGCGGCAAGTTCCCCGGCGAGACCTGCCTCGACCTGGTCGTCAACGGGTCGGTCGCCCGGACCGCCACCGGCCCGAACGACCGGCCGGGGGGTTCGGAGCGGCTGGACTGGGCGTCGTGGGACGTGTCCGACCTCGCCGGCCGGGAGGCCGTGCTCCGGGTCGTCGACCGCCGGGCCGGGGGCTGGGGCCACATCAACGTCGACCACGTCGTCCAGTCCGACCGGCCCAGGGGGACGGCGACCCTGGCCCGCGACCTCGTGGCCGATCGCCGCTACTTGCACCTGCCGGTCCGGGGGGACGCCCCCTTGCGCAGGCTCCGGGTGATCGACGAGGGGCGGACGGCCCGCGAGTTCGACATCAAGCTGGCCGACGGCCCGGGCGACTTCCTCGCCTTCCTCGACCTCGGGCCGTTCCGGGGGCACAAGCTCAAGGTCGAGGCCGCCCTGCCGGTCGACTCGAAGGCCCTGGACCGGCTCGCGCTGGCCGACTCGGTCCCCGGGTCCGACGCCCCTTATCGCGAGGCCCTCCGACCCCAATTCCATTTCACGTCGAGGCGGGGGTGGCTCAACGACCCCAACGGCCTGGTCTGGCACGACGGCACGTATCACCTGTTCTACCAGCACAACCCGTATGGCTGGGACTGGGGCAACATGCACTGGGGCCACGCCACCAGCCCCGACCTGGTCCGCTGGACCGAGCGGCCGATCGCCCTCTACCCCCGCGAGTACGGCGACTGGGCCTTCTCCGGCAGCGCGGTGGTCGACCGGGCCAACACCTCGGGCTTCGGCTCGGGGGGCAAGCCTCCCCTGGTCGCCGCCTACACCAGCACCGGCCGGGGCGAGTGCATCCTCTTCAGCCTCGACGAGGGGCGGACCTGGGCCGAATACGCCGGCAACCCCGTCGTCCGCCACCAGGGGCGCGACCCCAAGCTGATCTGGCACGCCCCGACGAGCCGCTGGGTGATGGCCGTCTACGACGAGGAAGGGGGGCGCCGATCGATCGCCTTCCACACCTCGCCCGACCTGAAAAGCTGGACCTTCGCGAGCCGGGTCGACGGGTTCTACGAGTGCCCCGACCTCTTCGAGCTGCCCGTCGAGGGCTCCCCCGACCAGTCCCGCTGGGTCCTCTCCGCCGCCGACGGCGCCTACCTGCTCGGCCGGTTCGACGGCCGGGACTTCCGCCCCGACTCGCCCGCCAAGTACAAGCTCTGGCACGGCGACTACTACGCCGCCCAGACCTACAGCGACACCCCCGGCGGCCGTCGGGTCCAGGTCGGCTGGGCTCGCGAGGTCGCGATGCCCGGGATGCCCTTCAACCAGCAGATGACCCTGCCCCACGAGCTGACCCTCCGCCCGACGCCCGACGGCCTCCGCCTCGCCGCCCGCCCCGTCCCCGAGCTGGCCACCCTCCGGACCCGCTCCCGGACCTGGACCGACCCGGACCTCGGCGTCGACCCCCTCGCCCCGGTCGAGGGCGACCTCTTCGAGGTCCGGGTCGAGGCCGCCGTCGGCCTCGAAGGGGGCTTCACCCTCGCCGCCTTCGGCCAGCCGATCACCTACGACGCGAAGTCCCGGACGCTCCGGGTCCGGGGCGTCGCCGCCCCGCTCGACCCGATCGGGGGGGCGGTCAAGCTGCAAATCTTCATCGACCGCGCCTCCATCGAGGTCTTCGGCGACGACGGCCTCGCCGCGATCTCCCGCTCCGCCTCCCGGGCCCTCGGCGCCCGCCCCCTGGCGATCCACGCCGAGGGGGCGAAGGTCCGGACCATCGAGGTCCACGACCTCGCCTCCGCCTGGCGGTGAAGGGCGCCGCGGCGGTCGCTGGCCGACCGGGGCGGGATGCCTACAACGGGACGGTGCGACCCCCGACACCGTCCCGGACGATCCGATGCCCGACGCGAACTGGACCCCGACCCGGGCCGAGGCCCTCCGGCGGCTCGACGAGTTCTTGCCGCACTCGGGCCGGGACTATGCGACCCGGCGGAACTACGACCTCGGGCCGGACGATCGGTCGAACGTCTCGGTGCTCTCGCCGTACCTCCGGCTCCGGCTGATCACCGAGGGCGAGGTCGTCGCCGCCACCTTGGGGCGGCATGGGGTCCGGGGGGGCGAGCGGTTCATCCAGGAGGTGGCCTGGCGGACCTACTGGCGGGGGTGGCTGGAGCTTCGGCCGGGGGTTTGGGGCGCCTATCGGGATGAGGTGGCTGGGCTATTCGGGCGGCTGGACGGCGACCCCGGCCTCCGCGAGCGGTACGAACGGGCCGTGGAGGGGCGGTCGGGGATCGCCTGCGTCGACGCCTGGGCCCGCGAGCTGGTCGAGGTCAACTACCTGCACAACCACGCCCGGATGTGGTTCGCCTCGATCTGGATCTTCACCCTCAAATTGCCCTGGGCGCTCGGGGCGGACTTCTTCATGCGGCACCTGCTCTGCGGCTGCCCGGCGTCGAACACGCTGTCGTGGCGGTGGGTCGCCGGGCTCCAGACCCGGGGGAAGACGTACCTGGCCACGGCCGAGAACATCGCCCGCTACACCGAGGGCCGGTTCAAGCCCCGCGAGCCCCTGGCCACCCACGCCGAGCCGATCGAGGGCCCGGAGCCGCCGCCGGCCGCCCCCCTGGCCAGGCCCGGCCGGGTCGGCGAAGGGCCGGCGGGCCTGCTCGTGACCGAGGAGGACCTCACGCCCGAGACCCTGGGCCTCGAAGCCGGGTCGATCCGGGCCGTCGCCGGCGTCGTCGTCCCCGCCGACCGCTCGCCCCGGCCGGTCTCCCCGGCCGTAACCGAGTTCGCCTCGGGTGCCCTCGACGACGCCCTCGCCCGGGCCTCCGCCACCTTCGAGGCCCCCGCCGCCCGCCTCGGCGACGACTGGCCCGCCACCGTCCTCGCCTGGGCCCGCGAGCACGCCCTGTCCCAGGTCCTCACCGCCGAGGCCCCCGTCGGCCCCGCCCGCGAGCGCCTCGACGCCCTCGCCCCAGCCCTGGCCAAAGCCGGAATCCCCCTCGTCCGAGTCCGCCGACCCTGGGACGACACCCTCTGGCCCCTCGCCACGGCCGGCCACTTCCACTTCAAGGGGAAGCTGGAGTCCTCCCTGGCCCGGCTCGGGATGCTCCCCGAGCCGGCCGGCAAGAAGCGGGGGCGGGGCTAAAGTTACCCCTTCACGTAGGTGTCTTTACACGATCAGCCCACCTCGAAAATCGGTCATAACAGCCCAAAGTTATCGTGATTTTCACATAAGCACAGAACATCAACCAATTGTCTCAAGCCGCAGTTCCCAATTCGCGTACGCGAACGTGCAGCCGTGGTCCACTGGTCGCACGAGTCTTCGCGAGCGAATTTCCGTTTTCGACCGCAAAGACTTGACGCAAGAATTGCGGGCGTGGATAATGCAGTCTGTCGTGTGGCGACAAGTGGGAGATTTGCGGTGTCGAGCGAACTTCATCAGAAGATCTGGGACGACACGGCTAAGGGGTTTGAAAGAACGTAATTCTCCCGTATCCTGTAGCCTCTTCACCAGGAGGCCCAGGAGCTTACGGAGATGCGACCCGAACCCGAGATGATCCCCGTCCTGATCGATGCCGCCGAGGCCCTCACGGGCGGCCAGAAGCGGCTCTTCATGGCCAAGACGGTCCAGGCCATGGGGCGGGGCGGGCAACGCTGGGCCGAGGTGCACCTCGGCTGGTGCCGGGACACCATCCGCAAGGGCACACA
>JAABUQ010011416.1_pt1 | contig 11350 bp, 9 predicted proteins | sample 5560001 | NCBI WGS metagenome assembly JAABUQ01 (sample SAMN10711888, study PRJNA513371) | rock metagenome | isolation source: Antarctica rocks | place: Antarctica: Victoria Land, Finger Mt nord | collected 2015-12-18
TGTGGGATTAAGAAGAATGCTGGGGGGGTGGTTAGGGGTTGTGGGGGGTAGGGGAGTGGTGTGGATATGATTGATGATTTGATGATTTGGAGAGGGTGATGGATGTACAAGTGGTGGGGGGGAAAGCGGGTGCTGAGAAGGGGATGTGGGTGTGGTGGGGGCGGTTTTTGGAAAGGGGGGAGGGGGGTTGGAGGCGGGAAAGGTACTTGTATGATGGCTATGCGGACGGGTTACAGATATAGACATTGGGATTTGGGATGGCTGTCTGCATTTTGAGGAGTAAGGTAGGCTGCGGATAGAGCGACTGCGATACCCTTGCTTATATGGAGTCAAAAGAGTTGAAGGTCTGCATGTGTGCAATTGTGTTCACATTGCGTTGGGTTCTTGCTATCCTTTATTTCCGTGTAAAAGACATTACACTCGCTGCCATAGCAGCACAACCTGCGTCCCCCCCTTCTCTTCTCTCCCCCTCATCCTTTCGATCGCTCTCGTGGGAATACATTATCATAACAAAGCTCCCTTCGCGGGGCATAATACAAAGATATGCAGAACCAACGCGTCAAACAAGGCAGGGTTTTGCAAATATTGCCCCTTCGCTCATGCCCGCGCGGTTTGGTGTAGAAACAGAATGTGGATGCGGAGACATAACCTCATCAATGCTGTCAACGCCGCGCTGGGTAATTATGCACATTAGAAGTAGATGCGTTCGTTTTGCTTTCCTTTCCGCAGGGTGTGTGATTACGTTTCGAAACTCCGCCCCACGCCCACGCTCTTGCTTGGGAAGCCGATGGAGAAGGCTTGGGCTGAGTTCTGCCGCTCCTGCTGCTCCTTTTCTTTTTGGGCTTTGAGGATTAATTGGCGCCGGCGGGCGTCGTGGTCGAAGTCTGGCATTGGCTCGTCGCTTCCGGATCGTGAGTGCGCCAATCTGGTCGCACAGATTGAAGAGGTTGATTTCATCTTTCGGAGCCCGCGCGGTTTCGATGGTTCTCTGGGCATGGGTGCAGATTCGGTGGAGTTTGTTCGGTGGGATAACTCTTTTACGTCGTTGCGATTGCGGAGGTTTCTGAACTCGCGTGCGATTCGCTCGAGAGTGGTCCCTCGTTTCTTAGGCGTGGGTGGTGGCCGTGGCTGTGCGTGTGGTGGTGATGCAGGAAGGGGTTTATTGATGGGTGCGGTGTGATTTTTGCTCCCTGTGCTGCTGCTCGTGGATGGTCTGTCGCCTGTAGCGAAGCTGACGCCCGAGTCGGCTCGACGCTCGTTGCGGTGAAAGGCATCGCGCTCTGCGTTGAAGTATTCGGGGCCAGTGACCTCGATGCATTCTTCGATGACACCGTTGGTAGTTCGAAGGTATTTGTCTACTATATCTCTGACGACAGCCCAGCCATTGGCGTCGCCTGCTGCTTTGCCTTGGTCTTCCAGGTTCTTGAGGATATCTTTGCCGTTCTTCTCGACGCCGGTAATGTAGCGGAAGAAGGCACCGCGTTGGGATGACAGGATGGTTGATGTTAGTTGGCGAGTAGGAGGGGCGACGGTGGTGGGTGGGTACAGAGTGTTGAGCATCGCGATGCAATTGGCTTTCGAGAAGGGCTCGAGGCGCATCTCATTGATGAGTGTCTAATAGGATCGACGTTAGTAATTGAAATACAAGACACATGCAGTACACGGTGCCTACCCATCGACGAAGCCCAACATAGCAGTGCGCATAGAGTGCCTCGACCTTTCGCTCTTTGTCTCGCATGCTCTTCACCCAATCTGATATTGTTGCATCGGCACAGATCTCTCCGCTGTTCTGATCCACCACACCCTGGTTCAGGCCAAGCCTCTGCAGTGCAAGAGACAGCTCCCTCTTTCTCCTATTCTCCAAATCTTTGAGGTAGTCCATCGCCGTCAGTGCTTGTGTGAAATCGACTAGACATAGATCTTCGGTAAAGCATCGTCGTACGAAAGATGTGATGAAGGATGCTGGCAGCGAAAAGGGTTGTGAGGGCAATTGGCTGATGTGGGTCATGAGGCACGACTTGAAGTGTTCGGCCGCACCCTGTCCTGCCAATTGATGTTGTTGTTCTGTTGGGAATTCAGGTGTTTGCGGTGAGGTGTCGGGGCTGGAGGCAGATGAAGATAACGAGGGCGTCTCGGGGCGGATGGATTGACGGGGTAATTGCTGAGCTGACGAGGTTGAATTGAGTGTGTACATTGTGCGTAGAGGTATTTCGTAGGTGCCAGGATACGCGAGAAGGTGTTCGAGTATCCAAGGATAGGCAGAGCCATCTGTTGAAGAGGCTGTCGAGGAGGAGCTAGGATGGGGCGACATGGTCGAATTTGGTTGGGGTGATACAGTAGTGACGGAGATGGTGTTGGAGGCGTCCAGAGCGAAACGTCAAGCCGAAACCGCCCGCGAATATAGATCAATCAATTCGACATACGGTCAATTGAATCAGGCCAGCGATATGAGCAGGTGGGATTGAACGAGGTCAATGTTGGCTTTTGTTGATGTGGAGAGGTGCTTTGTTGATTTGGAGAGCAGATGGGAGAAGACCAGTTGCTATCCCCGGATTTTCCACCCCCCAAAATATTAAAATGCCTCCACAGCAATAGCAAAATTAATATGCAAGCCAAGAATCGAGGTGGATATGTTTATGATATCAGCTACTTATCAATTTCCTTTTTCGACTCGATTTGCGAGGGAGCTATCGGGTATTGACGGTTTGATAACAAGCAGCACCGCGAAAATACTCGATACGGATCCCGAGACAGTGGTTCCCAATATATGCTCGAGAGCAAGTGGCGTGCGCCCTTAGGCAAGTTACAGAATCGTCAGCTTTTGTGATTTTGCCCCCTTCTGTATGCTGATTGTGGTCCAGAGCTTCCAATTGGCAGGCACAGTGTGGCCCAGCAGGTCGATGTGTGGAGGAATTGCGAATCGTCTCAGGAATCTTCAACGCCTCTGTCCAATGGTAATGATAGCAATAATAGCAGGTCACTATGGCCGTGATTACGAATGAGGCGACAGGTACGGGGTTATCTGAGGTCAGCACAATGTAGGATTTCAGGAAGTATTAATTGCAATCCCCTTTGGAGAATGAGAGTAAAGACCTAGGCGGGGGATAATAGTCCCTTTTGCTGGACATTCACGTACCGTATTCTTTACCGCGCTAAGTATATTGCCTGTCCTCTTCGACACGGGATATATCTACTGTATCATACTAAAATATTCTTCTTCCCCCTTCTCCAGACCCTAGGCTCCAGTAACCACTGATCAATGATCACACCACAACTCCCGCTTTGCAGGCCGCGGGACGAGCCTCCAGGCCATCTGCAGGTCCGTCTCGAACTTCAGGCGTTGGGACCTACTTGCTGCGCATGTATTTCTGGCTACTACCTGCAAGATGATGGGCTACGGATCTAGCATCAACCCGATGTTACGTTGTAACAACGTGAGACCTTCAAAGACTTTCTGTGCCGTCCAATGAGGCAAGCAAAGATTAGTGAAGGCCCGCACGAGTCACCAGAGATGAAGCGTGCGCGAGGTTGAACTGAACGGCTTGCAGCTCACTTGCTCGCATTTCAAAAGGGAAGAAAGCAGAGATTGCGATACCTGGTTTGATAATGAAGAACGTTTGCCATCAAAGCCTATTGGTAGGGCTAGTACTTTTCATTTCAAGATTACCATCATTACGCATGTACTTTGTACGTTTTGAATTCTAACGTCTTGTCGTTTTGCAGGGAGACACTGTTCTGGGATTCCCTTTTGAGATTCCCTGCATGTGATGTACATCCATGTGAAGATGTAGTCCTCTCTTACGGATTGCGCATGCGGGACTCGTCACAATGATCGAAATTACAAATCTCAGCTTTTAAGCAAAAGAGGAGCTGACGTCCTCTTTTGATTGGCCCCCATCAGGCTGTATCTAAGATCTTTCCTTTGCCTAATTGCCTCCTTGCTCTCTTGACCACTGCTTCTCCGCATTCGCAGGGTGGCAATCACAAGTTTTTTTGCTGTCTCCATTTCTGATCAGCTGGCTTGCCATCGATTTCCTGTGCCCCGGCCTAGAGGTTGCTCGGCCAGACTGCCGAGAACCTCTAGGGACAGGCTTGGGGGGACCGGACCGAACAACCCTGCGCCATTTCATACGCCATTTGCAAGACTTGCATACCCGCCTCAATCATGGGTTGGACTGGGTGACAGCCGGGCTCTTAAATCATTCGGCAACAGCTGCCGATCGACCATCCTAGCCACCTTCACCACAGTCGAGCACAGATCTTTTTCCAGTCCATTAGAAAATTTCAAACTTGGGACCCGATGTCTACCGTGTTACTCCGCACCAGCCCTCAGGACACGGTTCGAAACGAATCTTCTGCAACGGCAAGAGGGATCATCGTGAGCCGTGTTTTGCATTCGACAGAATGTCTCGAATTCTCTGCGAATATTCTAGCGACCATATGGAGTTGACTGCGTTCAACCGCAATTGAACGTTGTTGAGAGCCCAAAGATTTGAACAGATCGACCTAATCACACATTCAACTAGCGTCGTTAATCTGAAGCCACAGCTGTTGTCTGCAGTCTTGTTGCAGTTGCTACTAGCCTACAAGAATCTGGGGTAACTACAACCTCACCAATCGTGCCGTGTCGCAAAACCTGATTTCCCCGTGGGACGTGTGTCGCAACTCTGTTTCTTGCCATGCGACTCGGGAATTGTCCGTGGAGGCAACGCTGCAACGGAAGAAGCGTGTCTTTTTTCGGGCCCCACTTAGAATCACCTATATTGTGTAGTGCCTCGGCTTGAAACGACGGTCATCGAAACATGCGGGAGAACATTCTTTGACAAACTTAGTTTTCCAACACCTTGAGCACATGGCCATGGGCGATGTTCCAGCGGGGTTTCACGGCGAAGCATACTGTATCTGGCTTGATCGATTTTGGCGACCTTTGATTCTGCTCGGAGTATCAGCTTTTTGGAGTCTAGTGGCACTCCGACTGATCGCTGATCTGTGAACAGAAATGGCCTGCCGCACCACTCTTGCGATGATCGACTACCATTGGCATTCGGATCAGATGATACGCAGAGTGCATTGAGTACTTGCATGTGTTTCGTGTATATCAGTTGATAATCTTGGAGACTTGAGGCCAAGTATCACGCTGTGCTATCAATTGACTCTACTCAAGGCAAGCGTAGGGTCCCCTTGGTAACAAGCACGGCACTGCCAGCGAGTATCACGCTGTCCACCGTCTTTCCTGAACCGTCCAATCCGACTTTGACGTGTATCTCGCTTGCACGTCCCATATGGACACCTTGGTCCAGAACATAGCGGTAGGTTTGGTTTGCTTTTCCGTCTTTCAACGACAGGTATGAGGCAAGCGTGCATGCGGCAGCACCTGTCGCAGGGTCTTCACCAATACTCTCCTCCATCATTCTACACTGAATGCGTGTCATGTCGTCGAATTGAGAGACGATGACAAAGTAGTACACGCCTATAAATGATGGTCCCCAACCTTCATCCTGCGCAATGGCATCATGATCCACGGTCTGGCGCTCTGCTCGGAGCTTTCCAAGACTCGCAGATACGGAGGAGAGGTCGACTAAAACAAAAGAGACACCCTTTGTGATCGAGACCAGAGGCAGGCTTGGAAGTGACCCGGCAATCTCGCTTAAGGCTGGTTGCGAGGTTATGACAGCCTTTCTTGGTACCAAAGCCTGATGGACCCGAATGCTGTGTGGCATTTCTGCCTCAGCAATACCGCTGTCACTATCATATCGTCCTAGGATACTACCAGCCTTGATTCTCAGTTTCACACTCTCCAACGGTGGCTCTGCATTTTGGCATATGTTGCAGATGGTCCCAATGGTGGGATGACCAGCAAAGGGCAATTCTTCGCTCGTGGTGAAAATGTCTAGGCGCTGCTCAGACGAAAAAGCTTCCTGCTCATGCAGAAATACAGTCTCGGAGAAATTGAATTCACGAGCTATGGCTTGCTTTGTTCGCTGACTCAACGGAGCTGCCAAGGTTACATGTACGACGGCTAGCTGGTTGCCTTTGAACGGTGTCGGTGTGAAGACATCGAGGGTCGAGAATGAGACGGAAGAGGACATCTTGGATTCGATCGAGATGAACTAGGTAGTTTCAGTGGTTTGTCAAGGAGCGAATATTGAGTGACTGCGTCCATTGATCTCGTATTCAAAATTAATGAGCTCAGAACATTTAATTCTTGGGACCGTGACCGTGAATAGAAATTTTTGCCGACCAGTATCGTCTATCGACGAAATGCGCTTCATTGCCACACTTTCCAATTGGGCCAAACAGCTGCTGTGAGACGGTAATGACTCACCTGAGTATATACACACTTGTTGGCAGAGGATGGAGAGTAGGTACAACAAACTGGTGGGATATTATCTCCTCTTTAATCAACGCTGCAAATCTGGATTTTCTTGAAATGCTACCTGTCATGAGGTAGGTACTGGAGCGCCCGATGAATGGGTGAGTGGGTTTATACGGAGATAGCTGTCGGGCTTAAAATTTGGCGCTTCTTGAAGAGCCAATGAGAGAGCGAGTTGGAGAATTTTATAGATCTGGCCATACTGAACTCCTTCCTCGAGGTCGTTGTTCAACCCTTATAGGTAGCTCCTACGAACCTCACGTGTTGGCTAGCAATGCAACTGTTCTCGCTCCCTCCGGAGCTGATCAGCGTCCTGCTCTTATCGAGTTCTTTTGGTTCTCAGCGCGTCGCAGCGAGTCCTTCCGTCAATGTTGCTCTGCAGGCTTCATTCAATGCTCCGCCGTATCTTATAGAGCTACTGTACGTGTAGATCATACATTACAATCGCCTTGGTTCGTTCGACTGACTTGTACTAGGGAAACAGCAGCAGAGGAGAATTCGACAGCTTACTTTCCAATCCTCGACCGAATAGCAGAGGGGCGTTTTGCAGACTGCAGCACAGAGCAAGAATTATATAATGTCTTTTTGAAAGTCGTGCAGGACGATGGACACATTACGCATCCAGATGCTTTGTCGTCCTTCCAATTCGCCCTCTCAATACACTCCGCAGCGCCCCGAATAGAAGCTCATTATCATTACTATGACACGTCGGTGGAGCCTTCTTTGATGGTCGCGCAGGACGCGGCTTGTCCAGTTTGGGTTCATTTTGATGGCAAGCAATACTGTTCGCCAGCCTTAGACCGAGCGCAGCAAGATGTTGGGACAATAAAGTGCGACTTCTACTCTGCCTTGAGGATGACATTGCTGATTCTGCTTCAGGAACCCGGAGCCCCTACCATTCGATCGCATTTTGGGCTCCTCGTCTGACCCAGGTTCACCACCTTCGATTTTATATGCGGATATAACATCGCCTCTATTCGCACAATTCCACCAGACGATCAGTAATACAGCTCGTAATGGCCAGACTTCCTACAGAATCCGATATAGACCATCGACATCGCCTTCAAAACCCTTAGCAGTCAATGGATATGGAATAGAGTTGGCTCTGAAGAGAACAGATTACATAGTCATTGATGACCGGAATGCGGAGATAGACGATGCAGAAACAGCCGAACCATCAACTTCAAGGGAGGAGGTCGCTCTCGAGAACGAAGATACCGAATTGGCCGACCTGAAGCCCCTTTCATCTAGGGAGCTTTTGGGCCTTGGCCTCAAAACATCGAGCTATATTATGGCGAGCTCTGACCCGTTTGAGACGTTGATGAAGGTCTCCCAAGACTTTCCCAAATACTCCACAGCAATAACGAAAAGGAACCTGTTGGTGGAGTTTGTGGAGGAGCATCGCAATAATCGTGATATTTTCCTACCAGCAGGATATAATGTCATGTGGATGAATGGTCAGCAAGTCCAAGCTCGGCAGATAGACGCTTTTGCTCTTCTCGACCAATTACGACGTGAACGGTCTATCGTTGGCAACCTCCGAAGCTTAGGATTCAGTGGCTCCGAAGCTGTGCAAATTCTTTCCCACCCATCGATTGCTGAGACTAAAGTTGAGAGTGGTTCTCAGCGGTACGACTTCAGAGATACTCTCGAAGGCGGCAAAGTCGTTATATGGCTCAATGATATTGAAAAAGATAAACGGTATAGTGATTGGCCGATACATGCCTCCGCTGTAAGTCAGGCACCCCCAACTTCCTTGTTTCGCGATGCTAACCTAGGTATAAAGTTGCTTCAACGGACGTGGCCTGGTCAATTACCACAAGTCCGACGGGATATACACAATGTGGTTATACCACTTGATTTAGCCGATGTCAAGGACGTAGAAGTGCTCATAGAAACACTGCAGACAGTTGTGAAGCGTAAGGTACCCATAAGATTTGGGATTGTGCCCTTGACCTCTACGCCTGCTGCTATAGCTCAGGCCAAAGTCGTTTATCACCTCTTGGATACTTATGGCTTGGGTGCTGTTTTTGCTTACTTGGAATTGGTGAGGAAAATACCCTAATTTGTCTTACCAAATTTGATGCATTGCTAATCGCAGATAACAGTGTGCCAAAGGCAAGTCCTCTGCAGCTCATCACCAGAGCAGCTTCGATTCTGCAATCCAGGATCGGAAACTTCGAAAAGACCAGATTGCACTTGATTTCCCAGATGTTCTCGATCAGACAGAGCAGGACAGCCACACTGCGAACAGCCAAGCACAGGAGATGGAGGTGCCGCATCCCAAGAAGAGGCAGATACAAGACACGCGGGACTATCTCAAACGTCTTGGGGCAATGGAGTCCCCTGCGCCGTTCTTTGCCAATGGGGTAGCGATGCCACGCAACGATGCTTGGCTGCAATCAATGAGTCAGCAGATCGATACAGATCTCCGGACGATCCAACGTCAAATCTATGAAGAAATCATTCCCGAGGATGCTTGGCTTGCCGGCAAACTGATCGAAGGGGCTGCAACGCACCGAAATGCTTTGATCGTCCCAGAAGACGAGAGCAGTATCAAAATCATTGATCTGGCAGGCGTTCTTTCGGAACATAAAGAGAACTACGAGAAATTGCCTTTCGTGGCTGCTGTCGCCTCAGAAAACGGATCAATCCAAGTTTCTCCGCACCTGATAGCGGTAGCTGACTTAGATTCTGAAGAAGGATCAAATCTCGTGCTCGAAGCTGTAAAGTTCCAAAATGATCATCCGGATGTCGAATTGGTATTTGTACACAATCCAGCTGGCTCCGATTGGTTCCCATATTCCGTCATGGTTTCAGAATACTTGCGTCAGGGGAGACGAGGGTTTGACGCTGGTTCGCTAGCAAGGGTCCTTGTGCTGAAGTCAACGCTTGGCGACGAGGCAAGGCAGAAGACGCCCCAGTCTGAGGAAAGCAGTGAAGAATCCAGCATCCTGTGGCAATCATTTCAACCGCTGGTCAAGGCTTTGGGCTTGGAACCTGGTCAGCAAGCTCTGTTTCTGAACGGTAGGACAGTAGGTCCCATTCCAAAAGGATCCGCTTTTACTGCAAGCGACTACGAGCAATTGCTCCAATATGAGCGATCAAAACGCCATCTCCCGGCCAATGCAGCTTTGAACGCTCTTTCTCTTGGCGACCGGTTGAAGTCTTCTATTGATTCGGCCATTCTATGCTCGACAATTGCTCTTTCGACCATATCAGACATTCCTGAAGGTATATTCGAGTCCGCGCCCACTTTACGTATGGACAGATTTATGGCGTGGGAGGGCTCTCATACATTGATACAGACTGGCGATCCAGACGAGTCGTCTATCTACCTTGTAGCCTCTATTGATCCCACAAGTGAGAAAGCACAGCGGTGGATACCAGTCCTGAAAGTTCTATCCGAACTCGATGGGGTCCACTTGAAATTATACCTCAATCCGAATGAGAAGATGAAGGAATTGTCCATTAAGAGGTTCTATAGACACGTCCTTGATGCGAAGCCATCTTTCACCGAGGAAGGAGACGTCCGCAGCCTTCAAGCAACATTCAGTGGCTTACCAAAAGAAGCTCTGCTGAACTTGGCTCTTGATGTACCACCTGCCTGGCTTGTTGCTCCCAAGGAGTCGATCCATGATCTCGACAACATCAAATTAAGCGCATTGAAAGAGGGCGCTGATGTTGATGCAATCTATGAGCTGGAACACATCCTGATTGAAGGTCATACCAGAGATGTTACAGTCGGGCCTCCTCCACGGGGTGTCCAACTATTACTCGGCACAGAGAAAGATTCCCACTTCGCCGACACCATCATCATGGCAAACTTGGGCTACTTCCAATTCAAGGCGAACCCAGGCTACTGGAACCTGCAACTTCAACCTGGCCGCAGCTCCAAAATCTTCACCATCGACAGTGCAGGTCAGAAAGGCTACAACCCAGCGCCCGGCGACGAGAGCACGGATATAACTCTGATGAGCTTCCAAGGCAAAACCCTCTACCCCCGTCTCTCCCGCAAATTGGGCATGGAAACGGAAGACGTCCTCGAAGAATCCCTTACTCCCGGTACCCCGATGGACTACGTCTCCAAAGCCAGCAAATTGGCCTCCTCCCTCCTCTCCACCGTCGGCCTAGCCCCCATGCCCCCAAGACACGCCGACATAAACATCTTCTCCGTTGCCAGCGGCCACCTCTACGAGCGCATGCTCAGCATAATGATGGTCTCAGTCCTTCGGCACACGCAAAAAACCGTCAAATTCTGGTTCATCGCCCAGTTCCTCTCCCCAAGCTTCAAGGCCTCCCTCCCCTCCCTTTCGCGCCACTACAACTTCCAATACGAACTCATCACCTACAAATGGCCGCACTGGCTGCGCTCCCAATCCGAAAAACAGCGCGAGATCTGGGGCTACAAGATCCTCTTCCTCGACGTCCTCTTCCCCACCTCCCTCGACAAAGTCATCTTCGTCGACGCAGACCAAATCGTTCGCACAGACATGTTCGACCTCGTCTCCCTGGACCTGGAAGGCGCGCCCTACGGCTTCACACCCATGTGCGACAGCCGGACCGAAATGGAAGGCTTCCGCTTCTGGAAGCAAGGCTACTGGGCTAACTTCCTGCGCGGCCTCCCCTACCACATCTCCGCCCTCTACGTCGTCGACCTCCGCAAGTTCCGGGAGATTGCCGCGGGCGACCGCCTGCGCGGGCAGTACCACCAGCTCTCGGCCGACCCGGCGAGCCTCAGCAACCTCGACCAGGATCTGCCCAATCACATGCAGCACGTCCTCAAGATCAAGAGTCTCCCGCAGGAGTGGCTCTGGTGCGAGACGTGGTGCAGCGATGAGGCGCTCAAGGAGGCGAGGACCATTGATTTGTGTAATAATCCGCAGACTAAGGAGCCCAAGTTGAGTCGGGCGAGGAGGCAGGTGCCTGAGTGGACGGGGATTGATGAGGAGATTGCTGGGGTGTTGAGGAGGGAGA
>JAABUQ010011418.1_pt1 | contig 11348 bp, 12 predicted proteins | sample 5560001 | NCBI WGS metagenome assembly JAABUQ01 (sample SAMN10711888, study PRJNA513371) | rock metagenome | isolation source: Antarctica rocks | place: Antarctica: Victoria Land, Finger Mt nord | collected 2015-12-18
CTCGACGAAGCTGATCGCCACCCACGACCTGGAGATGGTGCTGGAGCTGTGTACGCGGGCGGGGGGGGGGGGGGGGGGGGGGGGGGGGGGGGGGGGGCGGGCCCCCCCCCCCCCCCGCACCGAGCGGCCCCCTGTGGCGGGCCAACTTCGACGATCCCGATCCGCCAGTGGAACCCATCCCCGCCGGTCGATCAAGCGCCCGAAGGGGCCCGGCCCGCACCCTTTTCGGGGATTCCCCGGCCGAGGCGGAACCGAGACGGCCCCCGGCGGGCACTACAATGCGGGCTCGGCGATCGGCCGAGGGCCCTCGGCCCTCCCGAGCAACGAGGAAAGGCGGCGGACGACGATGCGACGGCGACCCCCGGCGATCGAGGCCCTGGAGTCGCTGGCCGGGCGGACCGACGGCCAGCTCCTGGATCGGTTCCGGGCGGGCGGGTCGCCCCTGGCGTTCGAGGCCCTGGTGGCCCGGCACGGGCCGATGGTCCTGGCGGCCTGCCGGGGGGCCTTGGGCGACCGGCACGCCGCCGAGGACGCCTTCCAGGTCGTCTTCCTGACCCTGGCCCGCCGCGCCGGGTCGATCCGCGACCGCGACTCGGTGGCGAGCTGGCTGCTCGGCGTCGCCCGCCGGGTCGCCGCCCGGTCCCGCCGGGCCGAAGCGAGGCGGCTCGCCCTGGAGCGGCGCCGGGGTCTCGAAGGGGGCGGCATGACTCCCCCGCCCCGAGGGCCCGGGCCGCTCGACGACCCCGGGCTCGGGCCCAGGGTCCTCGACGAGCTGGCCCGCCTGCCCGAGCGGCAGCGGGCGGCGGTGACCCTCTGCTACCTCGAAGGCCACACCTGCGAGGACGCCGCCCGGATCCTCGGCTGGCCCGTCGGGACCGTCAAGAGCCGCCTGTCCCGGGCCCGCGACCGCCTCCGGGGCCGCCTCGATCCCCCCGGCCTCGCCGCCCTGATCCCCGCCCCGCCGGTCCCCCCCCGCCTGGCCGAAGCCACGGCCCGGCTAGCCTCGGCGGGCCCGCCGTTCCCGGCCTCCACCACCCTCCTCGCGTCCGCCCCTGGAGCGACCATGCCCCCGATCCTCGCCCCGTGGAAGTGGCCCGCCCTCGCCCTCGCGGCGAGCCTCGGCCTCCTCATCCCCCTCGCGACGCCCGGCCCCATGCCCCGGGCCCCGAAGCCGCAGGGACCACAGCCCCCCTCGAAAGCCGCCCCCGAGGTCGCCCCGCCCCGTGTCCCCCGCGACCTCGAAGTCCGGGCCGGCGCCGGCTCGGTCCTGCTCTTCAAGCTCAACGAGCGGGGCGAGAGGATCACCGTCGCCGATGGTAAGCCCCTCGCCCGGGGCCCCTACCAGGAAGAGGCCCGCGACCTCCGCTGGGTCGTCGTCGTGGCCACCCTCGACCACAAGGCCGCCCGGGCGGCCGAGGCCCTCGACCGCAAGCTCGACCCCGCCGATCCCGCCGCCAAGCCCCGATACGTCCGGGTCAACCTCGAGCGCCAACGCCAGGGGCCCGCCGGCGACTGGTCGGAATGGGCCCCGCCAGATGTCCAGCGAAACTACCAGGTCCTCGACAACATGGTCGAAGGCGCCTACGAACCGGTCCCGGAACCGCTCCGCGACATCATCCTGGCCGACCCGCTCCCCTTCCTCAAGGTCGGGACCTGGGAAGGGGTCTTCCCCACGAGCCTGGTCGAGCCCGAGCCCATCGGGGCGGGGGTTGCGTCGAAGCGTGCCCTCCGGTTCAAGGTGGCCGTGAAGCCCGTCCCCCCGAACCGGGTCGAGCCCGACCCCGAGCAGCCCATCCTGATGATCCGCTCGATCGACTTCACGGTCGAGGCCGACGCGACCTATCGCTATCGGGCCCGGGTCGTCGTCCGCGACCCGGAGGAGGAGGTCTTGCCGGGCCGACAGCCGATCGGAGAACTGCATTGGCCCTGGTCCGGCCCATCGGCCGGGGTGAAGGTTCGTTGACGGGCACCGGGACGCATCTCGGAGGTTTTGGAGGTCGGAACCAGGAGGATCGACAGGCCGGATCGCACCAAGAAAGCAGCCATGAAATAAGGATCGAAGGCAACTCAACCCATCACCCGCCCCGATGCCGCCTTCCCCGGGGTGGCGAGCGTGGCGGGAACGTCCGGGAGCCCTGGCGAGGGCGGCCGAGCCCCCGGCGCGAGGGGCGCCTGGGGTCGACCGGCGGCCGGGCCGTCTCCCGCGACCGGCCGGGATGCCGAGGAGGCATCTCGGCCCTTGTCGCGGGGAGGCGAAGCCCGAGCCTGGTCCGGCGGCCCGCCGAGCGGCGGCGGGGCCACCACGCTTGGCCCCCCGGGGCGACCGGCTGGTCGCCTCCGGCGGGCGGGGCTTCGGGCCGATCGAGGTTGGCGCCTTCGGCAAGCTCGATGCGGTCGAGGATGGGGTCCGGGTCGGGTTCGTCCTCGCCCGGGGGGGTCTCGGCGACGAGATCCCCGGGCGAGTCGGACCATCCTCCGGCGTCCCACCTCGGCGCATCGGCTTCCTCGGGCATGACTCCGGATCGGCCGGGCGCGATGGGCACTCCGGGTTCGGGGGGCGAGCCGCCCTCGCCGGTCGCGACCTCTCGGGCCCTTTCGGCTTGATCTCGATCTTGCGGGGGCTCGGCCCCGGACCAACGCTCGTCGGCGAGCGGGTCGGCGACGGGCGGCTCGGGCGGCAAAGCCCGGGCCTCCGCGCTGCCCAAGGGGTCGGGATCGGCCAGGTCAGCCCCTTCGATGAAGAAGGGGGGAGGCCCGGCGGCCGAGGAGGACCAGGCGGGGTCGCTCTGGGCGGGGTGGTCGACCTCCGGACCGCGAAGGGCCCGGTCGGCCCGGTCCCGGGCGTCGTCGGCGTCGAGATCCAGCTCGGGGTCGGCCCGATCCGCGACCACGAAGGGACACGCGACTTGCGGCATGATGCCGTCGGCGGTCGAGGGTTCCTCGTCGGGGTCGGGCGGGGCGACTTCCGGGATGAATCCGAGTTCGGGCGATGCTCCGGGTCCCGCGCCCTCCGAGATGAGGACGGCGGCCGGCCCGGCCTCGGGTTCGGCCTCGGCTCCCGGCCCGGGGGCGATCCCCTGCGGGACCTCCACCGGGCCGGGAGCCTCGTCCGACCCGGACAGGGCCGGTTCGTCGACGTCGGAGGGCGATGCTGGCGTCAAATCGGCGGCTTCGGCGCGATCCGCCACGGAAGCGTGGGGACCGGCCTCGGCCGCCAGGGCGGAGGCTTCGGCGCGGACGAACTTCCCGGGCCCAACCTCGATCCAGGTCGCCTCGGGCACACCCGCCGAAGGCCTGGGCCTCCGCGATCGCCCCTTGCCCCGACGACCCTTTACGGGGATCGTCGCGGCGCTGGCGGACGCCGCCGGATCGACTTCGGACGCCCCGGACGAGGCCGGAGACACGCCAGAAGCCGAGCCATTGGACGTCCAACCTGCGTCATCCGCCGCTTCGGAGCGTCCGCTCGACAGGGTCGAAGCGTCCGCGGTCGAGGCGGCCGATGCCCCGGCGGCCCGGGCGTCGATGCGACGACCGGCCGAGGGGAGCAGGAACAAGGCCATCAGGAGCAGATACGGCGGCACCAGCCAGGGCGAGAGCGAAGAGGCGACCACCCAGCAGGTCCCCGCGATCAGCGGGGCCAGGACCAGGGGCGCGACCCCGAAGGCCTTCGATCGGGCCGTTGCCGGCCGATCGTCGGTCGAGGGGGCGAGGCCGAGGTCGGTCTGGGTCGGGTCGTCATTGCGCACGCGAAAAGGCCGCTCCGGTCCGTCGAAGCATTCCGGATCCAAGGGGGAGGCCCGGACGCCCCCGGGTCCTCCCCCTTTGTTTGATATCGGACGCCTCGGGGGCCGTCTTGCCGACTTTCGCAAGACGCCGCAGCACCCCGACCCGACCAGGCCGGGCAATCCCACCTCGTCGAGGCCGTCCGGGGTCGACCATAATCGGCCCCGCGGCATCATGCCCGGACCCGGCCGATCCCGGAAGGCGAAAGGAGCGCGACCGATGGCGGAACGTCCCGAAGCGACCGTCAGGCCCATCGAGGAAGCCGAGGCGACCGGGCGGGTCGCCCGGGTCTTCGACGACATCAAGGCGACCAAGGGGATCGACTTCGTCCCCCGGTTCTGGCGGGTCCTGGCGACCGACCCCGACCACCTCGAATCGACCTGGGCCCGCCTCAAGGGCACCATGCACCCCGAGCTGGCCGGCCGACCCCCCCTGCTCGACCCGCTCACCCGGGAGATCATCGCCCTGGCCGTCTCGGCCACCAACGGCTGCCCCTACTGCGTCCAGTCGCACACCGCGGCCGTCCGCAAGCTCGGGCTCTCGGCCGAAGGCTTGGGCCAGGTCATGGCCGTCGTCGCCCTCTTCAACGCGACCAACGCCATCGCCCAGGGGTACCAGATCGAGCCCGACGTCTTCCCGCCGCTCGACTGAGTCAGCCGGACCACCCCAGTCGAGTAAGTCCCGACCTGGCAAGGATTTCCGCGAATCTTGGGGGGTCCGGCCTCCGGCGACGCATGGATAATAGGCTGGCAAGCCCAACCTCATCGCTCCTGGCGGGGCTACCGGGTGGCGGGGGTAAGCACAGCTGCGCTTCTCCCGCCACCTCGCCGTTGATCCGGGAGATCGACGTCAAGGAGACCGAGCGGGAGCAGGAGTAGGGGGAGCGGATTATTCCCGCTGCCGGTCACAAAATGGCCCCGCCTGAACGTCCTTGTTGTCGAACGCCAGGCACGACACATTCTGGACGTGGGAGGAATCGCCATGATCAGGACCCTCTTGACGCTCGCGGCTGGGATCGGCTTCGGGGCCATCGGCATGAACGCGCTCCACGATGACGGCGAGCGAGTCATTACCATCTCCGAGCGGAAAATCGTCGAGAAGGTGGACGGCAAGGAGTCGAAGGCGATGATCGTGGAGGTCACGCTGGAGCCCGGACAGGCTGGCGTTCCCCATCGCCACCCAGGACCCGGGTTCGGGTACGTCTTGGAGGGCGAGTACGAGTGGGGCGTCGACGACCAGCCCGCCAAGGTGCTCAAGGCGGGGGAGACGTTCTACGAGCCGACCGGCTGCCTGCACCGTGCGTCGAAGAACCCATCCGCGAAGGGGAGGACCCGTGTCCTCGCCGTGGTCTTGGTCCCGCGAGACGCCGAGCAGATCGCCATCCCGGAGCGGCGGAAGTAACTCGGTTCGGGGCGGCGCACGATCCGCGCCCCGGTCGAATCGTGCAGCCAACCATACCGAGGACGCCATGACCGACGACATGAACGGGCTACGGCCGCGGATGATGTCCGTCGCTTACCGGATGCTCGGGAGCGTGGCGGACGCCGAGGACGCCGTCCAGGACGCGTTCGTGCGGTACCAGACGGCCGGTGGTGTGGCCTCTGCGGAGGGGTTCCTGGTCCGCACCACCACCCGCCTCTGCATCGACCGCCTGCGGGCTCGTCGCCGGCGAGAGTACGCGGGGCCTTGGGTGCCGGAGCCGGTCGACACACGGGGGGCCGTCCGCGACCCCGCCTTTGCCGAGTCGCTGACTCAGGCGTTTCTGCTGCTCCTGGAGAGGCTGAGCCCCGACGAGCGGGCGGCATTCCTGCTCCGCACCGTGTTCGATTATGAACATACAGAGATCGGGGAGGTGCTCGAAAAATCCGAGGCGACCGTCCGGCAACTCGTCAGCCGCGCCCGGCGTCGGCTCGGGCCGGACGGGGAGGGGCGGTTCCGCGCGACCGCGACGCGGGCGGATGGTCTGGCCGAGCGGTTCGTGGCCGCTTGCCGGGCGGGCGACGTGAAGGCCGTCGAAGGGATGCTCGCCGAAGATGCCGAAGTCATCTCCGACGGCGGGGGCCGGGTCTCGGCCGCCCGGGTCGTGATCCGCGGGCGGGATCGGGTCGCCCGGTTCCTCGCGGGCGTCTTCAGCAAGAAGAGGCGGGGCTGCGAGATGCACCCGACGACGGTGAACGGGGAGCCGGGGGTTGTGTTCGTGTCCGGCGGAGCCGTCATCCAGGTCACGGCCCTGTCCATCGAGGCAGACGTGCAGGCCGTGTACATCATCGTCAATCCGGATAAGCTCGCCCGCTGGTCGGCGGCCGAGGTCGAATAATCGAGAAAATCACAAGAGGAACGAGTCATGAAAATCGTCGTGATCGGCGGCAGCGGGCTCATCGGGAAGAAGCTGGTGCCGATTCTCCGCAAATTCGGCCATGAGGCAATCCCGGCGTCCCCGTCTTCGGGCGTCAACGCCCTCACCGGCGAGGGGCTGGCTGAAGCGCTCGCAGGTGCTCAAGTCGTCGTGGACGTGTCGAATTCCCCGTCGTTTGTGGACGCCGCAGTGCTGGAGTTCTTCGAGTCATCCACCCGCAACCTCCTCGACGCCGAAGCGGCCGCCGGCGTGGGGCACCACGTCGCGTTGTCGATCGTCGGGGCCGACCGTCTGCCGGACAGCGGGTACATGCGGGCAAAGGTCGCGCAAGAAAGGCTGATCAATGCCTCCGAGGTCCCCTACACGATCGTCCGCGCCACGCAGTTCTTCGAGTTCGTGGGCGGCATCGCCCAATCGGCCACCGACGGACAAACGGTTCGCCTGCCACCGGCCCTCATGCAGCCCATTGTTTCGGATGACGTCGCAGCCGCTCTCGCTCACGTAGCGGTCGCAGAGCCGTTGAACGGCACGGTCGAGCTGGCCGGGCCCGAGCCGATTCGGCAAAATGACCTCGTCCGGCGATACCTGGTCGCGAACAAGGACGCCCGGGAGGTGATGACGGACGTCCACGCTCGCTACTTCGGTACCGAGTTGAACGATCAGAGCCTTACCCCCGGAGAGAACCCTCTCATCGGCCCGACGCGATTCGGGGACTGGCTCAGCCGCTCCATGCCTCAGGGGTAAGTCCGAGGTGAATACGTTGCCAGCGGATCGAGCCGAGTCGGTCGCGAGGACCCTCGCCCGGCTCGGACACGTCCCCCCAAAGGACGTGCGGTTCGCCGGACGCTCGCGGCACGACGGCGAGCCGGGCGAGGGGCCGATCTCCCGGCTCGACCACGTCCGCGGGTACCCGACCGTCTACGTCATCGACGCCGAGGGGAAGATCCGCTCGAAGAATGCCCGCGGCGATGCGCTCGACCAGCTCGTCGAGCAGCTGGTGTCCGAGCGCGAGGCCGCCGGCCGCTGACCCGCATCAGGCCCCGAGGGTACCCGGGCGGCCGAGGAGGCGGTCGGCCCCCTGCCCCCGGAGGAGGGCGGCCACCCGACGGCCCAGGCCTCGGGGGTCCTCGGCCGGGCCCGAGGCCGAGGCGGCGATCCGCTCGCGGCCGTCGGGGTCGAGCACGAAGGCGTCGAGGGCGAGGGCGCCTTCGACCAGCCGGGCGAAGGCGGCCAGGGGGATCATGCACCCCCCTTCGAGCTCGGCCAGCAGGGTCCGCTCAGCCTCGACGGCCCGGTGGGTCGCGGGGTCGTCGAGCGGGGCGAGCAACGCGAGGGTCGCCTCGTCGTCGCCCCGGCACTCGACCCCCAGGGCCCCCTGCCCGACCGCCGGGAGGAACCCGGGCGGGCCGAGCCTCTGCGTGACCCGGTCGCTTAGGCCGAGCCGGTTCAGGCCCGCCTCGGCCAGGACCACGCCGTCGAGCTCGCCCGAAAGCGCCTTGTCGAGCCGGGTCCCGACGTTCCCCCGGATGTCGACCACCGCCAGGTCGGGCCGGGCGTGCAGGAGCTGGGCCCGCCTCCGGAGCGAGCCGGTCCCGATCGTCGCCCCGGTCGGGAGGCCCTCCAGGGTCTTCGACCTCGGCGCGATCAGGGCGTCGGCCACGTCCTCCCGGGGGGGGACGGCCCCCAGGACCAGCCCTTCGGGCCCCTGGGTCGGCAGGTCCTTGAGGCTGTGCACGGCGATGTTCACGAGCCCTTCGCCCAGGGCCCGCTGGATCTCCTTGGTGAACAGGCCGGAGCCGCCGATCGCCGCCAGGGGGGAGTTCCGGTCGCGGTCCCCCCGGGTCCGGATCTCGACGAGCTTGACCTCCAGGCCGGGGTGGGCCCCCTTGAGCCGGTCGGCGACCCACTCCGACTGCCAGCGCGCCAGCCGGCTCCCCCTGGTCCCGATCCGGACCGCCCCGACGCCCCCCATCACGACCTCCCCTCCGCCCGAGCGACCACCACGACCACGACCCGGCTCGCCCCGCCCCGCTTCAGGGCCCGGCTCGCCGCACCCGCCGTCGCCCCGGTCGTCAGGATGTCGTCGACCAGCAGGATCGGCCGCCCTCGCAAGCCGGGCCGGGCGCCGGCCCGGAACGCCCCCCGCATCAGCTTCGCCCGCTCCGACCGGCCGATCGACGCGAGCTTCGGCGTCGAGGCGACCCGCCGGAGCGCGCCGGGCTTGACCTCCAGCCCGAGCGACCGGCCCAGCCCCCGGGCCAGCTCCTCGGCCTGGTTGTACCCCCTGGCCATCCGCCTCCGCCAGTGCAAGGGGACCGGGACCACCCACGCCCCGGGCCGGCCCCAGGCCTCGGCCCCGGCCGCCTCCCGGATCGCGTCGAGCCGCCCTTGGGCCACGATCTCGGCCAGCCAGGGGGCCATCCAGGCGTTCCGGTCGTGCTTCAACCCCAGGCAGAGGTGGCGGATCGGCCCGCTGTACGGCCCCAGGGCGACCGCCCCGTCGAACCCGAGCGATCCCCCTCGGCACCCCGAGCAGCCGCCCGCAAGGTCCGAGAACGGCCCGACCGGCATCGCGCACCGGGGGCAGCTCGGGCCCGAGGCGCCGAGCAGCTCGGCCCGGCAATCCGGGCAGAACGGCGAGCCCGCCGTCTCGGCGTCGCAGATCGGGCAGCTCGCCGGGAACAGGAGCGAGTCGAACGCCTCGTTCGCCCCCGCCCAGCCCGCCTTGAGCCAGCGCCCCGCCGCGGCCAGCGCCCCCCCGGACGGCCGCCCGAAGGGCGTCACGAGGCCCTCTGCCCCGTCTTCAAATACGGCTCGAGCCGCTCTCGGAGGTGGGTCCGGGCCCGGGCCAGGAGCGACTTCACCGCCGCCTCGGACCGGCCCATCACCTCGGCGATATCGGCATAGCTCATGTCTTCGAACTTGTTGAGCAGGACCGCCACCTTCTGGTCCTCGCCCAGGATGTCGAGTGCCTCGCGGACGACGTCCGACAGCTCGACCTGCCGCATCTGGGCCGAGGGGGTCCCCTCGCGGGCCATCACCCGCTCCTCCAGCGCCCCGACCGAGCTTCGCGAGCCCGGGCCCTCGCCCGCCCCCCTCGCGCCCGTCGGGTTGCGGCCCCGGCTCCTGAGGTGGTTCATCGCCAGGTTGTTGGCGATCGTGAACAGCCAGGTCGAGAACTTCGCCTTGGGCCGGTATCCCTTGCGGGCCCGGTAGATCCGCAGGAAGACGTCCTGGGTCAGGTCCTCCGCCTCGTCCAGGCGGCCGACCAGGTGCGCGAGCACCCCCACCAAGCGATGCTGGTAGCGTTCGACCAGGACCTCGAATGCCCCGGGCACGTCGTCCCGGACCTGGAGCATCAGGCGGACGTCGGGATCTCGCGCCTCGAGTTGCGCCTCCAAGCTCTCACCGGTCGCCACGGACCCTCCTCGGTGGTTGCCGGCCGCCATCTAGAGGTCGCCCGCAATCCCGGCCGGCGCCGGGAGGATCGCCCGGGCATCCGGCACGACCTGGCCGACCTCCCCGCGCCTCCGGAGTTGGCCGCAGGCCGCGTCGATCTCGCGCCCTTTTGTCTTCCGCACGCTCACGCTGATCCCCCGGGCCCGGACGATCCCCTCGAACCGCCGGACCGAGTTCGCCGAAGGGCGTTCGAACGGCAGGCCGGGCACCGGGTTGTACGGGATCAGGTTGACGTGCGACTTCCGGGACTCCAGCAGGTCGGCCAGGGCTTCGGCTTCCGACGCCCCGTCGTTGACCCCGCCCAGCAGCACATACTCGAAGGTAACCTGCCGGCCGCTCGACCGGAAGTAGGCGTCGGCCGCATCCACCACCGCACCCAGGCCGACCTTGGCGTTGATCGGCACCAACTCATCCCGCAGGGCCTCCGTCGGGGCATGCAGCGAGACCGCCAGGTGATACTGCCGATCCAGGGCCGCCAGCTTGCGCATCTTGTCGGGCAGGCCCACCGTCGAGATCGTCACCCGGCGCTGGCTCATCCCCAAGCCTTCCGGCGAGCAGATCCGGTCCAGGGCCCCGATCAGGTTGTCGAGGTTCGCCAGGCTCTCTCCCATCCCCATCACCACCAGGTTCGTCAGCCGCTCGTCGGCCGGCAGGAGGTTCCGGAGCCGGATCACCTGCTCGAGGATCTCCCCGTCGGTCAGGTTCCGCTCCACTCCCTTCAGGCCGCTGGCGCAGAAGACGCACCCCATCCCGCACCCGACCTGAGTGCTGATGCAGACCGTCCGCCGGTCGACTTCGGCCATCAAGACGCACTCGACCCGCCGACCGTCCCGGCATTCCAGCAGGAGCTTATCGGTCCCGTCCGGCGAGACGTGGTGCAGCGCGATCGACGTCGAGAAGACGTCCCACCCCTCTTCCAGCTCCTCCCTGAGCCGCTTCGGCAAGTCCGACATCCCCGAAAAGCCTTCCGCCCGCCGCTCGAAAATCCAGCGCAGGACCTGGCGGGCATGGTATGCCGGATGGCCCCGCTCGGACATCCAAGCTCCCAACTCCCCCGGCTCAACATTCAGGACCGATCGCTTGGCCTCGGGCATGATCCGAACGCTGCTCGCTTTCCAAAAGGGCCAGGACGCCGTCCTTCGTCCTCGATTTCGACCCGGTTCATCATACGAAAAACGCGGGCCGAACGCTGCACCTTCCCGAGCTTGATGCGTCCGGGGACGTCGCGGCAGGAGTCGAGAAACCGGCTTGCGGATCAGCCGGCCGGGGCGGCATGCCCGTCCACCTCGCCCACCCTAACTCGAAGCCCGGCAAGTCATCAACGCCCGACCATATCAGGAGTATGATCGCCGAAGAACCCGAACTCGGCTTCGTCGAAGAAAAATGCGCACCGGAATCCGAGGGCGGACTCGAAGCGATAATCCGGGCGGGCGAGAGTAGCGCTCATCTCGACGAAGATGACTTCGCCGTGCGAGACCAGCCAGGACAGCTTCTCCCCCTCCAACCGGCCACGCAAAAGACGCTGGACCACAGGGGCCTGTGACGGTAGGTCGAGCAAATGAAAAACGTTGGTGATCGAGCCGCCGGACGAGCGTTTGGTGAACCCAGGTCAACCCGACTAGACCTCAAACAAGCGTAATGGGACGATTGACATAGGCTTGTCAGTGGCTCAAACACCGTGAATCAAGGCGGAGAATAAAACGATAGAATTAAGAGCGGCGCTCACTCGAAATCGACACGCCATCTGATA
>JAABUQ010011419.1_pt1 | contig 11347 bp, 12 predicted proteins | sample 5560001 | NCBI WGS metagenome assembly JAABUQ01 (sample SAMN10711888, study PRJNA513371) | rock metagenome | isolation source: Antarctica rocks | place: Antarctica: Victoria Land, Finger Mt nord | collected 2015-12-18
CAACAGCGGCTGGTCCGTCGCCTGGGCCGTCTGGGGTATCGCGTCAGCCTTGACCCACTCGGGCCCGCTCTGCCAGCACCGGCCGCCTGACGGCCGGCTCGACGCATTTTCAGACGAGTTACCTGCAGGACGCGCACGCCCTCGGCGATCTCGCGGGTGTCCCACAGGCCGCGATCCTGCCGGTCGAGCGTGACGATGCGACCCTCTGAGTCGAGTCGCGCCGGGAGGCGGGCGTGGTTGAGGAGCATCAGCGCGAGCAGCCCGCGCGCCTCCGGTTCCTCGGTGGCGAGGGTGAGTTGGCGGGCGAGCCGGATCGCCTCGCCGGCCAGGTCCAGCCGGCCCGCGTGGCCGGCCGTGTAGACGAGGTAGAGCACGCGCAGCACGACGGCGAGATCGCCAAGCTGGTCCAGGCGGCGCCCCTGCAGGGCACGCTTGGCCCGGCTGATCCGCTGCGCCATCGTCGCCTCCGGCACGTAGAAGGCGTCGGCGATCTCGCGGGTGGTGAGGCCGCCGACGGCGCGCAGGGTCAGCGCCACCTGGGAGGCGGGCGCGAGGTCGGGGTGGCAGCAGCAGAAGAGCAGGAAGAGGGTGTCGTCGCCCTCCTCGGTGGCGGCGGCCGGCTGCGGCTCGGCGTACGTCACCTCCTCGCGGTGGTGACGGGCGGCCTCGCTGCGGCGGGCGTCGACGAGCCGCCGGGTCGCGACCGTCGCCAGCCACGCCTGCGGGTCGCGCGGCGGGTGCTCGGGCCACACCCGCAGCGCCTCCAGCAAAGCGTCCTGCAGCGCGTCCTCGGCGGCATCGAAGTCCTCGCCCCGCCGGACCAGGCCCGCGAGCACGCGAGGGACGAGGGCGCGCAGCGAGCCCTCGTCCAGCCGTCGCGTCGGCTCGTCGATCACGCCGGGTCAGCCCTCCGAGGGCGCGTCGGACATGACCTCCCGGACGTCGATCCACTCGTACAGCGGCTCCCCGCCCGGGCCGGGCTCGGAGGAGACGTACGCCGCGAGCTCGACCGCGCGCTCATGCGACTCGACGTCGATCATGTACCAGCCCGCCACGAGATCGCTGGTCTCGGGCAGCGGGCCGTCGGTGGTGACCGGCGCGGCATCCGGGCCGCCGTAGCGCACCCAGGTGCGCGCCGGGGTGAGCGCCTGCGCGTCGACGTACTCGCCGTTTTCCTCGAGCAGCTCGCTGACATGCTTGAGGAAGGCCATGTGCGCCTCCACGTCCTCGGGGGCCCACTGGTCCATCGGGGGCACGGGACGGTGCGGCTCCGGGCCGCCGCGGTAGTGCTTGAGGAGCAGGTACTTCGGCATGGTGGTCTCCTCGTGTCCTGGTGTCGTGGGCCGCGCCTGTCGTGGCCCTTCACCTGATGAGCGGAGCCGGTCAGCGCTTCTCGACATGAAATCCCTCATCTAGCTCCGAGACCGTCGCCTAGGGGGAGATCAGCCTGGTCTACATCAATCCCCTGATGATCCGCGCGTGCTCGGGGAGGACCGCTGGGCCAACGCGCTAGTCCCGAGGACCTGCGGGCGCTCAGCCCGCTCCTGTACAGCTACGTGAACGCCTGTGGCATCTTCAATCTCGACCTGAGCACGCGACTGCCTATCGAAGAGGCGCATGACACCCTTGCCCGCATGGCCAGCCGTTTCGCCGGCGACCGGACTACTTTGCACTTCCTGACACGAATGTATCTCGGCATAACCCGCAGTGAGTTGCAATTCTCGAGTCCGTTCTCGAACGCTTGGGCGTCCAGGACCGACCTTGGGCCGCGCGCACCCGCAGAGGGCACCGGCCGTTTAGTGGCCTCTGGCGAGACGGCTCATCAGCCGGTCGAGACCGTTGAGGCGATGCTGCCGGATAGCGTCCGTCAGCTCCTCAGGAGCGCACGCCTGGACCGCTCGGAGGATCCGCTCGTGCTCCTCGATCCGGGTCGCCGCATACTGAGCAGTGCTAAAAAGCGAGCGGTCGAACCCTCCCTGGTCCCACAGCGTCTCGATCAGGTCTTTGAGCTGGCGGATGCCACACGCTTCCCACAACACCGCGTGAAATCGGTGGTCTGCGACCTCACTCAGCTCCGGAGCTGACGCTGTCGCCACTTGGCGAAAGGCGTCGTGGGTGTCCTGGAGTTCGGCGCGTAGCCGCTCATCACTATGTCGCAGAGCCTCGCGGGCGGCCAGCCCCTCGAGCTCGCTCAGGATGAGGTGCCGACCGCGCAGTTCTTCTGGTGTGGGCTTGGCAACGACCACATCGCGGTGTCGGTGAATGACCACGAATCCCTGACTCGCCAAGGTTCGCAGGGCATGGATCACGGGGAGGCGACTCACACCAAGCTGGCGGGCCGCATCGCTCACCCTGATCCGATGGCCCGGAGGCAGTTCACCCGCCGTGATGCTGGCACGAAGGGATGCATAAACCATCTCTTCGAGCGTCTGGTGGCCGCGCAACGGCGCCAGGCGCACTGTCCCATCTGCTGGCTCAGTCTGCCTCGCTGGACGTGGCATTGTGAATTCCTGTCGGCGGATAATTCTTGGCGATTGGCGATCTCAATGGAGAAATTGTGTTCGCACATCATCCAGCGTTGAATGCACTTTCTGCCACCGGGTATCACAACCGGCTATCGCCGTCGAACCGGTCACAACGGAGAACCGTCCGTCCCGCCCCGCTCGCGGGCGGCATAGGACCGGATGAGCGCAATCTCTGCGGGATCGGCCGGGCTGCCGTCAGCCGACAGGATGTCGCTGAACCACACGTCTTGGTGCAGGGCGGGCTCGCGGACCCAAGGCAGGGACGTCTGGGTGCGACCGGCAACGAATCCCCAGTTGAAGCAGCCAACGTGTCGCCGCCGAAACAGCGGCAGGAGCGTTTCGAACCGGCTTCCCAGCGGTCTGGCGAGGTATTCCGTGCACAGGATGGGGCGCTCGCAGTCTTCGAGTTCCGAGATCACCCGCTCGACGACCTCGGGGCGAGCGTAGCTGTGGAATGTGACCAGGTCCGAAGCAGCTAGCTGGAACTCACGGACCGACGGCACCGTCGCCCAGAGCCCACGGCTCTCCCACTCCGTCCACGGTGCGGACGTGAGCGGCTGCACCGGGCGCGCAGCTCGCGCCCATCGGAATGCGGCTTCGAGGAGCGGGAGCGATCGCTCCCCATAGCCCGTGTTGCCGGGCTCGTTGTAGATATCCCAGGCCAGGACACGTGCATCGTCGCGGAACCGCCCTATAACACCGCGCACGTACTCCTCGAGTCGAGCCCATTCGGCGGGATCAGCCTTGGCCGTCGCCCCAGGACTTTGGGCCCAGCCGGAGTTGTGCCTGCCCGGTACCGGTGCCGGCTGCGTGCCGAGCTGCGGGTCCGGGCGCCAGCAATCGTCGAAGAAGACGAACATGGTGCTGAGGTCGTGGGCCCAGGCGACATCGAGGAACCGCATCATCCGGTCGATGAACTCTGTCCGGTCGTCGATCCACACCAGGTCGTGAAGGAACACGCGAATGGCATTGAAGCCCAGTCCCGCAGCCCAGCCGAGCTCGCGGTTGATCGTCTGCAGATCGAAGGTCGACGCCTGCCACATCTCCAGTTGGTTGGTGGCAGTGCTCGGGATGAAGTTGCAGCCGATCAACCACCCCCGCGAGCGATGCCAGGCTCCTGCTTGCTCACCGGACCAGCGGTCCACCTGGGCTCGTTCGATCTCCGCTCGCAGCCGACTCTCGCCGATGATCACCTCGTGGTCTGAAGCCACCGGCGTCAACCTTTCACAGCACCTGCGGTGAGGCCGCGGGCGAGGTACTTCTGGACGTACAGACCGAAGGCGAGGACCGGTAGCACGGCGACGGTGCCGATCGCGCCGATCTCGCCGAACGCCGTTCCCCGGTCGGTCTGGAGGCCGGCCATGGCGATCGGCAGTGTCTGTGCGTCGGGCGTGTTCGTGAGAATCAGCGCGTAGGCGAACTCGTTCCAGGAAAAGATCGCGGACAGGATGGCCGCCGCGACCAAGCCTGGCGCGGTGAGTGGCACGAGGACCTTGACAAACGCCTGCCACCGGCTACATCCGTCGACGACCGCGGCTTCCTCGAGCTCCTTCGGTACCTCGGCGAAGAAGCCAGCCAGTAACCAGATGTTGAACGGAAGATTGAACGCGACATAGACAATGGCAAGAGCGAACAGGTTGTCGACCAGTCCGATGCGCGTGAAGATCAGGAACATTGGAAGTGCGATGATCAGCGCGGGTAGCATCCGAACGGCGAGGACGAGAAACATCAGGAGGCCGCGCCCGCGGAACCGGAACCGCGCCAGTGAGTAGGCAGCCAGTGCCCCGACGAAGACCGACAGCGGCGTCGATATGGCCGCGACGATCAGGCTGTTCCGCATGAACTTCAGCAGGGCCCGGGTGACGAAGACCTGCTGGAAGTTTGCCAGTGTCGGTGGGATCGGGAAGTAGGTCGGCGGGTGCGTGTAGAGCTGAGCTCCGGACTTCAGCCCCGAGGCCAGCGTCCAGTAGATCGGGAACAATGTCCAGACAAGGAGGACCGCAAAGGCCACCAGCGTCACGCCGGACCAGCTAAAGGAAAGGGCAGTTGTCCGCCCACGGATCTTGCTCATAGCGCCGCCTCGCGGCGGAGGAGTCGCATGTAGACCCAGGCGATGATACCGATCACGATGAGGAAAGCAAACGACAGTGCTGAAGCCCGGCCCATCTGGAAGAAGCTGAACGCGTACTTGTAGTCGTACATCATGACCGTCGATGTCGCGACGCCTGGGCCGCCGCGGGTCATGAGGTAGATCAGATCAAAGGCGCGCAGCGCATCCATCGTGCGGATGAGCAGGACCACCAGGATCGGATAGCGTAGCAGCGGTAGGGTGATGCGGAAGAAGCTCTGCCGCTGCGAAGCGCCGTCGACTCTCGCCGCCTCATAGTAGTCGGTCGGAATGCTCTGCAAGCCAGCGAGGAGGATGAGCATCACGAAGGGCGTCGCCAGCCAGGTGTCGGCGAGGATCACGACCAGCCTCGTCGCGGTCTGGTCGCTGAACCAGCTGACGGGATCCATGCCGATCAGCCCCAGGAGATGGTTTATGGGCCCGTACTCCGGGTCGTACATCAGGCGCCACATGAACCCGGTGATGACCCCCGACATCATAAGTGGGATAAGGAAAACGGCGCGGGCGAGCCCGCCCAGGCGACTAGAACCCATCCCGTGGAGGAGAAGCGCGAGCACCATCCCGGCGCTCAGCTCCAAGACCAGGACGCTGAGCGTGAAGATGACCGTCCACGAGATGGACGCGATGACGTTCGCATCCCGAACGAGGTTGAGGTAATTGTCCAGGCCCACGAACCCAATCGGGATGTTGGGCGCGTTCCACTGATACTGGACGAAGCTGAGACCGAAGGCGATCGCGATCGGGATCCCTGTGACGAGCAGCAGGATGGTAACCGCGGGCGCGAGAAACAAGTACGGAGCTCCGCGATCCGAGTTCCAGCGGCCGCGCCGCCGCTCCGCGCGAGGACTCGCTTCAACAACAGTCGCGCTCATCGAATCTTAACCTCGTGGCGCCAGTGCCGACGCGCGAACCCTACAACGGCCGTCCGAACGGACAGGCCGGTCCGCATGGTCGAATCCGCGGCGTGTCCCGCCGCCGGAGCCGCTTAGAAGAAAGCGACCACGCGCCCGCTTTGTAGCCGCCGGCGCGTGCTGTCCGCTACTTCAGCAATGCTGCCGCCTTGAGCGCGTCCGTCCATTGTTGGTCCGTCTGCGCCAGGGCGTCATTACCCTTCAATTGGCCGGCCCAGACTTGATTGAGGTTCGTTTTGAGGATGTCCTGAAGCTGCCCACCGATGGGCGGAACGTCGACGTCGGCAGTGATCTTCGCGACGGCGAGGTTCTTACTCAGCGCGTCAAAGTAGGCTGTCGCGGGCGTCGCCGGCGTCGCGGCATAGGTCGACTTACGAATCGGGGCGTTACCGGCATCGATCTTCAGTGGCTCACCGGCCTTGCCGGTGAGCCACGCGATCGCAGCGAATGCGGCAGCAGGGTCCTTGGCGTTCTTGGTGACCGCGCCGGCCCAGCCACCGAGGAGCGACGACTGATTCAATGTGCCGTTGAGCATGGCACCGGGCGGGATGGCGTAGCCCACCTTGCCTCTGATCTCGGACTTGGCGTTTGAGCCAACCGGAGTCTCCGCTTCTGCCATGGTGGCCAGGCCAGGCCAATTCTCGATCATCGCCACCTTGCCTGTCAGAAAGGCAGTGTTCATCTCGTCCCATGCGTAGCGGGCGGTGTCTTTCGGTCCCGTCTCGAGGAGCTTGAGCTCGACGTCCATCGCACTGCGGCCCGCGTCACTGCTGAACTGTGGTCGGCCCTGAGCGTCGAGGTAGCTGCCGCCGTACGAGGCGAACCGGATCGCATAGTTCCAGAAGGAGCCGATCGGCTCACCCCACTGCACGAACCCGTACTGGATCGGCGAATCGGGATTAATGCTCTTGGTGAAGAAATGCGCCGTCTCGACGAGATCGTCGTTCGTCTGCGGAACCTTTAGGTCCTTGCCGGTTTTAGCCTTGAACGCGGCCTGGACGGCAGGATCCTCGAACAGGTCCTTCCGGTAGAAGAAGATCTGCGCGTCGGGCTTGTACGGCAGCGTCCACTGCTTCCCGTCCCAATTGCCGTAGGCGTTGAAGACGGCCGGAATGAAGTCGCTGCTATCGATCGTCGGGTCGCCGGCGATGTACTGGTCGAGCGGTACAACAAGCCCCGACTTCTCGTGCTCGTGGATCCAGGTGAAGGGTTCGATCACGGCGTCGAAGCTCCCGCCACCCGCAAGGTCGGCGGCGATCTTCTGCCGGATCTCCGACTGCGGGAACTTCGAGGTTTGGAGGCTGATGCCGGTCGCCGCGGTCAACGCGGCGAGCTGCGCGTCGACGCCAGCTCCGGGCTCCCCATCAAGGGTTGCGAGGCGAACAGTCTTGCCGGCGGACGCACTCGTGGTGGTTGGGCCCGCCTGGGTGGCCACGGTCGCGGCGCCAGCAGCGGGCGCCTGGGTCGGCAGGGGAGACGTCGACGGGGCGCCGCAAGCGACCCCGAACAGTCCCGCTCCGCCGATGACTGCCGCGGTGCGGAGAAAGCGGCGTCGGGACACAAGCGACTGCTGCTGGCGATCTGGACTCTGCACGAATTGCTCCCCTTTCTGGGTCGCCCGTTGGGCGGCGCACGCCCCAGCCCACCAGCCTCCCTCCAGGTAGTGGACAGGGTACGAGAATATTATATTCAGTCTGCACGACCGTCGAGCGGCGAGTGCATGAAAAAGTGGGGGAGCGGCTGAGGTAGGGCGGGTCCCGCAAAGGTCCGTTTGTGGCGCATGACGGCTGGCTGATCTACGCCGCGGCGGCAGGTGCCTCGATTGGTGCCGGCCGGAAGGCCGCGTACCACGCCCGGAAGAAATCGTCCAGCTCGGGGTCCGACGATCATTGGACCCGAAAACCGGTCGAAGTGCCGTGGCTGTGCGCAGCCATGGGGGCGGATGATCGTCGAACCCCAGCTGTCACGATGTCGATCTCTGGGACGCCTTCCGAACGACGGCCGACCAGTGAAATCGGTTCTCTCACTTACCCCCTGTCCCTGGCCATGCGCATCCCCGGTGCCCGTCGACGGCGCCCGGGCGCTCAGCCCGCCAGCCGCCTCATCAGCCGACCGATTGGGGGCACGAGGTCGGTCAGAAGTCGCCCCCCGACGGCAAACTCGCTCGGGTGGTACGGATGGAAGCGGATATTGATGCCGTCCCAGGCCGCGCGCGGCACGGCGAAGAGGTCGGCCAGCACGGGCGTCAGGCCGCGCGCCAGCCGGCGCCGCTGCCGGGTAGACATCCCCCAGTCCGACAGCTCCACGGTGATGTCCATCGAGCCACGGGCCTCGGGCGTCTGCCCGCCGATGAACAACTGGCCGGGCACGTAGGGGACGAAGTGCACCGTTGTGCGCTCGCGCAGCTCCTGGCGCGACACGCGGCCATGCGGGGCGAACAGCAGGTCGTTGATGGCCTCCGTCAGGCGGGCGGCGATCGCCTGACGCCGCACCACGTCCAGCTCGGGACAGGTGATACGCAGGTACGGCACGACGCGAGCTAACGGGCCCGCCCGTCAGCTGTGGCGACAGGGCCAAGGGCGGCTCGGTGGAACACCGCGGCCGCCTGGGCTTCATAGTCAGTGCCGCCCAGCACGCGGCGAAACGACTCGACGGTTGCTGGTGGACCGCGGCGCACCTGGTGCACCCCGAACCGGCGTGCACGCTCGCACCGCGCCGTAGGACCGTGGTGATGGCCGCGGCCGATCGAGCCTCTGGTGCGCCTGGTCCGCCACACTGTCGTCAGCATACTCCGCCCAGCGCTGACCCCGGTGGTGACCAAGTCCGTGGGCGGCGACATCACCACCGTCGCATGCCCAGGGACAAACCCGAGATGATGCGCCCGCGTCAAAGCCCGGTGAAGCGAGCAGCGTTTCCTTTATGGAACAGCTCACCCTCGCGAATGTAGCGTCGCACCATCGCGACGCTCCGGTGACGGGTCTGCTGCATGATGTCGCGCTCGGTGGCGCCACCTGCGGCCGCCGAAGTGGCTAGGCCCGCCCGCAGACTGTGGCCGGCGACCAGACACGGGTCCTGACCGACTGCCTCAGCGCGGCGCTTGACGATGAGCGCCACGCTCTGGGCACTCAGGCGTGAGCGACACGCCGTCCCCCACTTGCTCATCCGGCGGAACACGGCCGGCGCGTCGTCCTCGAGGCGCGCAGCGCCCGGACGGGACACGTCTCGGGATGGTCGCCGTACGGCAAGCCGACGATCGCGCCGGCCGCCTCCTGGTCGGTTTTGCTCACGCGGATGGTGACCCGAACGCCGTCGGGGTCGAAGACAACATCCCCACGGTCCAGGGCGACCAGCTCGGAGCGGCGGAAGGCGCCGGCGAAGCCCATGAGCAGCAGCGCCCGGTCACGGGCGCCTTCAGCGCTCGCGGGCAGGTCGTGCACCATCTCGCGCAGGAGATTCGTCCGCGTGGCGGACTTGCGCCGCGGCGCGGTGCCGTGGGTGCGGCGGATACCGGACATCGTCTTTCGGACCAGCCGATCCTCGGTTGGCGTCGGGTAGCCAGCGTCCTGGTGGACCTGGGAGAGGGCGGCCAGGCGGCGCTGGACGGTGGCGACGCGGCGCTCGCGCGCCAGATCGGTGATGTACAGGGCCACCGTCTCGGGCAAGGCCGGCAACGCCGCGAGGTGCCGCGACCCGTACCAGCCGAGGAAATGGCTCCAGTCTGAGGCGTAGGCGCGGCGGGTGCTGCCCGCGCGGGTGGCCCCGACGTACCACCGGTGTGCGCCGTCCGGCGCCCACGTCGAGCAGGTCGGCAAGGAGAACCGGCGCTATCACCATCGCGTCATGCCCCGACGCAATGTCGGTCATCTTCCAGCCGTGCGCCTTCGCCCAGTCCCGGCTTGCTGCGAGCGGGGAGTAGATCGGGTCGGCACACACGATGTAGCTGGTGGGTAGGCCGTTAGCGACCGGGGACGCAAGCTGCAACGGCGAGGTGTAGGTGGCAAAGGGATGGGGGGTCAGCCGGCGCCCGACCCAGGCAGCCTGCGCCGGGTCAGTAATGCCGAAGGCACTTGGCGGTGGCGTGGGCATCGTGAGACCGGTGCTCGATCGTTGGGCTGCCCTCGTGCGCGACTCGCGGACATCGGCCGGCAACTGGCTGAGAGCACTTTGGCCGTTCTCCAGGATGAGTGCGTCGAGATACACGAGCTGACGAATACGGTCGGCAGCGCGGTCGGCGGCGCCCGAGATAGCGGCGCCACCAAAGCTGTGGCCGACCAGCACCACGTCAGTGAGCTCTTCCCAGACGAGGACGTTGACGATATCCGCGATGAAGACTTCGAGATCGATCGCCGGGGACAGCAGGTGCGACCGCTCGCCTAGACCGGTCTGCGTCGGCGTCAACACTGTGTGGCCGCGCCCGCGGAGGATCGAGGCGACTGTGGACCAGCACCAGCCGCCATGCCAGGCACCATGCACAAGTACGAAAGTGTTGGAGGCTGCCATCGTCAACCGTTCTCAGATTGTGAGCGTCACAGTCCGACCTGCGCCGCGGCATTCTTCTTGAACAGAGAGCCCTCGCGGATATAGCGGCGGACCATGGGCAACGACTTGTGCCCCGTCTGGGCCATGATGCTGCGCTCGGAGACGTCGGCCTCGGCTGCCGCGGTCGCCAGGCCGGCGCGCAGACTGTGGCCGGCGTAGCGCGCCGCATCTAGTCCCGCCGTCACGGCGCACCGCTTGACGACCAGCGCCACGACCTGGTCGGTGAGCCGGCTGGACCCGACGTTGCCGTGGCGGTCGACGTAGCGGAAGATCGGCCCGCGCGTGATGCTGGCCTGCTCCAGCCAGGCCCGCAACGCCCGCACCGGGCAGGTGATCGGGTGGGAACCGTAGGGCAATCCGACCTTGCGACCCTCGCCCTCCTGGTCGGTCTTGGAACGGCGGAGCGTGACAACCAAGCCGTCTTGGGTGAACTGGGCGTCATCGACGTCGAGGGACACCAGTTCCGAGCGGCGGAAGGCGCCGGCGAAGCCGATCAGCAGCAACGCTCTGTTGCGGGCTCCTAGTAAAGAGGAAGGGCAGACGTCGACCATCTGCCTCACGTCGGCCGTGACCGCGGCCACCTTGGCGTCTGGCGCCGTCCCATGCGCGCGGCGAATGCCTTGGAAGACCGTCCGCACGAGCGTCTCCCTTGTCGGGGTGACATAACCCGCCGCCTAGTGCGCCTGAGAGATGGCGGACAAGCGCCGGTACAGCGTCGAGACCCGCCGCTGGTGCGTGCCCACCAAGTCCGTCAGGTAGAGCGCCACGGTCTGGGGCTCGGCAGGCAGCGCCTGGCACTGGTGGGTGGCACACCAGGTGGAGAAGTCGGCCCAGTCACACCGGTAGGCCTTAAGGGTGTTCGGGGCCTTGGCGTGGGGCGCGTAGTCGCGCGCCTCTTCGGCGACGGCCTCCAGTCGTGCGAGCGCGGTGGCGGCTGCTGGGAACTTGAGAGAGGCGATGTCCGGCGACACGCGCCGAGCATAACGCCTCGCAGCAGCAAACAGCCCCCGGACCGGCGTCACAGATGGATAGCGATACACTTCTCTTATCACTACCCAGAAATAGGGCGTGAGCTGGCGAAAGTTCTCTTTTCATTGGTCAGAAAGGAGGCTGGTGCGGGGTTGTCAGCCCCCTGCAAGGTGTCTAGTATCCTGCAACCCGTTTGGACCCCCAACTTCCTCCACATTGCGAGTCCGTGGGTCATGGTGGCGCCGTTTCCTTCTCGGTTGCCGAGGCGGCGCGCC
>JAABUQ010011420.1_pt1 | contig 11347 bp, 11 predicted proteins | sample 5560001 | NCBI WGS metagenome assembly JAABUQ01 (sample SAMN10711888, study PRJNA513371) | rock metagenome | isolation source: Antarctica rocks | place: Antarctica: Victoria Land, Finger Mt nord | collected 2015-12-18
GCCGCCATCGGCCTCCTGCGCGCACACGGCGCGACCAACATTGCCGCCGCCTGTCGTCGCAACGCCGCCCAACCCGGGCATGCCCTCGCCCTTGTCGGCATTGCCCGAGAATGAAATGACCCTGCCGTTGCAAGGACTCTCACGTGTCAGCCCGTGACCACGCGCACGGCCCCGGCCAGCAGTTCGAAGTCACCGGGGATGCGGCCGACGACCTCGCCGTCCAGGGTAATATCGAGGGGCTTCTCGCTATGGACGCACATGCGCCGCGCGTGGTAGAGGCGCACGCCGCCGACGTGGGGATTCTTGTGGAAGAGCAGCGGCCAGATGGCCAGCGCGAGGCGCCACGGCGGCACGTCGTCCAGGGCCAGCACATCCAGGCGGCGATCGTCGATGTCGGAGCCGGCCAAACGGAAGTTCCAGCGGCCGCCGAAGATGGGCGCGTTGATCACCGAGAGATGGATCAACCGCAGCGGGATGCGGCGCCTCTCGACCTGCAACTCGCACTCAAAGGATTGGAAGTCGCGCAACGCCAGGAGCGCCGCGACCGCATAGGTCAGCCGGCCCAGGCGTTTGCGCAGCGACGTCTGCGTGGCCATCTTGGCGAAAGCCACGTCGATGCCCATCGCCGCGGCGTGCATGAAGTAGCGCGTGCGGCCGTCGGCCCCATCGATAAACTGGCCGATGTCGGATGTGGAGACTTTACCCGTGGTCAACAGACGCGCCGCGGCCTCCAGCCGCATCGGGATGCGCAGCGAGCGAGCGGTGTCGTTCGACGTGCCGAGCGGCAGGATACCCAGGATCGCGTTGGTGTTGGCCACATACCCCGCGACCGCGCCGACCGTCCCGTCGCCGCCGGCCGCGAGGATCAGCGGCCGCTCACCGTCGGGCCGCGTGACCCAGCCGCGCAGGTTCTCCAACTCGTCCATGTGCACCGTCGCGCATACCGTCAGGCCTGCCTCTTCGAGCGTCCGTTGAGCGCGGTCCAGGCCACCACTCGCGTGGCCGGCGTCGGGATTGCCGACCAGGACAACCAGGCGTGGCAGCGCCGTTGTGGGGGTAGGGGAGGCGGTACCGGAGGGCGATGATGCGCGCACGGCTACCGCTCCGGGTCCGTGCCGCTCGACGCGGGCATGGTCGGAGCGTTTCCGTCACCGGGGCCGCTCCGCAAGAAGTCCTGGGCGCTCAGGCCGCGCAGGTCGCCGATGACATCGACCGTGATGTCGGCCTGGAAGCCGGCGGGTAGCGGGCCGCTGGCGTAGTGCCCTTGCCGCACGTAGATCGTGGTCACCTTCTCCCCTAGCAGGCTCTTGACGTCGTGCAGGATGGTCGCCTTGTCGTCGACGATGACCGAGCGGTCGGCGGGCTGGTAAGCGGCAACCTCGGTGAGGTGCTGCTGCTTATGCGTGTAGATCAGGACGCGGTCGTTCACGGCGGCGGCGAGGCCGGACCGCTCGATTTTTTGTCGCTGGAAGACCAGGTCGCCGTCGGAGAGGATGGTGGCCAGCCCCAACGTCTCCAGGTGCTGGAGCGTCTCGATGGCGTGGGGATAGACGAAGCGCGCGAAGGGGATGCTGTCGTAGATGCCGGTGAGGGTGGCCAGCGCCGCCAGGTCGCCGCTGCCCTCGGCGTAGCGCTGAGCCGTCAGCGGCAGGTCGACCACGTCGCGCTCCTTACGCACCGTCTCGTAGAGCTGCCAGAACCGCTCCGCGCCCGGCTCACCCAGCGCCTGTTGCACCTGCCCCGCTAGATAGTCTTTGAGGGCATCGTTGTCCAGCAGGGTATTGTCCACGTCGAGCAAGAAACCCAGCGCGTGCTCTGTCACATCCGTCGAGGTCGTCGTCACGATCGGTGTTCTCCCCGTTAGTCGTTAGCCGTTAGTCGTTAGTCGTTAGCCATATGATCGCACGATGCGGGGTCCAATGTCACGCGCGAACGTATCGTATCAGTACCACCTCTCGAACGGCGTGGCGTCATTGTAGGGGGGATCTCGCTGGTGGTCAAGCCTCGGGTAAGGGCGGGAGACGCGGCGGGACGGGTGAGGACTGGATGATCGACGTGGTTGTGACGCCGTGCAGCAAGAAGCGGTCGAGGAGACGGTCGAGCTGGTCCATGGCCGGGAGGTGAACCTTGAGGATGAAGCAGTCCTCACCGGTGATGCGGTGGCACTCCACGACCTCGGGGATGCGCCTGGCCAGTTCGGCGACCTCGGGCAGCCGACCCGGATTGGGGCGGACGCGCACGTAGGCCGCGAGGGGCAGACCGAGCGCCGCTGGGTCGAGGTCGAGGCAGTAGCCCCGGATGACGCCCGCTTCCTCCAGCCGGCGCACGCGCTCGGTCACGGCGGGCGAGGACATGCTGACCCGTCGCCCCAGTTCCGTCATCGTCAGGCGCGGGTCGCCTTGCAACTCCTCCAACAGGCGCACGTTCACTGCGTCGAGCAACGCGTTCGAGGGCTCATAGGTGAAAAGGCGCTCATCCTTCAATTCTTTAACCATGATGGCGCATTCTCCTTCACTTCTCCATGTACGATCGCTCCCCGACGTTTTATCATTATGCCATGGCACACGTCACAACGGAACAGACCACGGCACGCCCGGGTTCGGCCGGCCTTGCGGGGGCGATCCCGCCGCACGCGTATTTCCTGGTGAGCGCCGTCTTCCACTATCTCGGCCCGGCGTTCGCCGTGCTGCTCTTCGCCCACATCGGCGTGCTCGGCGTGGCCTGGCTGCGCATCGCCAGCGCCGCGGCGGTCTTCGCGGTTTGGCGCCGCCCCTGGCGTCTCTTCGCTCAAGGGGCGTGGTCGCAGCGCCGACTCCTCATCGCCCTGGGCGTCGTGCTCGGGCTGATGAACGCCTGCTTCTACCTCGCCATCGCCCGCCTGCCGCTGGGCACTGTTGGGGCCATCGAGTATCTCGGGTCGCTCATCCTGGCGGCCCTCGGCGCGCGGACCCGCCGCAACGTCCTCGCGCTTGGGTTGGCGGTGGTGGGGGTGGGGCTGCTGACCAACGTCCGCCTGGGCGGCCAGCCGCTCGGGTTCGCCTTGGCCTTCGCCAACGGCGCGCTGTTCATGCTGTACGTGATGCTCGGCCACCGCATCGCGCGCGACGGGGGCGACGCGGGCATCGAGCGGCTGGGGGCGGCCATGCTCGTCGCCCTGCTGACGGTCACGCCGCTCGGCATCGCCGGGGCCGTGCCCGCCTTCGCGCACCCGCCGCTGCTCCTCGCCGGGATCGGCGTCGGGATCTGCTCCTCGGTCATCCCCTATGTGTGCGACCAGCTGGCAATGGCACGGTTGCCGCGCGCGACCTTCGCTTTGCTGCTCTCCCTGCTGCCCGCCTCGGCCGCCGTGATCGGCTTCCTCGTCCTGCATCAAGTCCCGACATCGGCCGAGATCGCCGGCGTGGCCCTCGTCGTCTGCGGCGTGGCCGTGCACCAAGAGGCCGATGCCACGCATGCCTAATTAAGGCCGCGGCGACAAGTGGTGCTCGGATACATCGCGGTCAGCCTCGGCCGCGAGTGCAGTCCCGGATACAATTGGCATCACGTTAGGCTTCTCATGAAGCTGGTGAATTAGCGCCCGCTCGGCGTGACCACCACGATCGGGACCTGGACTGCTGTCCTTAAACAGAGGAGCATAGTGCTGCTGCCAGGCGGAGAACCGCCGGGCGAACCAGGGCGCGCGCTCCGCCAGCGGCACGATCCACTCCAGCGTCTCTCGCGCGTAGGATCGCTGCTTGGTAATGCGCGGCAGCGTGCCGATGTTCTGCACGTTGGAGAGCCGGTCCGCCAGCTTGACCCGCAGCGCCTTCTCCGGGGCGTCGCGGAGCCCCCGCAGGTAGCGGATGCGCGCGTTCTCCGGCTCCTCGCCCGGCGCCGGCTCGCCCTTGGTCAGCCACCTGATCAGATCGGCCACATGGTCGCCGAAGAGCATGCGCAGCTCGTCGAGCGTGCCGTCGGTGTCCTCCACCACATCGTGCAGGGCCGCGGCAACGAGCGTATCGCGGTCCGTGACGCCAGCGCCCTCGACCAGGATGCGCAGCACCTCCAGCAGGTGGACCACGTAGGGCTCGCCGTTGGGCCGGCGCTGTGCGCCATGGCGTGCGATAGCTAGGTCCATGGCCCGTCCGAGCACCCCCACCGTCGCGGGGTCCAGCCGCCCTTGCAGGGCTGTGCGCGCCTCCTCCCAACTCGTCCATGCTGGAATGGCCAGGTCCCAGATCGTCGGGGCCAGCGTGGGGCGGAATCGCTCCCATGTGGGCAGGTCCAGGGCAGGCGTTCCCAACTGTACTAATCTCCTCTCCATCTGCCCGTTGTTTCGCCGCTCGTCCATGGCATCCCACGCGGCGGTAACCGCTGCACGCACCGCCGCGCTATCCCCGTAGCGCCGCCCATCGATGGCGAATAATGCCCTTTGCGTGCCATTCTTCTCAGCTTCGCTGAATACGAAGATGCTGCGTACATCCAAATCGTCCATAATCCTCATCCTCTCTCCGACCGCGGCGCGGCGTAGGTCTCGGCCTGATCCAGCGCGGCCGCCTCATCCTTGGCCCGCAGGATGGCCTGCCGCCCTGCCTCCGTGACTGGCACGTAAATCTTGTAGAGCGTGTTATGGCCGAGGTCAGCTGCAACGGACGCGCGCTCCGTCGTCAACTGCAGTTCGTAAGTGTACGGTTGCTTGTCGACCTCGATCGACACGACCATAGCTATGACGCGGTACGTGAGATCGTGAGCCTTGGGCTCCAGATACAGATTCTCCAACTCTAGGATACGCGCGCCCAACTCCTTCCGCGCTTCGTCCAGCACCGCCGCAAGTGCCTGTATGTTAGCCACCGTGATGCGCCCCCCCACCGCGTCGATCACGTCGCCCACGCTGTACTCAGGCCGCCCGCCTCGCCCGGCGCTGCCCACAGTCATACGCTGGACCTTGTCCATGATGCCTCCGGGCTCCTTGGTACGGATGCTAACCGATGCGACGACTCCCACGGCAACCGCCGCTCTCTCAGCCAGCATCACGACCTCGGCGGCTACGGCGGGCTCGACCGCAAGCGCCAACTTTCGCCCATATATGCTCACAGCCCGGCGCTCGTCGGCGGTCGGATACGCCCGCACAGCACCTGCCGGGTCCGTGGTGCGCGCCGTCGCAACGTAGTTAGCGGTTCGTCCTGCATCTTTGCGCTCTCCGTCACGGAGGGGCGCGAACAGCGGTCCTTGTCCAGGGGTGCGCTCAAGATAGGTGGCCAGCGGCTCGCGCTTTGTGATCTCGCCGCGCGCCATCTCCACCAATAGATCCAGGACGCGCTCTCGTCGCTCGGGATCGTCGAGCGCCGTGGTCATATTTAAGGGGTGCTCCCGATCCGCAGCAAGCGCGGTCACGACCCTGGACAGTTCCGGTGACACGCCGTCCAACGCACGATGGATCGCCGCGTCACGCTCCGCCTCTCGGGTCATGGCCATCCGTACGCTCCTCTCTCAGCCACGGCAACCGTTGCGAGGGTTGGGACAGTCCATGCCCGCATCCAGGAACATGGACCGCCAGCGCGCGTGTCTCGTCCAGGCGCTCCAGGACAAGGTCGTCCACGTTCACCATGAGCGATTGCCGGCCCACCTGCTCTCGTTGTGCTATGTGGCCGGCGAGGTCGGCGGCACGCGTATGTGGAGAGATCCAGGCCCGCGGTCAGGTCTTCCCCGCCACAATTTGAAACGCTGCCTCCCTTCTTTAGCATACAACACGCCTGTCGCGGCTATCACGTCGTCGCTCCGTTGCGCCGTTGCGCCACGATGCCGTCGTGGTCCGACAGGTCACTCGGCGATGCGCCCATCCGGCAGCTCGAGGCGGTCGCCGCTACATGGTCGCATGATAGATGGCCTGGTGTCGCGTGCGGGGGACACACGTCGCGGGACGCGCAAGTGACACGTTCGTATTGCTGTCCGGGCTGGCATGGCGCCCCATAGTCTGGGAGCCATGCAAGCTAACGGCTAACGGCTAACGGCTAACGGCTAACGGCTAACGGCTAACGGCTAACGGCTAACGGCTAGATCGCGCGCGGCGCCTTGGTATCGTCCGGGCCCTGGGGGTGATCGCGCGGCGCGAGCCCCGTGTCGTTATGCGGCGGCTCGGCCTCCTGGTTCTCGGCGGCAATCTGGCGCCGCTCGTCCTGCTCGAACTGCTTGATCAGGTTTTCCTGTTCCTGCTTGATCGTCTCCAGGCGCTCGTTGCGCACCGGGACCGGCTCCGAGAGGGCGGCCGGGCCGGCAGCCGGCGCAGCGCTCCCGGTCCTGCGCTCTCTGCCCGATCCGCTCGGCGCGCTCGATGTCCTCGACGGACCGGGCGTGCCTGGGGCGTCTGGGGCGTCTGGGGCGCCTGGAGCGCCTGGAGCGCGCCGGAACACCTGCCGCGCGACCGAGGCGTAGGAGAGGCGGCGCGGGCGCGGGGGGCGGCCCATCAGCAGCTGCGACTGGCCGGTCGAGTCGGCGTAGAGGGCCAGCGCGATGACCCAGAGGATGCCTGCCAGCGGCACGGCTAGCAGCGCCGCGCCGATGCCGCCCAGTTCCACGCCGACCAGCAGCGCCAGCAGCGCGGCCAGCGGGTGCAGCCCCACGGCGTGCCCGCTGACCCGCGGCACGATCACGTTCGACTCGATCTGCTGGAGCACCACGAAGTAGACGGCCACCCACAGCGCCAGCCCCGGTGACTGGAAGAGCGCGATCAGGACCGCCGGGATCATGCCCAGCACCGGCCCGATCATCGGGATCAGCTCGAAGAGGAAGGCCAGCAGCCCGATCACGATGGGATACTGCACGCCCAGCAGCGCGCAGCCCAGTCCCGCGGCAATGCCCACCGTCAGCGCCACCAGGAGTTGCCCGCGGATGTAGCCGCCGAGCACCTTGTCGATGGTGGCCTCGATGAAGAACCAGCGGTCGCGGTGGGCGATGGGCAGCAGGCGCACCGCCCGGTTGTGCATGGCGTGTCCGTCGAGCAACAGATAAAAGGCAATGGCCAGCACCAGCAGGATGTCGGTCACGGTCTGCACCGTCCCGCCCACGATGGTCAGCGTGTTGCCCAACAGCGCCGTGCCGGCACTGGACACATACCCGGCCAGCGTGCTGCCGATGCTCGCCGGCAGCCGCAGGCCGTGCGCGCGCAACAACTGGTTGATGCGCGCCTGCACGCCGCCGTTGTCGTTGTTCAGCAACAGGGGCAGATTCTTGAGCAAGTCCTGCACCTGCAGTGTCAGCGCCGGGACGAACAGCGCGAGCAGCAGCGCGATCAGGCCGATAAAGACGAGATAGAACGCGGCGATGGAGAGGCCGCGCCCTTTGATGTGGCGCTGCAGCCGGTCGACCAACGGGCCGACCAGAAAGGCGACCAGGAAGCTGGCGACGAGCAGGATGAGGATGTGCAGGAAGCGCTGGATAATTGACCAGGCGATCACGGCCACGATCGCGCCGGCGATAATGGTCAGGAACAGCTGTAGCAGATTGTTGAGGCCGAGGCGATCGAGCATAGGGACGCCACGTCCCGCGCTGCCGGGGCCGGGGGTAGGGTCGCGCCCGCTGTCGGGTGTGCGTGGATTATTCATACAATGACCACCAGAGGGGCCGTGGGCCGCGCGACCCGAGGAGCTAGGCGGAGAAAGCTGCACCATCATCATACGCCATGGGCCGTGTCGAGGACCATGGGAGGGTGTACAATAACACGGGCTATAGAGATGCAAGGTGTCAGGGCGCACGCGGCCGTGCGCCCTGACGCGTGACAGAGGAGTTAAGACGCGATGACGCAGACACAGGACAAGACACAAGCGACGCGCACCGAACGCGACTCGATGGGGCCGGTCGAGGTCCCATCCTCGGCCTACTACGGCGGCCAGACGATGCGCGCGGTGCAGAACTTCCCCATCAGCAGCCTGCGCTTCCAGCGCTCGTTTATCAAGGCGCTGGGCCAGATCAAGCTGGCCGCCGCGCAGGTCAACGTGGAGTTGGGCCTGCTCGACCCCAAGATCGGCGAGGCCATCGTCCGGGCGGCCCAGGAGGTGGTCGACGGTCATCTCGACGACCAGTTCGTGGTCGACATCTTCCAGACCGGCTCGGGTACCTCGACCAACATGAACGCTAACGAGGTCATCTCCAACCGCGCCATCGAACTGATGGGCGGGGAGCGCGGCTCCAAGAAGCCGGTCCACCCCAACGACCACGTCAACAAGGGCCAGTCGTCCAACGACGTGATCCCCACGGCCATCCACCTTGCCGCGCTGGTCTCCATCCACGACGGGCTGATCCCCACGTTGCGCAAGACCGAGGCCGCGCTGCGCGCCAAGGCCCAGGAGTTCATGCCCATCATCAAGACCGGCCGCACGCACCTGCAGGACGCCACGCCGATCCGGCTGGGCCAGGAGTTCGAGGGCTTCGCCGACCAGATCAAGCGCGGCATCGCGCGCCTGGAGCGCACCGAGGGAGAGCTGGGCGAGGTCGCGCTGGGCGGTACCGCCGTGGGCACGGGCGTCAACACGCATAGCGAGTTTGCCTCCCGTGTCTGCGCCAAACTGAGCGAGGCCAACGGCGTGGCCGTGCGCGAGACCGACGGCCACTTCCAGGCCCAGAACACGCTGGACAACTGCGTCGAGGCCAGCGGCGCGCTCAATACCGTGGCCGTGAGCCTGATGAAGATCGCCAACGACATCCGCTGGCTCGGCTCGGGTCCGCGCGCCGGCATCGGCGAGATCGCCCTGCCCGAAGTGCAGCCCGGCAGCTCGATCATGCCCGGCAAGGTCAACCCGGTCATCCCCGAGTCGCTGACCATGGTCTGCGCGCAGGTGATAGGCAACAACGTGACCATTACGGTGGGCGGGCAGTCCGGTAACTTCGAGATCAACGTGATGATGCCGGTGGTGGCCTACAACCTGCTGCAGTCGATCGAGCTGCTGGACAAGGGCACCGACAACTTCGTCAACCAGTGCGTCGACGGCATCACGGCGACCACGAAGGGGCCGGAGATGGTCGAGCGCGGTCTGGCCATCTGCACGGCGCTGGCGCCCACGATCGGCTACGACGCCGCAGCGGCCATCGCGAAAAAGGCCTCCCAGACCGGCGCCGCCATCCGCGAGGTGGCCCGCCAGGAGACGGATCTGTCCGAGGAAGACCTGGACCGCATCCTCGACCCCGCCGCCATGACCGAGCCCGGCAACGTCTTCCCCGCCGGGGGCTAACCGACCGGTAACCCTCACAACCCGCACCCCCAACCCCTCTCCCGTCCGCGGGAGAGGGGAGCAGGTACGGAGCCTACGGCCATCCGGTCAGGGCCATGTAGTTCTCGATCGCACGGGTGATGCCTGGGGTAGGGGCGTATTGCATACGCCCCCGGTGGCGGCGCGATCCGGGCCTATTGCATACGCCCCTACATTGGTCCGGTCGTCTTGTCCTGAGAACTACAGGGTCCTGCCATCCGGTTGCCCTTTGTAACCTATCAAGAGAGTTGGTTGATGAACCGGCCACGTACCTACGCCGAGTTGCGCCGCCAGTGGCTGCAACGGATTATGCCGGGCGCCGACCTGCCGGACGTTGGGGCGGAGGTATCCCCGCGGGGCTTGCGGGTCCTCGTGGACGAACTGCGGCGGTACCAACACGATCCCGAGCATGCTCTGGGAACGACCATGGACAGCGCACCGTCCCTTGACCTGGCGGCGAGTGGTAGCGAGGACGACGACGACGTGGCCACGCTGATCGAGGTCGCGCGGACGGCCCGCACGGTACGCGGCCCCGGTTCGCAATACATCGAAGAGGCCGCGCTGCGGGCGTTGGTCGACATCGCCGATGAGGAGGTCTTGCCCTTCCTGGTGGAGTGCTTCCGGTTTTCCCGGCCGCACGACGGCTCGGCAGGCCATCGCCGCACCATCGTGCTCACAGGGATAGCGACCATCGCTCTGCTGACCGGGAACGCCGAGGCGCTGACCGTGTTGGACGAAGCGTTGACCCACACCGCGGTTCGCGTGCGTCTGGGAGCCTGCCAGGCCATCGCGGATGTAGCCGGCATGGCCCCGGTCGGGCTGCCCGCTTCCCTAACCGCGCGGCTCGACCACGTGGTCCGCCATGACCGATCGCGCGATATCCGGTCCGGCGCCGCGATGGCGCTGGAAGCGGCGCGGACATCCGCGGGAGAAGAGTGGACCTGTTGACAGTCGTGCGCTCGATGCGGCCCGCAGGGCAGGTCTTGGCCGGGATAGTGCTTGGCCTTGCGCCGTTCGCCCTGTGGTGGCTGAGCCCGGCGTTGGCTCCCCACGCCACTCTGGGACACTATTGGTGGAACTTGATCGTCGTCCCCTATGCGGTGGTGATAGCGGCGGTGTTGGCGACAAACTATCGGGACACGACGGAATACATCGGCGCGGGCCTGGTCATCTCGCTCGTTCTGCCGCCCGTCGGCGCGTTCCTCTGGCTCGCGATCGCTAATCCCCCGTTGTGAGGGGGCGAGGTAACAATTCAGCAGTGGGCATCGGTCGTGTAGCGAAGGAAGCGCAGCGTTTCTTCCATGTCGCCTGGTTGCGGGTCGTCGCGGTGGAGGAGAGCCCACCGGATGAGGGGTTTCCAGTGAGGGTCGAGCGCCTCTTGCGCCCATGCCGCTGCCCGTAACTTGGAGACGACAGCGCCCCGTTCGAGCACATACCAGGTACGACACATCGTCAAGACGGTGAATGCTTGATACATGCGCGGGCGCATCCAATCCGGACCATCGAGATGCCGCACCCACGAGGTGCAGAGGATGTGTCGGGTAGCCGCGCGCAGGTCATCCGGCGTGATGGGGTCGATCAGCGTGCGCGGCGCCAGCCCGGCGACGGCAACGCCCGTCTCACGCATGATGTAGAGATTGATGACCCAGTCCCTGCCGTGCTCGATGACGTCGAAGGGACTCACCGTGCTACTGAAGGGATGGCGCGCGGCGGTCGGGTCGTAACGGCGCAGGGCGGCCAGGGGCATGTAGGACACCTCGAGCCGGCGCGCCCATCCCCCGGACGCGTGCAGCGCCGCGTGCAGTCCCCGCAACTCCTCGACCACCCCTGGCCCGAGCGACGCGGCGGTCGCAACGACCGCGTCGATGTCGCTACTCGCGGGGTCAAAATCGCCGAGCGAGAGGGACCCGTACAGATACAGGCCAACGAAGTCCTGCCCAAGGACGGCCCGCACGCGCGAAAGGAACTGGTGGAGAAAGGCGTTAACGTCGGGGTAGGACGTCGGTTGCGTCACGGTCATGGTCATGTCCATCCGCCTTCATGAGCCCTACGGCGTGGGGAAGACAAGTCGCAAGGGCAGCGCAAAGCCGGGCAGCAGGTCGTCATCGGTGAGGATATCGTCGATG
>JAABUQ010011421.1_pt1 | contig 11345 bp, 9 predicted proteins | sample 5560001 | NCBI WGS metagenome assembly JAABUQ01 (sample SAMN10711888, study PRJNA513371) | rock metagenome | isolation source: Antarctica rocks | place: Antarctica: Victoria Land, Finger Mt nord | collected 2015-12-18
CGCCGCAACCGGCGCCGTCGGCCGCATCCGCCCCCGTCCGCCAGCGCCGCCGCCGCAAGCGGCCCTGCGCCCACGCCTGCCCGGCCGCCGAACCGCCAAGGGCGTGCCGACGCTGGCCGCGCTTGGTGAGGAGGCGATTGCCGACCGGCCGCTGACGCCGACGCTACGCCTGCGCCGCCTGCAATGCCCCGACGAGTACGGCCGCCTGCAGATGCTCGACGCGCTCACGCTCGATTTCGATTACGGCGGAGCGACCGCCGACGCCGACGACGAGCGCCAGTTCCTGCGCGTCAACGGCCCTGCCGGCGCAAGCTTCGTCCGCCGCGACATGGCGGGCGAAGCGGCGGCGCTGGAAGCGTTGCGCGAGGATGGGTTCGTGCAGATGCGGGTGGCCGAAGGCGGCAACGCGCGCGGTAAGCGGGTATTCGTGTTCCGTGGCCGCGAGGCCGCCGAACGCTGGCAGGGCTTCGTCGCCGAGCGACTGCCGGTGCTGAACGCGATGGGCTGGCGCAACCTGATCGAGCGCGATTTCGGGCCGCGCCTGGTCAACGACGTCGGCATCTACGACATGAACATCCGCGACGCCGAGAACGGCAGCTTCTCGCTCGAACTCGGCATCGAGATCGACGGCAAGCGGGTGCCGCTGCTGCCGATCCTGAGCCGGCTGATCGAGCGCGGCGGCATGGAGCAGGCGCGCGTCGTCGATGGCGAGATCATCACCAGCCTGGACGATGGCCGTATCGTAAAGCTGCCGGCCGAGCGCATCGGGCGGCTGCTGGCGATCATGGGCGACCTGATCGAAGCATCGCAGCGCTCCACCGACGAGCAACTGCTGCTGCCGGTGGCCGAGGCGCCGATGGTGCTTGAGCTGGAAGACCTGTTGTCGACCAAGTGGCAGAACGCCGCGGCGATCGAGGCCTATACCGCCTGCTTCCGCGGTTTGCCGGAAATCCCGCCGATCGCCATCGGCGCCGGCTTCAGGGGCGACCTGCGGCCGTATCAGCAGCAGGGCGTGGACTGGCTGCAGCATCTGCGCTCGCACGGTCTGTCCGGCTTCCTGGCCGACGACATGGGCCTGGGTAAGACCGCGCAAACCATCGCGCACATCGTGGTCGAGGAAGCCGCCGGGCGGCTGGACCGGCCGGCGCTGATCGTGGTGCCGACCAGCCTGGTCAGCAACTGGACCGCCGAGCTTGCGAAGTTCGCGCCGCTGCTGCGGGTCGAGGTGCTGCACGGCCTGGATCGCCACGAGCGGCGCAGCCAGTTGGCCGGCGCGCATGTCGTCATCACCACCTACACGGTGCTGAGCCGCGACATCGAGGAGATGAAGGACCTGCCCTGGCACATCGTCGTGCTGGACGAGGCGCAGTCGATCAAGAGCCCCGACGCCAAGGCCACCCGCGCCGTGTGCCAGCTCGACACCCGCACGCGCCTTTGCCTGTCGGGCACGCCGATCGAGAACAACCTCGAGGAGTTGTGGTCGCAGTTCGCCTTCCTGATGCCCGGCCTGCTCGGCGCCCGGCGTGACTTCGCCCGCCGCTTCCGCACCCCGATCGAGAAGAAGGGCGACGACAAGCGCCGCTTGCAACTGGTCCGCCGCATCCGTCCGTTCATCATGCGCCGCACCAAGGGCGAGGTCGCCACCGAGCTGCCGCCCAAGCACACGATCCTGCGCCGCATCGCCTTGGCGCCGGATCAGCGCGAGCTGTACGAAACGATCCGCGTCACCCTGCACGACAAGGTGCGCGAGCAGATCGCCGCCAGCAGCCTCGCCAAAAGCCGCATCGTCGTGCTGGACGCCCTGCTTAAGCTGCGTCAGGCGTGCTGCGACCCGCGGCTGGTCAAGCTGCCGTCGGCCAAGCTGGTGCAGTCGTCGAGCAAGCTGGACGACTTGCTGGAAATGGCCACCGAGATGATCGCCGAGGGGCGGCGCATCCTGGTGTTCTCGCAATTCACCTCCATGCTCGACCTCATCAAGCCGCGCATGACAGAGGCCGGCATCACCTTCGTCGAACTGCGCGGCGACACCCGCGACCGCGCCGAGCCGGTCCGCGCGTTCGAGGCCGGCGAGGTGCCGCTGTTCCTCATCAGCCTGAAGGCCGGCGGGCGCGGCCTCAATCTTACCTCCGCCGACACGGTGATCCACTACGACCCCTGGTGGAACCCGGCGGTGGAAAACCAGGCGTCGGATCGCGCGCACCGCATCGGCCAGACCAAGTCGGTGTTCGTATTCAAGCTGATCGCCGCCGACACGGTGGAGGAGCGCATCCTCGACCTGCAGCAGCGCAAGGCCGACCTCGCGAACCTGGCGTTCAGCGAGGAGTCGGACATGGCGGCGCTGGAGTCCGACGACATCGAGTTCCTGTTCGGCAACGAGGAGCGCCAGGCCGCGTAGGCACCGCGTAACACGCGGGACACGATGCAAAGCCGCCACGCCACTTTGCCGCAGGCCGGCAAACCCGCCGTGAGCCGAAGCCTGCGTGGCCTCGACGCGGTCACCTTTCTGATGGCCGATGTGCAGGGCGGGCTTGGGCCATACCTCACCGTGTTTCTGGCGGGCCAGCATTGGCGGGCCGGCAGCGTTTCGACGTCACGGCCGGCATCTTCGGCGTGATTGCTGTGCTGATCGCTGCGGATCTCACAAGAGGCGTCGGACGGTTCAACCTGGCGCAGGGGCTGGTGGCGCTTTGCGTGGGCGTCGGCGCGGGGTTCAGCAACGTGGTGGGCGAATACGCCGTCCAGTGGTTCGGCACCGCGGCGAGCTTCCTCACGCTCGCCGGCATCGCGGCCTGCGCGTTCGTGTTCTTCGCCGCGTTCATGCCGGAGACCCGCTCGCGGGCCGGGACCCCGCCTGCCAACGTCGCGGCATGATCGGGGCGCTCGCCGCCTCGCCGTGGACCATCTGGGGCATCGCCGCCGCGGCCACCGCCGGAGTCATCCTGCGGCCGTTCTCGTGGCCCGAGTTCGTTTGGGCGGTTGCCGGCGCGGCGCTGCTGGTCGGGCTGGGCCTGCTGCCCATCGGCGACGCGCTTTCCGGCATTGCGAAGGGCGCCGACGTTTATCTGTTCCTGGTCGGCATGATGCTGCTGGCCGAGCTTGGCCGGCAGGAGGGGCTGTTCGACTGGCTTGCCGCCAAGGCCGCCGGCATGGCGAAAGGCTCGGCCACGCGGCTGTTCAGCCTCGTATTCGTGGTGGGCACCATCGTGACCGTCTTTCTGTCCAACGACGCGACCGCCGTGGTGCTGACGCCGGCAGTCGCGGCGGTCGCCAAGGCGGCCCGCGCCAGGGACAAGCTGCCGTACCTGTTCATCTGCGCCTTCATCGCCAACGCGGCGAGCTTCGTGTTGCCGATCTCCAACCCGGCCAACCTCGTCATCTACGGCAGCCACATGCCGCCGCTGCTGCAATGGCTGCCGCGTTACGCGCTGCCTTCCGCACTCTCGATCATGGCCACCTACGCCGCGCTGCGCTGGACCCAACGCGAGCAACTGCGCGAGGCGCTGGCGGGCGACGTCGCGGTACCGGAACTGGCGGCGGGAGGAAGGCTGGCGGCATTCGGCATCGCCGCCACCGCCGTCGTGCTGCTGGCATCCTCGGCATCGGGCATCCAGCTCGGCCTGCCGACCTTCCTCGCCGGCGCCGCTACCGCAATCCTGGTCCTGACCCGCTCCAGGTGCGGCCCGCTCGACGTGCTGAGGAACGTCTCGTGGGGCGTGCTACCGCTGGTGGCCGGCTTGTTCGTGCTGGTCGAGGCGTTGCAGAAGACCGGGGTCACGGCCAGCTTGGCGGCACTGCTGCATGATCTCGCGCAGCGTTCGGCCAGCCTCGCGGCGACGGCGGCAGGCGTGCTGCTGGCCGTGGGCTGCAACCTGGTGAACAACCTGCCGGCCGGGCTGGTCGCCGGCCGCGTCGTCGAGGCCGCCCAAGTCCCGGACGGGGTGCGCAGCGCCGTGCTGATTGGGGTGGATCTAGGGCCGAACCTATCGGTCACCGGCTCGCTCGCGACGATCCTCTGGCTCACCGCGTTGCGGCGAAGGCGTGAGCGTGAGCGGCTGGACATTCCTTAAACTTGGCGCGCTGGTGATGCCCCCGGCGTTGCTGCTGGCGCTCGCCGGCCTGTTGGCGTTCGGCTGACAACCCGAACAAGCAGCAGGCCGGCGATGCTCACTCAGGCATGAGCGGCGAGCACGACCGCGTTTGCCGCCATGGCCGCAGTGGCCGATGCATAGACCTGCACCCCGCCGGCGGTCTGCGTGGCGGCGACGGTGCCGCCGCCGGCCACCTGCAGGTGCAGGTCGAACACATCGTTGCCGCCGGCAAACAGCGACAGCACGCCATTCTGGTAGGTCGAACTATCGGCGGTCAGGCCGGCCAAGCTGATGAAATCACCGCCCACGGGCGGTGGCGACCAGTCGATGCTGCCGTGGAAATCGCGCGTGTCGCCAATGGTCACAAGCCCCTGGTCGTTGATCGTTTGGCCAGCCGACACGCCGGCATTCAACAGCAGCGCCCCGAACGAGCTCACGTTGAAGGTGCCGGTGCCGACCACCGCGGCGTTGATCTGGGCGACGTCGTTGTATCCCACCGAGCTTGCGTCGTTCGCAAACGTCGAAGTGCCGGCGCCATTGATGACCACGCTTGCGTTGTCGCCGGTCTCGGTGAACCCGCCGCGCATCTGCGACCAGCCATCGATGTTCACCGTGCCGAACTCGTTGCTGCCCTTGCCGCCCAGCACCTCCATCGAGACCTGCGGCGCGCCGATAACCTCCACCGTGCCCCAGGCAGCGCTGCCTGGGCCGGGGTTCGGGTGCTCCTGCTGAGAGACGAGCACCGAGATGCTGGAGGCCCCATAGGCGATCAAGGTCGGCTGGGTGGCGGCGTCGATACCCGACAGGGTGAGCGTCGTCCCGTTCAGGTTGCCGCCGCCCAGGAACGCGGTTCCAGTGCCGAACACCGGCAAGTCACCCGCCTGCGGCGTGCCGTTGGACCAGGCATAGGACGCGTAAATATTGTCGACGGCGCCGTCGATCCAGGTGTCGATTGCCATAACTGAAACCCAACTGTTTCCATGCAAATAACGGAGACGGACCTCGTTATGCAACAGAAAAGAATCAAGTAAAAAGCATTTTGTTTACTGTCAATGCTGAGTATACGTAAAGTTACACTATTAAACACTAAGTCTCGCGGCGGTTAATCTCGGGATCGATCATTAGATTTGGAGTTGGCCGACAGAGCTGTTCCCGGAGCCGTCCCGAACGCAAAAAGCCAGCAGAATCCGCTGGCCCGGCACGTCTCAAAACTGGTGGAAAGCGTTGCCGGTGATCGGCAAGGCTTGTGTTTAGCGGGTGACCAACTCCAGCCGCTCCGGCGAGCAGGTCAGGCTGATGCGCTTAGGCTCGCCAATATCGACGGAGAACTCGACGCGCAGGCAGTCGGCCGAGTGAAACACCGGAGCGATTTGCCCGATGACCACGCCGTTGCTCCTGATGCCCTGAACGACGCCGTTCCAATAGATGCCGTCGTCGAAATGATAGCGGACCTTATGGCCGATGTTCATCTGGGGCTGAGCGGTCATCATGGAACCTTGGCGCAGGGGGTCGGCGGTCACTGTTTTCCGCGCGTGTGCCAGCCTAAGTCGAGGGAAGATTTGTTCATTTTTGATGTAGGCGTCATGCCGTGGCCAACGAATGCGCGACCGCCATGGCCGGACTCGGCAACAGCGGGCAGACTGCCGTCCAAGCCACGATGCGGGAGCACACATGCTGCTGACAAATCTGCCGGGAGGTCTGGCGGAGACGCTGCTGAGGCCGGATTTGCGCCTGCTGGCGCAAGGCGCCGCCGTCACCTTCGATCCGGCGCTGCCCCGGTCCTTTCAGGCGGATGGCCCTGGCCGCGTGCGCCTGGGATCGTCCTGGTCCGCCGCCACCGCCAGCTTCGTGTTGCGACATGCGTTGGAACTGTCGCATCTGCTGGACGAATGTCCCGAGCGTCCCGCACTGGCCGGCTTGGCGGCGGCACGCACCGCGGCACTGTTCCTCAAGCTCGAACAGCTCGGCCGCGAACCGGCGGCGAGTATGCCGCCCTGGACCGCCCCGCTCGGCGAGGCGACGGCACCCGACCAGCCATCCGCGGCAGCCCTGTGGCGGCAACTGGCAGTGCATCAGCCCGGCGCCGCGCCTACCCTGCCCGATACCGAGTACGCCGCCTGGCTGGCGCTATGGCCTTGCCTCGGTCCGGCGGAGTGGATCATGGAACGCGGCGGCGACGCCCGGTTGCGGGTTGACCCGCACACCGGGCTGAACGGCTACGGATCGAGCCATCGTCCGCGCCCGTGGGCGGTGACATATGCCTCCTCGACCGCGTCTTCGGTGTCGGAGCGGGGCTACGCGGGCGCCGAGGCTGCCCGCCGCCGCATCCTGCGAGGTGCGCTGCTTGGCCGCCCGGCCGACGCCGAAGCCACCGCCATCCGCGCCGAACTGTCCGCGCACTACGACCTGCCATCCGGCAGCGACGTGGTGCTGGCGGCGTCCGGCACCGATTGCGAACTGCTGGCGTTGGCCTTGATCCAGCTCGAACCGCATCCCGGCGCCATCACTTCGCTGCTGATGGCGCCGGAGGAAACCGGCAGCGGGGTGCCGCTTGCCGCCGTCGGACGGCACTTCGCCCACGACACGGCACTGGGCGACGCAGTGGCGCGCGGCGAGGTCGTGGAGGGTTTCCGCCCCGACACAAGCCTCGTCGGCGTGCCGTTGCGCGAGGCGGACGGCTCGGTGCGCAAACTGGACGACGTCACCCGGCAATGCGCGGCGGCGATCCGGGCCGCTCCGGGGCGGGTGGCGCTGCATTTGTTCGACGTATCCAAGACCGGCCTGCTGGCGCCGCAGGAAGACGCGGTGCGAGCGATCCAACGCGACTGGCCGGGAATGGTGGACGTGGTGGTAGACGCCTGCCAGGCGCGCCTCACCGCGGCGCGGGTGCGGCACTATGTCGAAGTCGGGTGGATCGTTCTGGTGACCGGATCGAAGTTCTTTACCGGGCCGCCGTTTGCCGGCGCGATGCTGGTGCCGGCGGCGATCCTGGCGCGGCTTCGCAGGGGCAGCGTGCCGGCCGGCTTGCGGCACTACTCGGCGCGTGCCGAGTGGCCGTCCTGCGCCGCCGCCGAAGCGCTTGACGGGCCGATGAATTATGGGCTGCTGCTGCGCTGGCAGGCTGCATTGGCGGAAATGCGGGCGTTCCGCGCCGTGACGCCGAACGAATGCCGCAACATCCTGATACGGTTCACCCGCAGCGTGCAGGCCGGCATCATGGCCAATCCCGACCTACGCCTGCTGCCGGTGCCGCCACTCGCGCGCCACTCCGACGCCACGGCTTGGGACGCCATCGGCACCATCGTCACCTTTGCCCTGCGCGACCCATCCGGCGCCGGCTGGCTGGGCATGGCTGAAGCAAGAAACGTTTATCGCTGGCTGAACGCTGACCTATCGGTGCCGCTGCGCCGCCACCTAACTGCCGACGAGCTGAAAACCGCCGGTTTGCGCTGCCACATCGGGCAACCGGTGTCGCTAGCCCATGAAGGCGTCACGATCGGCGCGCTACGCATCTCGGCTGGCGTACGACTGATTTCCGGGGAACCTTCACACAGCAGGCTCGACGCCGAGCGACGGTTAACGCGCGAAATCAACGATGTGCGCGCGGTGCTTGCCAAGGTTTTACTCATTCTGCAGCACCGTGAGCGGCTGACCGAAACAAATCCGTCGCCAACGTTCCTGTAGCGTGGAGCACTTGGCGGGCGTCAGCGGGGTTTGGGTGAAACCTGTGGCAAGTCTTCGTCCAGCACGACAATGGTCACGCTGTAGGATACTTCGCCATCTTCGTCGTCGCGATGGAGGGTGCCGATGAACTCGGGACCGTTCCATACTTCCGGTGTACCATGTGCCTTGGACACGACGATACGTAGGCCGGAGTTGCCCAACATGGAACGCAAAGCTGCTTCCACGCGGCTGATATCTTTAGGAGTCAAGATGTCTTCCGAAGCCAACAAAAAGCGGCAGGCGCGATAGTCTGCGCCCCCCGGAGTCGTTTGCGCACCAAAGGCGCTAGTCTGCCTCGGGTGCGCGCTAGATTCAGCTCAGCCGGAGGTTGCTCGCCGCCTCTTTGCCGCGCTCCATCATCACGTCATAGGTAACTGCCTGACCGTCGTTGAGGCCGGTCAGACCAGCTGCCTGCACGGCAGTGATGTGAACGAAAACGTCCTTTCCGCCGTTCTGCGGAGTAATGAAGCCAAAGCCCTTGGTGGTGTTAAACCACTTAACAGTGCCGCTCGCCATGTAGGTATCTTTCTCGTTCTTGAAACTCGCCAATCGCGTTGCAACGAAGGGCGTCAATGCCAATAGTCGGGTTTGCGTCAAGCTGCAACAGGGAATGCTTGTGAGTCGCCGATTTGCACAAGGTGATTTCGACTCGCTCACGCATTTTTGCCGCAAACATCTCGCCGCATGGGACGCCATCCAGCCGCGTGAGCGGTCAGGGACCCATGGAGTGACCCAGTAGGCGAATGGTCAGCTGCCCATTCGAGGCCACGGTCGGAGCTAGCGTGGTCAGCGGGGCGGCGGCAGTCTGCGGCGGCGCGGGCGTGTCGGAAACATCCTGCGGCAACGTTGCCGCGAGCGGGGCAACTGGCGGCGCGGCAGGCGGCTCAGCGGCAGGTGGGGCGTCGTTCGCAACCCGCAGCGTGCCAGCCGGCCACATCCAGGCACCTGCGGCGACGATGCCCAGCACCAGCAGCGCCGCCAGCACGATCCACCGCCTCATCGAAGGTCACACCCGGAACACGGAAGATTGGCGGAGGGGATGGGATTCGAACCCACGTAGCACCTTTACAATGCTAAACGGTTTAGCAAACCGTCGCCTTCAGCCGCTCGGCCACCCCTCCGCCTGGAGAGTCACAGTACACGACGTTTGCGAGGCCGTATTACGGGCAGATGCGGCCAAGGTCAAATAGGGCTGAGGTCAAACCGGCTCCGCAAGCCTGCGCGTGATGGCGGCGTTGACCAGCGCCGGGTTGCCCTTGCCCGCCATCGCCTTCATCACCTGGCCCACGAAGAAGCCGAACAGCTTCTCCTTGCCGCCGCGGTATTCCGCCAGCTTGCCGGGGTTGGCCGCCAGCACCGCGTCCACCGCCGCGTCGATGGCGCCGGTGTCGGTCACCTGCCGCAGGCCATGGCGCTCGACGATGACGCCAGGCGCCTCGCCGGTCTCCACCATCGCCTCGAACAACTCCTTGGCGATGCGGCCGTTGATGGTGTTGTCGGCCATGAGGTCGAGCAGCCCGCCAAGATCCCGCGCCGAAACCGGACTGTCCCCAATGCTGCGGCCGGTGCGGTTCAGGGCGGCGAAGAAGTCGCCCATGACCAGGTTGGCCGCCGCCTTCGAGTCGCGCCCGCGTGCCACCGTCTCGTAGAAATCCGCCGTGATCTGCTCGGCCACCAGCACCGAAGCGTCGTACGGCGGCAGCGCGTACTGCGCCACGAACCTTGCCCGCTTGGCGTCGGGCAGCTCCGGCAGCGCGGCCCGCAACCGCTCGACCCAATCCGGGTCGAGCACCAGGGGCAGCAGGTCCGGGTCGGGGAAGTAGCGGTAGTCGTGGGCGTCCTCCTTGCTGCGCATCGAGCGGGTCTCGCCGCGCGAGGGGTCGTACAGCCGCGTCTCCTGCTCGACCACGCCGCCAGCCTCCCACACCGCCACCTGCCGCCTGGCTTCCGACTCGATCGCCTGCATCACGTAGCGCACCGAGTTCACGTTCTTCACCTCGCAGCGGGTGCGGAACGGCTCGCCGGCGTGGCGCACCGAGACGTTGACGTCGGCGCGCATGGAGCCCTCCTCCATGTTGCCGTCGCAGGTGCCGAGGTAGCGCAAGATCGTCCGCAACTTGCGCAGGTAGGCGCCGGCCTCCTCCGGGCTGCGCAGATCCGGCTCGCTGACGATCTCCATGAGCGCCACGCCGGAGCGGTTCAGGTCGATGAAGCTCTGCGTCGGGTCCTGGTCGTGCAGGCTCTTGCCGGCGTCCTGCTCCAGATGCAGGCGGGTCACGCCGACCGGCTTGGTGCTGCCGTCGGCCAGCTCCACCTCAATGATGCCGGCGCCGACGATGGGATGCTGGTACTGGCTGATCTGGTAGCCGGCGGGCAGGTCGGCGTAGAAGTAGTTCTTGCGGTCGAACCGGCTTATCAGGTTGATGTGCGCGTTAAGGCCGAGGCCGGTGCGCACCGCTTGCGCCACGCACTCGCGGTTGATGACCGGCAGCATTCCGGGAAACGCAGCATCGACGAAGCTGACATGGGCGTTCGGCTCGCCGCCATAGGTCGCCGAAGCGCCGGAAAACAGCTTGGACTGGCTCACCACCTGCGCGTGGACCTCCAAGCCGACGACGATCTCCCAGACTCCGCTGGCGGCCTCGATGGTGTAGCTCATGCGGCGGTTCCTGCGTGCTGCGGCGGTATCGCGGTGAAGCCGGCGGCGCGTTCCAGCGCGGCCCCCACGGCAAACACCGTCTCCTCGTCGAACGGGCGTCCCAGCACCTGCAGGCCAAGCGGCAGGCCGGTGGCGTCCAGTCCCGCCGGTACCGACAGGCCGGGAATGCCGGCCATGTTGGCGGGCACTGTGAACACGTCGTTCAGGTACATCTTCACCGGGTCGTCCATCCGCTCGCCCTGGGCGAACGCCGCCGAGGGCGCGGTCGGCGTCAACAGCGCGTCGACGTGCTGGAACGCGTCGGTAAAATCCTTCAGGATCAGCGCCCTGACCTTCTGCGCTCGCAGGTAGTAGGCGTCGTAATAACCCGACGAGAGCACGTAGGTGCCGATCAGCACGCGCCGCCGCACCTCCGCGCCGAAGCCGGCGGCGCGGGTGTTCTCATACATCTCGGTGAGGTCGCGCCCCTCGACACGCTGGCCGAACCGCACGCCGTCGTAGCGCGCCAGGTTTGACGACGCCTCGGCCGGCGCCACGATGTAGTAGGTCGCCAGGCCGTATTTGGTGTGCGGTAGGCTGACATCGACCGTCTCCGCCCCCTGCTCGCGCAGCCAGCCCAGCCCCTGCTGCCACAGCGCCTCGATCTCCGGCGGCATCCCGTCGCTGCGGTACTCGCGCGGCACGCCGATCCGCAGGCCGCGCACGCCGCGTCGGCAGGCGGCGGCGAAGTCGGGCACCGGGCGGTCGGCGCTGGTGCTGTCGCGGGCGTCGAACCCGGCCATGGAGCCGAGTAGGATAGCGCAGTCCTCGACGTTGCGCGCCAGCGGCCCGGCCTGGTCGAGCGACGAGGCGAACGCCACCACCCCCCAGCGCGA
>JAABUQ010011422.1_pt1 | contig 11345 bp, 14 predicted proteins | sample 5560001 | NCBI WGS metagenome assembly JAABUQ01 (sample SAMN10711888, study PRJNA513371) | rock metagenome | isolation source: Antarctica rocks | place: Antarctica: Victoria Land, Finger Mt nord | collected 2015-12-18
CTCTTGCGTGGAGCAGGCGAGCCAGATGCTCTGCCCACGCACGAACCGCGATTGGGTCGCGCCATCGCCTTGGCCTACGGTCTGGATCACCTCCCGACAATCCAGGAGGCCAGGCAGACCGCCGAAGACTGGCGTCCCTACCGCACCTGGGGAAGCCTGCTGCTGAGGGTGATGCTCGAAGAAGAGACACAGGAAATTGCCAGAGGAAGGGGAGAGTCCGTGAGGAAAGACCAAAGGTGATGGTAAGAAGACACCCTCGCCCTGCCGCAACTCAGCAGGACATACTTGCTCCCCTCTGTACCCAATGTGCTGGATTATGAAGACCTCCTGAGGGAGATGGAGCAAGCGCCGGTATCATCTGAGACGCTCGCCATGATGCTCTCGACGTTTCGCAGAGTGACCACAAGCTATTGGTCTGGCCTCTTTCACTGCTACGATGTTCCTGATCTCCCACGTACCAACAACGAGTTAGAGCAGTATTTGGCTCAGCACGCTACCATGAACGAAGAGTGACCGGGCGAAAACAGGCTTCACCAGGGTTGGTTGTACGTGGAGCCGTTCGGATTGTTGCATCCATCGCCTCGCATCTGCATCCCTTGAGTGGGGCGGAGCTCTGCCCGACTGATCTCACACGATGGCGTGCGAGGCGCGAGCGAACTGAACCATCGCCACGAGGCACGGCGCATGCAACATCGCTTCCGTATGTCTCCTGAAAGTTACCTTGCGGCTCTTGAAGAAAAGCTCATCAAGGAAAGATTACCACTGTAGTTTTTTTCGTGTCCAGCCCACCCGCTTGATGGCACGGCTCATCGTTGCCGTGCTCACCTTGACCCCATAGGTCTGCTCCCATAGTTGGCAATGATCCTCTAAACGGAAGTCGTTATGCGCTTGCAATTGCGGCACTAGCTCGGCCTGCAACTGCCCCAGTTTCTTGGGTGGACGCCCCGCAATGGCCTTGGGAGCCACCGTGTCGGTCTCTCGGTGCTGTTTCAGATACCGTTTGATTGTGGCCAGCGAGACTCCGAAGACCTTCACTATCTCCTCGCGTAGGTGGCCTTGATCCACCGCTCGTAGTACCTTTTCTCGCAAATCCTGGGAATACGCTTTCATCTGCTCTTCTCTCTTTTTCTCCCGGTTTGTTTCACACTCCTTTCTCCGGTTTACCTTCTAGCTCAATCCTTCCGCAAGCCGCTGTAGTGTAGCGACCATAACGGCTTTGATGGTATGCAGACGGTTTTCAGACTGGTCAAAGACCAGAGAGGCTTCCGATTCAAACACCTCGTCGCTCACTTCCAGGGCGCTCAACCCGTATTTTTCATATATTTCCTTGCCGAGTTTCGTCTCGGTGTTGTGCAGTGCTGGCAGGCAATGCAGAAATTTTGTAGCGGAGTTATGGGTCATCGCCATAACCTTACTATTCACCTGGTAGGGGAGCATCTGCTGAATGCGTTCACCCCAAAGATTCGCGGACTCGCCCATTGATACCCAGACATCGGTATACAGGAAGTCACACCCTCTCACTGCATCTTCAACATTCTCGGTCAGCATGACGCGTGCTCCGGTTTCCGTGGCGATAGTATTGGACAGGCGCAGGCGGCTTTCTTCGGGCCATGTCTGCTTCGGACCTGCTAAGCGAATATCCATTCCCATCTTGACGGCACCGATCAGTAGAGAAGCAGCGATGTTGTGACCGACATCACCGAGGAAACAGAACGAGACTTCTGCTAGCGGTTTGTGCGCAAACTCTTGCATAGTAAGGAGGTCGGCCAGTATCTGCGTTGGATGTGCCTCATTGGTCAGGCCATTCCACACAGGAACACCAGCATAGTGTCCCAGTTCCTCGACCTTTGCCTGGGTAAAGCCACGGTACTCTATGCCATCGTACATGCGACCTAGCACACGGGCGGTATCCTTCATCGATTCTTTGTAGCCAATATGCGAGCCACTCGGACCAATATAGGTGACATGTGCTCCCTGGTCAGTAGCAGCTACCTCAAAGGCGCAACGGGTGCGTGTTGAGTCCTTCTCAAAAATAAGGGCAATCTGCTTTCCTTTCAGAGACTGCACTTCCTTCCCTGCATATTTTGCTGCCTTCAGTTCGGTCGAGAGTTGCAGTAAAAATTTGATTTCCTGCGAGGTGAAATCATCTAACTTTAAGAAGTTCCTATTTTTCAAATTAAAGCTCACACTCCTTGCTCCTCTTAATAGTTTTCCTTCGGAATACGTATAAATACGTAAAATACCACTCTTGCCTACTACAATGCAAATACAACTCATGAGGAAGGGCAGGCGTTTAAACAATTTGCACTTAATGCGGCTGACCACGCGAAGAAACACCGCTAATGCTCTTTAACGAATTCATACGGATACGCTTCGAGACGCTGAATGGAGCACTCGACACATCTTGATTGTCTTCGTTCTCGTTTCATATCCAGATGAATTCGTGAAACAAGATTATCACGTCCTTGTTGGCAAGTAGGAATGTCGGAGAGTGTAGAAACGTATTCCACACCCTGTAAACATGTCAATTGGAACAAAGGACGTGATAAATCGGTCCCTACAGGTGACGACCCGTAGTATTTTATTAAATGGCATTAGTGTGTCTATAGTAAAGATGCTATAGTAGTGGGGCTAAGCCACCCAAGTACACTTGTGTATAAATTGACCCAAGACTTTTGAAGAGAGCACGAAGAGGAACTATTTATACAGTAAGGAGCAGGTATGGCAGGAACGATACAAGCTAGAACAAGCCTTTGGCAGCATCGTGGCTTCTTACTTTTGTGGGGTGGACAGACGATTTCGCAACTCGGTTCGCAAATAACAACATGGGCGCTACCACTAACAGCAGTCATTTTACTAAAGGCAACGGCGAGCCAGATGGGATTTCTCGTTGCTGTAAGATACGTAGCCTATTTGCTTGTAGGTTTATTTGCGGAACCCTACCGTTTCTTATTTTATTTAAAGGAGGATTCTTAAATGGATGCGTTTACGCTTGCTGATGTGATTGCGGCACAAGAGCAGGGGGTACAACTTTATCACGAATTTCTGCGTGTTCCAACAATGAGTGCTGGATTGTATCAATTAGAGGCAGGGGCGACTGATCCACAGGAGCCACATACAGAGGATGAGATGTATTACGTTGTGCAAGGACAAGCACAGATACAGGTAGGGAAAGAGCACATGCCTGTCAAGTCTGGGTCAATTGTCTTTGTTGCGGCGAAAGTTGACCATCGCTTTCACACTATTCTTGAAGACTTGACCGTGCTTGTCTTCTTTGCGCCAGCCGAATATTCACGTCGTGATACGCAGATTTGATGGATATCATACAAGGCGAGGCCAATCAACGGGACGTGAAGGGCCTTGAGGCCAGCCAGAGGGTAGCGGTGTGTAGGGCGTGTTTGGCATCAGGTGTCCGTTTTGCCAGGCGGCGGCGCGGGAGCGGAGAGTTTCGTCGATGAGGAGTAAGGGCGTTCAAAAAGGTGCAACCAATCCGGTGTGCGCATGGGGCCTATCTCTCCTCTATATGTTTTTAATGAGCAAGACGTACATCGGCGGGAAAGCCTGCAAATTTACATTGTAGGACTTCCTCGCCACTCTGATTGACATACATCGCTCTGGCCCGTAACTTCCGTTTGACTTCATCCCTGTGGTCAAAGGTAACGGTACAGGTGATGGTATCCCCGACATACACAGGAGAGACAAATTTGAATTCCATTTCGGAGGCAAGAAAGCCGATCATGCCACCGATATGAGTTATCATGCTGGCGGTGAGCAGGCCAGGAATGATAGGACGCTTGAACCAGCTTTCTTCAAGAAAAGCCTGATCGATGTGATAGGGGTTGTAGTCGCCAGTGACACCACAGAACAGGGCAACATCACCGGCAGTGAAGGTACGACGGAATGTGAAGACTTGTCCCTCCTGAATGGCGTTGAAAGCTTCTTTTAGCTGCTGCTTGAATTGCGGTGTCGCGTCTGGCATTGCTGACTGCTCCTTATTTATGAAGGCGTAAAGGTGATGGGAAAGTTTTTGACTCCGTGCAAAATCATGCTCGATAGTGGCTCAAGCGAGGTATTAGGCACACGTCGCATCTCTGGAAGGCGTGTAAGCATTGTTTCGAGCGCGATTTTTGCTTCGAGACGTGCCAGTGGTGCACCGAGACAGAAGTGGATGCCATGTCCAAACGCGAGATGACGAGTGGGGGAACGTGTGATATCAAATGTATCAGCGTTCGGGAATTGTGTTTCGTCGCGGTTCGCAGAGGCAATCCAGGCAATCATGAAGCCGCCAGGAGTGATGTGTTTGTCATCAAGAGTCGTGACTTCTCGCACGACACGATACATATGGCTTACAGGTGAACGGTAACGCAAGACTTCCTCTATGGCTCCTGGAATGAGTGTGGGATTTGCGTAGAGTTGTTGCAATGCGTCAGGATATTCATCGAAGCAGAGAAACGAGTTACCAATCAGGTTCGTTGTTGTAACGTTGCCTGCTACAAGTAGAAGGATGAAGAAGCCCATGAGTTCTTTTTCATTGAGATACTCGCCATCAACTTGAGCGGTAAGCAGGGCGCTGATGAGGTCATCTTTGGGTTCGTGCCTGCGCTCCTCTATCAAGGCTGAGAAGTAGTCGGTCATTTCTTTTTGTGGCTCACCACCAGCGGGATTTTCGGAGCCGACGATGACATCTGACCAGTACTTGAACTGTTTGCGGTCCTTCACGGGAACACCAAGCAGTTCAGCTATGACGATAACAGGCAAAGGATAGGCAAGGTCTTCCATGACATCCATTTTGCCTTGCGCCGCCACAGTATCAAGCTGCTCATTGACGATTTGGGTGATGCGCGGAGCCAGTTGTGCAATAGTACGAGGGGTAAAGGCTTGTGTCACGATGGAGCGTAACTTGCGATGGCGCGGTGGGTCGGAGTTAATGAGACTTGTACCTAGTGGCAAGCTAGAACCATCACCCATAATTTGTGAAGAGAAGTCGTGAAAGTCGGTAAGTACACGCTGTACAGCGTCATAGCTGAAAATGCTCCACGAGTTGTAGCCCTCGTTATAGGCAATGGGATTGTTGGTTCGCATGGACTGATACCAGGGATAGGGGTTGAGTCTGCGGTCTTGTTCGGCTGTGGTCATGAATACATCTATGCTTTCTATTTGGATAGTTGTGTTCGTACTACAAGATACGTGAATACACACGTCGTTCCTCTATTGTAAGAAGTGGTGAGTGTGTATGTCAAATGACGTTGCCGATATACTCTTGTATTCTGAAGGGGTGGTATAATGGCATCATCATCTCTTGATCTGGCATGACCATCTTCATGAGAACACACCTATCCATCATCATTTTTGAAAGAGGTTCTTCCTATGTTTGAGAAGAAGGTGATCCCTCATTCCATATCCACACGTGCTTTTGAAACCTATACCCCTACCCTTCCTCTCCTTTCGAGCGTAGAAGCAGGCTGGGAAGGAGTGATGGTGCGAACGTACAACGAGCCTATGGAATCTGAGGGGGTGACGTTTCCCGCCGTCCCTGATGTCTCATTGGTGATGGTCACACAAGGAGCGGTTGCTCTCGAACGTAGAGATGTCGGTGGTTCCTGGAATGCATTCCACGTCGGCGCGGGAGACTGGAGTTTAACACCTGGGGGCGGTCTGCCCTATGAATTTCGCTGGCGTCCGCTCTCTTCTGAACCAATTCAATCGCTCTATGTCCATATAAACACTGATCTCATCTCTCGTGCGGCTTCGCATTTGACCAAGAGTCATCCTCATCGTGTGGAACTGGGAGCACGTTTGGTTTTTCAGGACCTCGCAACGCCTTCTCAAAGACACCGATCTTCCCCTGACCCAGATAGCCAGAGCGGCTGGTTTTCCTAGTCAGAGCCACTTTACCCAGGTCTTCAAAAGGCGATTGGGTCATACCCCTCATCGCTATCGACTCGATCACCAATAAAGCGCACGTTTTGAACAAAATTAGCAAGAATACAGAAGCATGTGCGCTCTTCTTTCTTCTATCATAGAGGTGTCTACAAGAATATCTCACTGTCGAAGCTTGATACTTCTTCTGTGGACGAGATTGGTTATGAGACAGTTCATTCAGAGAAATACTTAAAGAAGTACCATTTCAATGGATCTTCCCATCACTCTGCACGTGAATGGAACGAAACACGACCTCTCCATTGATACCCGTACAACACTCCTAGATGTCTTACGTGAACATCTTGGATTGACGGGTGCGAAGAAGGGGTGCGATCATGGACAATGCGGAGCCTGTACCATCCTGCTCGATGGGCGACGTGTTAACAGTTGCCTCACCTTCGTCGTGGCCCATCAGGATGCCGAGATCACCACAATCGAAGGGCTTGCCGATGCTGATACACTTCACCCAATTCAACAATCATTCATCGAACACGATGCCTTCCAATGTGGCTATTGTACTCCAGGGCACATTTGCTCTGCAGTTGGTATGTTGAGTGAGGTCAAGGCAGGGTGGCCGAGTGCGGTCAGTCCCGATGTGAACACGGAGCAGGTGACGCTGAGTGACGATGAGATTCGCGAGCGTATGAGCGGAAACCTGTGTCGTTGTGCCGCCTATGTCAACATCGTCCCGGCTATCGCGGAGGTGAAGTAATGAAGCCTTTCCGCTATGAGCGTGCAAATGACGCATTTGAGGCCGTTGCCCTTTTGAGCCAGGAGCCAGCAGGAGCCTTTCTTGGTGGTGGCACGCAATCTTGTCGATCTCATGAAATTGGGCGTTGCTCAATCGCAGGTCCTTGTCGATGTCTCGCACCTTTCTTCCAACCGCGTCGAACACCTCTCTGATGGGAGTGTCCGTATTGGTGCCGCTGTGCGCAACAGCGATCTCGCCGCTGATCGAACGATTCGTGCGCGTTATCCTGTCCTCTCACAGGCTTTGCTAGCAGGTGCTTCGGGTCAACTTCGCAACATGGCGACAACGGGTGGAAATGTAATGCAGCGCACGCGCTGCGTGTACTTCCAGGATGTCTCGAAACCGTGTAACAAGCGTGAGCCTGGCAGTGGGTGTCCAGCACGCGAAGGCGAGCATCGACCTATCCCACATATCGCTTACCATCGATCGCAACGATACGCGTCAATACTGAGGGGCATTACACTGTACTCATTGATGCCTCAGATATCGGAACTGGAGCCTGGACTGTCCTCACGCAGATCGCTGCCGATGCACTTGAGGCTCCAGTCGAGTGCATTCACCTGGAAATTGGTGATTCATCGCTGCCAAATGGGGCTGTAGCTGGTGGGTCGGCGGGAACTGCTTCCTGGGGAACAGCCATTGTCGAAGCGGCTCGCAAGCTTCGTGAGCGTATGCGAGAAGCACAAGGCGTTCTTCCTGAAGGTGGACTAGAGGTGACGGCTGAGGGCGGCATGAATCCTGATGCCCAACGCTTCGCCATGTATGCCTTTGGTGCTCAATTTGCCGAGGTGCGGGTGAATATGGACACCGGCGAGGTGCGTGTGCCGCGCTTGCTAGGGGTCTTCGGCGCAGGTCGCATTATGAACGCAAAGATGGCACGCTCACAGTTGCTTGGTGGCATGACGATGGGACTATCCATGGCCCTGCATGAGCAAAGCGTCATGGATTCAGGCTTCGGCGACTACGTGAACCACGACTTAGCGGAGTACCACATTGCGACCAATGCCGACGTGGGGACAATTGATGTGTCATGGATCGAAGAAGACGACCCCTATGTGAACCCAATGGGCGCGAAGGGCATTGGCGAGATTGGGATTGTCGGGACTGCCGCCGCCATCGCTAACGCGGTCCACCACGCGACCGGCATGCGTATCCGCGATTTGCCGATCACGCTCGACAAACTTCTTTCATAGACCTGTCGAGGGACGTCTAAGAGAGCCGAAGAGGAGGGGAAGTGAATGTGCCTCTTTTACCCATCTCGGGGTTTGTGGTGGAACGGAACAAGAAAGTGGTTGAAGGTCGATACTGGCACCTAAGAGTGATGTGGACATGGAGAAGCCAGGGTTTCTCGAAAGTCGAGCAGGGGCATGACAGGGGCAAGCACATGGAGTCCAACGAACTCATACAAGAAAGAGCCTGCAGAGTGGGTGGGGAGCATGACAGGGCAAGCCCTGTCATGCCGCCCTCAGAGCCAGTTCGTGAGTTCGTTGGGGTCAATAGGGCAAGCCCTGTCATGCCAACCCCGATACGACAACAACTTTCAAAAAGCCTTGTTTTTCGCATAGCGATTGTAAGATGAGTTGAAGGCATTCTCCCCCTCACGAAAATCGCTTCTCTATCTCCTCTGTCCAGATCATCCCAGAATGACACATTTGATTTGTATCTTAGGAAACAAACTAGAGATACACAATAATGTTCCTTTTACAGTCACTTACAATTATCAGCATCACATCATCTCTGCGGTTCAATTATGAGTAACCCACCTTGTACATCTTCACAATAAGCCCTTCCGCTGCTAAGTAGATGACTTACACTCCATTGTCCCCAAGCTTCTAACTTCTCATGACTCCATACTTGCTCATGTCCATATGCTCGTTCTGGTTGGTTTTCATATGGGACTGCAATAATCAGCCGTTGGCGAGTTACTTTCAAAAGATGATCAAGTACTTGAGGAATTTGGGCCTCTGAAAGATGTTCTAGCAAGTGAATCGCTGTTACTGTATCGAAATGTCCTACTTGTAGAAACTCCGATGTGAGTACATCAGCTAACGCAAACTCTAGCGAATCTTTCTTAGTAAGTGCAGCAAGATGGGTCGAAAGGTTAATTGCATCAAGTCGATTGTCAACACCTACAATTTTGTTGCTTTTGTCTTGAATACGCTCGGCAACTAGAATAGGCCAGAAAGCGCAGGCACACCCTACATCAAGCAGACTAGAGCCCACTTTGAGTGCAAAGAGACGACGATAAATGGTTGCAAACGATGAGATAAAATCTTCCCCATTTGCAGGAAAATCATTATCTAAATGCTTCCGAAGATGATTTAGTGTGTTTAGAGAGAAATATCCCCATGCTGCTACTGGGTCATTCGGGAGGATAGAGGTAACAATACTTACCAGTGCGTCACCAAAAGCTTGATCTGAAGTCACAAGGCCATGTGGCATTAACTCCTTTATAAGATAATACACGACATTATTGTCTATCTCTTCAGCAGAAAAGTTATGGACAAGTGTTGTCACCTCGTCAGGTGATGCGTATGCAATAAGGAAGTGAGGTGTACGAGATACATGTAATCTACGACGTATAAACTGAGCTTTAAGTTTCTCAAATGCTGAAAGTGGTTGATACACTGCCCGAAAGTTCTTAACGACGACTGCCTGTACTCGTTCATGCTTATGTACCACTAGCTGAGGATTGATACCTTGATAATCGTTCATACTAGCTCTGCTTCTAAGTAACGTGGAATACTTCTATATATAGATAAAGCAAGTCGTTCCCGCACTTCATCAGTAAAATTTTTGACCTCCAGACTGCTTGAAAACTGGCTTTTTAGTACCTCTATGTAATCGATAAACCCCCAAGAGAGAAGAGGAGAGTCTATAGAAAGGACGAGTGAAAAAGCGAGACGGGCAGCTTCAAGCGAACCTTCTAATTCCCTCTTTTTGAGACGCGCCTTTGCTTGTAAAAGTGCAGTATTCGTATGTTGTAGTGTCCAATGTGGTCTATGGCCTTGGAGAGCAAGCTGAAATGCAGTATCAGCTTCTACTGCACTATCAAGATAAAAAGCACATGTTCCTTGGTAGTAGTGCCAAATCGAAGTATCAAATTCGTCATTTGGTTCTAGTAGGTCAAGTAAGGCTGCCGAAGTGTCTAATTTTTCTGCTGCAACATTTGGTTCATCTAGTAACGCAGCACTTTCTGCCCATAGAGCTAACAATCTTGCTTGTGCAGAGCAAGAAAGGGAGTCGTTTTTATAGTTGACTAAACGTAGTGCTTGCTCTGTTAGTTGTATTGATAGATGATGCTTTCCGCATGCTTTCCATACACCTGCTTGCCAAGCTAGACTCTCTGCCATATTCCAAGTATCATTCGCTTGTAACGCTGTGATATAAGCCTGCTCGTGTGCCCGAAGAGCTTCTGCATAACGAGCTTGGAAAAAGAAGGCTGCTCCAATGAGACGATACACTGGCGAGTAAAGGAGAGGAAGGACGGTAGGGTGGATTATTGCACTGCTCCGTTGTACAAGAAAAAGTTGCGTTTGCCCGATTGTGAGCACTTGAGCTGTAGGAAGAGAGAGAAATAGCCTCCAGCTAGCAGCAATACTCTCACTCAACGCCTCGTTGAGCTTCGCTTGCTCTTCTTCTAAAATAGAATTGCGGGTAAAAAAGGGAATACCACTCAGTATTGTACATGTATCGGATACACGTAAATTTTGCCTCATAATGCCGGGCATACCCTGAACACCTTTTAGTACAATCTTTGATGCATTGAGTATACCATCAAGGGACCACCCATCATTGAATAATTGTCCAAGAGAGCTTGCTCCTAGTGTAAGCCATGCCTGCTCTTGTTGCTCAACAGGTGAGGACGATGGGGTTGAAAGCATACTAGGCGTAGGAGACTCTTGGGGGACAACTACTCCATTAGATACATCTTCTCGCTTGAGAAAGCCTAGTGCTTCGGGGGATTGCACTTCATAGAGTTTACACAACTTCTCTCGATACTCAAGGCTTGGGATTTGAATGCCACGCTCCCACTTGGAAATCATCCTGGCGTTGACTTCCCCTCGTTGCCCTGGTCCACACAGAACCAATAATGCTTCTGCCGCTTGTTCTTGTGTCCAATTACGCCGCTCTCGGTAGTAGCGTAGAGAGTGATTTGGCACCTTTGGCTTGCTCATTCCAACAATACCCTCCATGTCAAGAGCATGATAGAGGTTACTTCCTCTCTATGTGTGTTGATTGTATCTGATATAGGACACCTTTGCAACAGAGAACACTTTTCGCATGGCGATGGTGAGGCAAGTTGAAGGTGAGTTGAAGGCATTCTCCCCCTCACGAAAATCAGGTATCCTCACAGCAGAACCAATGCTGTATGAAACAACATAAGCGAGAAACTCCATGTCCGTAAAGAAAATGTACCACTTGATTTTCGCGAGCGATGGCAAGGGCACAACTCAACTGGCTCATGCCTATGCTGAAACCTTTGAGCAGGCATCTCATGCTGCTACACAATGGCGCGATACAACACATCCTGCTCTGCGGATCCTCAAGGTGCGGGCAGAGCCACACGGGTTTCGAGCAGGGTCTATTGTCCTTGCGGGAATGATCGAGGAGGAAGAGGAAGGAGCCACCTTCGTCGACGCTCCTGATCTACATCTTCCTTCCTAACAAT
>JAABUQ010011423.1_pt1 | contig 11344 bp, 17 predicted proteins | sample 5560001 | NCBI WGS metagenome assembly JAABUQ01 (sample SAMN10711888, study PRJNA513371) | rock metagenome | isolation source: Antarctica rocks | place: Antarctica: Victoria Land, Finger Mt nord | collected 2015-12-18
GACTTAGTGCCTCTTTACCCTGTTCGGTTTCTAGATAGCGCTGTTGAGCCTGACGTTGCACTTCCTTACCCTGTTCGGTTTCTAGATAGCGCTGTTTTGCCTGACGTTGCGCCTCCTTACCCTGTTCGGTTTCTAGATAGCGCCGCCGAGCTTCCTTTTGGGCTTTGGTTACTGACATATCTACTAGTTTGTTCTAGTTCTATTGTCTCCATCCTTCATTCATTCCTCCTCTAGTGTGCCACTTTGATGTGACAGTTTGTGACTGTTTTTGTCCGCCTGCTTGTTGACAATATATAGAGGTAGACATATAATAAAGAAGTAGAGCAAGGGAACACAACCCTTGAATCCAAGCCCTACACCGGGCATCCCAAAAAAACACTTACAACCATGATTCAACTTCTTACCGCTCCCCAAGTCCTCGCCGCTCCCGCTTCTACATATCGCTACATGGTGGAACTGGCCTCAATCGAGACTGTACTTGATTCCAAAGGCGTTCCAGTTCCTGCCTTCGTCGAGACGCTCGATGTGGTAGTTACTGAGCCTTCCTTGGGTGCTATTACAACACTACTTGCCGACAAGGGGCATCTGGACGGTCATCAAATCGTGAAGCATTGGGTTCCCGCTGACTGCAACTGTTTTTAGGTTCACAGGGCTGGGGGTCTACTCCAGCCCAACATCACCTTTTCCAATCAGCTCCCCTCCCTTCACCTTGAGCAAAACCATGAACCAGAACCAAGCAAGACTTCAAGTAGTCAGCAGCGATCTCACTCCGACATCACCTGATTGGTACAAACAGCCGCTCAGACCAATAGCTGAAATCATCGCAGACTTGAGCAAGCCGATTCCCAGCAGATACCTTGCACAACGCAAGCAGGGGGGAACAAATCTGACCTATTTACCCTGGTTTCGCTGCGTGACATTGCTCGACCGTTGCACTGGTGGGCATTGGGATTACGCGATTACCAATATCCACACTACTAGCGATCGCCTAATCCTCACCGCCCGCATCACCATCCATGCGGCGGAGGGTGCGTTCAGTCGGGAAGCGACGGGAACCGAAACACTCAAGGAAGAATATTTCGATAAGACCACCCAGAGCAAGCAGATTCGGGAGTGGGCTTACGGGGATGTCTCCTCAAAAGCCGAATCTATGGCTCTAAGAAGGGCTGCTGCCAAGCTCGGATTGGGTTTATATCTTTACGAAAAAGACTGATTTCTCATGCCCCTAGTTTAGCATTAGGGGCATCTCAAATTGTTTGGACAAATAGCTCCTTTTTCTAATAGAATGACACAACGCAAACCAGCTAAAACTAACTCAATTGACCCCGTAAAAGTCTGTGTACTGGCTCTGAGAAAAATCAAATGTGCAGCAGACTTTCATCGCATCGGTAACGCTAACAGCCAAGAAGTTATGAATGCTGCTTGGTCACAGCTAACATCAGATGAACAGCAGCAGATCACTCAAATAATCGACACCAATAAACCCGCTGATCCCAAGACCATTGCTGACGAGTTGATAGCTTGCGGGAGCCTGCTAGAATTTAAGGCGCTCAAGTCTCAGCATGGTGATGCAGCTATCAGACAGGCTTGGCAAGAATTAAAGCTTTTCCAACCGGCTGAAATCGACCGAATTAAAGCCATCTGCGAAAACAGCGCAACTTATCTACAACCTAGCCCACAGCCACAACCCCAACCGGAACCAGAAACACAGCTAAAACCAGAGCTACAGTCAACAATTAAAAAGCCTACTCTGATTGAGCTGACAGATGAGTTGAAACAGCTAGACAATCTCTTAGACACCATTGACGGTCATAACATCCCGGTAGAACTTCAGACTACTGTAGATGAACTATTAGCCCAAAGAAACGCCACTCAAGAGGCAATGTTAGAGAAGCTAGACAACTATGCTGCACTTATTCAGAGTCGCGCATACTGGGCGGCAACCAGGAAGGCAGAACTCGAACGATTGTCGAAGCTGATTGAAGCTGACCAAAAGGCTATCGACTTCTTGAAGGGGAGGCTTAAAGCCCACCTCGAAGTAACTGAGCAGAAGAAAATACGCACCAAGCGATTCAATATCGGTGTGAGAATAGCAGGTGGAAAGCAAGGTTTAAAGCTGAATGTGGAGAATCCCAAAGACCTGCCAGAGCGGTTTCAAAGGGTGATAATTGAAGCTGATAACATAGCACTCAGGGAAGCATTAGAAGCTGACGACCCTGAAGCCAAAGAGGTCGCGTACTTTGCAGAAAGAACTACCTACCTCGCTATTAATTAACTCACATACAGGGGAGTAGTAATTGACTCTCCTGTGTTATTGTAACATTACAATGCCCTGAGAAATTGATTGGCTAGAATAGCCATTCATCAGATTGATTGTCATCTAGCTTCACAAAAAAACTTAACCATACTTCAAAGCCCTAAATAGCAAGACATAAAAAAGATGCAAACAAAGCAACGGCTCAATTTCGATAGCTCTGCTGGAAACCTAGCAAACTTGGCAGAACTCGACGAAAATATTGAGGAGATACTTGGCGATCTACTAATCATGCCAGAAAAGCTGTGTAAGGTGAGGCGTTTTAATTTAGCTGTTCTCCTCAAGGTTCGGATTGAGCTTTTATTACTCTTAGCAAGCGATGAGGATAGAAGAGTACGAGAAGAGGTAGCCCGCTGTTCAGGCAAGTTTGTTAATAAAATTCCAATAGATGTAAGATATCCAACCAAACCAAACGAGGTGCTGATAAGATTGGCAAAAGATGAGGATAAGAAAGTACGGCAGGAGGTAGCCCAAAATATACACACTCCAGGCGAGGCTTTGGTAAGATTGGCAAGAGATAAGGATAAGTTAGTTCGTCTGCATGTAGCGTCCAACTCCAGGGCTCCATCTGAAGTACTGACATCCTTGACAGAGGATGAGAACGGGGATGTACGGGATAGGGCATTTAGAAATCTATCCAACCTATCTGAACTATGGAAATTGCTGGAACAAGTTCAATCTTGAGCAAGTTTGGCGAACGCGAACGACTGATAACCTCGACTATTATTGATACTTACAGGTAAGTTAAATACGGTTATCAGTCGCAAACTTGCTTGGGGTGAGAGTCCTGAGAGAGGGGTATCCCCTCTCGCGCGCACCTTTGTCACTCAACAAATCAACTAACAGTTTTTTGCAGCAGTGATGCGACATAGCCTGCTGTTTTGACAGAGTAATTTAAATACATTTCCCCTGAGTGCAGGTGTGGTATATAAGCAGTTTAATATTTGTATTGGTATTACTCAAGTATTAATCCAGTTGATTTTTGGGGCAGAAGTCAGGGGTAGCTTTTAACTGCTACCCCCATCTGTATCAACTTGCTTTAAGCACTTCGCCAATAACCTGCGCTGTTTCAGTTGGCGCTTGCTCAAGCCGTTTTTTTATCTGCGCTCTCAGCCAGGATAGAGGCTGGTCTTTCCCGCCAATTTTCTGGGCAACACCTAGCACCTTGGCGATCTTCCGAGCTGGACGCAGCTGAAGTGTATTGAGATCAACGCCTGCCAAAAGCTCATCAAGCGTTGGTTTTGCGCTGGTTGGCAATGGTGGCTGAGCGACTTCCTTGGCTTGTGGCAGCAGCAGAGGTGTCGACTCAAGTGGCGCTGGTACTGGCTTGTGGGGTTTGACTGGTATTTCCCCAGCTGGCAGTATCCGCGGATCAGGCAACTGTCCTGGTGGATCAAGTGTTTCTGTTCCTAGTGCGATCGCTTCCGGTTCGGTCACTCTGCTCTGAAATTGCGCTGGTTGTGCTATGCGCTTTAGTCCGCTGATGAAGTCAAAAATCATAACTAGAGCGAAGCTGACGGTAACGACTTCGAGTGAAGCGGTTAGTATGTCTTGCATTGTGTAAATCCTCGTGGTATTCCGGCGTGTAGAGATGCCGGGGTTTCTTTCGTTGATGTAGGGCTGTAGCGCTTGCCCTTTTTCACTCTCTTTACAATAACACTTAAGTAGAATTAGTAACAGATTTTTTAATATGAATTTGTCATAAGTTATGAGTTTTTATAATTATTTCGCTTATAAATAAAGGTGGTATCATTCAAAAAAGCTTTAGTTGCTAAAAGTGGTGAAAAAGTTACTGGTCTTCGGTTTGCTCCCTTCAGTATTACTGCCATTTTTTACTACTCAATTAGTTAAAACTCAAGAAGCCCCAGTTCTACCTATACCAACCAAGTGGAGCAAACTTTCATTTCCCGTAGAAAGTTTTCAAGCTTACACTTCTGGTTTTGGGTGGAGATGGAATCACACAGATTTTCACCCAGGATTAGATATCGCCGCTCCCTATGGCAGCTATATACACAATTGGTTAGCGGGTCGCGCTATTTCAGTAGCTCAAGATAGACGATGCGGCCTTCATATAATCATTCAGTCAGGGCGCTGGCAAGCAATTTACTGCCACATGGACGGGCAAATAACTAGTAGTCCCCAAGGAAATACCTTAATGCTTCGACAATGCGGTATTCAAATTAGTGAAGGCCAAATTATTTCAACTGGTGCCATAATTGGACGAGTTGGAATGACAGGGCGCACAACTGGACCCCATCTACATTTTCAGCTAGAACACGATACTGAATTAATCAACCCAGCTTTAGTTCTGAAAGCTATGTACTTAGCCGAACGTAAGCAGGTGATAGCAGCAAAGGTTAGTGGTGTATCAAAAGGTCAACCCCTTACTGTTCCCCTTAGCCCTCCGTGAAAAATTCGTCTCACATCATGTAATTTGTAGTAAAGGCTGACAAAGATGAACCTTACGCTGACTGCTTTCCATGCTTCAATTCTCTTTAGTTCCGCTGTAGTTGCAAGTGCGCTCAACGGAATTGCCGGGGGAGGTAGTTTCGTATCATTTCCTGCCTTGATTTTCACGGGCATACCACCAATCGCTGCTAATGCCACAAATAATGCAGCACTGATCTTGGGTACTTTTGGCAGCGTCAGTGTATACAGGCAAGAATTAAGTAATCAGCGGGGGGGAATCGCTCATCCTTGGCGGGGTCAGTATAGTAGGAGGAATTCTTGGCTCCCTACTATTGCTTTATACTCCGCAGCCACTTTTTACCAAATTGATTCCCTATCTATTGTTGATAGCTTCTCTCTTATTTACTTTTAGTAAATCTTTGATTAGATGGCTACGCGCTCATAGTGAAGAATTTTCTAAAAACTCATATTTTTCTAGAGAAATTGTCCTCTTAGTGCAATTAGCACTCGCTACCTATGGAGGTTTTTTCGGCGGCGGTGTTGGCATTTTGCTTTTAGCAACACTCAGCTTACTCAGCGAAAATATATTTCGGCAGCTTGCTTACAAAAACCTCATGACCACTACGATCAACTTTGCTGCCATGATCCCCTTTATTTCCGCTGGCGTAATTGCTTGGCCTCAATCAATCGTGATGGCAATCGGGGCGCTAATCGGTGGCTATGCCAGCGCTAAATTTGCATATAAACTAGAACCCGAACTAGTACGCCGTTTTGTAATATTCGTGGGCTTTAGCATGTCGTTTTACTTTTTTCTGCGCTAGATTTTCACATTCAATTTTGTGGAGTTTGCCAACCAAAGCGGTGCCAAACGTCTCCTATATCTTCAAAGCAGAGCACAAAATTATCAAGCCTTGTTCCCAGGTAAACTGCCACGAAGCCATCAGCTATAGGGCAGAGCGCATAGTCAGAAAACCAGAGAAACACTTGAGGGTCTAGAGGGAGTAGCGCGATCGCTTCAGTCACCGCACCATCTTTGAAGGCTTTCAACAGCTTACTGACCCATTTCTCAATAGCTTGGTTGGGCGAGACATAAACGACACCTTGCAATGGCTCATCTAAACTCGCAGGCATGGTGAAATCGCCCAAACACGACTCTACAGCAGAAGATAGCATTTGAGTTGGTCTTGGTGCTGTGGATGTAGACGGCGATCCAAGCTGAGCTGGCTGCTGTATGCCAGTATCATCATCGGCATCGTCAGCAACGGGTGTCTGTTCGTCCGTCCGGGTAGTTGGCATCTGGCTTTTAGGTTTCCTTGGTTTAATTTCCTGTACTGCCTGAGCAACATGGGGTTTTTAGCACAACCCCTCGAAAAGGTATATTTCAGATCAGCTGATCGTCTGAGTTGAGCCAAAAGTGACGAAGGAATGCAGATTTCAGGCGATGCAAGCGAGTTCTTGACGCTCGAAGTGCGATTACTGGTTTTGAAAAGTGATCAGCCAAAAGCTGAGACAGAAAGGTTGATCTCCAACAGAGAACACCGACTGAAAGTCTTATTCCATAAGATTTCTAGACTTATTTCTTCCAGTCTGCCTAAAACACCTAGTCACTGAAATATACCTTTTCGAGGGGTTATGCAAAAAACCCCAGATTGTAACCGAGCAAATTTCGGACGATGATGCTTAGGGCTGGTTCGCTCACTGTGGTCTATTCATCTGAAAACCGCTGTAAGATAGATTTCGATAATCTCGAAAACAGTTAGTGAAGCGAGCTGTCAATCCTAGTTTTTTGTCTAACTCTGCCATCAACACAATTCCGGCATCTGAGGTAATTCTTCCTCCCTCGAAAATGGCAATTACGTTTCTGCCTTTGAGAGTTCCCAAATTGGGCATGGTTCAATTAACATAGTGTTACGCAGTAACGAGCGCAAAATATCTGATCTTTGAGTGATCCTGGAGAAGAGAGAATGGCAAAGACAGTGGCAGAGCGGCAACGCAAATACCGTGCACGTCGCCAGCAGGATGGAGATGACAGGCGACTGAATACTTGGATCAGCACCCAGGCTTACAGTGCTTTGGTACGGTTGTCGGAGCGCTGCGGGACGACAAAACGAGAGATAATCGAGCGGTTGTTAATTACAGTGGACAGCGACGTGTCAGCGATATCAAAGATTGACTCTACGGAATGGGACGCATACTTCGAAACAGCAAATGTTACGCAGTAACGATAGATGTATTGAACCACGCCCTTTCCAGTTGCGCTTCCGGCGTTTTGGCAACAAGCGATCGCACTTCCGAACTTAGGGGAATGCTCAAGGAACGCAATCGCTCTAAAATTGCTCGGGCGATAGGTGCGGAAAACTTATCCTCAACCGCTGGCTCAATGGGTGGTGAAGGTGACGACTCACTGTCATCCTGCATGAAGGGGGCGTTGGCGATCGCGGCTTTGATTTCTTCTAATCCTTCGTCATCACAACACCCAGACTCACCTGGTGTTTGTGTGTCTTCTGAATTTCTCTGTATAGAGGATGGATTAATAAGGGTTTCAGCCTCAAATCCACAAATCTGTTTGGTAGAGTGCAAGTTAAATTTAGGTGGCTCAAATTTCTTTTCAATCTCTTTGGTTGGTCCAGCGTGGTTAGCAACAACGCGCATAATTCGCTTGGTAAACTGCTTAACCACTTCAACCAACCCTCTTGGAACCAGATATTTCCAAAGGGCATTTTTCAAAGACTGGACGCAGTAGATCTTGCTTCTGCCAAGAGAAAGTTCAACCCGAATCTCTTCTAAATCAATCTCTTGTGGTACTCCACCGGGATATTTGTAGAGCAGGTATTGCCAAAAATGAATAGCGCATGGTGGCAATCCTTGAGCTTGATGTTGGTGGTGTTCCGTCCATTGAACATACTGCTGATGAGGTGCTAGAGCTGGACGTTCAGAAGGCAGAAGGCAGGAGGCAGAAGGCAGAAGGATGACCCCATGGATAAATCCAGGGGATTGAATAAGGACACCTTGAACCTTGTGCCAAGCCATCTCGGTACAAATCTTTCTATTTTCTCCACGACTAAAGTCGGGGGCTTCAGACCGGGTGGCAGAAGGCAATATTAAGTCTTTCCCTTCTGCCCTCTGCCCTCTGCCTTCTGCCTTTCTTCGGTGAGCAACGGTTGGATGCTCCGGTGTCGATATTGGTTTCATAATGAAAAACGAATCTGTAATTATTGCCCAGTGATGGCCTAACCACCACTAGGGCTTGGCTCATAAACGAACTAGAATTCAACTGCCATTGACAAGACTTTCTCAACAAAAGCTGGCGCTTTCTTGCCATTAACGGCTGGTACAGAGTTAAACAGCTCTTGCAGTTCTAGTGGTGACAGCTCGGGGAGGATAGTTGCACCCCAGTTCAGAGCATCAGTAGGGGACTTCCAGGTGCGCCATACTTCATTTGAAGTCTGTGCAACCGGCACTGGAAGCTCGACAACTGCTCCATCGTCGTCAACGGTTGCTCCTAGCTCCTCAGGTGTGTAAACGGGAGCACCCAAAAAGATATCTGGGCAAAACCACTTCACGCCGTTGGAAATGCAGCGTGCAAACAACATGTTGCGAGGAAACTTGCCCATATTTTGCGTTCCGGCTTTCGCGGCATCAGCTGCACTGAATTCTGATACCCCAATTTGCTGCCCCTGCTCAAAAAACGCAATCTGGCAACAGCGCTCGCTCAATTCCAATACCCGATAATCGTAGCGACCACTACGTTTGATAGCAGCTGCAATCAAGTTAGCTCCAATCGCTGGTTTGCCCTTGATAATGTGAATTCCCACCATACTGGAAAAAGCTGGAAATCCTAGCTCTGAGCCTGCTAAAATTTTCACCACTGCTTGTGCTGCCTGCTTGCAGTCTTCAAAAAATCCCGACTGACTGAGAATTTGTCCCAAGCGGTTTAGCTCGTCAATGCTATTGATTGTAATGCTGCCTGCAACCTTGGTCTGTTGTAGCTTCTTCAGGTCGGGCTGTGGGTTGGTTGTAGCTAATGCATTATTCATATTCTTTAATTAAGGTGGGCATTGCCCACCTCAACCTCCTTTACGCGGCTACAACGAGCTTCAAACCATTGAGCTTACAGGAAGCTACATACTCATCCAGAAATTCCCCCTGAACCCCCAATGCAATTGCTAATGATCTAATACGCTGCTTCATCTTCTGTGCTTTATCTTGGCAACTCAGATGAATTTCCTTGTATTCTGAACATCCTTGGCAATAAGCCCGTTCTGCTGCATCCTGGGTACTTATGTACGAGTCAATCTCTTTCTGTAAAGCGTAAAGCTCCTCTACTGAGATCTCGTCAAGCTGAATCTGTGTCATAATCCAATTGCCTCTATTTACCTAACTAGTGGGTAGGCGGTTAGCTCGGATTTCCTAGGTCGCTTGCTACCGCCTTTTAACTATCTCTATTCTATTCCGTGTTAACCAGGAAAGCAAGCCTGATTACCAAGTGATTGATTAGAATTACTTATAATTGTCTTGGAGCTAGATTCCTGTTAACTTGGAAATAGGAGGTAGTATGAGTAACCCAAATCCGAATCCTACAACTCGATTTAAGCCAGTCCTTGATGCGCCATTAGAAAGAAAAGTTACTGGTGTTAAATTGCCTGTAATTATTGGAGAGGCCGTGCGCTCGTTACCCCCAGAGGAGCGCAGCGCATGGCTACGTAGAGTAATTTCTGAAGCTGTAGAGAAAGAACTTTTGGGTGGTGACCAACAAGTGTCAGCATAAAGCGAGATTTGCAGCAATGAGCAATTAGGCTGGACGGTGAGCGCGAATTTAACATCCGAAGGAAGCGTAAATATTTATTGTGCTGCCGTTGAATTTCAATAAATCCCATCGAATTGGCCTCCTTATTGCAAATGACAGATCCTGTATCCATTAGTTTTCTGTCAGCTGTTCTCAATAAGACCAAGCCTTAAACTACAAAAATTAATAGCACAATAAATATTTACGCCTCCCTCTTCGTTCAGGAGTTTGTTTGCCGAGCACTGAATAATTTCGGCTACTTGAGCTGCTCTTAGGTCAAGGGGCGAACCGGGAGAGGCGAAAGGGGGTGAAATCGTACCTTTCACCCTCTATTTTTATCCCTCTTCGCCCCTTTGTACAGTTGCACGGATTGATAATGGCTGTAGCTTATAAGTTACACTTTTGTTACTATACGAGGGGAACGTGGAGACGATTGCAGTCCGGGTACTCATTGACGAGTCAGGGGATGCCCCGTTCGAGGAGTGGTACGACGCCATCAGCGATAAGACAGTGCGGCAAGCGATCGCCTCTCGGATTCGCCGACTGAGAGAAGGGAACTTTGGCGATCATCATAGCGTTGGGGGTGGGGTATCAGAGCTTCGGATTCACCGGGGTCCCGGCTATCGGATTTATTATGGGCGCGTCGGCTCCACGCTTGTGATTCTTCTTGGGGGAGGGACGAAGCGAAGGCAGGAAAACGATATCAAAGAAGCGATTTCATTATGGGAGGAGTACCGCGATGAGATTAAAAGACGTAGCAGAGACGTTTGAGAACGATTTCCGCGACCCGGAGTTCGTGCAGGGGTATCTTCAAGACGCGCTCGATGACGGCATACCGAGCTTCCTTGTAGCGCTTGCAGATGTGGTGCGTGCGAACAAGGGGATGGGGAAGCTTGCCGAAGAAACTTCCCTCGCACGAGAAAGCCTCTACCGCTCGCTCTCGGAGAATGGCCATCCTCAGTTCAGCACCATACACCAGGTACTTCATTCGCTCGGAATGCAGTTCACGATTCGGCAGAACGACGCACAGCACCCGCACTAAGCAGACTGTCGCCCATCAATACAAATCTCGGCGGGCGCTCGTGCCATTGGGCGTCCTATTACATAATCAAATTAATAATTACGATTAAGTAACAGTAATTTCCCTCCGTCTGCCGTCAAGGAGGGAGGGCACTGACCACGAGCGTTCCATGACGTAGCGCTCCGCCGTGCATGAGTGCGTTCCACGTCTCCCAACTCCCGGTAATTACAGTGTAAGACATCGGTTTATTACCGTGGAACCTGGACTGTTCCACGGTCACACCCCTATTTCCGAGCGTCTTTCCCGTATAGCGTATTACACTTTGGGGTTTTTAGCACAACCCCCTCGAAAAGGTATATTTCAGATCAGCTGATCGTCTGAGTTGAGCTAAAAGTGACGAAGGAATGCAGATTTCAGGCAATGCAAGCGAGTTCTTGACGCTCGGAGTGCGATTACTGGTTTTGAAAATTCAGAAGGCAGAAGGCAGGAGGCAGAAGGCAGAAGGATGACCCCATGGATAAATCCAGGGGATTGAATAAGGACACCTTGAACCTTGTGCCAAGCCATCTCGGTACAAATCTTTCTATTTTCTCCACGACTAAAGTCGGGGGCTTCAGACCGGGTGGCAGAAGGCAATATTAAGTCTTTCCCTTCTGCCCTCTGCCCTCTGCCTTCTGCCTTTCTTCGGTGATCAGCCAAAAGCTGAGACAGAAAGGTTTATCTCCAACAGAGAACACCGACTGAAAGTCTTATTCCATAAGATTTCTAGACTTATTTCTTCCAGTCTGCCTAAAACACCTAGTCACTGAAATAT
>JAABUQ010011424.1_pt1 | contig 11343 bp, 13 predicted proteins | sample 5560001 | NCBI WGS metagenome assembly JAABUQ01 (sample SAMN10711888, study PRJNA513371) | rock metagenome | isolation source: Antarctica rocks | place: Antarctica: Victoria Land, Finger Mt nord | collected 2015-12-18
CCAGCGCGCTTGCGGATCGCACAGCATAAGCGATTGTTGACGCCTCGCTCGGCGTCGCGGTCTGATCGGTGTAGACGTGCGGCATGGGCGCTGATCGATGATCGACCTCACCGCGCTCAACTATGCGCTGCTGGTGCTCGAACACGGCAGCTTCCGCAAAGCCGCATCGGTGCTCGACGCCCGGCCTTCGGTGGTCAGCCGACGCATCCGATCGCTCGAAGACGCGATCGGCGTCAGCCTGTTCCAGCGCCGCAGCCAGGATGCCGAGCCGACACTCGCTGGACAGCGCATATTGCAACGCGGGCGCGCCATCGTCGACGACATCGGGCAGTTACTTCGCGCCGCCGACCTCAGCAGCACCGGCAGCGAGGGTTCGCTCTGTGTCGGTATCGTGGCCACAATCGCGGGCGGCACGGCGCGCGAGCTGTTGCGCGCGTTCCTGGCCGCGCACGCCGACATCGACCTGCAGGTCGTCGAGGGATCGCCGTCCGAGAACATCGGCGCGGTGCGCGCGCTCAAGATGGACGCGACCTTCGTCGTGGGTTCGCCGCCGGCGCCGGGTTGCGTCGTCGAGCCGATGTGGTCCGAGCCGATCCTCGTCGCCCTGGCCGACGGACATCCGCTCGCCGATCGTGAGACGATCGATTGGCCGCAGCTAGGTGCCGAGCACTTCATCGTCAGCAAGGCCGATCCAGGTCCCGAGATCCAGGACTTCATCGTCCGGAAAATGTCCGATCTCGGCTACCACCCCGTCGTCGAGCCACGTCTGGTTCGGCGCGACGGGCTGATCGCGCTCGTCGGCCTTGGCCGAGGGATCAGCCTGGTCGGCGCGGCGGAGGCCGACGTCGCCTACCCGGGCGTGGTTTTCCGACCATTGGCAGGCGAGTTGCTGCCGTACAACGTCGTCTGGTCGGAGCAGAACGACAATCCGGTGCTCAGGCGTTTTCTGAGCCTGGCGCGGACGTCGATGACGGCGCTGGTTGCACGGGCGGCGGCGATACCGACAGAGTCGCGCGTGGTATCCGACGCGCCTTTGAGAACGCCCGATCCGCCGCCATGAAGCGCGCAAGCATCGGCGCGATGAGCCGTGCAGCCTCCACGGTCTGTCCGGTCTCAACCCCGAGCATCTCGGCATAGGCGAGCAGATCGCGATGCACCGCCGCCGGAAGCTCGACGGCTAATTTGACCGGCTTCTCGTCGGCGATCGGCCCGAGCCTCAGCTTCGCCATCGCGCGCTCACCCGACCCACGGCGCGAGCACGAGGTCGCGGTTGACGATCACGCGCACCGGGTAGCCCGGTCGGACGGTCAGCGTCGGCTGGATGTCGAGCTGACGACGGACGATCTGCGCGCCCGTCTGGCTGATCGAATCAGACGCGCCGCGCCGGATCGCCTGGGTCAGGTCGGTGTTCTGGCCGGTCGAGCCGGACTCGGCACCGACGCTGAGCAAGGTTGAGAGCAGCGCCGCCTTGAGCAGCGATCCGAAATGGTCGTTGACGCGGTCTTGCAGCCCCGAGAAGCCCTGCGCGTCCGCATCGGGCTGGCGTTCGAGCACGATCGAGCGGCCGTCGGGCAGGATCAGCCGCGTCCACACCAGCAGCACGCGAGCTTGCCCGGGGCCGACCTGGCTATCGTAGATGCCGATCAGCTTCGCGCCTTGCGGCACAAGCAGGAAGCGCCCGGTCGGGCTGTCGTAGACGTTCTGCGTCACCTGCGCGGTAATTTGGCCGGGAAGGTCGGAGCGGATCCCGGTGACGAGCGCCCCCGCGATCGTCGTGCCCGCCTGGACGACAAAAGGCGACGCGGGTGCCTCGATGCGATCGGGGCTGACCATGCGCTTGTCGGCGGACGCGTTCAGGAAGGCGAGCTTGCGGTCCTGGCCATTCGGCTCCGCGCCTTGCTGGCCGGGCAGCACGAGGGCCGACGCGGGCTGGCCGGAAAGCGGCGGCGGCGCATTCGCATCGCTCGCCGGGGATTGGGCGGCGGAGTGTTCGTTGACCGCTGTCCCGGCGAACAGTTTCGACAGATGCGCTGCCTCGCGTTCTTGCGCGCGCCGAAGCTGCGCCTGCGCGCGCTGTTGCGCTGCGGGATCGACCGGCGGTGTACCAGGCGCGCCCGGCGCAGCGGACCCGGGCGGCATGGGTCCGGGTGGACCGGATCCGGCCTGGCCCGCCATCCCGGCCGCAACGATCGGCCGTCCTAGGTCGCCCGGCAGCGGTGGCCCGAGCGGCGGCACGTTGCGTGGCAGACCGGTATAGTCGCGCGGCAGCGTCGCGAGGCCGTCGGCGGCGGTACGGTGATCGGTCGAGATCAGTTCGTCAGCCGGGCCGCCCTTATGCTGCGGCTGCAACGCGTATATCGCCGCGCCGGTCACCGCGACCGCGCCGACCGCGCCCGCAACGACGAGCACCTTGCGCGAGATGCGCGTGACGCGCGGCGGCTCGGGGCGGAGCCGCAGCTCGCGCGCAATAGCGCGCTCGGGGCGTGGTGGATCCATCGGAGGCGAGTTGGAGCGCTCCGGCTCGGACGAGTTAGCCGAATCGTCGGTCATGATCCGCGCCGCGCGTCGGTGCGGACGATCCGCACGACCTGCTGGTGCTTGCCACCCAGGCGCAACTCGGCGGCTGCGAACAGCCGATCGACGACATAGTAGGTCTGGCGGACGCGGTAGTTGACGAGCTCGCCCTTGCCGTCCGCGCCGAGCACGAACAGCGGCGGTGCCTCGCCTTGCGCCAGCCCGCCCGGCATTTCGATGTAGACTTTCACCCCGTCATCAAAGGCGGAGAGCGGCCGCCACGCGGGACGGTCGCCTTCGATTCGGTAACGGAAGCGCAACCGCGCGACGTCGACCCCCGTCTCGATCGGCGCGGCGACTTGCGTCGCAGCACTCGCCGCCCGCAGCGCGATCAGTCGATCGGCTGCGTACTGCCACGACACCGACGCCATGTAGGTCCGCTCGGCCGAGCGCATCTCGAGATGGTAAGTGCGACGGTCGGTATTAACGACGAGGTTGGTCCACAGATCGGCGCGCGTCGGCTTGACGAGGATGTGGACGCGCTTGCTCGCGCCCGTCCCGCTTTCGGTATCGCCGATGATCCAGCGCACGGTGTCGCCCGCCGCCACCGGTCCTGCGCCGACGAGCTGCTCGCCCTCCTGCAGCGCGATGTCGGTGACCTCGCCCGGCGCGGCGTAGAGCTGGTAGAGCGCGCCGTCGGTGAAAGGATAAACCTGGACCGCGTTGACGTAGCCCGCGCGCGTCGGCTGCACGCGCGCAGCGGAGTTCGCTTCTTCGACCCGCTTGCGCGGATCGAGGAGTTCGGGGGGCGTGGTCCGGCCCGCGCCGGGCAGTGGCTTAAGCTGGCCGGGGAGCGGTAGTGGGGTCAGCACCTGAACGATAGTCACCGGCTTCGGCGCTTCGGGCGTCGGCACGGCGCCCTGCATCGGGACGGACTCGTCGTAGGTGATCTCGGGCACGTGACGGTGCGCACAGCCGACGAGCGCAAAGCCGGACAGCAGCAGAGTCGGCAATACGCGGAGGCGGAAAGACGGTGGCGTCATTGGCCGAGCTCCTTGGACCAGTCGATCGCGGTGACGTAGATGCCGAGCGGGTTCTTGCGGAGCGTCTCGGCGTCGTGCGGCGTTTGCAAAACGGTGGTCAGGATCGCGGTCCAGCGTTCGGACCGGCTCTGGGAACCATTCTCGAAGCGGCGCTCCGTCCAGGCGACACGGAAGCTCGACGGCGAGGCGCGGATGACGCTCGACACCTCGACCGACACCTCGACCTTGCCGACGAGCGCGAACGGGTCGTTCGCCTGCGCGTAGCCGTTCAAGGCGAGCGCGCCCTTGTCGGTGGTGAAGTCGTAGGCGCGCAGCCAGTTCTGGCGCACGACGATGGGATCGGCGGGAACGCCGCGCACCTGCTCGACGAAGCGCGCCAGATGCCAAGCGATCTGCGCGTCGCTCGGTCGATAATCGGCGGACGCGGGCGCGACGGCCTGCGCCTGCCCGAGCTTGTCGACCTGCACGACCCACGGCGTGACCGTGCCGCGCGCCGATTGCCACACCAGGCCGAGCGCGAGCGCGCCGACCACGCCGAGTTCGCCGAGCGCGATCAGGCGCCAGTTGCGGGCCTGGACGCGCGCCGAGCCGATGCGCTCGTCCCAGACTTGGCCTGCGCGCTGGTAGGGCGTCTCGGGCGCGGGCGTGCGTCCGTAGCGCACGTCGGATCGGTGGAAGGGGTTCATGGCTGTGGCTCCGAGAGATCGACCGAGGCTCCGCCGCCACCGCCGTCGCCCGACTTTACCGCGTGCGCGGCGGTGGCGACGCCGTGCTGGACAGCCTGGCCACGCCGCATCTGCTTGGCCCAGGCGGGTGGGCCGCCCGTCGTCCCAGCCGCAGCAGGCGCGGCGGCAGGAGCGGCGGTGGCGTCCGGGGCCGCGCTGGCGGGAATGCCGCTGGCGGCTTCGAAGCCCGCGCGCGCTCCTGAGGTGAAGCGCGCGCCCAAGTCGGCGGCGGCGCGGCGCAGCGGGCTGGTCGCGGCGCTGACGCCCGCGCGCGCCATGCCACCGATGCCGGACGTGGCTGCGCTCAACCCCGTCTCGCCCATCGCGCCCGCGCGGTAGGCGCCGACCGATGCCCCGGCGAGCGAGGCGCCGCCCTGGACGCCGCCAACGAGCGCAGCGCCGCCCGCGCCTGCGGCCAAGCGCAATCCGGCACCGCCCGCGGCGGCGACGCTCCCGGCGGCGAGCGCGGTGCCGATCGCCGCGCCCGCGCCCAATTGCGGCCCGCCCGAGACGATGCCGTTGGCGATGCCGGGGCCGAAGATGCCCAGACCGAGCAGCGACAGCGCGGCGAGAACGACGACCATCGCATCGCCGATCGTCGGCGTCGCGGGAAAGCCGCTCGTAAAGGTCGCGAACAAGGTCGAGCCGATGCCGACGATGACCGCGAGCACGAGCACCTTGACCCCCGAAGAGATGACATTGCCGAGCACGCGCTCGGCGGCGAACGCGGTCTTGCCGAACAGCCCGAAGGGGATGAGCACGAAGCCGCACAGCGTCGTCAGCTTGAACTCGATCAGGCTGACGAACAGCTGGATCGCGAGCACGAAGAAGGAGAGCAGCACGATCATCCACGCGAACAGCAAAGCGGTGATCTGCAGGAAGTTGGCGAAGAACGAGGAGAAGCCCATCAGCCCCGAGACCGCGTGCAGGATCGGCTGACCGGCGTCCAAGCCGACCTGCGCGATGCGCCCCGGGCGCAGGAAGTCGGCCATCGCCAGCGTCGTGCCCGATGCCTTCAATCCTAGCCCGGCGAAGCTCTCGAAGACGGTGCGCGACAGGAACGCCCAGTTGCCGATCAGGTAGGCGAACACGCCGACGAACAGCGTCTTCTTGACCAGCCGCGCGACGATGTCCTCGTCCCCCGCCCAGCTCCAGAACAGCGCGGCCAAGGTCACGTCGATCGCGATCAGCGTTGTCGCGATATAGGCGACCTCGGGCTGCAGCAGGCCGAAGCCGCTATCGATATAGCGGGTGAAGGTGTTGAGGAAGGTGTCGATGACGCCCGTGTTCATCGGCGTGGGCTCGCTGGCTCGCCGAGGAAGCGCGCGCGGTTGACGGCCCAGGCGCGCTCGCACGCGGCGTCGGGCGTGGCGGTCGGCGGCAGCGCGCCGCAGCGTGCGAGCTCGGGGGCGAGCGGGTCGTGCGACGCTTCGGTCACTGGGGATGGTGCTTCGGGCGGCTTACCTTTCCCCTCCATCTCCACCACGCTCGCGACGATCGCCAGCGCGACGAACGCGCCCGCGCCGACGCGCACCCAGGTCGTGGCATCGAGCTTGGGCATTTATCGGTTGTGGAACATGGTGACGGTGCTCGGCTGATAGCCGCTGCCCGGCGCAATGAAGCGCTGCAGCTGCTCACGCGCCTGGTCTTGCCCTGCGGCGGTCTGCGCGCCTTCCAGGCTTTGCGCGCGGCCCTGCGCGGCGAGCAATGCGGTCAGGTCGGCGAGCTGCTGCGACTGGAGCGCGAGCAGCTGGTTGCCCGCCTGCGTCGCCTGGAGCGCGCCGGTCGCACCCTGGCTCGCGCCGACGAGCGCGCCGACCTGCGTCTGCGTCGTTGTCAGGTTGCCGATCACGGTCGCCTGCGTCTTCAGCGCATCCTGGAAGCCGCTCAGCGTATTCTGCCAGCGCGACTGCGCGTCGACGATCAGCTGCGCCGACGAGGTCGCCCCCGTGTAGCCGTTCGGATAGATGTGCTGGAACTGGCTCTGGATATTGGCGACGCTGTAGATGACGCCCTGCGCCTGGCCGAGTAGCGCCTGCGTGCGCTGGATCGTCGAGGTCAGCTGCTGCACCGCCGAATAGGGCAGCGACGCGAGGTTGCGCGTTTGGTTGATCAAGCCTTGCGCCTCGTTCTGCAGCGAGGTGACCTGGTTCTGGATCTGCTGAAGCGTGCGTGCGGCGGTGAGCACGTTTTGGCTGAAGTTCGACGCGTCGAACACCGCCCACTGCGCCGTGGCGGGCGCGGGCGCGACCGAGGTCAGCGCGAACGCTGCGATTGCAGCAAACGCCAAACGGCGCGTCGGGCGCGAGACACGGCCAAGCTTACACATGGGCCAACTCCTTTGGGCGGTGTGACGGGACTGCAGTTGCGGCGGTGGGCTTGTCCGGGCCGAGCAGCTCGGCCGCCCAGGCGTGGCCGCGACGGCGCAGCCAGGCGGCGGCGAAGCCCTCGCGCCCGCTTGTCGCCAGCACCTGGCCGATCAGCGCCTGGTCCGCTTTGGACGACGCGGCGCAGAACGCGAGCGCGACGTCGCCGAGCCCGAGCTCGAACAGCCGGTTGCCCCGCCGGCTCTGGCAATAATAGTCGCGCTTGGGCGTGGCGCGCGCGAGGATCTCGATCTGGCGGTCGTTAAGCCCGAAGCGGCGGTAGATCGCGGTCATCTGCGGTTCGACCGCGCGCTCGTTGGGAAGCAGGATGCGCGTCGGGCAGCTCTCGATAATCGCGGGCGCGATGGGACTGGTCTCGATGTCGGCGAGCGACTGCGTGGCGAACACGACGCTCGCGTTCTTCTTGCGCAATGTCTTCAGCCACTCGCGCAGCTGCGCGCCGAAGGTCGCGTCGTCCAAGGCGAGCCAGCCCTCGTCGACAATGAGCAGCGTCGGCGCGCCGGTCAGACGGCCTTCGATGCGGTGAAACAGGTAGGCGAGCACCGCCGCCGCCGCGCCCGAGCCGACCAGACCCTCGGTCTCGAACACCTGGACGTCGGCCTCGCCGAGCCGCTCGGCGTCGGCGTCGAGCAGCCGCCCCCACGGGCCTTCGAGCGTGTAGGGTTTGAGCGCCTGCTTGAGCGCGTTCGCCTGGAGCAGGACCGATAGGCCGGTCAGCGTCCGCTCGGACGGCGGTGCCGATGCGAGCGAGCCGAGCGCCGACCAGAGGTGTTCCTTGACCTCGGGTGTGACGGCCACCTTCTCGCGAGCGAGGATCGCGGCCAGCCACTGCGCCGCCCAGGCGCGCTCGGTGGCATCGTCGATGCGCGCCAGCGGTTGCAGCGCGACCGGCTCGGCGATGTCGTCCGACAGAGATCCACCCAGATCATGCCAGTCGCCTACCATCGCCAGCGCAGCGGCGCGTATGCTGCCACCGAAGTCGAACGCGAACACCTGCGCGCCTGCATAGCGGCGGAACTGTAGCGCCATCAGCGCGAGCAACACCGACTTGCCCGCGCCGGTCGGGCCGACCACCAGCGTATGGCCAACGTCGCCGACGTGAAGCGACAGGCGGAACGGCGTCGATCCTTCGGTCTTGCCGAACAGCAGCGGCGGCGCGCCCAGATGCTCGTCGCTCGTTGGTCCCGCCCATACCGCAGAGAGCGGGATCATGTGCGCGAGATTGAGCGTCGAGACCGGCGGCTGGCGAACGTTGGCGTAGGCGTGGCCCGGCAGCGAGCCGAGCCACGCGTCGACCGCGTTGACGCTCTCGACCATGCAGGTGAAGTCGCGGCCTTGGATCACCTTTTCGACAAGCCGCAGCTTGTCGTCGGCGGCGTGCGCGTCCTCGTCCCAGACGGCGACGCTCGCGGTTACATAGGCTTGGCCGATCAGGTCCGAGCCTAGCTCGACCAGCGCCGCGTCGGCGTCCAAGGCCTTGTTGTGCGCGTCGGTGTCCAAGAGCGCCGACGCCTCGTTGGTCATGATCTCCTTCAGGATCGCGGCGATCGACTTCCTCTTGGCAAACCATTGGCGGCGGATCTTGGTCAGCAGCTTGGTCGCGTCGGTCTTGTCCAGGCAGATCGCGCGAGTCATCCAGCGGTAAGGGAAAGCAAGGCGGTTCAAATCGTCGAGCAGCCCCGGGTAGGTCGTGCTCGGGAAGCCCATGACGGTCAGCGTGCGCAGGTGTGCGCTCCCCAACCGCGGCTCGAGCCCGCCGGTTAGCGGCTCGTCGGCGAGGATCGCATCGAGGTGCATCGGTACCTCGGGCACGCGAACGCCATGCCGCTTCGTCGATACCGTCGAGTGCAGATAGGTCAGCGTGTCCATGTCCGACAGCCAGGCGGCCTCGGGCACGAACCCCTCGATCAGCTGCAGCACGCGGTCGGTGCGGTCGATGAAGCCGGTCAGCAGCTGGCGGGCGTCCGCGCTCTCGGCCCGGGCGCTGTTCTCGTAGAGCCAAGCCTCGGCGCGCGACGCATTCTCCGCCGGGGGCAGGTAGAGAAGGGTGAGATAGTACGCGCTCTCGTAATGCGCGCCTTCCTCTTCGAACAGCATTCGCCGCTCGAAGTCGACCAGCGACGACGCCGGATCGGGAAAACTCGACGGCGGATAGGCGTTCGCCGCGTTGCGCTGCGCCTCGATGAACACCGCCCACCCCGAGCCGAGACGGCGCAGCGCGTTGTTGAGCCGCGCCGACGTGGCCACCAGTTCGGCCGCAGTCGCGCTATCGAGGTCGGGGCCACGGAAGCGCGCGGTGCGCTGCACGCTGCCGTCCTTGTTGAGGATCACGCCGTCCGCCGCCAGCGCCGCCCAGGGCAGGAAGTCGGCGAGCCCAGTCGCGTGAGAGCGATATTCGGCAAGGCGCATCATCGCTCAGGCGCCGAGATGGCCGGGGATGCGCAGATGGCGGCGCACGACGTCGACGAACTGCGGATCGCGCTTCGCCGCCCAGGCGGCGGCCGCGTGGCCGATCGCCCAGAGCAGCACGCCCGCGATCCATAAGCGCAATCCCAGCCCGAGCGCGGCGGCGGGCGTGCCGTTCAGGATCGCGACCGAACGCGGCGCGCCGCCCATCAGGATCGGCTCGGCGAGCGAGCGATGCACCGGTGCTTCGAAGCCAGGCACGGCCTCGCGGTCGAACGCCGCCATCAGATCAGCGCCCCGCCGCCGAACGAGAAGAACGACAGGAAGAAGCTCGATGCCGCGAACGCGATGCTCAATCCGAAGACGATCTGGATAAGCTTGCGCGAGCCACCGCTGGTATCGCCGAACGCGAGACTAAGCCCGGTGATAATGATGACGATAACCGCGATGATCTTGGCAACCGGCCCCTCGATTGATTGCAAGATCTGGTTGAGCGGCGCTTCCCACGGCATGTTCGATCCCGCCGCGTGCGCCGGGCCGGCGACGAGCAGGCCGGTCGCGGTGAGCCCGAACATGCGGAGGCGGTCGAGGGCCTTTCCAAGCAAGAGGGCGCGCTTCAGCTTACGCATTAGATGTCTCCGACAGGGGTGAGGAGGTAGTCGCTGCCGGGCGAAAGGCCGGTCACGCGGGCGAGTTCGGACAGGCGGCGCTCGCTTCCCCGTCCGGACAGTACGGCGACCAGGTTGATCGTCTCGGCGATCAGCGCGCGTGGCACGGTGACCACGGCTTCCTGGATCAGCTGCTCCATGCGGCGGAGCGCGCCGAGCGCGGATCCCGCGTGGATCGTGCCGACGCCGCCGGGGTGGCCAGTGCCCCACGCCTTGAGCAGGTCCAAGGCTTCCGCGCCGCGCACCTCGCCGATCGGGATACGATCGGGGCGCAATCGCAGCGACGAGCGGACCAACTCGGACAGGCTGGCGACGCCGTCCTTGGTGCGCAGCGCCACCAGATTGGGCGCGGCGCACTGCAGCTCGCGCGTGTCCTCGATCAGCACGACACGGTCGCCGCTGTCGGCGATCTCGGCAAGCAACGCGTTGACCAGCGTCGTCTTGCCCGTCGAGGTGCCGCCTGCAACGAGGATGTTGCGGCGCTCGGCGACCGCGACGCGCAGCGCTAGCGCATGCGCCGGCGTCATGATCCCGGCGGCGGCGTAGTCGTCGAGGCTGAAGATCGCGACCGCGGGCTTGCGGATTGCGAAGCACGGCGCCTGGACGACGGGCGGGAGCAGGCCCTCGAAGCGCTCGCCCGTCTCGGGCAGTTCGGCCGAGACGCGTGGGCTCCCCGGGTGGACTTCGGCACCGACGTGGTGCGCGACGAGGCGCACGATGCGCTCGCCGTCGGCGGAAGACAGTCGCTCGCCGGTGTCGGCGAGGCCCTGCGTCAGCCGGTCGACCCAGAGCCGCCCGTCGGGGTTGAGCATGACTTCGACGACACCCGGGTCTTCGAGCCAGCGCGCGATGTCGCTCCCGAGCGCGGTGCGCAACATGCGCGCGCCGCGTGCGTGCGCTTCGCTCCGGATCGGCACTGCGGCTGCCACGATGCTCGTCTCCACGGGCGACCGCAGGAGCGCGGTTGCCGGCGGGGACGAGCAAGAAGTGGCACGAGGGCTGCCACGCAACAAGCCGTGATCGTAGTAGGGCGATGGCGTGCGATTGCTTGCGAACGGCGGCGTTGCCGGTCAGCCCTCGCTCGAACTCTGCTGCGGCGCGGCCGCGATCTCCTCGCTAATCTCGCGCGCGATCGAGCGCCCGCTCGCCACACGCCGCCCGAGCGCCTCGACGAAGCCCTCGAAGCGCTCGCGGCCTTTCGCCTGCGCCGCCGCTTGCGTGCTGTCGGGATAGGTCGGCGTGTTCGTCAGCCAGAAGCGCACGAACAGTGCGAGCATCTCGACCGAGATGCCAAGGTCGCGCTCGAGGCGCTCGGTCTGCCGCGACATGCGGTCGAGCCTGCGCGACACCGCGGCTTCGAGCCGGTCCGAGCCATCGGGCGACAGGAACGACGCGATCGCCGCTTCGGCGACGAGCGACAGCGATTTCTTCCGGCGCGCGGCGTAGCTGTCGAGCTCGGCCATGATCGCCGGGTCGAGATAGACCGACAGCCGCTGCTTCTTGGCGGGCAGCTTCGGGCCGGAGGATCTCGTGGCAGGCATGGCCTAAAGCGCCATGTCATCGCCCGGATCGAGCGTCCCCTGCCGCGCGACGCTCCCGA